>Ga0210027_1000018_pt1 | contig 221042 bp, 309 predicted proteins | sample CryGeymeta201510_FD_183978 | JGI IMG/M metagenome (GOLD analysis project Ga0210027, IMG submission 183978) | Groundwater microbial communities from Crystal Geyser aquifers in Utah, USA - Crystal Geyser metaG 2015-10 (SPAdes) (version 2) | ecosystem: Environmental > Aquatic > Deep subsurface >...
ATGATTCTTTTGAGGAAATGATTTATCAGGGTGGATGGTATAAATACGGAAAGTCCAGACGAACAAATGGTCTAAATTATATTATGTCTAACTGGATGACTCAGTTATTAAGATATCAATTAGATGATGTAAACGTGATACAAAAAGAACGTCATGATCAGTTTTTAGTATATTCAGATAAATTTAATTTATTTAGATATGAATCTGATAATAAATATTATTCACCAAGTTACTACTGCTACAGACAGAAGGGGATATCAAAGAAGATCCTTGAAAGGGTGCCTAGTCTTGAAATGCACCGATATAGGAATCATGACTCTCGTTGCACTGTTGGTGGGATTCTAGAGGACGAACTTGTATATCTCCCCATGGAGTATAAATGAAAGTATTACTTATAGATCTACCATTATTAAACTTCAAAACAGATGACTATAATATTGGGTTGTGCTATCTATTGGGGTACATGAAGCATAACAACGTGGAATGTGAGTCAATAGATTTTCGTTATAGTGATTATGTGCAGAGTCATATAAAGAATCCAACCGTATACACTTCCACAGAAAAGTATGAGAAGTTTAGAAACGACAAGAAGAGGGCTGACTGGTTTAGAGAGACAGTAGAAAAGCCTAGATTATATGTTGAGTTTTGATGTTATAGCGTTCAGTATATTCTTTGAACTAAACAAGATACATTTTGATGAAATGTATGAGATAATAAAACCTCATCTAAAACCACACCACAAGGTTGTGGTTGGTGGTAATTATCTCAGCCACTACGACCATCATCTTGAATTCGAAGACCTTGATGTTGATGTTGTTGTTGGACCCGGCGAACCCTACTTTGAGAAATTATTTGATCTTCCACATATAGATCTATATTCGTATAACCAAGTTCTGCCTAGACACCTTCCAGCAGCATCTATGCCCGTTTTAGTGGGTTTGGTTGTATCCATAAATGTTTGTTCTGTACTCACAGAAGACAGAAATTCTTCTACAGGAAGGTTGACTACATCATCAAGGAAATGTTGTACTGGAAACGCACAACAGGTCGGTTCAGATTTAACATCAGAACAGATAATATATTCAATAATTATAAGTACTTAAATGACCTAACAAAAAAGTTGACCATAGTCAATAGATCATGGGATGGTGAAAAACTCCAATGGTCTGCCAATGCGACACTATGGGATTTTGATGGATTCATGAAGAACGTTAATAAGAATGACTTCATAAAGTCTGGATGCAGGATATTAAGTGTAGGTGTTGAGTCTTTTAATAAAGAAGTTCGTGACTCTATGAATAAGCCTGAATATGAGAATGAAGAGTTAGCTAAATGGTTTGATTTTGCGTTGGAGAACGATATAAAAATATATGTGTATCTTATGGTTGGTTATATAACAGAAACGGATCAACAGTTTGATGATGGTTTGATCGCTCTCAAAGGGTTTTTTGACAGGTACAGTGCTTGTATAGGGGATGTTGCTATCTCTTTTTATACGATTCATAGCGAATATAATTATATCGGATATGAGGATCAAATAACATTTGATAGTGATGGTAATTGGATATACAAAGATAATATACATGAGAAAAGAGTAGACAGGGTTAGAAGGCTTAAAGAACTTTCGATGAACTATGATGTTCATCCAAGATTAATGGGTACAGATGATAATGAAAAAAATGAGGTATGAATAATGTTATATTATAATCCGTTTGCTATAGATAAACTTCTACGAAGGAGGGATGAGGCGTATGGATTATTCCATCTTAATAGAGCCGCCGCGCATAAATTTGATAGAACTGGCCTTTTTACCATGTTTGATGTAGGAGATAAAATCAATTTCAAATCAATGTTTGGTCTGCCTGATTTCTCTACACCATATAACAAGAACTTCGAAGACACTGCTATGGCAACGGCACAAAGAATTGTCGAGAACAACGAACCATTTAACCTTTATTGGTCTGGTGGTTTAGATTCAACAACCGTTCTGATATGCCTCCATCAGTGGTGTGACCGCATAAAAAACCGAATGAAGGTTATAATGACAGAGGCTTCTATAAGAGATAATAAGTATGCTTATGATACTATAATTAAGCCTAATTATGAACACGTGGTCTGTGAGGATTTCGGTGGAGCGCAGAATAATTATTCACTGGATTATATGAATGTGACTGGTGATGCTAGTGAAGCCATTTATGGATGGTCTGGTATTCTCCAAAACTTCATGAAGGAACTTGGGGTGAAAGGTTTGTATATAAAGCTCAAAGATATCCCCAAATTAAAGAGCAGATTAAGTCCAGATAATTATACAACATTTGAATATTATTTGAAATTGTATGAACTGATCAAGGTGACCCTACCAGCATGTCCTATTGATATTGTTGATATTCAGGATCTTAACTGGTGGTTCGTGTTTAATTTCTGCTATCAATATGACGTGTTGAGGTTCATGGTTCCTTATTACAGGAACTATGAAAAGTGTTGGGCGAACATGAACGCTTTTTTGCTAATGATGACTGGCAGTTATGGATATATAACACATACGAATCTACCATGAAGGGCGTAACCGACTTCAACTATATGAAGAAAGATGAGATTAATTTCATAAAGAGACATTATCCGAAGATTGATCTGTCTCATACGTTACCAAGAAAGACAAACGTTCATCTGAAATACCTAGCACCAAAGGACTTCTTACTGATAGGTGATGACTATAACATTGTTGATTGTCCTGGCTATCTAGAGACGACAAAAAAGGAAATGATGGAGAATTATAAGAACAAACCACTAGAAGAAGTGCAAATGTTGTTTGATTGATGAGAACTACTACGCTTGTACTGACAACGGATTGTAACTGGAATTGTAGCTACTGTAACGTGGCAAAGTTCGGTAAATATATGACCAGTAGAGAGAAGATTGATCGCCACCTTCCCTATATTATGGAGTTGATAGGAGACTATAACTTCGTTTTAGCGGGGGGTGAGATTGGTCTGGTAGATCCTGATATCATTTCTAATCTGATGGTATCCATAGGAAAGCCAGTTACAATCAATACTAACGGGTTGTTTATGGAAATGGGGTATCACAATATACCAGAAATACGTAATAATATCGACAAGATATACTACCATGTTAATGATAGACCAAATACTGCCCCGATCTATATCGACAAAGACCTTGATATACTGTATGGTATAGTTAGTGATAATATTGAGACTATAATAAGTTTTATATCAGCCAACAAAAACCTTGATATCTCGTATATAGGTCTGGATAGTGCTTTCGATGATACACACATGGATTACTTCAAGTTATTGCTATTGGCTAGAGAGTTTTTTAATGTGACCGATGATGCTGTACGTCAATTAGAGCATTACTGTTTAAAATACAACCACTTAGGGAAGTATCGCAGGTACTGCAAGGCAACCAGTTTCACCATTGATCTAGCTAAAGAGGTCATATGTCTCTGTGCTTTTAGGAACAAGCATATTGATATTCCTCTGACCAGAGACAATTTGAAGAAAGTTATATCGCAGACGAATGTCTTTCAAGGTGATGACAGTTGTGACACATGCACCAGAGTGTGTCTGGATACAAACATAGAGGTAAACATTAGAGATATGTTGAGGAGACGATGAAGAAGACAACCTTTGCTGATTTTAAAAAACAATGGTATTTCAGTTTAACCGAATATTGTAGTTGGAAGTGTTCTTATTGTGACTTTCCATGTAAAACTGACCCAAAAGTTGCTCCAATTGAATATGTAGAGGAAGTATTTGACCGCATCAAGAGGATCACCAATTATGACCAATCCATAGAGTATTGCCTTGAAGGTGGAGAGATTGGGTTGTTTGATCAGGATTATCTCGATAGAGTGTTTAATAGTGGTCTTTCTGAAACATACAACGTTGCTACTAATGGTCTGTTCATGGAGAAAAGTTATCATAAGAGATATTCCGACAAAATCCATTATATTCTATATCACATTGCTCCTGAGATATATGACGGGGTGAAGTATAAGGAGTATGATTTTGGTGATATTCTGTGTTACTATACCTTTGTTATAAACAAAAATAACCTACCTATTTTGGATAAGTTTCTAACGGATAATCTTGATTCTAAACACCGGTTTCTGCCTCATATACTTCAACCAAGAACACCCGGTTTGGATCTGTTGACCTATGATGACTTTATACAAATGTATGATATCATTAAGGATAAATCGAATGTGAAACCAGATTTCATTGAGAGAGTGGTGAGGATTATTGAACGGCACAATGATGAACCGTGGTTGGACTCTCACAGAAAAATTTGTGCCAGTGTGTATACACAACCTATCTTTGATTTACCAAATAAGAGGGTTAACCGATGTTGTATATCAATCACTGGTGATTCAGTTGATATTACAGATGATAATTTAGAAAGGTTGTATAAAAATAAAATAATGTTTAGTTCATTGAAAGATTCTGTGTGTGATGGGTGTATTGCTAATTTTTTATGGCACGATTGGAGACACAGGAGATATATGAAAGAGATTATTAAGATACATAAGGGTTTTAGTTCATGAAAGCTTATGTCGGGATAACAAACAATTGTAATGCCAAGTGTTTCACCTGTAATAGACAAGTTCTTAAAGGATACAGGCATAATGGTGAAATGACCATAAATGTTATAGACAAGATCCTTGATGCGTCAAGTACTATCGCATATATAGGTGAAATGGGAGACTTTATTTTTCACCCCAAAAGTCTTGATATAGCCCGAAGAACAGTAGAGCGTGGGGTTGATATGGATGTGGATACCATAGGGAGCATTCATGGCGAGGATTACTGGACGGTGTTGGGTAAGATATGTAACAAAGAGAACACTGTTATACGTTTCGTGTTGGATGATCTTATCACCGATCCACACAGACAGGTGGATACTGAAAAGGCGTTAAAGAACCTACAGACATTCATTGATGCTGGTGGTAACGCCCATGTCAAGACGATTCTATTCAATTTCAATCAACACATAATTGAAGATATGGCTGATTATCTCAAGAACATGGGAGTAAATCACTACGAGACGATCAGGTCACGGTTGTATATGGACGAAGGACCACTTTCAGCACCAACGGTTAATTATAAGTCATGTCTGGATCTATTAGAGAATGTTCAACGCAGGGCACCAAAGGATTGTATGTGGCACAAGTACGAAATGTACTATGTTAATGAGTTAGGAGAGGTTAAGATTTGTTGTCATTTGCCTTTTGAGGGTATACGTAACGCAGATTCCATAGAACCCTTCATGGAACCATATGTTGGTATGACTATGTTTGGTGATATAATGGATGTATATGACAGGGGTAGAGAGGACATGAATTTGAACAACGATTGGGTGACAGTAGAGTCGGCTTTGAACAGTGAATTCAATCAGTACATGTTGAATAACAAACACAAGAACACGATATGTCGATTCAGGTGTAGTGACCAAGAACAGGTGAGAAACCTCATGTTCCAACACACAAGGATATTCTAATGTACGAGAATGTTAACATAGGTATAGTTTCATATTGTAACGCTAAATGTTACCTTTGTAACAGACAGACCGTACCAGAATTCCCACGTGTCACCATGTCCATAGAAACCTTCCGAAAGGTCATTCCTTATGCAAAAAAGATGTCCTTTATCGGCGGGTTTGGAGATTTCATAAATCACCCACAAAGCCTTGATTTTGTTAGAGAGATAGGCGACAAACCTTTCATGATAGAAACCAATGCAGGTATTCGTGATGAGAGCTACTGGAAGGAACTTGCATCTATGGCCAATGATGCCGATCATTATGTACAGTTTTCTGTTGATGAAGTGTTTGAAAGTCAGAACCCTTACCGTATGGTAGACACAAAAATAGTGTTACATAACCTCAAGACGTTCATTGACGCCGGTGGATATGCTGTTGTTAAAACTATCAGATTTAATTTTAACGAAGATAAAATACCTATTATGACTGAGTTTTTTAAGAGCATTGGAGTTAAAGAGTATCACACACAATTGTCGATATATTATCCAGATAAAGGTGATTCCATTTTATCCGCACCACATGTACCGGGTGTTTTTGTAAATGGAACGTTACCACTTGTTTACAAAATTAACGAAAAGTTCAGCAAATCAGGGGTGAAATGTGGGTGGAAGGAAGGTCGATGGTTGTACATAGTCGAGAATGGAGAAGTTCACAGGTGTTGTAAATTATCGATATATATCAATGGTATGCAGGATAACGCCCCTGCCCCTATATCGAAGTACACACAGGATGAGTATTATGATGATATATCTGAAATTTATTATCGTAACAAGGAATTAATAAACCTTAACACCGATGGTGTTACTATGGAAACTATACAGAATAACGAGTATTTCAGATACATTGAAGAGAAGTTTAAGCACGTTAAAAGATGTAAAATATCTTGTGCTTTAAGGTATGATATTGCCAATAGAATGCTAGGATTAAAGAGGATATTTTGAACGTATTTTTTGTAGAGTTTCTTGCCACATATAACTGCGACCAGAACTGTTATTACTGTGATATAATAAACAAGGGTATAAACACTTATACAGAAATGGATATGGATAAGTTTAAATGGACTATTGATATCCTTGGATCTGAGACGAAGAATCTCATGGTCGAGATTTGTGGTGGCGAGACAGGTCTGATTAGTAACGTGGAAGACGTGATAAGGTTTTTGAAGGACCATAAGTCAGTCAAGAAGACTCAGATAATGTCCAACGGTCTTTTACGTGTACAACACCCTGAAATTATTAAGGAATTTGATTATTACAATGAACATCTTGTCAGGGATATCATAGGAAGGGATGTACAGAAATTCCATGATATAGAATTTTGTAGTGATGATAACGCTAAAACCGTCATTGTCATGACAGAGAACACAGTAAGATCATTATTAGAGAATGAAGAATATTATAGAGATATTATCGAATCAGAATCATTTTGGTTCAAAATATTCATTGAGAGAAGTGTTGATATCTCTACCAATCATTTAGATATGATGAGGGAGTTTTATAATAAATATAATGTGATGTTTTGTGATTTTTATATGAATAAATTGGAGATGAAGAATGATTCATTTTCTAAAAGTTTGTGTACAAAATATCCATTTTTACCGGTTATAGATATGGAGAATAATGATATAATTCATTGTGCATATTATAATTTTACCAATAAAGTGACTAAAGATTTGAACGAAAACAATCTAAGGGATTTGGTTAACAAAAAACTATTTATTACGGAATCACCTGATTATTGTTGCTCATGTTATGATTATTATCAAGATCCTCATTTTCTTATAAGAAGGAATAAAAGTAATAAACAATTATGATATTTCAGATAAATTACAAATCAAATGGTAAGTATGATGAGTATTTTGATAAGAATAGATCCATATCCAGTAAACTCAATCATGTTATATACGAGGATGAATTTATTGATGATTTTCTTGATTCTTATGGATACAGGGAGTGGGTCGAATCTGTCAAAATAACAAGGAACTATAAACATTTAAGGATTCCTATCATATGTGATCTTATACGACTATTGATTTTGTATGAAAAAGGTGGCATATATATTGATGCTGATACTATATTCAAAGATAAAATGTTAGAACTTGAGAGTAATATGGAGAAATATGGAAATAGAAATGTATTTCTTGATAACAAAAACTTAGGATTCGTGAGAGGTATAAAGCACTCTGGTTATTTAAAGAAAGTATTAGCCGCATATAAAGCTAAAGAATTGACTGTTGATAAATTTATGGTTTATGATAGAAAGTTGTCGAACAATCATAAGGAGTTGTTTCTGCTGCCCTATGATCATGTAAATAGGTACTTTACCCATTTATATGATCATAACAATAGCACTAAAAATGAAGATAATAACCTTTGATATGTCAATAAACGGTAATATGTTGAATGCCGTTGATATGCAGAATTATTTTGGGTGTGATCTGATTGTATTGGAACAAAAACCAATACGTTATTTCAATGTAAGTAAAGGTATATATAGACCTTTCAGGTGCTTTATAACCAACAAAATACCTGATGATGATGTTTTTATTATAGATTATAAGGCATTTTTGTATATATTAGAAAATAGTGTATCTTTTGGTTGTGATAAAATGATAGTTATGGACTGTCTTGAGCTAACACTACAACAATTAGATATGACCTATCATAAATATTATAAAAAAATATCTAATATGGAGTGTTTGTTTGAGGGTCTATTCCCCAAAACGGAAATTCAGTTTTTAATGCCCAAAAACAATTTTGATATATTTGATTTAGGGTTTCCTTGTGACGTGTTTCATAAGAAAATAAATTTTGATATTATGAATTTTCCTTCATTTATGGATGATAATTTTGTATATAGACCCGATGTTGATAATAGTGTTTTATTGTCATGCTATTCAGAAGCGAATGAATGTGATCTAGGTAAAGACTTATTTAAGTCAAAAAATTTTATATATCAGAGGCGAAGTACTCTTGGATTCATTGAACAATTTGGTAGAATGGTGTTCGAATTATATTATACAAATCGTGACATATGGACTGTCGGTGATATTTTTGATGGAAATGATGGTCTGACAGAGCATTTAAGATTATTAGATGCCAGTGTTATTGACAGTAAATTATATATTCCTAACATAGAAGACATCAACATGAATAACTATAACTATATGGATAAATACTTATAATAGTTTGTAACTAAAAGGATTATAGGAGTAAAAATGACAAGAATTTCTGAAAAGTTTAACACTGAACTTTATTTATCGGGTGCTAATGCTGGGGTTATAGAAGTACCGCCAACGTTCACAGATAATAATAACGGAACCTATGATATTAGTGATTTCACGTGTCTTTTATATGACAATGATTCACATGCGAACAGTTTATACACATATAATATAAGCACTGCAAATGGGTTTACCATGATAGGTAGGGATATTTCTGACACTCCTAACGAGGTTCGTTATTTGGTTGTAGATAATACTATCGCTGGATCTCCTGTTCTTAGAGATTTGACATATGCCGAACTATCATTGATCAATGAATCGGATATTATTCCTGTTATAACAATGTATAACGAAGATAATACATTGATTCATTATATAGGTTGGGATACTTTAGGTAAGGGTCTCTCTAATATGATTCATAAGAGACTTGTTAAAACCGATAGATTTAAAAGGGAATCAGGTCTCGCTTTATCTGTCACGGATCCCACAAAGTCAGTTCAAATTGGTTCAGGTCTTGTCTGGATTGGTGCCGTAGAAAATACTTTGGGTGCTTTTAGTTCGGCAACAGCCACATATAGATGGTATCATTGGCATAATAGTGGAGTAAACTTAACCGTTAATATCACTACAGTTGGTGGTGGTGGGGATGTTACTGCCGCTGCAATTAATACCGCAGGAACAGGTTATATGGCAGGTATGGATTATCCTGTTCTTGGTGGAACTGGTACAGGATTTGTAGTTACCATTGATACTGTTGGTGCCACAGGAAACGTTACGGCAATTTCAATTTCCGCTGCTGGTACTGGATATCTTGATACAGATGATAACCTTTCTGTATACCAAGGTTGGCAGAGAATGTTGTGGACTGATGGTTCTGGAACATATAATAACTCTCACTATGATGGTGGTTCTGCTGTTGGTGTTCTTCCATTAACTAACAACTATTACACGGTCAATTGGGTATACCGTGACCTTGAAAATAGCCCTCATGCTGGATTTGTTCTTGGTGGCAACTATCAGACGTATGCTGAGGCGCTTGCGTCACAACCAAGAACCGACCTTCCAAATGAATTTCATGTTATGTCAACTCTTGTTGGTCGTATTATTACACAAGAAGGTCTTACGGTTGCAACAAGTACAAGTTCCCTAGTAGAGAGTGCTTATGAAACTATATATTCAGGTCAACCAGTATCATTTCATAACGATTTGGGTGAATTACAAGGTGGTACTACAAACGAGTATTATCACGTAACATCAGCACAATCCACTGGTATTGTTGCACAAAACCCAACAGTTCTTGGTGCCGATTGGCTTCACGGTATGGGTGATGTTGCCACAACACTCGCATTTGATAATGTTACCCATATTTTCACACTATCAGGAACAAACTTCAAGTATTACTATCAAGGTAAAGAGGTAACTGTTGCCTCTTCTGTCACGATAGATTTGGATACTGCTGGTGGAATTACCTTCCCTGTACAGGGGGAATCATATTTCATCTATTTCGCTGATACTACAGGTGTATTAACCGCATCCGAGGGGCCTTGGGATTTGAACATACATGTTCCTGTTGCACTTATTACATGGAATAGTGCCACCACAACTGGTACCGCCGCTGTATTTGATGAGAGACATGGATATAGACGTGACCTTCAATGGCATTTATGGGCACACTCAACCGTTAATACAAGGTACTTGAGTGGTTTTGTTAAGACACTACCTACAGGTGCTACACCTAATGACCTTAGTATAGGTGGTGGTTCGATTGCTGATGAAGATATTATTCACACTATTGGTGCCAAGACTACCGCAAGGATTTGGTATGAGGTTTCTGCTGGTGTTTGGACGTTCAAAGATGACGTTCTTCCTTACTACGATACAACGACCCCCGGCGGTGGTAGTCCTGAATGGCCTTTGACTACTTCAGCGTATGCGTTAACTCCATTAGCCGCAGCAAAATATATGCCGACTTGGTGTTATGCTTCTCCTGATATCACTGAGCCAATATATATTATTGTTCCGTCAATGACCTCAACAGGACTTTATAATAGTGCTACAGAGGCACGACAAGCCCCTATACCTTCTGTTCCAGAAATACAAGAAATGAAATTGTTGTATAGGTTCGTTTGGAGTAATACTGGCGCTTTAAGTTATGACGCAACACAGGATGACTTTAGAACCAGTGGTTTGATTGCTTCTGCTGGCGTATCTCAAAATGTCTCCGCTTCACAAGTTTCTTTTGCTCCTACTGGAAATGTAACATCCATAAGTGTACAGGGTGCAATAGAAGAAATAATCAGTGATATTAGACCTACTTATTCTGAACTGGTGATGACCACTACAGGTACCTTGACCGTGACTACCGCTGGTACATACTACGTAATGAACGATACAAACGTGACAGGCACAACCAACTTCGTATTAGGACAAAGTGTTAATGTAACCACTAACGCAAATGCTTGTACGTTTACGATTGTTGATGCTGGTGTTTATGAAGTTATTTTTAATGCTTCATATAATAACACTAACGTAAACAGAGTCAATAGAGGTAGATTCTATGTAGATACAGTACAACAAACAGGTGGATTTAATAATTCTGGTACCAATACTGCTTCCGCATCACAGAATGTTATGGCGAGTCAGTATTTGAGTTTGACGGCAGGACAAGTCATTGATTTTAGATTGACTGCTGACACGTCAGGTACGGTTCAGAATTTCACGATGGTTAATTTCAGAATCAGAAGAATCGCATAAAGTTTACATATCACATTTAATACGTTATACTCCCTATATGGTAAAAACTGTATAGGGAGTTTTATTTGTGAAGAGAATTTTAGTAACTGACACCCACTTGGGTCATAAGAAGGCAAATCAGAGATATCTTGATTTAACCCTTGAATTGTTTGAAGACATAGGTAACTATGCAGAAGAGCATGACATTAAAGAGTTAATACACCTTGGTGATTTCTTCGATAATCGTAGAAATATGTCATTGATGACGCTTCATTACGCACGTAGAATTGGTCTAAACTTGCGTCATAGGTTTGACAGGTCTTATTTTATTTTAGGTAATCACGATCTTTATTATAAAGACAGATATTTGCCCAATTCCCATGAAATTTTCTACTCCATGCCCCATATTCAAGTGGTAGATGAACTGACTGAGGTTGGTAATATGCTCCTTGTACCTTGGATTGTAGAGGGTTCTGATTGGATTGACCCTGTAGAATTCTTAAAACCTCTTCATGAAACCACCAAAGAATATTGTCTTGGTCATTGGGAAATCAATGGTGCCAAGATGAACGTATCAGGTCGTGTGGCAGAGGGAAGTAAGTTCAGTTGTACCGATTTTAGAAAGTTTAAGAAGACCTTTTCTGGTCACTTTCATACCCCCGGCACATATCCCATGAATATTCAGTACTTAGGTGCATCACACCACATGGATTTTAACGATTCAGGTCCGAGGGGGTGGTATGTATTTGATGATGAGGATGGTTCCCTTGAGTTCATTCGTTGGGATAAATCCCCGAAGTATATCAAATGGAGAGCATTACCTGACAATATCGTTCAGGGTGAATTTACCGACCAAATTGTTAAGATTGTCTTTGATGAGGATTATGGCACAACAATAAATAACCAAATAATTTCAGATGTTTATGGTACCAATCCCCTACAGGTATTCACTGAGTACAAGTTTACGAAAGTGACCACAGATGATACAGTAGAGGAAGAATTGGAATTGTCTGGTCCTGTAGAGGTCCATAAGGGATTTGTTGAGAAGTCAGAGGTTCCTAAACACCTTAGTAAAAAGATTCTATCTAAGTTTATCGACCAAATTTATGAGGAAGTCAATGCCCAGTAGAATGATACACGATATTTTACATCAAATTCTTGAGACAAGTGATGTGGAAATGCGTCACGAATCACAACGAACAACACGTACAAGTGGTGATTATTTTCAAAATTTGTATATGGGTGCATTTAGACCCCAATTGATATTGAGAAGGGTGGTCAGACATAGTGAAATTAAAAACCTTCCCGCAGATGTGTACACGGAATTGTTAGATTTGTTTCAAAGAATGGTCAGAACTGGCGAACCAGTTAATATCAGTAGAAGATTCCGTGATGTGAGACTTTCAAGAGCGGAAATGTTACCAAACCAACATTCATTCGAATATGATATACGACTTGAATTTGTGTTGAGTGATTTGGATGAAGACCATTGGCGTAATGAATTAGAAGAAGACTCACGTTATGTGCCGGATTGGGGTGGCCGTAGACGTAGCGCACAAGTTCAACTTGACGGTCAGGGTAGGATACACCCACGTTATTTTGGTGAATCAACAGGTGGTATTGAACCTGTTTATAATACTAAGCACCGCTACCGTGCCGCGTGGCCCGATGATGTTGAGATTTTCGGTCAAAAACCTGTAAAAAAGAAACAAGAGAAACACTTTGAGGATGACCTGTTTGAATTATGAAAAGATATGTATACAGAAATCACCAACAATGTACATGTCCTACCAGACGTGAGATACGGGAAGCAGTTCATAATGATATGAACGAAAGACCACAACCGATGAGTCAGATTGTGGTTCCAGTTATACCGAGTATGCCACCCGCTAGTCTTGAACATATGAGATATGATGTTGGTGACTCGTTCAGGATGACAAGATATATTTTTGAAACAGTGTGTTTCACAACTGCTATATGGGTAGAAGAACATGTAGAGAACGGTGTTTCATGTGGTCATTACACTACACACCACAGTTACTTTCAGGTTCCCGAAGGGGTGGAGTTACCACAAACAGAGTTGTTGAATGAAGGTCATTCTTTTCATGACGAACATATTGAAGTATACCGAGGGTTGGATGGCGAAGCATATTATAGATACAGAATGTTTGAACTGGAAAGACGATTAAGAGAACTGGAAGATACAAGAGTTATACTTCCTAGAGAAGATATTGATGATATACACGCAGGTAGAGCGATTATTGATAATCAACCTGTACGTCTGGAGTATTTTGAAGATGATGAAATTTTTAACATCTAAAAGATGGCAAACAATTAAAGATTGGTGTTGGTGGAAATTTGTGATTAAGGAAGATGAATTTCATCACAGTTTGAGTATAGACATGATTAAGGTCTTAAATGGTAAGACGACATTAGATGCAGAGTTAAAACGTATCGAGCCTCTTCGTGAGAGGGCGCATAAATTAGATTTAAAATGGGGTTAATAATGACAGATAATGTGAGTTGTGACGTATGTGGTGCCACAGAAGACATTGAGTGTGAGATTCTATTGAAAGGTGAACAGGTAGATAGAATTTATCACCTATGTCCTGAACATTGGATTAAGGTTTACAGGAAAACTTTGGAAGATTTTTTGGAAGCAAACGAGTATAAATGTAATTCGTATATTAAAATGGCGGTGGACAAGTTGATTTCTGATGCAGTAACCAGTACAAAAATTAAGCAATTTTCCGATGAAGATGGTTTGGTTGATGTTGCACGTCTTGACCCACAAGAACTAAGAAGATTGCGTCCATATGAAATTGATGATGAGGATGATATATGAGTAATTATCATAAACATGCAATAGAGGAAATGAAGAGGATAGGATTCAGGTTTGTTGAAGATGGCTATCCAATTCAAGACCCAAATGAAGAATTTGATGTGAATGCGGAAATGGCTATGTGTGTCTTGGATATTCTTGATGTGTTTGGTAAACAAGGTCATTCAGGTATGTCAGCGTCATATTGTTTGCAGATTCTTGAGAAGGTCATGAAGTTTGAGCCTATAACACCCCTAACAGGTGATGATGATGAGTGGAATTGTATTGCTGATGAACGTACCAATGGTGAAGAGATTTATCAAAATAAGCGATGTTCACACGTTTTCAAAAGGAACGGACAAGCGTATGATATAGATGGTAAGGTGTTTTGGGAATGGTATACTGATGGGGTAACTGGCGAGAGACATAAAACTTATTATACCTGTTCAGAGAGTCATGTAGACATAGAGTTTCCGTATACACCAACAAGAGTTGAAGAATATATGGAGAGTGGTTGTGAGTGAAGATGTTCAAGTATTTAAAATATGTGACAACGAAGGATCAACAGTTTATCTTGAGCATGACGAAAATGTTATGAGAATACTGCAAGGTTTTGTTGACTGGGCCGAACCAAAACAAAAAATGATCGTTGAGGTTGTCGTGGTATCCAGAGAAGATTTGAATAAATTGCCAAGGAGTATGATCTAATGGGCAAAATAAACGTTGATAAGGTTGAATTAAAAAATTTCCTGTCATATGGGAATCAGTGGACAGTTTTTGATTTCCAGACAGGAATTAACGTTGTTCTTGGTCACGATAAAGATAAAGAACGATCAAATGGTGCTGGTAAGACCAGTTTTCTAGAGGCTATTCCCTTTGCTCTGTTTGGTCAGATTAATAAAGGTATATCATTACCGAAAATTGTGAATTGGCGAAACGGTAAACAATGTGAGGTAAAACTTCACTTCCGTAAGGATGGTGTGTCTTACATGATCCACCGTGGAATTAAGCCCGGAATCTTAACATTGTTTAAAGATGGTGTTGAGGTTCCAAAATTATCCGATAAGAGGTTGTTTCAGGCAGAACTTGAAGATGATTTGATTGGTATGGACTTTAAAGCCGCACAAGCACTCTTGTTTCAGAATGCTAATAACATGGTTTCGATGTTTAATACTCCAAAGGCAGACAAACGTAGATTTGTTGAGAAGTTCTTTAATCTTGAGATTTATTCTAAGGCAACAGAGGTCACCAATAAGAAGCTGAAAGGTGTTGATGACAAGATTTCAGAGATTAGGGTAGATGTGTCATATAAACAGAAGTCAATAGATGACCTCACCGCTAAGATAGAGTCATTTGTGGCACCTGATTTGGATGTATATCAAGGTAAAGTGGTATCTATTCAAACATTATATGACACATTCACGGAAAATAATCCAGACCTTGAAGAACGTTTGAAAAATTTAAACAATTTATGCACAGAGTTGACCAAGAAGCGAGATGAACTGAATACTAAGGTTTCAAAAACCAAAGAGAAGCTTGGTGATGTGCGTCTTGAGGTTCGAGCATTAGAAACGGAAGCAACAACGAAACGTCAGCGTATAGAAAAGATCGGTGATTTATCGGAACAGACAGATAAACTTATTAGGGTTAAGAGTGAGTTAATTAAGCTTTCAGACCTTAATAGAGAACCCACTAAAACTGAAATTGATAATCTTCTTGATGAATTGGGTAAACAAAAACAACTTCTAACGGAATGTAATACTTACATTCGCCAATACAAGAATGAGATTGAAAGCTTTGAAAATATGGAGACAACATCTGAATCGGTATGTCCCACTTGTTTTCGAGAAGTTGATCATGAACATATTAAAAACCATATCGAGTCACAAGTTGCGGGACTGAAACAAGAATTAGTTATTAAAAATGGTCATTTGTCTAACATTGAAGAGAATATCATCGAACTTAGCCACAAACACAAAGAAAAAAGTGATCTTCTTGATGGTATAAACTATAAGATTGAACAAAAAAATAAGTTAGAACAAGCACTTGCAAAACTATCAGGTGTTGAAGAAAAAGAGATAGAACTATCAGAGTTAAAAGTTCGTATTGATGAGATTGACACAGTTATTCTACCAGAGTATCGTGATAAAGAATCTGCGTTGGTTGCTCAGATTGAAGCGGAAGATCTGGAATATAAGGATTCATTACTTGAAGTTAACAATAACAATGCACTTATTGATAAATGTAAAGACACTATAAGAGAACGAGATAAGTTGTTGAATGAACTTGATACTGCTACGAGTATCCTTGATAATCAAAAGGAAATCCATGACAGGTTGATTGGTGAAAATGAAGCAAATATTGCGACTAAAGTAAAACTTGAGTCCGAGATTGTATCTACCCAAGCCGAAGTTAGAAAATTAGAAATAATGAAGGATTACCTAGAGCATATCAAGTTCACCTTAAAAGACGAGAATGTTAAACAATATGCTATTAGTAGTATTATCCCGTACTTACAGCAACAGATGAACCATTATCTCTCCGAGACAGGGAATTACTACGTTGAGTTGGATAACTGGTTGGACGGAACGATTAAAGGTTTTGGTGTCGGTGAATGTGACTTTGGAAATATGTCAGGTGGAGAGGGTAAGTCTATTGACCTCGCGTTAAAATTCGCTATGATGGATGTTGCACGTAGACAAGCTGGATCATATCTTGATATTCTAGTACTAGATGAACTATTGGACAGTTCTATAGATAGTCATGGTTTAGATAAAATGATGGATATTGTCAGAATGAAACAAAGAGAAGACAACTTGAAGGTCTTTATCGTCTCTCATAGAGAGGAAGTTGCATCTTTTGATGCCGACAGAACATTTGTTGTGGAAAAAGAGCAAGGAATGTCCAATATTAGGGAATTATAATGGGTGTGGATAAAAAGACCATAGATGCAAAAAAATGTTGAGTGGGAGGATCTATTTGAGATATGAATAACTTCAAGAATGAAGATGATTGGGATTTTTTTTTAATAACATCTTTGATAGTTACACAGAAGATGATTGGGGGATAATAGATAAAGTTGAGTATGGTAGCTGTTGTCTTAGAGAGTCACCGTTTGTCTCTATTGAGGGTATTCAGAAACAAATTGACAGTATCGAGTGTCCAACTGCTTTGGTATACTATGTACTTGTTGAAAATGGGGAAGTGTACATAAAACATCGTGCATTGGAGGTAGAATTATATCATGAGTGAAGAAGAGAGATTATTAAGAGAGTTGATGTATACAATACGAATTGCACATCTTGATATGTCAGGAAAACACAGATATGCTCTTAACCACAAATCACATCATTTGATTAATGAAATTAAAATTTATCTTTATGAGAAGGATACGAAAAAAGAGTGAGTTCTACCAATAGAGGTGGTGCTACTGACTCCATTGAATATCAACATTGTGTATGACAAAAAGGGTATCATCCAGAATTTACATAATTAAAGATTTTATGGGGATTGTATTAACAAACAATCTATTTTTTGGTATTATGGTTTTGAGAGGATAGAATAATGTATACAGCACTGTATTTACCCGCAAGTTATGACTATGACCCTACACGATCAGGATTTATTTCAGAAGATAAAGCTATTGATTTTGTTGTAAAAAATCACCTATGTCATTGCTGTGAAGATGAGGGGTGGGGGTCTGCGTGTGCATCAGAATGGATTATTATCAAAACCGATGAAATGGGAATGTGTGAGACTGTCGGTGATATTTTTGATGCAGCAGGATATACGAGAGTGGAAAACTGTCTTGATGTTAAGGATCGCGAATGAAATGTGTAATTGCCGGAAGTAGAGATTTAGGAACTTATCGTGATAAGGAAAATCGAAGAATTCAGATGTCTTTGATCGATTGTCCTTGGTTTGAAGAGGCCATGGGACAGTTTGATTGGAAAGACCGTATCACAGAAATAGTTAGCGGTGCTGCACTTGGTGTTGACACTTTGGGTGAACAATATGCCGATAAGTATGGTATAGAGAAAAGTATTTTTCCTGCTAAATGGTCAGAATTTGGTCGTCGAGCAGGATCGCTTCGTAATGAAGATATGGCAAAGTATGCAGATGTGGCAGTTGTCATGATGGTCAAAGGTGGTTCTACGGGTTCCAAGGATATGATTGATCGAATGATGCGAAAAAATAAACCTTATATGGCATTTGAAGTAATAGGAGGAGTTCCTTGTCAAGTCAAATAGAAGAATTGGCCGAATATGATGATGGTAGTAAAGTATGGAGAACAAGTTGTTCTTGTATGGGTGATGACCATTTAACGTTTACCGTCGCCACAGATGACGAATATCCAGAGGTCTATTTGGAGTTTTGGGTGGATGTTGGTGACAGCTATCGTGTATGGGAAAATGATAAATCTTTCCGTTGGTTCAGGTGTATGTTGGAGAGGATTAAGGTTGCCTGTAGGGTTATTTTCCAAGGTCATGTAAAGATGAATGGTGCCTTTATATTTCGTGGTGCCAAACAAATTGATGAACTTACTGAAACTATTCAAACACATAAAGAGTTTCTAATTAAAAAACTTAAAGAAAAAAACTATAAAACCGTAACAAAGGAAAACTAATGGAACAAAACCCATGTAAAGAAATAAACCTTGGTGACAAGACTGAGGTGGTTGCCGAGAAACATATCATTGAAGTTATTGGTCAGATTTCTCAGAAAGATTTGGATGATGGAACAGTTTTGATATTCCGTATCGATGATAGAAAATATTCAAGTGCTGTATTGAATAGGGTTGCTGAGAGCATCAAAAAAGCATGTATTGATACGTTTCAGGGACAAATTAAGGCTATGATTCTACCTTCATCGATAGAAGTTCAAATATTAAGAGATATTTTAAATCATTCCATAAAACAAGGAGAAGATAATGAGTAGTCGATTTGAAGAAGCAACAACAGATGTGATGGATAAGGTGCAACAAGTTATTCGTAATAAGTTCCCTCAGTTGAATGGTTGTCATATTGAGGTTGTAATGGATACAAAGAAGCGCAAGTCAGGTGGTAAATTCGTCTTGGTAAAACTTGATAAAACATCTCCTATTTTACGTCACATTTCTGCAACAAATGCAAACCCAGAAGGTGTGGATTATATTCTGTATCTTGACAAGACAGTTTATGTTGAAATGAGTGATACTGATAAAGAGCGTATTATAGCACATGGTTTGTATCACGCGGATACCGATTTCGAGAAAGAAGTTCCTTATGGTATACGTAAACCTACCGTACAGACGTTTTATGAAGAAATCGCTGACAATCAAGACGATGCTCGTTGGGCGGAACGTCTCGATATAATGGCGGAGGGTATTTATGAAAGAGATGCAGAAGAATCAAATTAATCCTTATGAAGAGGAAGTTCCTCAGAAAACTTTTGATTCTGTTCCAGTAGCACCAGAAGATATTGAAAAGTTGCAGGGATGTTTTTATTTCGATGACCTGTCAGGTGGACTCCAAAATGTTCAGGTTTCGGATGAAGAACTTGAGCGTCAAAATGAACAATGGGAATATGCGAAATCCTTTATAGATATGAGGGATTTGCGCAACGTTCCATGCTATCAAACCGATTTGGTAAGTTTTAAGTTAACCCCTGAACAATTGGTGGTATTGAAACAGTCCCTTGAAGTTCTTAGTCTTAATATGAGTGATGTTAATTATTTGAAATGTGAGTTAAAACATGAATCTCTCTACCAACAGCAATCATATATTCGATTATTACATGATATTGTTGATAAGACCTTGGATGATTATGCATATAGTAGACCATATTCACCATTTTTGCCAAGTTGGTTAAAAAAAATAGGAAAATATGATGTGGAAAAGACTATTTAATCGAAAATGTAATCACTTATGGTTGGAATATCGTAGAAAGTGGGTTGAATATATTCCTCATGAACAGAATCCAAAGTTTAACCGTGAAGGTGCTTATATATTATCGCATGTATATTGCGCGGAATGTGGTGAGGTTAGAGAGGTTGTGAATGATGGAAACCGGATTAAATTCAGAACAATTCCATAATCTAATAGTAAAAAGTAGTGGTAATACTATGATTTGGGCACCAAGACAGTCAGGTAAAACTACGGCTTTGGTTAGAGAGTTTTTGACTACACCCAATTCCCTTTTTTATACTGTAAATTATGGACAGAAAAGGAGTGTGGAACGAATTTGTTATGAGTTGGATGTGCCATTCAGACGAAACGATATACGTATTATGAATGAAGAATCTATAAGATCTTATAACACAAGAACATTTTTTATAGACGAAATTGATCATTATGATGGAGATTTATATAGGTTATTGGTACCCATAAGCTTGACGAGTACGAGAATGATTGCTATATCTACTCCTCATCGACCAAGGTTGAAGGGAACTTACGCCAGTATATTTGAAAGTGAGTATAAATTAAACCATGAAGGTCTGACCGATTGGAGATGCCCAGAATCGGATATAGTTATAACGATAAATGTGAATAACCATTTCGAAAGAGAAGGAGAATTATTTAGAATATGAGTGATTGTATAGCAAAAGACATATGTAATTGTGATAGAGATAGTAATGAAACATTACAATGTTTTGAGCATAGCAAACAACTGGCAACATCAGAACGTGAAAAACAGTGGTTAGAATTTTCAGAAAGGGTGGCAAAACACCTAAGAGAATATACAGTTCCACAGTATGGTGATGTTGGAGAAGATGAAATTACCAACTATGCAGTCGAAGATTGTGTCAAACAGGTAGAAAAGTATGCCAAAAGGTATGGAAGCCAGTCGAGAGAAGGTCAACAAGAGTTGGATTTCGTTAAAATGGCTCATTATACTCAGTGTGCGTGGGAGAAGTATGAGGAACCACTAACACCACATGAAACTGGTGAATACAATTTAAGAGTTTTTTACGTCAAACTTGACGGTAAAGATGGATTTGAATATATGGGTATGGCAAAAGACCAGAACGGTAAAACAATTTATATCTATAGGGAGATCTTGACTTATGAGTACGGAGTTTGAAAGTATACTACAAGATTATTTCCATCGTGAAAACGTTGATGAGATGGAGTTTGAAAGGATTAATGATAAATTATGTCGCATTACCGCACATCTTAAAGGGGGTAATACATTTACCTACACAGATGATATTCATTGGGGTGTAACCTTATCGGATTTTTATGATACATTGGATCGTTTTACCAATGGAGTTTCGTATACTTTTAACAATTTTGATCCTCAAGATGAGATAGATCACTATCAAGAGAACTCAAGTAACTTTTACGGGGATTATTGATTTACATATATAGTATAAATGTGTATTATAACATAAATAAAATGTGAGGTATGAAATATGTCAGATGTTTTTGAAGATATCAAAAAGAAACTCATGGATGCCAGTAAAGGCAAAAGAGTCATGGTTCTTTCTGAAAGTGAGGTTGCACAGATAAATACATGGCTGTTTACTCCAACATATGACCTGAATAGAATATTGTCGGGTTCTTTATATAAAGGTGTCGCTGAAAAGACACACACGCTTCTTGTGGGACCAGAGGCGTCAGGTAAATCATCATTTATGTGTTTGAACCTTGCCGCAGCACAGAAGCTTGGATATACCCCCATCATCATTAATGCGGAAGGTGCATGGACAGCGGAGTTCGTTTCGCGTTGGGGTCTTGATGCAACTAAGGCTATGGTTATTAACTCTTCCAGTGTTGAGGATATTCACCGTGATCTTGCCAATATTAAATCAGAAGGGTTCACAAAACTCGCCATTGCTTTGGATTCCATAGGAGCATTGAGTTCTAACAAGGTCGTAGATGATGCAGACAAGGGTGATATTAAAGCCGACCAAGGTTCCTTGCAGAAGAAAATCAAAGCCATGATGAAGACAATGGTTGATATTGTTAAATTCCAAGACAGTATCGCTTTTTCTGCTGGTCATTATTACGGCAATCCAAGTGGTTATGGTGACCCTGAACAGATTGGTGGCGGTAAGTATCCGAGACTTGCTGCAGACTATATTATAACCCTAAAGAAATTCCTTTTATATGAAAATCCAAACGCAAAGGCCGCTGCGCGTGGAGCAGTTTTGGGTACGGAGATTCATGCCGCAACTATCAAAAACCGTTTTGCACCCCCATTCCAAGAAGCATTATTTGAAATAAACTACCAGAATGGTGTTAATAAAATGGCAGGTATCGTGTCCGTTGCTACTGAAATGGGTCTGATCGAGAAGGGTGGGTCGTGGTATACAATTCCGTGTATGGATATTAAGGCACAAGGCGAAGGTAAACTATACGAAGCAATCCTTCAACAAGACCCAAAACCTTTGTTGGAGGGTATAGAAAACGTGTTAAAAACAAAGGGTTATAGTACACAGAATGCACAACTTGAAGACGAATTAGGTAGTAGTGAGCCAATAGAATAATCCGAGTGGATTAAGGAGGTAATATATGGCTCAATTTAAAATGATAAAAGAGGAAGAACAAAAAGAGAAGTTGTTGGAAGAGTTATACACTTTGAATGATGAGTATAATCAATTTGTTAAAAAGATGGATAAGAGGTTAGATTTAATTATAAGCAAAACGGAGAATTTAAATGAGATCGATGATTTTCAGTGAATTAATTGAAATTCGAGATTTAACGAAATATAAATTAAATCCGGGGGATAGATTTCTTACTGGAAATAGCATCTTATCCCAAAAAGATTCAAAGAAAGTTGGTGATTTAATTACATATTATTTGGTTACTGATGTTAATGATGAGACGGGTGTTGTTAATTACAGACCTGTATATGAAAAACTGGAGGAATAAAATGCAAGTATTTGTGGTAAACTATGAGACTGATGATTCAACTTATAAGTTATATTTGTTAGGTAAGGATCAAGCTGATGCGATGACGTATGTGAAAATGAGGGTAGGCAATCTACCGGGATATAGGATGAATAATTTTGAAAGCCGTGAGGAGATTCACGCTGTAACCCCTCAACTCCTTGAAATGTTAACTCCACCACCACCAGAAGAAAAAGTTGTTCATAAGATGTTGTGTCCGTGGTGTGGTGCTGATCATTACGAAACTTTACATGCATTAAAGATGCATATTTGTAAAAACCATGCAACTTCAAATAAGGATAATCCGAAAAAAAAGGAAAAATAATGAACATAGCGGTGAACAATATTGATGATGGGTTGACTGTTGAGTTATCAAAAATATGTGATGTTGTTGACGTTGTTGACAAACCTAAAGGTGTATTTATACAATGGTCCACCCCTGACAATAAAAGTCTATTCGTCAGACAGACCAATATGATAGAGAAGTGCATTAAGAATAAATTACCCATGATCATATTTGATGGAGACCAGAAGATTAGTCCTGATGAAGCTAGTTTTCTGGTGTCCGAGGGCGCATTTTTATGGGAATCATCCGTTAGTGATAGAATGTTTTTTTCATACCAGCCTGTATGGGGTGAAATAAAAACTCCTGATAAAATACCGTTGATAGATAAGCCAACTGGTGTTGATTTAGTGTATATGTCACCTTTGACAAAAAAGTTATCTACATTTAAAAGATACTATCAACCAATGTCAGAGTTGGGTGGATATGATGTTTTGTTTTTTGATTCAGTTGGAAATCAGACAATCAATCGAAAAGTTGAGGAGATGGGTATTAATATCACATCAGAATCAATAAACTTTGATATTAAGTCACTGATACTACTTGGAACCGATCATGAATATCAAACAGGTAGACTTGATCCCTATCTATTCAATTATCTGGAAAGTGGTATTTTACCGTTGTTACCGATAGAACATAGATGGTATCATTCGGTATTTGATGGTATGGTGGTGGGTACCGATTTTGATGTGGAATATATATTGAAGACATGGGATAAGATATCTTTTGGTTCTATATGTGATATATATAAAAATTTGGATATATATCTCCCTGAATGTAATGTTAAGAATGTAGCAAAAAGAATAGTTAATTACTTTTCATGAGAGATGCGTTAGAATTATTACCATGTAAAATATGAGGAGATGTATGAAGTTTGAAATAACCAAGAATGGTACTGGTATTATTAGGATAAACAAAGATACATATCTATCATTCGGTTCAAATGACAATATAAAAATGGTGTTGATTCGATATAATAATGGTCATAACATTGAGAGTAAATTTTTTCCTATCTCGATGCTAAAGCTTCCCAGAATGACAACTAAATCTATAGGTCTTAAAAATATTAAAATAATTCGGGATTTAGTGAGAGATAAGTTGGTGGATGGTGTGTTACCCCTAAAGGCTGTATCATTAATAGGCGAATCTATTAATAAAAAAAGCGACTCTCAATAAATTTACCTTGCATCCCTGATCGAATTTTGGTATATTAAATCGTAACCGATTGACGAAAGGAAAAAATCATGGGATACCGTTCTGACGACTTAAAACGACCATCATACGTTCCTCGTAAGCAACAAGATTTCCTTGTCATTAAACCTAATAAAATCAAGAAAGGTTCTCCGAAAAATGATCAAGTATAAAAGGAATCCCAAATATATTGAAATATATTCATCGGGATCCCTTGATGATGCAAATGTTTTGTTGGATATTGCTCAAAAAATAGGCAGACAAATTGGTTTTGACAGGGATGATATTAATCTTATTCTTGATGAGATGAAATCTGGTGATCATGAGAATCTAGTTCAAATTTTTAATGATCATTTTGAGGATTATTTTTGTAATTGTGTTGTTATATATCGTTGATTTTTTTGTTGACAACGTGCATTCTCACTGTTAGGATAAATTTCATTGTTAATTGAAACGAAAGGGAATTATTATGGTTTGGTCCACAAATATTGAGAATGAAAGAACTTTTGATAATAATTTTATTGGTCGATTGTCAGGTGATCAACGACAAGTATCAAGACCTGATCATTTCCGTGTAGAGGTGGCTGATGCCCCTGTAGATGATCGTCTTATCAATGATAATATGTTGATTTTTGGGCGTGATCTTGTCGAAGAATCCCGTCAAGGTCATCTTGATCCGGTTATCGGTCGTGATGATGAAATCCGCCGTATGATTCGCATTCTATCTCGCAAAACAAAAAACAACCCTGTCCTCATTGGTGAGCCGGGTGTTGGTAAAACTTCCGTTGTTGAGGGTCTGGCACAACGTATTGTTTCTGGTGATGTTCCTGATGGTCTAAAAGAAAAGGTTATTTATTCTTTAGATCTTGGTTCTCTCATGGCAGGAACTAAACACCAAGGTGAACTCGAGGAACGGGTGAAATTTGTCCTTGATGCGGTTCGTGAGCGTGAGGGCAAAGTCATGTTGTTTATTGATGAAATTCACAACATGGTTGGTATGGGTTCCTCTAATGGCGTTGACTTTGGTAACATGCTGAAACCCATGCTGGCTCGTGGCGAACTCCGTTGTATTGGCGCTACTACTTTGGATGAGTATCGTACCGGGGTAGAAAAAGACGCCGCTTTATCTAGGCGTTTTCAGACTATTTTGGTCGATCAGCCTAATGTCGATGATACTGTTAGCATTCTTCGGGGGTTGAAAGAGACTTATGAGATTTATCATGGGGTCACGGTTCGAGATAACGCTTTGATTGCGGCCGCCAAACTAAGCCATCGATACATTAGTGATCGTTTTCTCCCTGATAAAGCTATTGATCTTGTGGATGAGGCATGTGCCCAAGTTCGAACTGAACTTGATTCCTCTCCAGCAGAACTTGATGGTGTGACTCGTAGAATTCAACAACTTACCATCGAAGAAAAATCTTTAATGAAAGAAGACGATGGTTTGTCTGTTGTTCGTCTTGGCAAAATTCGTGAAGAAAGAGATCTTTTGTTAATCGAACAAAAAATTCTTCAAGATCAATGGAGTGAAGAAAAAGATAACATTAAAAATCTGGTCGAACTTCGCTCTAAATTGGAAACCGCTCGTAAAGAGTTGGAAACTTGTGAACGTCTTAATCAATTAGATCGAGCCAGTGAATTGAAGTATGAAATTATTGTTCAGATAGAATTCGAACTACACAACTACATCAAAAACATCGGTGATATGAGTATTCTTCATGATTCTATTGATGAGGCTGAAATTGCTAAAGTAATTAGCCGTTGGACTGGAATTCCTGTAGATCGTATGACTGAGGATCAGAGTTCTAAAATCCTCAATCTCGATGTTGAATTACATAAACGTCTCGTGGGTCAGGATGAAGCTGTGCAATTGGTTAGTGAAGCTATGATTCGCAGTCGTAGTGGGATTAAAGACCCTAACCGTCCCATTGGTTCTTTCATTTTTCTTGGACCAACAGGGGTCGGTAAGACTGAATTGGCTAAAGCACTTACCGAAGTTATGTTCGATACTGAGCAGAATATCATCCGTATTGATATGTCTGAGTATATGGAAAAACATAGTGTTTCCCGTATGATTGGTGCCCCTCCGGGTTACGTCGGATTTGATGATGGGGGTCAATTGACTGAGAAGGTTCGTAGAAAACCGTTCAGTGTCATTCTTTTTGATGAAATTGAAAAGGCTCACCCTGATGTTTTTAATGTTCTTCTTCAAGTTCTGGATGATGGTCGTATTACTGATGGTCAAGGTCGCACTGTTGATTTTAAAAATACTGTTATTATCATGACAAGCAATATTGGAAGTCAACATTTGCTTACAGGAATTGACGGTTGGGGTGAGATTAAAGATTCTACTCGTAATCGGGTATTTGAAGACCTTAAAAGGGGGTTTCGACCTGAATTTCTGAACCGTGTTGATGATATTATTTTGTTCAAACCTTTAACTAAAGATAATGTCAAGATTATCGTTGGATTTCTTCTGAGTGATATTCGTAAGCGTTTGGAAGATCGACAAATCAAACTGGAAATCACCGATGAGGCTAAAAATTATGTAGCAGATGTTGCGTATGACCCTATCTACGGGGCAAGACCTCTCAAACGGTATTTGAGTGGCACTCTCGAAACTCAGATCGGTAAAGCCCTTCTTAGTGGCCAAATTAAAAACGGTGATACTATCACTGTAACCGCTGATCAGAACGGTCTGATTGTTCAATAAAAGTAAGGGGTGACCAGAAGGTCACCCCTTACTTTTACAAGGAGAAAAACATGGAACCCAAATCATTCGAAGTAGTTACACCGTCACCATATTTTAAGATTACTTTTGGTTGTGGTAACCGAGCGTTCTATAAGGATGGATATATCGACGAAACTTGTGATTACGAGGGTGACTTGGAAGAAATTCTTATATACAATCAGGAAAGAGCCGAACTCCTTATTAAAAAGGTTTTAGAGTTTTATGGCGTACCCGAAACGGATCTACCAGAAAATATGAACGTTGCTTTGACAATTTATTGATAAAGGGGTATTAAAAATGGTAGGAATTAGAAGTCGTGGAATGGGCGGGGGTCAATGGACTGACCATGAAGATTTGGATCTATCGAAACCTTTGACAATTATTTGTCATGAAGGGAATCTTCAAGTTGACGTAACTGATGCAATTGAAATCAATTTTGATTACACTCGTTATCATGGTAATCGTGTTGTAAAAATTGATCCTGTGGCGAATGCATGGATTGAATATATACTTGGGTATCAGATTGAGCGTGATCTACAGCCACAAGACCGTCCAGACTCTATGGCACATGTTATTGGTTTATGTGACCTTCCGATTAAGTTGATGCAGAAGGCTGGTCAGGGGTTGCCAATTTTCATTAGAGAACCAGAAGTATCACTTCATCCAAGTCAACAGAGACGTGTTTCGGACTTTTTATCCGCAATTTCTCAACATACTGATAATGCAACTGGAAGTTTCACTGAACTACCAAGAGGCTATAAAAATGGTTGGAGTGTATAATAAAATCCTTGACACTCACCCCATATTTGGATAGTATGGGGTTATCTCGTTCTACAAAAGGAAAATGTTATGGCGAAACTATTTAAAAACCTCACCCTCAAAGAACAATACAAAATGTATTTTGAGTCTGTCCGTGGTGCTAAAGAAATTCCTTCCAAAAACAAATATTCTGTGTTAGAATGGGTTACGTCAAAAGGCGATAAAAAGTACATTCTTTTGGGGTCTTCTGGATCAGTAAGGGCTAATTCCAAACCAGTTGTCGCCAATTCATTCTCTATCGCAAGTAATGCGTTAAAAGATGATGTTAAAAAATGGGCAATCGACAAAGGTTATGAACTTTAATTAATAGGAGATATAAAAATGCAGTTTCTTAATCAATTGAATCCTTTTTACCCTGTAATCCGAAATAAACTTTTCACCCCTTTCACCTATGAAGGTGACGAAACTCCTACAGATTTGTATGTTGACCGTGATGCACTGTTGAATGGTGAAAACGGTAAAGTTCTTGGTACTGTTGGTCCTCACTACAAACTTATGTTGAACGAAGAGGTTTTTGATATTTTCTCAGAAGCCTTTGCCGATCTTCCGATTGAATCAGTTTGTGACCACCTGAACTGGAAACAGAACCGTTGGCAACGTGATTTTATCCTCGATGGTGATCAGTTCAATATGTCAATTGGCGATGAAATTATTAAAACCAAGGTTTCAATTTTCAACGGGTACGATGGTAAATCCAGTGTAGGTTTCACTGTTGCCGCATACCGTGATAACGGAAATGTTACTTTCTTGAACAATATGTTCACTCAGACCTATTCGCACGTTCAACGCGGTCTGGTTGCCCGTATCCGTGAAGACTTTGCAGCAAAACTTGAACTTTTCCGTCAAACCGCTGAAATGTTTCGCCGTTTTGATCAAGAGGTGTTTACGGGTGAGCAATTTGAGTCTTTTGTTAATGGCCTGGTCGATGAAAGTGGTGGTCGCAATGGCTATTTGTCCGAAAATCAGGCGCGGTTAATTATCAACTCTTATAATCAACTATTTACTCGTCTCGGAGTTCGACAAACGCGCTTCGGTGCATATACGGTTCTTTCGGCAATCGCATCCGAACGACCGGGACGCGGTAACAGTTCTCCTATTTTCACGGCCGCTCACAAACGTATCGAAAAAGTTGTCGATGATTTCTTTTCTGATGCCGGAGATTTGTTCATCATCTAAATCAAATAAAGGGGGTGGCTTATGTCACCCCTTTCTATAGGGGTTTATAATGTCGTATATACCAAGATGTGTAAAATGTGGTAGTGATAAGATTGATATGATGGTTGATATCACCATTGTTTTACCTGCTAAATACCAAAGTCAACTGACCAAGAAAGTTCTGTATTCAAAAGAGTGTGAAGTATGGGGTGCGAATTGGGAAAGAGCGTCATACTTCTGTAAGAACCCTGAATGCGGTCACAATCGTCTTGCACCAAACCCGAAATGGGTAGAAAGTATGAAGGAACTTGAAGAGGAAAATCGTCAGTTAAAACAGCAACTTGAATTGATTAGTGGTTATAATTAACACAAATTAATATTTTTTTTTTGCAAAAAAAATGAAATTTTTTATAAATAACTTATAAGAAGATTATGGAGATGTCAATTTCAATGAAAAAATCACGGATACATATTAGTTGGTCGTTTAATATTAGCGACATGAACCCCATGGCGTGTTTTGTTACACGTGATGAGTATCAGGGGGTAGTGTAGGTGGTTTAATTATTGGTATACATATATTAATAAAAACCACCTACAGAAAATTTTGTAGGTGGTTTTTTAGTTTTATGATCCTTGACAATTAAATATTTAGTATTGACAAGTTAATGTCCTTGGTGTAAGATTTTATAAAACTTAAGGAGATTATGCCCCTGTTAGTGGATTAAACTCTCGGCTACGAACTGAGATGGCAAGGTTCGACTCCTTGCAGGGGTGCCAATTTTAAACCCATGGATGTATGCTTTTGGTGTAGACAGGCTAAAGACGAAACAGATACGACAGGTGTTCCTGAATTTTTTGATTATGATGCGTGTGATCGATGTCAATCTAAAATGGATGAAGGTATAACGATCATTCAGGTTGATATTGTAAGGAATGAAAATCCTGCAATAAAAGATAACATCTATCCTACGGGAAAATGGGTCGTTGTTAAAGAAAACAGAATTCTTGAAGATTTTAAAGAATGGAAATCTTTAACGGAAGTTATACAAACTCGATGCATGTTTATGAACAAAGCAACATGGGATTCATATGGGTTATCGTGATATTTTTGTAGGGGATTGGTGTAATGGTAGCACACCTGATTTTGAGTCAGGCAATATCGGTTCGATTCCGTGCTACCCCACCAAAATTTTAAAGAGTCCTCAAACTCGGCGACTACCTCGACAAGTCTAAGGGATACGGTGCGAGGACTCGATATTTTGCTCCGTTCGTCTACTGGTTAGGACAGTGGGTTTTCAGTCCACTGAAAGGGGTTCGATTCCCCTACGGAGTACCAATTTATGTTCCAAGTTAGTTCAGAGGTAGAACGTCTGGCTGTTAACCAGAATGTCGCAGGTTCGATCCCTGCACTTGGAGCCAAAATTAAATGGTTATACCCTGTAGATCATCTGATGGTGATACCTGACTGTCACTCAGGATTTGGCGGGTTTGATTCCCGTACAGGGTGCCAATTTTATATAGGCGTAAGTTAACGTGTATCTGGTGAACACACTGGCCTCCAAAACCAGCACTAAGGGGTTCGATTCCTCACGTCTATGCCAATTTGTCTCTTAAGCTAATCTGGTGAAAGCGTCTGTTTGAAGAACAGAAGAGTCGGGTTCGAAACCTGAAAGAGACACCAAGTTTGGGTTGACCGTGTATATCGGCTTCGGGGGGTTATCAAAACCCTCACCCAAGAAAAATCAAAAAAAAAACATCTTGACAATTCAAAACGAACCTGATAAGATGTTTTCACGGTTGAGGGAAAAAGGGTAGTGAAAAGTAGGGTCTGACGAAGAACATCAATGGTGTATGAATGCACGTCCCCTTTAGTACGGGGAAAGAACGGTTCAATTCCGGCGGTGATGACAAGTAGTGATCCGAATATCTTGAAACGTAGGAAAGTCCGAAGTAGTGTCCTGAAAGAAGTATTCTCAGAATTCACTGAGACTTCAATAGTAAGGTCTGACGAAATAAGAGACACCTTAGATTTCATTTGAGACTCACCCTTTACTCTAACAAAAGACGGATGAACCCAAACGACCCCGTGTGCAGGTGAGGGTTTTCGTTTCAGAATGGAACAAACGAACAAATTCCATTCAAATTTTAAGGTAGATGGGTATAAGTTGATGATTTACCTCCTTGTACACTCTACCGGAAGTTTGCTCCCTTGGTGAAATTGTTTATCACATTCGCCTGATTAGCGAAAGTTCAGGGTTAGAATCCTTGAGGGAGTACCAAGTTTACACAGTTAAGGGGAAAGATGAGGTATCTTTCCATAGAAGACCCCCAACGGCCAAGTGGGAATAAGAATATGATACGGCGCTTTCCAATAGTATCATGAAACCTTGTCTTCGTAGCTTTCCCCTTTTTAATTTACAAGTTGTCAATGGCTCGGTGAATCATACTACATCGGAACAGGTATCCGATAGTCCAGTAACCTGAATGTATGAGTGACAACGATTTAGTTAACCTTCTTGCGGATTGGAGAAATAATGTTAAAAGCATATTCTGTCTTTGCTGAGGGATGTCGGCAGGAACATGCTGAACTGGTATTCCACAGATCATCAAAAGAAGCGCGGTCATTGGCGTGGAAACGCCCGCACGGTAGTTTCTGCTGCGACTGGATCGACCTACGAGTTAATCGAGTAAAAGAAGTTGACCATTTGACCGACGGCAAAACAGAACCATTTGTTTGCCACGATAACGCGATGTTTCGTGAGGCTGGGTGGAGGAGTGAAGATTGCTCGTCGTGTGCCAGTTGTGGATTGACCGACTTTTCGGACGGAGAAAACAGGCAATGGGCAGTTTGCCTTGAGTGTGGGCAGTGTGGCGAGTGCGGACACGACGACGAGTGTATAAGCGCCTAACAAGTATTATCGCGGAATAGAGAAATGGCATCTCGTAAGGTTCATATCCTTGAGTTACGGGTTCGAATCCCGTTTCCGCTACCAAGTTCTGAGAGTGTCAGAGTATGTGTCATACAAGATCATATGCAATACGTGTAAATAGCATATTGAGTTGTCACAGGCTCGGATACATGAACCGAAAGTTCCTTTAAACACGTCAAAAGGGAACACTGACACTCTCAGTTAGTCTTTTATGATTTATATCTGTCGGTACGCAAGTCTGGTATGCGACCTGCCTTGGACGCAGGAAATCGTGGGTTCAAATCCTACCCGGCAGACCATTTATATAGACGCGACACTTAGTTAGTGTCTAGTCAGGTGGCGATACCCTGATGATTGAAGGGGCTGACTATCCCAAAAAGCGCACTTTACACTCGTATGAGTATGTCCCTGTGGTGACAGGGTTAGTGTTACGGTGGAGATTAATTTCTGTGAAGCTGACGCACATCACCAAAATTTAAGGGGGTAGGCAATGGGGTTGCGGCTTTTCCTTGCAAGGAAAGTGACTGAGGGGTTCGATTCCCCCTACCTCCACCAAATTTATGAATTTTGACCCATTACTCCACGATGGCAGAGAGAACACGTTTAGACCGTGTACAGGGAGAGTTCGACACTCGCATGGGCTACCAAAGTTTAAGCTCGTCGAAGGTCTGATGACCTAGTATCTCTTACAAAGAGACTGGATGGTTTGATTCCATGGCGAGTACCAGTTAAATCAGGAGTTAAGATAGAGGTAAATCGTGTTGGCTGTGACCCAGCAAACAAGGGTTCGAATTCCTTACTCCTGACCATAAGCCGGATTAGTTAAATGGTATAACTTCTGTTTTGTAATCAGAATTTGCGGGTTCGATTCCTGCATCCGGCTCCAAGTTTAAAGTTTTGCGGGTATAGTTAAAAGGTATAACTACAGCCTTCCAAGTTGTAATTGTCGGTTCGATTCCGTCTACCCGCTCCAATACATAAGTTGTCAATATTTTAAATTGAATATAGTGTTGACATAGTTACATAAAGACTGTAGAATACTGATTAGTTTGTTTGAGAATTTAAGCCCCTTGCCCCGACAACAGACTTCTAATCTGTTCCTTAAAAGTTGGATGGAAGGTACGAGGTTCGATTCCTCCAAGGGGTTCCAGAATATTAAATATGCTCCTGTAATTCAATGGTAGAATAGGCGACTTATAATCGCTCTATAGTAGGTTCGAATCCTCTCAGGAGTACCAGTTTTATAGAGGAAGTCTGATAGGCGTCATCCCAAACCTCTTTAAAAAAGTCGTGGGTGTCCGTTCCCTAAGAAGGTATGGGAGGACGAACTTCTCAAGTTTACAAATCGCTGAATATAGTGTATCATGTTTATATGTATAGGGGTGTAGCGCAAAGGCAGAGGCATCAGGTTTAAGCCCTGATTAGTGGGAGTTCGAATCTCCTCACCCCTACCAATTTTATAGTTATGGGGGCGTAGCCAAGTGGAATGGCAACAGACTTTTAATCTGTATATCGGTGGGTTCGAATCCCCCCGCCCTCACCATTAGCGAGGTAATCTATGGATGATAAACTACATACCTTAGAAATAACTGGCGGTGAAACGATAGAATTCAGAGATAAATTATCTGGTTTTTTATCAAGAGCCACTCGGAACCTTTGAGCTTACGGATAAAGAAAAATATCTGCACAGTTTGGTTAAAGAGTACCACACCCGCTGCGAGGAATACGACAGGACGGTATGTACAGACCCGGTAGAGCGAGATGGGATTCTCCCCGCGAATGGTTTTGAGGTACGCCAAATCAACCTAAACGCCATAGAAGTGCGAAAAAATTTACAAGATCGAGCCTACAGAGAGCGTGGGATCTCGCCCGGCGAGGTGAGCAGAGCCATTTCGGACTACAGAGCCAGATAACCGGGTTGTCGTAGGTGAACCAACCATTAAAAAAGAAGCAAAAAAATGTTTAAGTTTTATGTTTACATACGGTAAACAAACTGGTATAGTGGTTAAGTAGTCACAATCACCCATCACAGATAACCAAGAGAGATACTTGGTGTCCAGAGATAATATCAACGGGGTAAGGGATTGTGTCAAGTTCTTTGACAATTGAAAGTAAAAACGGTTGACGGAATAATGGTTGCATGACCATAACGTACCCTGATAGGGGTTGAAATACCCAAAAGCCCGATGCGGTATATCTAAAGGGAGTGGTTAGTAACGTCATCCTGAACAATGAACAGAACAGACCGAGGTAACGTAACCTAGTGTGGTCGCAATAAGGTCAAGGTTCTGGTTCTCCTGCTGAAATCCACACGATAGCCTATTATAGAATCAATGCCAGTGGGAGTTGGGGGTAAGGAAATTCCCCTCATCCAATGAACCCTTCGGGGGAGGTAAACAATAGGACTTGCTACCCTATTGGGATGTGTCAGAATGTTTGGGTTGTCGAGAAATCTTGGATGATTGATGTTGTCATTCACCGTTTTTACTTTCAATTGCTAAAGAGCAATAAGTTCTTTCAAAATCAGAATATGGTCGCTTGAGGTCATAGAAATAAACCACGGTAACGTGGGGAAAGGGATGTACTTCTATCAGTCTCCCGCCCTATAAAAGGGATAATCAAGCAAGCCTCGTCTTCACCCGTAATGGGTGAGTTCATCTTACCAAGGGATGGACTTGAGTAAGGACGGTAGAGTAGGACAAATAAACCAATGGGTAACTCTGGTTGGTTTATCTTTCGGGTGGTACCGAATTACTGCATACCAAATCTACTTAATTACAAAAGATAAGGGGTAATCAACTCAGTCCGAGAGTAGTGTCAAGGGCGGTTGGTAGTTCGATAGGGAACGGATACCTACGGTAGTAGGTGGACGGAATCTTGACAAACCATTGAGTACCAATACAAACGGGAAAGATACTAGGTGTGTGGTATTTCGTAGTCGCAAGATTATGAATCCACAGGGGTCACACATCTTCGATAGTTAATTGACAGCCCTTGAAAGCTGTTGATTATTGGTTCAAATCCAATATTAATACTCAAACGCAAAGTTGACCCCGCTGTATGATGAAAGTGGCTTAATCCCCAACATGTTATGTGAATTGGGGTACTCAAAACCCGCAAGGTGGAGAGTATTGATAGGGAGTCGCACTTAGGGTGTTCGCTACACACTAGGGTAGACAAAGTATTGAATAGTCATACAGGACAGTGTTAAAGCAGACACTTTAATAATGCAGTCACGTTGGGATACATGAATGAGTTTCATGTGGACACGTGAGGAACCAAAGGGAATAAGTCCCCTACGGATAATCTCACAAAAGTCTTGACAACGAAGGTCTTAGTCTCAAACCTTCATACTTTTTAAAAAAAAGTATACAATGATTTACAAAGTAAATAATAAGATACACTTTTCCTGATATCTCTAAGAGGTATGAGGAAAAGTGTATATTTGGCGGGTAGCGTCAAGGTGACAAAAGTGGCTTGAACCCACTGCCACGGTAAAACGTGAGAGTTCGATTCTTTTACCCGCCTCCATTCACGGAAAGCTAATCAGTAAGGTACTGACACCACCTGCTAAGTGGCTGGTTCGTGGTAACACGGATGGATTTCGAATATCCAGCTTTCCTCCATTAAACATAAGGACTCTTATGCCCCATCTAAATGAACATGAACAACAATCCATTGAACATTTTGGCAAATCATACACAGAGGTTCATCAATTCCTTGACCAATTTCAACCACAGTTTCGTGGACCAGAACACAGACGTATCCTTCACCATACAATGGGTGTAAACGAGGTTGTAAGACGTTTTGGTGAAGAAACAAGATCAGTGGTCGAACTTCATATAAAAGAAGATTGGAAAGGGTATTGTGGAAGTCACTATGTCCCAACGTTAAAAGAAATCGACCTTGACAATTGGTTATTGCTTAATTATAATGTAAAGGAGTATATGGACAATTTAATGATGGAGTTGTATTCCGAAAAGCTGTGAAGACATTATATAAAACTATTTCGTGGAGATTTTTTGCAACATTTTTCACTTTTATTATATCTTTTGCGTTAACAGGATCAGTTGATATTGCATCCCAAATAACCACTCTAGAGTTTGTCGTGAAAATGTTGTTGTATTATATCCATGAGAAGGTGTGGGAGAAGGTCAGATGAAATGTGTATGGTTAACCGGTCTACCCTGTTCAGGAAAGACCACAATTGCAAATGAATTGAATAAAGTATTAACAAATTCGGTTGTATTGGATGGGGATGATCTAAGATCAACCTATTTAGGCAAAAATGTTGGATTTTCTCCACAAGATAGACATGATCATATTTTAAGAATGGGTGAGATTGCAAAGCTTTTTGTTAAGACTGGTACATATGCCATTTGTTCATTCATATCACCAGAAGCTAAAGCAAGAGATATGGTACGTGAATTGTTTAATGATGGTGATTTTATTGAGATTCATGTATCAGCGTCTAAGGATACATGTGCTGAACGTGATGTAAAGGGTATGTGGAAACGCGCCATGAATGGGGATATTACCCATTTCACAGGTTTTGATGCGCCTTATGAAGAACCGATTAATCCTGAGTATACAGCATTCACAGAGTTATCCACAATCAAAGAATGTGTAGATGATATTATTGATCTATTAAAACCTTATCACAAACCAGCATGTATGTTTATAGGTCGTTGGAATGGGATTTTCCATAATGGTCATGATTATATTATTCGTAAGAAATTAGATGAAGGTAAATCCGTAACCCTTGCCATACGTGACGTGGCACCGGATAAAAACAACCCTTGGTCTGCTAAACAAGTCAAGGAAATGATTGATTATAGATTCAAGGACTATCCAGACGTAAAAACGATTATAATTCCAGATTTAGAATCTGTGGAGTACGGTCGTGGCGTTGGGTATGAAGTCAATGAGATTAAAGTTGATAAATATATTGCAGGTATCTCAGGAACAGAATGTAGAAAGATGATTTTAGAGGGTGATGATGATTGGAAACAGTTCGTACCTGATGAGGTGGTTGAGTATTTAACAGACTATAATAAGAGGTTTACATGAATAATTTTGAAGAATTTAACGGATCTTTGTCTATATTAGAAAGTTTTGACTTGAATAAAACATCGACACTATCAAAAAAAGTTACTCCTTCCCAGTTTTATACGATGATGACTGATTTGATGGATAATTCTGATTGGTCTGAACAAGATTATAATGACGCTAGGGATGATTTAAAGAAGTCTATAGACTATATTAGGGGGTATACTTTCGTTGATAATGGCGAAATGTTCTTGGTTTTCTTTGTAAAGAATGTCAAAAACGAGATAGAAGTACATTTTATAAACGTTACACAGAATAGATTTAATGTTAAAACCCATACTCACGGTAAAACTTCACAGGTTGTTTTTGCTACGGTAGTTAAGACAACGTTGGACTTTTTGAAAACATCTGGTTATGATAAAATAAGAATTAGAACCGATACCGGAAGAGATAAACTCTATAAAAAAATACTTGATGTTGCCGTGGAAAAGTATCTAAGTGATTGGTCGTTTGTAAGCCGAGAGCAATCAGGTGATGACGTTTCTTTTTTGTACAAGAAAAGGGATAGATTATTGGAAGGTCTAATTGGGAGATATACATGAGTAGTGTTAAACTTGTTGCGATAACGAAACCTGTTATTGAAGAGTGTGAAACGGCAGAGGAATTGATTGCTTATGTTGCAAGGGTATCAAACCCTAACAATCAAGCAAACCACAAAACTGCGGGGAAACTGTTGAAATATTGTGCTGATCACGCACATTGGTCGATCTTTGAAACTGCCAGTATGACCATGGAAATTAAATGTACCAGAGAAATTGGTAGGCAGATCATCCGTCACAAGTCATGCAAGTTTCAGGAATTCTCACAAAGGTATGCAGAGGTCACAGAGGATTCGTTTGAACTATCCGAGGCACGTCTACAGGACAAGAAGAACCGACAGAGTTCTATCGAAGTTCATGACAAAGGGCTACAGGATTGGTGGACACTGAATCAAGCACGTCTTCGTGACAGTGCGGTCGAGCTATATCAAGCAGCCTTGGCAAAAGGTATCGCTAAAGAGGTCGCAAGGAAGGTTCTTCCTGAAGGGTTGACCAAAACGACATTGTACCTCACAGGGGATATACGCTCCTTTATCCACTATTGTATCCTACGTTGTGATGACGCAACACAGAAGGAACATAGGGTGATAGCACAGGAAATCAAGGTTATCTTGTTGGAACAATTTCCGTCATTGACAGAATTGTTTGAATAGGATAAGATTATAGTTATAGAAATTGAAGCGGTGACAGTTGATACTGATGACACTCTCATAAGGTGTTCAGTAAGGGTTTGATTCCCTTCACCGCTACCAAAATTAAAGGAAACTTATGACATACGATGAATGGGCAGACGAAGTAGGAATCTTTAAGGATTCTGAAAGTCGTGAAGCATGGGATTATCAACAGAAACGGATTGATAAACTCGTAAAACAGATACAGGATTTAGGTCAAGAAGGATATGATGATGTTTAAGTTTCGGAGAAAAAGGTCAAATTGTAACAAAAACCCATACAATTTCTTTGATGAATACGAGAAACACTATTCGTGGGATATAGGGAGACAAACACGTGATAAGTAAAAAATTGAAGGAAATGACCTACAATGATTATGCGGCACTGTCTTTAGGTGAAGCGCAAGCATTGAAGCGAATGATTGACGCAGAACTTAAACGTCTGGAAGACACTATTGCAGATCTGAAAGCAAAGGCTAATGAATAATTGGATTCGCATTAAAGATCAGAAACCCGAAGATGGACAAGATGTGTTCTATTTTTTCGATGTTTTGGGTGTTTATAAAGGCAGATATTTAAGAAAAGAGTATCCAAGGGAAATGTTTGAAGAGGGTACTGAACCTGTATATGGTGACTGTTTCTACGGTAAGAAGGGGTTTCTGACTGATGACGTAACTCATTGGATGCCTGCGCCTACTGATGGAGAATGGGATAAAGTGTTACCTGATGGTCCAGAGGATTATGTCAAGATTCATGATGGTCATTTTGATGGTTGGGCACACAAAGATAATGTCCTCATTGTCAGGAAAGACCGTTATGAGGGTATGAAAGCACAAATCAAATACCTTGAAGATGGTCACAAGACAGGTCTTGTATGTCCTGATGATGATTGTCCTTGTCATATTTACTGGCAGGAAGAACACGATGGTTATCGTTGTGGGTGTTGCTTGAAGACCTATCCTACCGAAGAGGTAGAGAGTGGTCACCCGAAATACATTAGCAAGTATGAACGTCCTTGTCCTCACTGTAATCCTCATAAAGAGAACACGAAAGAGTTTTTTAAGAATGGGTTCTTGGTGTATACCGCAGGAGTGGAACCGTATATCACAGAACATTACGTCTGTGAAAAATGTTACAGTACATATTGTATAGAATCAATCTAAGGAAGTTTAACTAGATAGGATACTAGTCTTGATTGGAAATCAATGAGTTCGTGCTGATACCACGGATACGGTTCAAGTCCGTAACCTTCCTCCATGTGAATATTGTGATGAATGTTTATAACGCACAACCACTGAATGGTACAAGGGAATTATTAAAACATATCGAGCGTGATGTGTTGACGTAAATCTTTATCCGTAGAACAGGAGAAATATATGTCAAAATTGCAAAATTTTATTTTAGCACCAGATCAGATGAATGAAGCTGCTTATCACGGTAATATCGGTTTTGAGGAAATGGTCAAGTTTTACGGTAAAGCTACCAAAGCAGAGATAATTAAAATGGAATTATTTATTAAAGAAAACGATTGGGACGGATTTAAATCAATTATTAAAAAGGTGGTTGGAGTTGCATTAAAATAATTCATAATATTATTTACGGGCCTTTAGTTCAGTTGGTAGAACCCCCGGCTCATAACCGGGTTGTCGTAGGTTCGAATCCTGCAGGGCCCACCATAAATAAAATAACTATCTAAATGTAGGTAGATGTATAGTGATATCGGGTATCAAACAGTGTTAAATAAAGGTAACACTAACACAAAGGAGATTTGTTTATGAAAAAAGTATTGTTAATCGTTTTAATGTTGTTCTGTGCAAGCTTCGCTTATGCGGAATTAGGTTCACCAAATTTCACCAAGGTCTATCCGACCAGCAAGGGTGAAGTTACATTCAATCACTTGTCTCATTCAGTGAAAGGTGACAGTTGTGACGCCTGTCATGAGTGGGTCAATCAGTTCACCGAAGTTGGAATGAATAAGGATGTTGGTCACAAGGTTTGTAAAGTTTGTCATAAGGCAGATAAAACCAAGACCGCCCCGACTATTTGTACTGGATGCCATAAAAAATGAAAAAAATAATTATGACTCTGTTGTTGGTATTGATATCAGAGTTTTGTTTTTCCTCAACAATATCGACAAAAAGGGGTCCTGTGGATTTTCCACATCAACCTCACACGTCAATAATGGGGTGTATGACTTGTCATAACCCTCATGGTGGTATGATGGGTGGGTTTGGTGCCGCAGAAAGAACTCATGCGTTTTGTCAGTCGTGTCATGACCCGAACTTATTACCAGATAAGTGTAAATTTTGTCATAAACCAAAAAAGTAATATAAATACCTTCGATGTGTAATTGGAGGTAGAATATGAGTTACTTTTGGGATGCGTATGCAATAACAATGTCACATGAGGGTGGATACTCATTTGATGAAGATGATGTTGGTGGTGAGACATATAAGGGAATTTCTAGGGTATACAACCCATCTTGGATAGGTTGGGATCACATTGATTATGTGAGATCCAATTTCGATTTTCCAAAGTGTCTTGAATTTTCTGAAACTTTACAAGAAGATGTTAAACGGTATTATAAAGAGAGGTACTTTGACCCATATTGTGGCGATGATATGCCTAAAATGTTGGCTTTGGAGATGTTTGATACCAGTGTTAACATGGGGGTAGGTCGTGCGGTAAAGTTTATGCAAATCGGGTTAAACGTTCTTAATAGAAACGGCGAACTGTATCCAGATATGGTTGTTGATGGTGGATATGGATCAACAACACATAAATATCTTTATACATATTTACAAACTGATAGTGAAGAATTACTATGTAAGATAATAAATATTTTACAAGGTAATCACTATATTGAATATATGACAAAATCTCCCAAACAGGAGAAGTATGCTCGTGGTTGGTTCAATAGAGTGGATATTAGAAAACGATGAAGGTGGGAGAAAATAGGGAATAATGGGAATCAGAGAACATTTAATAGGCGAAGAGTTTGCAAGATGTGATATTAACGCACTTAATGAATCTTCGTTGTCAAGGGTTTGGAGACAGACCCAAGAACACGATTCTGGTACTATATCTGCATATCGTGACGCAAGAGATTGTGGGGATGGTGTGAAGTATACGAAATCCGAGAAACAGAAGAGAAACAATATTCTGGCATCCAGACTAGAAAGAATGGGATATGGTATCACTAAGATTAAAGGTACTTATATAGAGAATTATGGTTCAGATAATGAAGTACCTGTTAAAGAGGAATCATTTCTTGTTATTGATTTGAAGGACAAAGGAACATTAAAAAATGATTTGATATCTTTAGGTACAGAGTTCGACCAAGACTCCATTACTTATAGTAAGTCATCTGGCGAATACTACATCATTTCTACTAATGAATGTCCTAATGGGTATCCCGGTAACGGTAGAATTGGTGTTGAGAATAAACTAGGAAAGTCAATGTTCGGCAAGAAAGGTGAGTTTTATTCAAAAGTTAACGGTAGACCTTTCGTGTTTGAGTCAATCCAGAATAGGATTAGAACGATACTTGACCACACTCCGACAGAAATGCGATCAGTTAGACATTTTTCTGAACAAAAAGTTGAATAATAAACCAATAGGCAAATCAATGGGAATTAGAGAATATCTGATAGAGAGTTCATTGAGTAGATTATGGAAACATAATGAAGAACACGATTGTGGTGGAATTACTGCGTTTAGGTTATACACTAATTGTGGATATATGGATAACAAACAACCATGTTACCCCGATAAACCGCCTGTGAGGATAACAAGAAAAGAAAATGACAAGAGAAATAAGGCACTCATGGCAGACCTCATAAAAATGGGGTATAAAGGTGCCACAAAACTTGTCGGGTCTTATCTTGAGGGTGGTGTTTCTACAAAGGAGATATCATTCTTTGTGGTCGATTTTGACAATAAAGGTACTCTTGAGAATGACTTGATTCGTCTTGGTAAAAAGTATGAACAAGATACTATTCTGTTTGTACCAAAAGGGTCAATCCAGAACAAAGATAAAGCTTATTTGGTTGGTACTAATAATTGTCCTAATAATGACACAAAAATAGGACAAAAGATGATATTTAATAGAGGTAAAGTTGGATATGATTCACCATTTTACACATCACGTGTTAACGGTAGACCTTTGATATTCGAAGGAATTGAATTATATGAAGGATTGGGGTTTAGTTCGGGTTCTAATGCAATGATGGCTGGAAGATATGCGGAAGAATATGAAAAAAAATGATTAATTTTTATTAATAATTTGTTTTTGTGATATAAATAGTGTTAGGGAAGACCTCTGCCGAATCTCGCTTAAATCTAAAGGAGATGGAGGTGCTTATTATGAGAAAAGACCTTATGCCAGTAGGACGAATTAACCAATTGTCCATGTTTAACGATTTTGAGAGGATTTTTGATCACGTATTTGGCAACGTGGCTCCCCTCACTCAGCAAAATAGTTATCCTGTATGCAACGTTTTTGTTGATAAGGATGAGGTATTGAACTTTGAGTTCGCTTTAGCTGGGTTCAAAAAAGAAGAAGTTGTCGCAGAAGTTGAGGACAATGTTCTGACTGTAAAGGCAGAGAAGTTGACCGATGAGACAGACAACAAGTACATCATCAGAAAGTTTGCGAGACGTTCTTTCACAAAGCAGTATAATTTAGGTGATTTTCATGATCCAGATACTGCACAAGCAAAGTTTGAAGATGGTGTTCTTACAGTGACCTTCGCTAAGAAGGTTCTGGAACAACCAGAAACTAAAGTCAAGAGACTAGAAATCTAAGGAGTTCCAGAGGTCTTCCCTACAATTAATATTTATAACACCTATTTCCGGGGTATTCTTCGGGACACTAAACACTAAATCAGATGTAATATGTGTGAAAAGGTCAATCTCTTGGCAAATGGCAAACTTGACAAGACAGTGTTGATATGATATTTTATGGTTAAATCAATATAATGGCAAACTGAAAGGGATTTATAATATGAAATATCCTTATTGTGACTACAAAGATGGCTGGGATAGTAAAAACCTAAAAGTGGTTGAAGGTGATTCCGGTGAGTTATTTACTCTGTCCAATGATATTAAAGCAGAAAGAACTTACGAGAGTGGATATTTAAGACGTGAGACTGTTTACTTTTGCCCTGAATGTGGTAAGCCTTTTATTGATGTGTAGTGCATTATTCAAAGATATAAATAAAAGAACAAGCAGCAAAAATAAAATAAAGTGTGAGGTGTAGTATGTCAATTGCAGCATTTGGTGTTCCAGTTTTTAATTCTCAAGGAAATTCAAGAAAACCACCCATTATTGTCGGGGAAATTAATGATAAACTTAGACAATTAGGAGTTTCATCTCAAGATGTTATAACAATTCAAGTGGAGCAGGACTTTTATCACGTATTTTATCGTAAATCCGACTAAATGCAAAAAAGCACATACCCCCCATTGTACCAGATGTGGGGGGTGTAGCTATTTTTTGTCTATATTAAGTTAACACCTTTACTTATAATATACTTTTATTATTATAATAAAGGATAAATTTATTCAATTTTAGTGGTGTTAATATAAAGGAGAACTTATGTCTGATGAGCAAGAAATAGATATATCAAATTTAAAACAATATCTTGACTCTGATCATCCATTGTTAAATAAATTTAAAAGTGCTGCACCGGGGACGTTTAGGCACTCAATGAACATTGCTGATTTATCGGAATCAGTTGTATCTGATCTTGGTCTAGATGCCACCCTTATGAGAGTGTGTGCATACTATCATGATATTGGTAAGATGATGAATCCTAAATATTTCACCGAAAATCAAAATGGTGAAGGAAACCCTCATGATAATCTTGAACCGCATATTTCATATCAGTTAATAACACGACATGTATCAGATAGTTTGTTAATATTAATCAATGAGACTGATATGCCTAAAAATGTTCTTGAAATTATATCAGAACATCACGGGGATTGTTTGTTGAAATCGATATTCAAAAAATCATCAAGTAAAAGTGAAGATTCTTTCAGGTATAGATGTAAGAAACCATCAAACGAATATTCATCCATCCTAATGATTGTTGATGCAGTAGAGGCAACCGCTCGTTCTGTTGCTGATAAATTAATCACACCCGAAGCAAAGAAAAAAGTTGTCAAGGATACAATTGATAGATTAAGGGATGATCAACAATTAGATGAAATGAAGGTTGGAACTTTAAGACAGGTGCAGCAGAGATTGACGCGAGAACTGGACGGGATATATCATACTCGTTTGGATTATGATGAAGAATTAAAAATGGAAGAAAAATGAATTATTTTGAACACATGAGGGCCAATTTTAAAGTATCTTTTCGTTGCTTCATGTTGATGATTTTTCATTGTATGCATGGTTTGATACCAATAAAATGGACAAGTCATGAGTTTTGGAAATTTTAAATAAAAATAAGGAGAATTTGTATGGAACCAGAAATGGTAAAATGTGGTAACTGTGAGAGTGAGGCATGGAACGAGATTATCATGTTTGCTAAGGTGTCAGCTGTGGTTAGTCAGACAGGTAAAGCGGGGATTGCTCCTGTAGGAAGTACTTATATTTGTATGAATTGTGGTACCAGTATTGAAGAATCCGATGCAGTAAAATCGTTATCCGATAAAGAATCGACCTTGATTGTTTAAGGTTTTTGTGATACTATTTAGTTGAGGTCGGGATAGAGGAGTCTATGATGGTACTTAGGGCAAAAAAATTCGCATTAAAGGCTCATGAGGGCGATACATACGGGAAAAACTATCCCTACTCTAAACATTTGAATGATGTTTACAACGTTTTGGTGACATTTGGAGTCTTTGATGAAAAGGTTCTCATGGTAGCATGGTTACATGACACCATTGAGGATACAATGGTTGTTTTTGAGGACATAGAAGGTGAGTTTGGTACTCAAATAGCAAATCTAACTTATCTGTTGACCGATAAACAGGGAAAGAATCGTAAGGAACGGCAAGGACTAACATATCCCTTATTGGCAGAAGATCATTATGCAAGGTTGGTAAAACTTGCTGATCGTATTGTTAACGTCACTATGACAATGCATGATAGCCAAGAAAAATTTGGTATGTATGCCAAAGAATTTCCTTATTTTATGGAAACCTTTATACCTAAAATGAAACCCGCTGATGAATATCATGACGTTGAAGTTCATATGTGGGAACATCTTAAAAAATTGATGGTGGTTGGACCTTTTATCGAATACTAAATTTTACCCTTGACGTTGACATAAATGCCGTGGTACAATTCCTTGTAATGAGGTTCTATCACGGCTTTTTTATTGGAGGAAGTTATGAAACGGAGATATTTTTTCGAAGAAACGAAAGGACTCAAGGCTGACATTAAACGTCACCGTGAGACTGAGCAAGAACTGCGTGACAAGATTTCCGAATCCGAGGCAAACGATCAAGAAGCATTCGCCCGTTCCTATCGTAACCTTCTGGACATTCTTCTGTGTTCCAAAGCACAAGTTGTTGGTAAGATTGGAAAAAAATAACTAAAGAGAATGGAGTGTTCTTTGGGTCATTACTCTAAAGATAGGGTATATAAAAATCATGGTTGAGTGTTTTTTTAGTTCTGATCATCATCTATTCCACACGAATATTATCAAGTATTGCAACCGAACCTTTGCTAATTTGGATGAAATGCACCAGTTTGGTATTGAAGAGTGGAATAGTGTAGTAACACCTAATGATATTGTTATCCATTTGGGTGACTATATCTGTGGTGGTACGAAAGAACAAATTACCGAAATTACCCAACAATTGAATGGAACGAAGATTCTCATTATGGGTAACCATGACCGTAAAGGAAAACAATGGTTCTTGGATGTAGGATTTACACGTGTATTCAAACACAGGTGGTCAATGGGTATGTACTGTTTCAGTCACAGACCCCAAGAAGCCGAGTATTTGACTGCCCTTGGAGTACGATATAATCTACATGGTCATTCCCATAAACATGATTACGGTGACCCATATTACAATTTCGGGGTTGATGTAGTGGGTTGGAGACCAAAGAAAGTGAAATTAAATTTAGAAAAGGATGATTTATTAAATGGCGAAGGTATAACCGCCCCTGATGAGTTGATTGACTATAAACACGGTAAGAAAAGGAACTATGTATAAATACAGGTATGGATATCTTTGACTATGAACATACAGGTATAATTTACAGGGTCACTAACTTGACCAATGGTAAACTATATGTGGGTCAGACCACCAGACCACTACGCCAGAGGTATAGTCAACATAGAAGGTTTAAGAATGGCACGTTGTATCCTGTCATACAGAAGTATTCAGACGAAGAGTTGTTGTGGGAAATAGTTTGTGAGTGTTCTAATATTGATGACCTGAATTATTGTGAGGATTTTATAATAAGACGATATGTGTCTGATGGATATACCTTATACAATAGAACCGTTGGTGGTGGTCTTAATGCAGAACATACCGATGAGGTTAAAAAGAGGATAAGTGATTCGTTGAAGGGTAGGTTTACTGGTGAAGACAATTCCATGTATGGATGTATAGGTGCCTATCATGGAAAATCTCTATCAGAAGAACATAGAAGGAAGATGAGTGAATCCCATAAGGGTAAACCATTAACCAATGAACACAGAGCATTGATAAGTGATGGTATGAAATATTCGTATTCTGTTTACTTTGATGATGGAAGTGTGAGAGAATACATAAATGCCGACCAGAGGGATATTTGTAAAGAAATTGGACTTGGTTCAGCGGTAACGTTCCGTTCCTTTTTTGGTGACAGAAAACCCTTTAAAGGTATAGTAAAGATAGAAAAAATGAAATTGTGAGGTAGTATATGGCAAAGGTAAACTTAAGTGTCACAAGGACGCTTACTATAAACACGGGAAATTACGAAAGTATTAAACCATCGGTAACATTAACTGTTGTTGATGTTGACCCTGATAATGTGAGTGATGCCTATTTAGCAGTAGAAGAGGCAATCAGCGGTTTAATTAAGATGGAAATCTTGAATTGTTATAGTGATGGGAAGAAATTAAGCGAAGGAATTGATCGATATTGTCGTGACGTTAACAATAATATGGCAGAAATTGGTACAAACATTGAGAAATCTCTTCATGAACTGAGCAAATTTTAATAAATAAAAGAAATATGTTAAAACAGGAGAACGTTTATGCCCCGTTGCGTAAAATGTGATAAATATTTTCATCCAGATTTCAGTGTTTTAATGGAACCGAACACCGGAAGCAAGGCATGCAAATGTGTATTTTGTTATACAGAAAAAAATGAAGTAACTGTTGCCAGTGAAGAAACAGGTAAACCAGACTATGTAGTAACCAAACAACAAGCAATTGAAAATTACAGAGTTTATATTGCAAAATTAAAAGATGATCCGAAAGTTGCAAAAGTGTTAACCGGAAATGAATCAAATAAATTTTCTATATAGAAGGATAGGTGGTGTGAAAAATGGAACCAGTGATTGTGCTTAATGCAGATTATTCATTCCTAAGTGTTACTTCATGGCAAAATGCTATTTGTCTTTTGTATGAAGGAAAGGCTCATCCCGTTGAAGAATCAGACCGAGTTGTACGTAATTTTGACGGAACAGTTAAAATGATTGTTCCTATGATGATTCGTGTGATTACGTATATTCGTAAAAGATTTGGTCAAAGTGTGCCGTACTCAAAAAGAAATGTTTTTATGAGAGATGACCAAACCTGTCAATTCTGTGGGACATATATTGAATATGAATCAGATTGTACTATCGATCATGTGATACCTAAATCAAGAGGAGGAAAGTCAACTTTTGAGAATTGCGTTACTGCATGTAAACCTTGTAATCATAGGAAAGCTGACCGCTTATGCTCTGAATCCAAAATGTTTTTGAGACGAAAGCCATTTAGACCTACGATTGGGGAATATGTTCAATATTGGACTAAAAAGTATAGAATTCATGAAAGGATTGAAATGTCAATGAAAGATTGATAACAAGGGGTGGTTTTCTTTTAAATCACCTCTTTTGTCATTTACATATCTCAAATTTTACATTATATTGTCACTCGTATAAAATTAATAATATAAATGATGGAGTATATTTAGTGATTACAAATAAAGATGTGTATATTTCCTTTAGAAGGGCACAAGGAAACTCAAGTGGTAGAGGATTTCGTATTCCGAAGGATTGGGATCAGTTCCTTGAAAAGATGAATCCTAATAACCTTAAATGGTTGAATGATGCTACTATGTACTTTAACACAACATATTCTAATATCGATCTTGATGTATATATGTCATGTGGTTTTGAGTTATGGAAAGGGTTTACATATAAACACCTTCTTAATGAAAAGGTTATTAATTTATATATCCATAAAGATAAAGTTTGTAAAAGAAAGATTGAAGTTACTCACCAAGAAATCAAAGATTCATTTGACAATATTTTTGATTACATGTTGGATAAACCTATCAGACCCGGATATAGTGAATTACAGAATTTTTGCAAATTCCGCGACGGTGAGATAAGAGTCTGTGTGAATATGTATGTACAGGGAAATATTGACTCAATAACATTAGCTTACTGTGTTAATAAAGGGTATATAAATCTCACTGATGATGAACGCGCACTTTCTCCCTACCTTGTGAAGCGATACAGGGAAATATTAGCGCAACTTGAAGACATAAAACCATTTATCATACAAAAGGAGAATGAATTGAATGAAAAAGTCAGAGGACAAACCTTATCTCGAGAAACCTCTTAAAAAAGAGACAACCAAAGAACAGCTTATTTATGGTACAGGGGAAACTTTAAAGGAAAAAGAGGAAAGATCTGAGAATCAAAAAAAGATTTTGATTACCGAATAAACAAGTTAAAAAATAAATGTATTATTTGTGCTAAAAATATCAGATAGGGTTTACATAGCAACACAAAAACCTTATAATTCAGTAACCGTTAAAAGAACGGAACAGACATTAATTTAATCTACAGTATAGGAGACAAACATGAGTAAATGGCTAAGAAAAGACGATTATGATGATTTTGCTAACCAAAAAGCGAAAGAGGCAGAAAACAATAAGGATGATTCATCTAATCACTTTTTTCGAAAATGGAAAAACCCTCAAATGGGTACAGTGGATCGAGCCAAGGAATATAAAATTCGACTTTTACCTGATCCAGTAAAGGGATTTTATAAGGAATATATGTATCACGGTTTTCGTGTTGGGGAAAAATTCAAGTATTTCCTTTGTAATAAAACCTACGGTCTTGAGGAATATTGTCCATTTTGCGAAGCTACCAAGATTCTTTATCAAGGCAACGACACAGACAAACGTAAGGCAAGTCAGTACAAACGTAACACACGTTATGTGTCTAACGTGTATGTCATTGAGGATCCTCGAGATGTAGATGTCAAGGATGAGGCATACAAAGTGAACAACACTGTTCGTTTGTATGAGTTCCCCTCTACAGTGGAATCAAAAATTTCCAATGAAATCAATGATAAAGATCAGGGATACGGAATGAAAATTTTCGATCCAGAAGATGGATTTGACTTCATCTTGAAGGTCAAAGCGAAGCCCAAGGACAAAAATGGTAAAGAATGGCCCGATTACGGTGATACAATTTTTGCCCGTAGAGCAACTCCAATTGCTGAAACAGAGGAAAAAATATCTGAGATTATGGCGCAATGTATTTCTCTTGAAGAGTACATCAAATCTTTGGTTCTTTCTGTGGATGAGATGGAAACACTTTTGAAATCTGAGATGCTGTGGGATGATGTGGGTCATAACTTCGAGAAGTATTATAAACGTGGGACTTCGGATACCGTTATGAGTTCTTCTGATACTAAAATGTCATCAGAAAGCCCCGTTAACGCGAATACAACTCAGGAATCTCAAGCATCATCAAACGTTGCCGAATCAAATGATAATGATCAAGATGATACTGATGCATTGTTGGCAGAATTACAAAAAATGTAATCATTATAAAATCATTTAAATGTGAAAGGGTTCTTTAGTATAAATACTATTGAACCCTTTTTATTAGATTTAAAATTTATATTACTACAAGGACTGTATATTAGAGTCATGACACAATTTAAAGTTTATTTGAATGAAATCACAGGAACTGTTGCTTATTGGATATCACCGAGAGGTGAAGTTCTTCCTGTATCAACTAATCACATCGATGTTGTTATTAAAAACCCCAAAAAGTTTGGATTAACCACTGATGTGATTGAGAAGACGTATGAAAAATACAATGAACGTATGGGACAAGAAGGTAAAGCTAGAGAAGAGATAATCATTAATTTATTAAATAAAGGATTTATTCGTATTCGAAGATACAAGAATCAATACTCATTAAACATTGGCAAAATGACAAAAAAGATTAAAGATATTCTATTTGATTGGGCGGATAAACTTTTAAATACTGGTATTAATGGAATGAGGGAACGAGATAAATATATGCCCATTAAAATACTTGGATTTGGTGATAATTTTCAAAAAACCTTGACTATTCAGGATGTGGCTAATGATAAGTTATATGAAGGGGACGAGTCATTTGACATAAGCAATGCAGTAGTCATAGTCGAGTCTTCGGAGGATTTTATGTATGAACAGAAATTATTGGACAATCTATGATGATGATAGTAGAAAATTTCAACGAAAATTGATAGATACTTATGCAGTTGATGTAGACTTTGATCACACATTAACAAAAGTTTTAAAGATAGTGTCTATGGGACAAGGCACGTTAGATCATTTCGATAAAGAATCCGATTTATTTGAAGTATAATTATAGATATTAATGAGAAAATAGAAAAGTAGAAACCGAAGTTTAATTGGAGAAATAATCTGTGGCGAAAGGAAAAGGTAAGGGTGGGACATGGGAACGTGATGTTGCTAAAACATTAACTAAATGGTTGACAGGAGTAGAGAAACCCTATGTCTGGTGGAGAGCGCCGGGTAGTGGTTCCGTGGCAACCGTGTCCATAGAAAACAAAGAACTTTCTGGTGATATAATATCATTAAGACCAGAGGGAACATTTCTTACCTCAAAGTTTAGTATTGAATGTAAGGTAGGTTACCCTAATAGTAATTTTCATAAGCATCTGAAAGGCGTTAAGAATGACGAAATCCGTCTATTCTGGGAGCAATGTTGTAACGACGCCTGTAGAGCAGATAAATTACCTATGTTGATATATAAGAAAAAACAATTTAACGCTTTGATTGGCATATCTATAATAAACGACGATTTACGAAAAATCCCTTCTATTACAATGACATGGGGCGAATGTAATAATTTATCTATATGTCATTTTTTTGACATGACAGAGTTTTTAAATACAGTAACTCCAGAGGATATTAAGATTTTATGAATACAGAGATGACGGTAGATGAGTTTCATGAGCTATTAACAGTATATATTGTTCAGTTATCTCGTGAAACCAGAGGAATGTTAAGTGATCCTAATAATACAGTATTTACTCCAGAATTTGATGATCTGTTGAGATATATTCAATCAAAAAGTTTGGGCAAAATAAAAACAGTTTACATGAGAGAAAGTGCGGCTACAAAATTAAGATATAATCGATTAAAGAAGTCCATTAAAAATGCAAATAATATAAGATTGACGGTGATATGAGTAGTATAGGTGTACATTCAGATGAATTTTGTGATATTGTCATGATATATCTATTTGATATGTTACGTGACGAAGGTCTTTTGCCTGAAAATATAAGATTTGTCGATTTTATTAAAAAAATGGAAGGGAGAGGAGCAAAAGCAATACTTTATGGAAAGTATTTGGATATGAATACCAATACCAGAATAAAGTACAAGATGATCAAAGATGCTCTACAGGGGACAGGTGTCGCCAGAATTGAGATAAATAAAGGTGAAACGGAATATATAAACGAAGATGTCCCATTTGATCGCGAACTATGCAAACAAATATTCAGGACGATAAAAGATGTGCGTATGAAGCATCCTTCCAAGATATTACGAGAGGATAGGATAGATAAAATAATAGATTATTGTGTGGAACAAAAAAAGAAAATGGAGGCACAGAATGGGTGAATTTATGGGTGATAGTGGTGCTAATCACGCCAATGATAATAGAAACGTTGTAACTATGGGTGGAGAAAATCAAAACACCAATGCATCGGGAACGGAATCACAACCTTCAGGATATGAGACTGATGTTGATGGTGTTATGGCTAATGATATCATAAAACAAGGTAAGGATGAGTTTCCTTGTTTTGATGTATCTCCCGAAGAATTTAATCAGAACATGCAAGACGGTCGTAGACGTTTGCGTTGGAAGTCGGAATCTCCTGCACAGAAATATATGTCAGGAACAAAATATAATCGACCTTTTTATGTTAGAACAACTGATGATTCTGGTAAAAAGTATGTCAGAAAGATTAAATAAGTTTACATTTCATATTACATAACATAATATAAAAGAAAAATTGGAGTAATAATTTGAAAAAAACAATTTGTTTCGACGTGAATAACCTTGCTATGAGGAATTTATTCGGTCAAGATGTTTTAAAGTACGATCCTGATAATAGTAAGAAAGTGGTTGATATGGATACGGAAACATTCAAATTTCGTGTCTTTGATTCTATCTACAAGTCTTTGTTAAACGTTCACGGGGTCAATGAAATAGTTTTGGCTATGGATGATAGACATTCGTGGAGAAAACTTTATTGGTCTAAATATAAATCACATCGCAAAGAATCCAGAGATAAATTAGAGTTTGATTGGGATGGATATTATGATATGTATGAAAGTTTCCTTTTGGAAATCAAAAATCATTTTCCATTTAAAGTCATTAGATGTAAAGACACCGAGGCTGATGATGTTATAGGTGTGTTATGCCTTGAAAAGCAACAGGAATGGTATATTATTTCTAACGATAAAGATTTTTTGCAATTATGTAAAAAGAATGTTACTATATATAACCCTTTAAAAAAGACTCATGTAGCACATCCAAACCCCGAACTTTTCTTGGTAGAGGAATGCATGAAGGGTCAGGCAAAGGATAACATTTTTAATATTAAAACGCCTTTGGAGCATCCAGATGACAAAAGAAAGCCGGGGTTTGGTGACAAAGCATTCGAAAAGGTGTTATCATATGCTGGTGGATGGGAAAAATGGTTAGAAGATAACAATTTACGTGAACGTTATGAATTTAATCGTAATTTAATGGATTTTTCTCGTATTCCCTCAGAAATAAGAAGACGTGTTCTTCGTGACTATGACGAATATATTAAACCGAATCCTGATAATATATTAAGTTTTTTTAAGAAATATAAATGGCCGGATTATTTGGAAAATTTCACCCAAGTAGAGAATAAAATATTGAACGTGTATTGACACAATACGATGAACTTGGTAATATTAATCATACTGAGTTTCCTAACCTATAACCACTAACAAAAAGGATTAATCAATGAACAACTATGACGGGGCTTACAAGGTAGTCAACAAAGAATGGCATCAATCACTTCCTCAATTTTTTGATACGTTTGAAGAAGCACTTTTGGCTCTTAACAAATGGGATAAAGGTGCTTGTATCGAACAGATTGTTGGGGATTCCGTTGATGTAGTCTGGGAACCGAAATATGTGTTATTCATAAGTAATGTCGATTTTTAAATAATAACAATATATGTAAAAATTATTAAGGGTCTTAATTGACCCTTAATTTTTTTATTTACAGTTATGTTGTTGTAAAAAGGAGAAATTTGTTATGAAAAAAGAAGAGTATGTTAATATGTTCTCTAACATTGCCGGACACATTTACGATACATTATTTAAGTCAGATGTCGAGATCCCGGTAAAGATCGTTTATCTTGATACTTATAATGGTGGTGAGGACAATCAAAAACTTTTGTACGCTAAAGAAGGTGATAGTGGATTTGACCTGAGAGCATCCACAAATGAACAAGGTGGATATCAGATTGCCCCCGGTGGTACGATTGTTGTACCGACAGGCATCAAGGTGGCTACACCAAAAGGTACAGAATTACAGGTAAGAACCCGTTCAGGTTCACCCCTTAAAAGAGGATTTAATGTCGCTAACTCTCCGGGCACAGTGGATTCTGGCTACACTGGTGAAGTTGGGGTGTTGTGTCATAACCTTTCCGATAAAGTCATTGAAATTGAGTGTGGCGAAAGAATTGCCCAAGGTGTTATTTGTCCTGTTTATAAAGCCAACTTCGTTGAAGTTGATGAACTTGACCAGACAGAACGTGGTGAAGGTGCATACAACAGTACAGGAGTTAAATAACGGACGAAGGAATTGTTGGGAATATTACGTTTAATCTAACACAAAAAATGTGAGGTAATTATGGTAACTATAGACGGAAGAAAAATTCAAGAGATTAAAGAACATTATCAAGAAATGGCAAAAAAAGAGATTGATGGAGCGAGAAATGACCCTGAAACTAAAGAATTAAAAGAAGATGATATTCAGGCGATTGAGAGTAAATATCAGTTTAAAGCAAATTCTAAAATTACAGAACTTAAAAAATTAGGTCCAGAAAAATTGTTCAAATTGGGATATGCTCATGACCTTAGTGGGTGGAGATCTGGGTACACAAAACCTACCATTGAAGCCCGAAAAGAAAAGAATCGTGCCAAAAATAAGCTGTCACGTAAAGCAAGACGATCACAGAATAAAAAATAAGATATTGTAATAAACACCGCTGCTCTGGCGACCTTATTAGAGTAGTGGTGTTTTTTGGGAGGAAAAATGTCATTAGAAAACTTAAATACAGCAGAATATTCTAAATTTATCCATAAGAGTAGATATGCTCGTTGGGATGATAAAATAAAAAGACGTGAAGAATGGGATGAAACTATTGACCGTCTTATAAATTTTTGGAAAGAAGAAAAGCCAGAATTCAATGAAGTCGCAGATGAAATTCGAGAAGCGATTATAAACACTAAAGTTATGCCATCTATGCGAAGCATGATGACCGCAGGCAAAGCACTAAATCGTGACAATGTTGCTGGTTACAACTGTTCAGCGGTGGCAGTAGATCATCCGAGAGTTTTTGATGAGACTATGTTTATTTTGATGTGCGGAGTTGGTCTCGGGTTCTCTGTAGAGCGTCAATATATTAATCAGTTACCTGAAATCGCGGAGGAAATGCATAAAACTGATACAACCATCGTGGTCGCAGACTCTAAAATTGGTTGGGCATCTTCATTTCGCCAGTTAATCTCCTTGTTATATCAAGGCATGATCCCTAGATGGGATGTGTCAAAGGTTCGTAAAGCAGGTGAGAAGCTGAAAACTTTTGGTGGTCGTGCGTCAGGACCAGATCCATTGGTTGATTTGTTCGAGTTTACCGTTAAACTGTTTATAGATGCTCGTGGGCGCAAACTTAATTCTATAGAATGTCACGATCTTATGTGTAAAATTGCCGATATCGTGGTAGTAGGTGGTGTTAGACGTTCTGCCCTTATCTCTTTATCTAACCTAACAGATCAGAGGATGAGGAATGCAAAACAAGGACAATGGTGGATATCCGACCCACAAAGAGCGTTGGCAAATAATTCTGTCGCATATACAGAGAAGCCTGATATGGCTATTTTTATGGATGAATGGAAGGCTTTATATATGTCAAAATGTGGCGAAAGAGGTATTTTTAATCGCGTTGCCGCTATAAAACAACAACCAAAAAGACGTGCTGATCTGGGATATGTTGACTATCTAACCAATCCATGTTCCGAAATAGTTCTAAGATCAAAGCAATTTTGTAATCTAACGTCTTGTGTGATAAGATGTGATGATACACTAGATGATTTGTTGGAGAAGGTCAGATTAGCAACAATTTTAGGAACTTTCCAAAGCACATTAACCAGATTCCGATATCTATCATCTGCTTGGACAAAGAACTGCGAAGAAGAGAGATTATTAGGGGTATCCATGACAGGTATTATGGATCATCCTGTAATGAATGGCAGTCAAGGGTACGATGTTTTGAAAAAATGGTTGAATGAGTTAAGGGAGTGTGCTAAATCGGTAAATGCAGTTTGGGCGAAAAAATTAGGCATTAATCCATCTACCGCGATAACATGCATCAAACCAGAAGGTACAGTATCACAATTGGTTGATTCCTCAAGTGGTATACATCCTAGATACAGCCAGTATTACATACGTACAATCAGGGCTGATAAAAAAGACCCTTTAGCCCAATTAATGGTTGATAAGGGGTTTCCTGTAGAAGATGATGTAATGAAGCCTGACACTGGTTATGTATTCTCATTTCCAATAAAAGCACCAGAAAGTTCGGTATTTCGTAATGATATGAATGCCATACAACAACTTGAATTATGGAAGATTTACCAAGAAGAGTATTGTGAACATAAACCATCTATTACAGTATACGTTGAGGATCATGAGTGGATGGAAGTAGGTGCATGGGTGTATAGTCACTTTGATATTCTTAGTGGGGTTGCGTTTTTACCAAAAGAAAGTCACTCTATACCACAATCACCATATCAAGAGATAGATAAAGAAAAGTATGACATGTTTTTAAGTAAAATGCCCGCCAATATTGACTGGACAGAACTTTCAAACTATGAAAAGGTTGATACAACAGAAGGTATGAAGGAGTATGCATGTACTGGTAATTCGTGTGAATTTGTGGGAGTTTAAAAATCACTTGACTTCATTTTTCATTTAAGTTAGGATGAACCATTACATAAACCCATATGAGAAGGAGTATCCAATGAAAATTGAAGTAGGCGAAGAAGTTAAAGATGTTGTATATAATTTCCCGGTAACACTGGATGAAGAAGCTAGAGCTTTACTGGTAAAGTCAGCAAAAGATAAGATCACTTTTGAAGAACTCGAAAATCTTATGATTGAATGGTATATGGTAAAGGTTGTTTGTGAAAAGGCAGAAGAAATGGTAAATTCATTGCCCAAAGAGGATAAATAATATGGAACGTGTTAGATCGAAGACGGGATCTGAAATTGCACGTGAAATGGGTATTTCACGACAGGCGGTTAGCCAAACACTCAAACGATCAATCAAAAAGATTTATGATGGTTTGCTTGAGAGAGGTATTACAGATAATCCAACACAAACATTGATGTATATGATGGAGTGGTTTGGTTTGACTGATGACGAAGACATTCAGCAATTTTATGATATGTTCCCCAAAAAAATAAAGGATGAAGTTAAGATGCATGCAAGAACTTATACTATTGGAGAATATAGAGACTCTTTACACTAAATTGTGCAGGGAGTGTGTATATTGTATCATTTTAGATGGCATTAGAGAATGTGAATGGGATCTTTTTGAACCTGTTTGCAAAATAAAATCCGAACTTTATACACCAATTGAGTTTGATTGTATAAATTTCATACAAAGATAACTGTCAAGAAATGGTTTATTCTAATCATGAATATCAATGAATTTGTAGTTAAAAGTTGGGTAAATATCAATAATAATTATGTTACTATTCACCCATGACAACAGTAATACATATCAATTGGGCACCGAAAGGTTGGGAAGAGAATCCCGAATATGTTTACATTGGTCGTTCCGGTAAAGGGATGAGTGGTTACTTCGGTAACCCATTTCCCATACAGACAGGACGGAAACGTGGTTCTACGCTTGAAAAGTATCGCAAATATCTTGAACACAGACTTATGACTGACACTGAGTTTTATCGAAGGGTTAAAGACCTCAAAGGTAAGACTTTGGTGTGCTTCTGTAAACCGAAACCTTGTCACGGTGATATCCTGATCGAATATATTGAGAGAATTTAATGAGTGTTGAGCAATATAAAGTCGAAGATTTTGTTTATTCAAGACTACAAAAGTCTAAAAAAAGGGGGAGTGGGTATATAGCCCGTTGTCCCATTTGTGGTGATTCTCAAAAAAATCCCAATATGCGTAGATTGAATATTGACTTTTATCCAAGGTATGATGAATGGATTTATAAGTGTTACAATGGTGGATGTCCTGAGAACTCAGGGAATATACAGTCGTTATATTCTCGCGTTGTTGGTTGTACTTGGAAGGAAGCGAATGATGCTCTTAGCGAAAGCAAGACATACCATTCACAGGAATTACTCGATAAATTGGATGGCAAGAAGAAATATGAGGATTCTAATGATGAGCAGGGTGTTCTAGACCTTGATTTTAATGATTGTATATCGCTTAAAGATGAACCAGATGGAAGAATAGAAAAACGTTACCATGATGAACTCAAAAAGTTCATTGTAGATCGAAAAATCCCCATTAGAAGGGAAGTTACAGTAGCGTTTAGGGGTAAGTATAAAAATAGATTTATTTTACCTGTATATGATGAATTAGGGCGTATGACATACTTTCAAGGTCGTGCTATGTCCAAAGACATATTACCGAAATATAAGAATCCTAAATTCATTAAGAAAGATATTGTGTTAAATAGTCATTTGTTTGACCCTGATAAGTATATTATCGTATGTGAGGGTCTAATTGATGCTTGGATGATTGAAGGCAACCAAGGCACCTCATGTTTAGGCGCATCAATTGATGATGATTTTCTAGAAAAAGTAATACATTTATCTAGAAAAGGTGTCATATGTGCATTAGATAATCCCAGAATTGATACATCGGGGTATGAGAACTATAAAAAGCTATTAGAAAATTCAAAGTATAGACAACAATTGAAGTATTTCTATATGCCCACTGATACTGACAAAGATCTTAATGATATAAGGATTAGGATGGGAAATCAGTTCAACATATATAATTTTATTATAGAAAATTCATTTAATTCCTTTAAAACCTCCATGATTATGAAAAAGGTTGTATAAATATAATTAAATTGTATATTTAATGGAGGAAAGTGTAATGAAAATAACAACTATGGGGAGTGATTATGTTCGTATAAATGAATTAAATATGACAGATCAAAAAATTCAGTCAATACCACGTATTCATTTAATAAAATTGGAATTTAAAAATCCTTCCCTTGAAAAAGTAGAGTATGTATTAAAGACATTCAAATTAACAAATAGATTCGTAATTGATAGTAATGTAAAATTTTATAACGACATTTTACGGAACACAAACAAAAAATATTATATATCCAATGTTGAAGGTGATAAACTGATTACATTTTTTAAAAGAAATAATAAAGTTTTATTGGATACAACAAAATTGAGTATATTAGAAAAGGCATTTGTGTTTTCTGTGTCACTAGAAGATATTCTACTAAACACCGAAGTTATGATTGTCGGTCATAAGTTTTACAAAGAGAACCCGGCTCCTTATAACAATTGGTCAGGAAATCTTATATTAGTGTAAAAGGGTATAATATGGATAGAAGAATTCTCGCTTTAGGTCCATTTATTGGATCGTTTGAACAGGAAATATTGACATTTAGACCTCATATGAGATGGATTGAGTTAAATACTGAAAGCAAAACGGTATTCTATTCATCTCATTTTAATAGAAAATTTCTTTATCCGCAGATTTCCAATAAGAAGTTTATACCTGTATACAAACAGATTACGCGGCAAGAAATTCATCATAATGGATATTCTCATAAAGATGTAGATCAACGTGATTTTATGTCAATTGTTAAAGAATATAAGGATGATATTGTTGAGCAGATAGGTTGTATTAAAAAAGACATTAATCACCAATCACTACCATATGTCAAATACATATCACCTATATCAATGTATCATAAGGTTTTTGAACCAATTAAAGTTTCCATTTCAAAGAAGAGAGGGAACATTGTTTTTATTCCAGATGAATGTATGTCACCCGCTGATGCCATTCATATATGGGACTTTTTACAAAAAAACTACAGAGTATCGTTGATAGGTGATATGAAGTGTCACTTACCAGATGATAATGAAATTTTAAAAAATGTTGATTATTTACGGAATGGTTATAAAAAAATTGTAACAGCAATCACAAACGCCACCGCTGTCGTGTGTCCATGTTCTCATTGGGCAGTTATATCTAACCTACAAGGCGCTCCTTGTATATCATGGGGTGAGAATGTAGGACAATTCAAAGAGGGTGGTATCTACAATTTCGGTAATAAAAAATCATCATCCGTTTATTTCGACAGTGATGGTAATGTAAAAAATTTAATCAATAATATAAGAAACTTTTTGGAGAGAATAGATGCCACTACTTGATACGAGTTTAAGTGTCATAAATTTTTTATATACAATAAAAGCAACATCTTACAAACTTAAATATTTGTGTGAGATGGAGGAGGTGTGTCATTCCTATATATGAATTTAAATGCAAGGTATGTGGATGTGTTAAAGAAAATCTCATACCAATGAGTCACTCTTATATTAATAAAATGAAATGTTCGGATTGTGGTGGTGATGCTATAAAAATACCTAGTGTGTCATCATTTGAATTGAAAGGCGGGGGTTGGTATGATAGTGGTTATTCAAAATGATATTAATAAAAAGAGAGGAGTGATATGTCTAAAAAAGTGTTGATAGATATAGTTTGTGTGAATTGTGGGATTATTAAAGAAGATTTATGGCTTTCATATGGAGAAGATCCAAAAGATGTCTGTCCTGTGTGTGGGAAACAAATGACAAAAAAACCTGATTTCGGTTCATTTGAGTTGAAGTATAATAACAAGACTGATATGTGTGATTGGACAGGTGAAACGTCACAGTATTGGAGAGCATTTAAAGAGGCAAAAGGTCGTGGTGAAAATGTTAAACCTGTTAACGAGGATTAATGTTTACATCTTATATGAAACATGGTAGTGTGTTTTATACGAGAAAGGGGCTACTAATGGAAAAAGTTGAGATTAAATTTTGTGTAAGACCTTATTATCACGATGTTGTGAAAAAAATCACAAGGAAACCAAAGCATAACAAGACCCTGAACAAACATTTTGTAAGATATAATGGGCAGGATTACATCCTACAAAAGAGTTCTGATGGTTTTGTTGTCTGGATTGATGAAGATGATAGAGAAAAATACTAATTATGCCAGTGATAGTAAAATCGTTGTTATTGAGGGTGAACGATACCCCTTATTGAAAACTACAGAGAAGATGGTCTTCTATATGTGTGAAGACGAAGTTAAACGTACCAAAATTGATAAGGTTGAGGAAGTTTTATAAAAATTTTATTAGAAGTCAAGATTTTATAAATACTTTCGGATGGTTCGGGGGTTTTCCTTAAAAATCCCCCTTATACACGGTCTGTAAAGGTAACATGCTCAGACCAACCTATAGGGTGAGAGGTTACTTCGCCCATCCCCTCTTTAACAGCGGATTCGCTGTTGATATATAAGGTTTTTCTTAGGGCTTTTTCCTCAGCAATGAATAAAAGCCCTTCTTTTTTGTCCAAAGGGGTTTACATACCCATTCCTATTTGATATTCTATAGACTCTTAAAGGGTGATGACCGACACATTAGCGATGATGATGAAGGAATCCTCCTAGCTTGCGGCCACAGGTTGAAAAACGTTACTGAAAAGTGTATAACTGACAGGAGAACGTATGATTGGAACTAGACTAGTAAAAATCCGAGGTTCGCCGTAGTAGAAACACTAATTAAAGAAACTTAAAGAAGATAACTTAACGATGGTAGTATATCCTTGTTCGTAATTCAAGGGTTAGGAGATTACAAGGACACAAATCTAAAAAAATTCTTGCCCTCCCGTATGATCTAGACTTATATAAAGATTATACATTATACTAGAGACTATATAACTAGAGAAGACGAAGGGATACTACACTCACATTGTGGCATCCCTTCAATTTTTTTGTGTAAAATTTTATAAATACTCTTGTAATAAACACAACAGGAGTGTATAATATGGATTTACTAGAAAAGATTGACCTCTTCCTTGGTGAAGGGGGGAGTGACGGTAAAAATTTCCCGGCAAAGAAGAAGAATGATGATAAAGATTCTGATGAACAGGCATCAGATTCAGAGTCTGATACCGATGAAGAGGGTGACGATCCATATGACCCTGAAACGGATTCGGATAGAGAGAAGAAACAAAAAGAACTTAAGAAAAAATCTGTAAACACATCGTATATCCCTGTTTATCAAACAAAATAATAAAGGTTCGTTGCCATGAAAAAGAATAAAAATAAATCAGTTTTTGATAAAATTAGGAAACCTATCGCACCTCCTACTCAAAGACATGGTGATAAGAAATATTCACGTAAAGAGAAACATAAAGGTTTACATTTACAGTAAAATTCAATATTATTGATAGTAAATAATTTGTTGAAGTTGAGGAGAGTTTAAATTTATGAATAAAGCAAAGCTAGTAGAATATGTTGCAAACCAAACAGGAACATACAAAAAAGATGTAAAAATTTTTGTGGATGCTATTTTGGAAGGTATTGAATTTGGTATGAAAAAAGACGGTAAGGTGACTTTGGTTGGTTTTGGGAACTTTATTGTAAGACAAAGAAAACCTAGATTGGCACGTAATCCGCAAACTGGTACTCCGGTTCGTGTTCCACCTAAAAGAATTCCCACGTTCAAACCATCTCAACAGCTAAAGGATACAATCGAATAATTATCAAATAATCTATTATATTAATGTCATAAAAGGATGGTTTACATTCCACCCTTTCGCTTTAATGTCAATAAAAACAAAAAAAGGATTATCTGTGAATACTACTCCCTATGAATTTAAATACATGCCAAAATCATTTGAAGAAATGATTGTGTCGGAAGAACTCAAACCGGTTTTAAAGAAAGCACTTGATGAATTACCTAACATGATACTTAGCGGACCTCCCGGTACAGGAAAAGGAACATTCGTCGATGTTCTCAGGTCAACACATCCTGATATAGATATCCTTAAGATTAATTGTTCGGATTATACGAGCATTGATGATGTTCGTGATAAAGTTAAACCATTTGCAACATCCATCGGTTTTGGTGCCCTTAAGATAGTTTTTCTTAATGAGGTTGATTATCTTTCGCACAACGGACAGGCTATGTTGCGTGATTTAATTGAACAGACACAAAAATACACCAGATTCATTTTGGCATGTAACTATCCCCATAAAATTATGGATGAAATGTTTTCTAGGTGTCAGCACGTGGAATTAAACAATCCGCCAGCAGTCGATGTTGTTAAACGTTGTTGGTCTATTCTTGACCAAGAAGGGGTTAAGTATAACAAAAAAACTGTAGTTGAAATGGTCAAGTCTATATGGCAGAAAAAGCCCGATGTCCGTAATACATTGGTAACATTAAGAATGAATGTTATTGATGGTGTGTTACGAGACAACTTTGTATTATCTGCATCAGAAGAGACGTATAAGGAAATCTTGGACGGATTATATAAAGGCGAATTGGATAAGATAAGGGCTATTCTAAAATCCAATCCTATTGACTATACAAGTCTTTATATGTTTATATGTGATATATTATTTAATGATGATGAGAAGTTTAAAAACGCAGGTGTGGCGATAGAATTGGTTGGTGAACATGACTATCGCGATAATATGGTAGCTAACAGGGAGATAAACTTTATAAGTATGTGTGTGAAAATGATGAGAGGTGGTGCGGTATGAAATCAAAAAAGAGGTATGACAATCAAAAGAAAAAGAACTTTGAAGTGACTCCTGATATCTTAAAAAAGCTACAAGATTCTTTGAATGATAACATAAAACCAGATTTCAAGGAGAAAACTGATGATAAAAAGAAAGTCCCCAACAAAAAAAGGAAACCATCTAACAGAGGTGTTGAACGCAATAAACACTAAAACCCCTTGTAATTATAATCCGAAAGAGGTTAGTGCATGGGTTATCTCATTGTTTCTGTCAGAAGATCCAGAACTTATTGAAATTGTTAATAAAATAAATCAATATCATTTTTCCCTTGACGATAAACTAATATTCCGGTATTATGTATCAAAGATTCCAAAAAAGAAGAGATTTATTAAATTTACAAAAAAATCCAAGGAATCAAAAGATAATGAGAAAGTTAAATCTCTCATGGAAACTTACGGAGTCTCAAAAAGAGAAGCACTTCTTTCAATAGGGAAAGGGTAGAACTATGTCAGAAAAAAAGAGTGATGTTGTTATGAGTCAAGGGGTTGATGTATCAGAAGAAGAACTTATGTCGAAGATTAATCGAACATCGAGTAAGCTTAAGAAAGTTTTGTATTTAGAAGAGTTTATGAGTGCTTTTTTGGCGTGTGCATTTGGTCTTAATGTAGCATGTTTTATGTTCAATCCCATAGGGTTAAGTATTATTAATATACTGTTGGCAATATGGTTCTTGTCTCATTTCAAAACAACAGTTTTACGACAAGAAAAATACCACTTACATCTGAAACTTCTTGAAAATTTTAAGGAGAATAAAGTTTGGATTGAGTGCGATTAAAAATAAAGGGATATATATATGAATATTAATGTAAATAATTTACAAGAATTGATCAAAAAAGCGACATTGAACTATGTGATTCCCTCTGTTCACTTGAACATTCAAAGAGATAGAGTGATATCAAAAATGAGAAGTCAGGGGAACTCTGTTGTTATTTCATTGGATCTTCCTAATGATGTAGTTACGGAATTGCCAGATGAAGTGGATTTATATTTTGATGAGCCAAATGTAAATGTTAAACCATACTTGAACCTGATTGATAATGATGTTGTTGATCTAAGTGTTAATACTGCAGGGATTGTACTAAAAGCTGGTAGACATAAAACAGACCTGTTTTTTTGTATGCCAAGCACTGTTACAACGTTCACCGGAAATACTCCAAACATTCAGCCATTCTATGAATTAGAATTGACCAATGAACTCAAAAGTAATTTTGATAAAATTCGTAAAATTGCTGGTAAATTTGAAGTTGTCTACTTTACAGTTTGTGATAATAAGTTTATAATTGAAACAACTGACAGATCTAACAGATTTATGAATGGGATTAGTTTTGAACTTGCAACCATTAATGTTTCTAATTGTGATATTTGTTTGGATTATAAGAATTTTAATGCTCTTTTGCAGGTTATTGATGATAATTTTACGAATTTTAAGGTAAAATTTGTATGGATGGATTCACAAGAATCTGGTATGGTATCATTTGAAAGAAACGATGGCAGAGAAAATTACTATCTTTTACAGAAATCAGAAGATTGATATCGAGATTGAAAGGAAAAGTATGAACATATTCAAATGGGTACATGAAAGGATTGATAATTGGCTCCATAAAGAGGAAAGTGAAATCATTTTTGGTGTCAAAAAAATTCAGGATTCAAATCTTGATCTACAAAGTAAACAAGAGAAAGAATTTCAAGATGCCCTTAAAGCTGAAATTGAATTGATTTCAAAAGAAGATCACAGTGTGATTCCAACCAAGGGTGATATTGATCGTTACTACGCATATCATGTAAATTTTGTAACAAACATCAAGAAACTCGAAAAATATTTTAATATAAATATTCCAACCGAAATCCCATTGGATATAGTTGAATTTGATGATTATTACAAAAAATCGGTCACAGAAGGATGGGAATACCTTCGTAAATCGTGTGGTCTTCCGTTAACGAATCCGTTGGGTCATGGCTTATGGAATGCATCGAAAAAAGAAAACGTTTGGACGGTTGATGATACCGAACAAAAATGGACAACAGAGTCTAGCAATAAATCAACTTACCATAAACGTGGAATGTGAAAAAAGTGTTGACATACCGAGGACGAGTTGATAATATGTTCCTGTCTTAAGCGAAACAATAATTTTTATCCTCATGGTGAGGAAATTCACACTTCTCTTGAAAGGAGATTTAATATGACTGAAAGTACTACTCTTACCATTAATGGTTCCACCAACACTATCGAAGCCGGTTCTTCTTTTCGCGATACTGTTGTTAACGCTGCACGTAACGCAGGTCTTGGCAAGTTCCGGGTTATTCTGAACGGTTCTGAAATTGATCCTGCAGATGCACCAGAATCCCTTAACCCCAGCATGTCTCTGGAAATTCGCCCTTATGAAGTGGCTGGTGCTTAACCGAGTATAACCATTTAATCGAGTTGGGTCAATCAAGACCCAACTCTTCTTTATAATTTTAAACTTTACTGTTGACAATCCCAATCATTAAATATAAGATGTTCATATCGGTTTGATTTACAGAAAGGAATTAAAATGGCAGTGTGGGATGTGAATATCGCTGAATCGATTAAAAGTGACATAGATTCAGTATTGGATGATATCAATATTGATAATATTAAATCCGAGGGTATGACCGTTCGTATCGGTGGTAGACTTGTTAAATTAGAATTCACCGAAGAAACTTCTCTCCCGGAAGATGAAATTAGGGCTGAATATTCAGCAAAACTTACTGAAAAACTTCAAGCCATAAAAAATGTTGTTAATAAAAAGATCTCTGAAATGTCTTATATGGTTGAACAGAATCGTATTGATTTTGAGGAAAAAGAGCGAAATCTTCAAGTACGCTTGTCTAGTGCAAACTTGATGCCGGATATCACGTATGAACAAGCAAAAGCCGGACTGTCCGTGGTCAAGGGTCACCCAAGTTACAGAGAAAATGATGTTTTAACTTGGTTATATCAAGGTGTTTATTGGCCAAAATTTGTTGATGGTGAGCCGATTGATCCGAAATATGCAAAACGTCTCGTTTCTCCGGTAACACTGGTAATTGTTACTGTTAAAGATAAAGTTCGTTCTGTAACGGTTTGTAAAACAATCGGTCTTTCCAAATTTAAACATTATCATTCAATGGGTAATAGTTCGGATTGTTGGGGTCAATGGAAAATCCCGTCAAATTGGTCTGAACCTAAAGATATTCTATCTATTGCCCGCCATGCTATGGGGGTTCTGGAAAACGTTAATACTCAGTCTCCGGGTAATCGTAACCCGGATGGTCTTCCCCGACTGAATACTTTGTCACAACACGTTCTTAGGGGTGAAGCAGCTGTTAACGTTGAATATGTGACTTCACAATCCGATGATAGGGCTGGTATTGATCGTAACACTGACAGGGGTGATCAAGGAACTCGCGGTTCGGTAGGTCAAGTCTGGTCAACATAATTTCAAAAAAAAGAGGGTTTGAAAAGACCCTCTTTTAATTTCAGAACCTCTCCGATGGATGGTCAAAAAGTGATTGACATATAAAAATTTGTGTGGTAGTTTAGCATTATCTTTGGGCATAAAAGAAAGGAATTTATTATGAGTTTTTATGATCGGCAGGATTTGATTGATGGTATTAATAACAAAATTAAAGTTTGTGTAATCGGGGCTGGCGGTATCGGTTTTCATGTCGCTAAAGGTCTTGCAATGTCAGGTGTCGAAACAATTTATGTTTTTGATCCTGATACCATCGAAGAATCAAACCTTAACCGTCTTGATGTAACAGTTGATGTTATTGGGAAAAATAAAGCTGATGTGGTCAAGCAGGTGGTAAAATCTCTTCGTCCGAACTGTATGGTCAAATCGTTTCCGTTTCCACTGAAAGATCATACCTATCCTAAAGGTGTTGACTGGATTGTTGACTGTACTGATAATCATAAAAGTCAGTTAGAAAACCAACGTATGGCTCAAGAAAATGAAGCACGGTATCTTAAAGTGGGGTATGACGGGACCAGGATGTCGATCAATGATCGAGTCGCAACATGGGATTCAGGAGAAACCCAAGATGGGTATCGTATAACCCCGAGTTGGGCACCACCAGCTATCATCGTTGCGTATCTGGGTGTGGCCAAAATCCTCAAATATCACAATGGCGAAATGGGTTGCGATTTATCAGAAATATATCGATAATAAATTGTGAGGTATTATGGGGAAGAAAAGAAAATTAAAAAAAAAACTAAAAAAGCATAAGAAGGGATTTTATATGTTTGGTATTAAAGAAAATAAAGCACTTGAACTTATTTCAGATAAAGACTTTGATGATCTGATCAAACTCCATGATAAGGGCGGGGCATTTAACGTAAAAGAATCTAAATTCAATTGTTGGGATTCGGGTATTAAGATCATCAAAACTTGCGGTCATATAAATGTGTCTAAGTATCACATCGAATTTCACCTTCTTGCACATAAAAAAATTGAAAAATTAAAGAAAGTTTATCCTAATTTGGAATGGTTGGCGTACTTGGTTGGATCTGTTGACCACGATAATCATAAAGTATCTGTTACTGACTTGGTTATTCCTGATTCTCAAAAGGTTACCGGCACTAGCGTTTATAACGTTGAATATAATTGGGAATCCTTGGCTGATAATAAAGTTATAATTGGTGTTATCCATAGTCATAATACCATGGGAGCATTCTTCTCAGGGACAGATGATGCTTATATCAACCAAAATCATGACGTATCAATTGTGGTCTCTACTGCTGCAGGTCGTGAAATCAAAGCGCAAGTCAGGGTTAAAACTCTTTGTAATTCTTACATTCTTGCCGAAAACATTGAGTTTTCAGTAAAATACCCCCAACTTTTTGATGAAAGTGAATTTGAGTCCGAACTTTCAGAGAAAATAATTTCTCATTCTTCAATTAGTAGCTGTAGAGGTATTATAGGTCGAAGCTTTTTGAATAATTTCACTGGTTATGATACCGAAAACAATGATTTTCTTGATCTTGAAGAACTTGAATATGAATATCCCGAAAAAATGACCAAACTAGATATTCGTGATGAACTTCTTTTCTATTATGAAGAAGAAGATGTTGATGAGATGATTAGAGATGGATCAGCTGTCAATGAACTTAAAATTATTCGTAAAAAAGTAAAAGAGAATTCGGATAAAGGCTTTTTGGATCAAGAGGATGGCTGGTCTTCGGTAGACTTTGAAGAAGAATTTGAAGAAGACGAGGATGAGGACGAAGATTACGAATTTGATGATAAATTTGATTATTTTAAGTTGTTGTAGATGATTTCATAGATAAGACTCAAGAATATAAAAATCCTCCGATGTAATTGGAGTATTAACTTAAAGGTTAGTACTCCTTTTTTATATAAATATATATATGCTTAATGGAGGTTACTATGAGTGTCATTAAAAAAATATGGGAGTTCTTCATTCCTTTACTATCCGAGAGAAATGATAAAGGTGAATATAAACGAGCATCTTTAGGTAGAATCTCGTTCTGGATCGTGTTTGGTATAGCAATTTGGATCTGGATAGCAGGAACGGGTGATATTCAAGCATCACATTTACAAATGCTTTACATTACAGCTACCTATAATCTCATGAAAAAAGCATCATGGTTTAATAGGTCAGATCTTTCTGCGGGACCAGATGCAAAAAATTATAGTGATCCTTATAATGATAGATCTCCAAGAATCTAAGGAGTTAATATGTGGACAACAATACTGACTATAATTAAAAGACCAACAGTGGTCGCCATAATTGTGTTGCTTTTGTTATGCGGAACATTATACATTAATAACGCTAGACAGGATGTTAAAATTGCGGAATTGGGCACTAAAATCGCAAAAATAGAATTAAATTATTCTACTTGTAAAACCAGTAAATCTACACTACAAGAAGCTATCAACGTTTGTAATGGTCAGTCTGATGCTTGGGTTGCAAGTAATGATGCTCTAAGAGAACAGATAACCAAATGTTACGATGAAGTTGCTTATTGGCAAAATTTATATGATAACAAAATCTGTTTCACTAATGAAGACGAAACCCCTGTTGTCCCCTCTCAGGGTAAGGTGGTCAATGATGTTAAAAGTTCCGAAGCTGTTCATCGTATTAACATTATTTTTGGGGATTAATGGATGTGGTTGGTTTTCCAAACCTGAACCTGAAATTGTTACAAAAATATCATATATTTACGTATATAATAAATGTCCTATACCAAAAGTACCAGAATATACAAAGCTTGATAATTCTAGTCATATAGGAAGTGCTTTTAATATAAATATTCTTGTAGGAAATGTAGAAAAAATGAAATCCTATAATAAAAGTTTGTTGGGGTCATTGGAGTGTTATGACAAACAAACCAAGGAGATAAATAATGATAGACATTGATTTATTAGTTGAAAGATATATAATAGATGCTAATATTTATTCGGGGAATAAAACTCCGATGTCCAGAGTAGAAGCTTTGAGTGAGTAGATTGGAAAAATCAAAAGACAAAGATGAAATGGGGTTTCTTGTCAGAGTTGCTAGTTTTGCCGGTGCGACTCGACATGAACTAGAAGATGCTCTTAATGGTAGAAAATATAATTTCTATACAGCAGATATCAACAAAGAAAAGCGATGGAGATGGTGATGAATAACATATTAGATCGAATTAATGATAAACTGGATGAGATGGCAAAAGGAGATTTTGCTGGATGGGTTGCTATGTATGGTGGTAAGCGCATTGAAATTACCAAAGATCAAGCAACAGATTTATATGGAGCAAAACAGCTTGCTATCAAACAGTTAAAAGTTCCCAAATCAAAACAAGGTCTTTTAGCTATAAAGCTGGGTTATGAAGAATAATGAGATTTGAACGATACATAAACGAAGGTGATGGTGATTTTGACTTAAATAAACGTATCGTTTTTTCATGGAAAGGTCATAAGGTAGTTAATACCGAGCATGGTAAGCAACGCATCAAACAACGTAGTGATATTACGGACTTTCAAATGTTGACAATGTTCAAAAATGCTATTAAGAAGATTGAAAGTAAATCCGTAAAGATAGGGGAAAAAATTGTTTTTTGGTCTAAAACATTAGGACAAGCTTTTATAGCAAAGATAGATGATGTTAAGGATTTGATATTACTTACGTTCTTTCCGAGACACAAGAAACCGAGTGGAGTAAATGATCCATATCAACGAGAAGTTGTTATAGAAGGCGAACATTTAAGAATAGTGGAGATATGAAATTAATGAGGCTTGAGCAGTATATAACCGAAAGCATTAACGATAAGGGTATTTTCAAGGCCATATTCATGGCAGGTTCGCCGGGATCAGGAAAGTCGTTTGTAAGAAAAAAATTGTCAGGTGGGTATGAACCCAGAGTCGTAAATACCGATAAATTCACAGAATTCTTCGGGGGGTGGAATGGTTTTAGTGAGAAGATAAAACTTCTTAATAATAATCAATTATTGTTATATTTAAATTCTATGTTACCTCTTTGGATTGACGGAACTTCTGGTAATAGAAACAATCTCATGACAAGAGAAGGTCTTTTGTCAGGGATGGGATACGATACTGGTATGATATGGGTCAATACTGACCTTGACGAAGCAGTTAAGAGGGCACAGGAGCGCGAAGCCCATGGCGGTAGACATGTTGATATCCCTTGGTTAAAAGAAACTTACGAAAAAATTCAGAAGATGAAATCATTCTATATGACTCGTTTTCAATGGTTCTTAGAGGTTGACAATAATACTGGACAATTAACTGATGAAGTGGTACAAAATCTATACTCAAAAACACTTCCATTTTTTGGGGGACCAGTGAAAAACCCACATGGGCAAGAAATTATAAATACTTTAAAAGAGATGGGTGGAAAATACCTTACGGATATGGAAGAATATGATATGAAGTTTATTCAAAATAGAACAAAAGCGTGGTTTACGTGATGAAAAAGTTCTACGATAAATTAAATGAGGCGACAACTCTATCTTCCGGTGGATATACTAATCCCGGTGATGGATCTGGTATTACAGGTGATGATGATCTTCCTACTGGTACGACTGTGTTTGGTGATAAAATGGTGCCTGTTGTTGTAAATAATCGATTAACAGGTAAAACCATAAAGTATGTACCAGCCGAGGATCTAGGTCAAGGGTGGAATTATGATGAATTTGAAAATTCATCTGGTATGGGATCAATAAAAGGGTATTCAACGACACTCTTAGGTTTAAGAGAATTATTAGGGAAAAGGTTGTTTAAACATGCCCAAAAAGAGAAACTTAAGATGCAGACTGATAAATGGGATAAGCGTTCAGGGGATCAAGATGATAGCGGTACTAATCAAACAGCAAAGATCAGTGATGATGATCCTTCAAAAATAGAATTATCTAAGGGTGGAACTGAAAGTGAAATTAAGAATGAAAAACCCGAAACAAATGATCATTGGAGAGAAGTGCCTATGAAACATATTGGCGATTTAGACATAATGGAGAAAATTAACAATTACTTAGGGGAACCCGAAGAGATGGTTAATGAGGTGGTTGCTGATGCGAATGACAGGAAATTATTAGCACAAGCTATCATAAAAGGCAAGAACACAAAGATAAGTATTAAGAGTTTAGGTGTTCAGGCGATTGTGACCAATTCTGAGGCTGAAACTATTGTAACATACCAAAAAAATGAAGATTTTACTCTAATTTTAGTGGATATTGCTGATACTTTGGGCATGGAATTTAAATTAACCAAAGATGGTGGAAAACAAGCTTTCCGTTTAATAAAATAAAACCCTGTTATCAATCGAACAGGGTTTCTTTATACCTCTGACCTTCTATGATATTGTATTCTGTCACATCAAAACCTTCAATGTTGTAATATTTGAGTCTAGTCTCTGAGTTTTTGGTTAGATTCTTCTCTGTATCGCAAATATCCCAAACAATTGCACCATTATCTTTATCTGCATGAAGTCTCAAGGTTCGTCCTATACTCTGTAAGATTCTTATCTTACTTTTAAATGGTGATGCAAGTATTAAGTGTCTCAGTGATTTAATGTTTATTCCCTGCTGGAAAATCCCGTAAGTGGCGATAAGAACTATTTTCTTTGCCACGAAATCCTCCTTTACTTCTGTTGGTTTCATGCGTCACGTATCTCCTGTTATGCTAGCTTTTCCCAAGCTATATTTTGTGGACTTTTTAGTTCTTGTAAACGAACCGTGGCATTTGCACCAAATACTCTATTTGCGTATCTCAACCACAAATCCATAGTTGAGGTTTCCTTAGATCCTTTTCTTCCGATCTTCACTTTCAATACAAAACCAGTAGCTTTTTTATCAGTAATATTATATGAAATATCTTTAATTTCTAAGGGGTTGTTTGTCAGTTCTGATCTTGAAGGAACATAATATAGACTCTTCTGTGACTGATAAAAATATGGTTTAACGGAAAAGTTTAGCAATTTTTCTATAACATGTGTGTTTGTTAATGCATTAGATATTAGAGGCAAAACACCATTAGCAGCCGCTTCAAATACCTGCTTTGATAATGTGCTGAATTCTTGGGTATTTGCTGTTAAATGTGCCCCAAACACAGAATGTAATTCAATATTATGCCCAACTTCGGCTAGCAATCCACTTTCTGTGTAATCTTTACTTTTGTTTTTAGCAACAACAGTATATGAATTATCCGTATTATATCTGATATTATAGTGTGGTGACCTTTTATCGGGAACATAAATTTCTCCCTTCATACTCTTGGCTTTTGCTAGAGTTGACTTCATAACCACAGTCTTCCATTTATCATATAATCCCGTACTAACTTTATCACAATAAAATTTTATACTATCAACTCCTTTGGGGTTTTCTATACCAAGATGTGAGGGTGACAAATTAGATAATGTGATACCTTGCTTCCCTTTAATCGAAATGCCGAACGCAGAAGAACCAACAAATTCAACGTCAGCTGGATTACTATCATCACCCTTGGCATTTGTACCGCCCACCCAAAATAATTTTGGTATTGATCCGACTTTACCTGTGACTAATTTTTTTCTGGACTTTGATATTTCATAATATGTATTGAATACGTTAGCGTTATAGTTTATAGGAAGAAATTTAAGTATTTCTGAATAAACGTGATCAGGATTTTCCAATTTATTGGAATCCCACCATAAACTAGGGTCAAACTCAAGACTGGTAGGATCAAATCCTTTTAAATTCTGAGTCTTTGTAGTATATGCTAGAAGACATGCTAATTCGGTATTGTACCGTTCGGCACCAGACTTCCCACCCTCAAGTAAATATTGTTCGAATTTCATAAGTTATCTTTATTATCCTCGTATAATTGTATAAATTCCCCTATTGTAAACGTGGGGCTTATTGCAGTTGTATCATACGAATATTTATACAATAAATGATTTAGTTTTTTTAACTTTGAAACAATAATATCACTGTCAACTTTTAAGAATATAAATTGTGTTATTGGGGTTGCATAGCTAGATTCAATTAACTCACCTACACGATTGCTGTATCCTGTTCTACGAATAGCATAGTTAGTGTTGTTTATATCAAATTTATTCCCCTGTGGTATGACTTGGAAATCAGATGAATGTTTTGGTAATATTATTTTCTTTCTAGGAAAAAAATCTTTTTTCCAGACCTGAATACAACATCTAGCGTTTGTACCTGATACAAATGATCCAATATCAACATTCAATTGCTGATCCAAGTGAAATCTTGTGTCAAGCTGGTTAATTATATATGCTTTTTTAAACGATCTTGGTAGTATAAATGCTATAGTATCACTATACTTTGCTGCATGATTAAAGAATTCGATAGCCAATTGCGCTCTGAATCCAAATGGCGGATTGCCGATGGTTAGAATTTTCTGACCATCTTTGGGGCGCATATCAAAATCAAAGAAGTCCATTTTTTTTATAACATCATCATTTTCGGGTGCGATATCTAAGGCAATTAGCTTTGATGCATCTATAAAATTACATATAGAACCATCACCAGCAGAGGGTTCTATTATGTGGTCATAATCATCCTGATTTATAAGGCTCACCAATTTCTTCGAAACATCAACATTTGTGTAATGTTTGTCTAGTTTTTCTTTTGTCTGTTTTTGTGTCATCATTTATTATGTGTCACACCTTATATTCGTAATCAATCTTTACTAATATTACTTGTAATCCAATCGTCAGCAATATCATCATCAATGGTGATTTCTGATGCTTTCTTGAAACTGCCATCCGTGAGAGGAATATTTTCATCAGGACTAATTTGTATCTCAGTTTCACCGAAAAAAAGTTTAATCACCTTTTCACCCTGATCATCCATACATTTACGCCATCTTTCTCTTTTTGTAGCAGAATCTTTACCACTTAAGAACTTTATTTCATGATCTTTAAGGGTCTCATCTTCCTCTAAAACCGTCTTTAATGTTTCACCCTCATCCGACACCTTACCTACAAGAATCAACACATTACCGTCCGAATTCTTAATGATGTCCTTGATTAGACCCTGACGATATGAATTATTAAAACATATATCCTTTATTTCGTTATAATTAGCTAGACCTTGGCGATGTGAATTATCAGAGCATATATCCTTTTTTCCTGTATGACTACTTCTCGGTGGTACTTTATATTCAATATGAACCATTTTAATGAATGCTTCTGCAACGTAACCCATCTTGGCTAATCTTGAGGCACCATATTCACGTAATACCGGACCGAGATAGGATTGAACTTGTAGACAATCCAACTGTTGAGAGGGCATTGTACCAGTAAAACCAAATCTCCATCTTGCATTAGGACACATTTGTAACAATTCATTTAATACGATTGCTTTGCAGCCATGACAATTGGATACAACTATATCATTGGCGATATAATTGTTATTATTTTTTACATGGAGATTGTATACCTTATCAGGTTTTTCAATTTCAGTTCTTTTTACGAGTCGCATTTAATTTCCTTGTGGTTTCTTCATCAAACACACCATCAGCGAGACGATGAATGTTATCTGTTATATATTCTTCTGTTAAAATGTCATAAGTGTATCCGTTAAGATAACACCATTCAGACAAACACTCTTCTTTGGTACGTTCTACCTTCCCATTAACTCTACACATTGGTTTTAGTTCTACAATGTGTTTTGTGTTATGATTAACAAAATCCACGATATATATCTTATCTTTGCCTTCAATATTATACGGTATTCTCAAGGTTTCGTATTCATAATCTTGATTGAAGTGGTGAAAGAATGCTTCCCATGACGATCTATATTTTTTATTGTTATAATATACTTGCCAATGTGTATGTGAATTATGAATATTTGGTGTAAAATCTCCATTCATAATCAACTTTTTAACAGAAACAGATTGTTTATATCTTTGCTCTTTTGTAGGTATAACACCAAATGAAGGGTTGCCTTCACCCATCCTATCACAAGAAAGTTTTAACAAACGGTCATCATCTTCTTTTGTTAGTCCTTTATTCCAAGGAGATAATCCTGTTTGTATGTCTTTATTCCAAGGGTTACCAGTGTTTAAGTTGTTACGTATCTTATCACCATGTTTGTCCTGACAACCAAGACCGCCCTTTTTTGCAATATCATGCTTCATTTGTCTATAATATTTTTCCCTTATATTAGAGTCTATGTTATATAATAAATCAAACATGGTTACATATGGCGATTTTAATATTCTTCTGTTAAGAGTAATTACATCGTTTCTTCTTTCAATAACAAGACCATTAGACAATACAGATTTCGTTGGGCTGTAGTTCTTTACTCTGAGTAATTGATTATTTTTTTCTAATACATCGTTTAGTTTGTTTCTATGGTTGTTATGTCTTGATATTTCGTTGTTTCTCATAATACATACCCTCTTGTGATGTGAACTTATAGGTATTTATATTTTTTTATTCAAACCCTATAACATCATGTTCACAAGTTAACTCATCTGCCCTGATATAACCTTTATCGGTAAGTATTTTATGATTACCTGTAACTCTTAATATTTCACCACCATCAAATTCTAACTCATACATTCTCTCGTTAGATGATATAGTCATGTTTTCGTATACATCTTCAATTATATCTTGTTCATATTCATTAGTTTCGGTGTTATACGAAATAACGATGTCCCCTATAACCAAATCTTTTATCTTTTTATAGCCATTGTCGGTTTTTATGAGAGTATCGCCATCAACACACTCATCCACAATAACCATATCCATATGTTCCATATAGTGTTTTACATTGTTTAGTGACTGCCAAGTACTGATAATTAAAGGGTTGTTCCATTCCTTCCACTTATCACCAACACGCCCAACAGTAGACATATCCACTCCATATTCTTTCATATCACCATAGAACTGAGTGACCAGACCAACAGAAGGCACAATAATTATACCGTTTTTTGTTAAATTCTTTTCTTGTAGTGCTTTAACAACATATGATATCATTAAACTTTTACCACTGGCCGTTGCAGACCTGATGATGCCTTTACCTGTCTTAAGACACGCAGAGATACAATCATCTTGATAGTTATATGGTTGAAATTTTAAGTTTTTGTGATATTCGGGTTTGATTCCGACAAATAAAGACTTTACTTCGGATGAAAGTGTATAAGGTAATTCTGACCATTCTTTCTTATGATACTTAATTAACTCTAATAGTAGACCATAAGGTATAGTCCTCTTCACGGAGTCCATAAGACCAACTTTACCATCCCAGCTTCCGCACTTATATTGTAACATAAACTTATAACCGTCAACGTAATGACGGAAATATTCTTTTACTTCGGTGAGATATGTCCAATTTTCTGTATCGATTCTGATATGAAGAGGATCATGTAATTCTAAATTAACCACTAATCAATAACCGCCTTTACCGTTCTCACAGAATAATTTCATATTCCATTGTAATTTATCCATTGCTTGCCAAATAGTCTCGAAATATTTAACCCTCATTTCCTGCTTTCTGACCAAACCTTTTAATTTTATCAGATCAGGATCTTTAGGTAAATAATATCGTTCTATTTCAGTTTTTGTTAAAGTGACCGCACCGTCTTTCAATGATATATATTTATCACCGATCATCTGTGCCAAACGGTCTTCGACGGTAGATAACTTGGACTGTTCTTGCAAAAATTTGAGGCGAAAGTCTTTCATGTGGAACGATAGACGTTGTAATCTTTCTTGAATATTAAATTCATTAAAAGTAAGAAGATCATATACATTATATTCCTCTTCCAACTTTTTAAATATACTATCCTCGTTCAATTCTTCACGTATTTTATTGAGGACTGCTTTAGTTTCCTCGTTATAAACACTTAACATGTGAGTGTAATCTGTCATATAATAAACAAATCCTTTATTTTTTTTTTTGAAATGGACGTAAACATCAAGATTTCATTTGATCAGTGTAGCCGGGGTTACTTCCAAAAATTCCATAAGAACTATTCCATTGTCATTGACACAATGTACCATATTTAGTATAAATAGTAAATATAAAGTAGTGAAATAAAATGAAAAATTTTTGGGGTATAGAGGTTATAAAAGTTATGAACCTGTAAGATGACATAGCTGCTTTTGTGTGATAGTATGCTAAAAAACTGTGGAGTAAACGCTTTGTCAGAATTAACAACAGATCCCCAATATCTCGAAATGGTTATAGCTAAAGCTTTGATGGAAGACAAAGACTTTGTTGCAACCATCACTAATGTTTTTGAAGAAAATTACTTCGACTCTCCTGATGTGAAGTCTTTGTTCACTTTCACAAAAAGCTATTTCGCGGAATATAATGAGATTCCTACTCGTAGTATTGTCATAAACAGTATTCCCTTGGATTCAAGAAGTTCTCTTGAAACATACCTGAATCACACTAATAACACTGACATAAATATTCCACAAAACCGTGATTGGTTAATGACACAGACTGATCTATATCTAAAAGACAAAGCAATTAAGGATGCGATTAGAAAATCGGTTGATGTCATTGATAGTCGTGGAGATACTCACGATATCAGGAAAATGGTCGAAGAAGCATTATGTCGATCAATAAATATTGATATCGGACTAAACTATTTCAGGGATATAGGTCCACGACTAACACGAATGTTTACGGATGAAAACCAACGACTTAAGACCTATTTTCCGGTATTTGATGAGTTTATTAATGGGGGTTTCCCGCCTAAAACGCTAAGTGTGTTTGTTGCTAAAATCCACGGATTTAAATCAAATGTTATGGCGAATATGATAGCCCGACAGGTTTTAAATGGCAAAAACATTGCTCTTGCCTCACTTGAAATGTCCGAGGATATGTTTGCTCAACGATTCGATGGTATTTATTCATTATTAGATATAAATAGATTTTATTTCAACCGTAGATTGAAGCAAAGATTGGTTGGAAGATTGCGTGAAATTAAAGATTTACCGGGTCGAGGCGATCTTCATATTAAAGCGTTTCCTACAGGTAAAGCGTCAGTGAATGATTTCAGGAAATGGGTTCGTGAATTGAAGATGAGGGGTGTTCAATTAGACGGGTTTTTCTTTGACTATCTTAATCTTATGGCATCTACCGAAGTCGGTAAATCAGATAATACCTACAGTTCAGTTAAAAGTATTGCAGAAGAAACTCGCGCCATGGGATTTGAGTTTGATATCCCAATGATTTCAGTAAGTCAGTTAAATCGTGCTGGTACTTTTATGAATTTTGATGATGTTGATATGAATAGCATTGCTGAGTCAATGGGTGTTCCTGCTACTGCTGATTTTATGATGATTATGGGTTCTAATGACGAACATATGGTATACAACAACGAGGTTCATTATAAAATAGTCAAAAACCGTCTTGGGGGTAGAGTAGGTGAAATGGACAAATTTTATTATGATGCTCGTTCAATGAAAATGTATTGTTCGTCTGAAATGGAACAATGGATGCAAGACGTAGATATTTCTGGAGATGATAGGATGATATCCCCTCAACCAGAATCGCAGCAACATCAAGGGAGAAGAAGGAGAGAATGATATTTGTTATAGGCATACATAAAACAGGGTTAACATCACTATCTCATGCCATGAGGGAGTTGGGTCTTGAAGGCTGGCAATATCCCCATCCAAACAATGTTAGTATGTTGAGAATGGGGCGAGTCAAGATAGATTTTGGGTGCGATTGTCCATTTATGTATGATTACAGAAAATGGGGTGCTATGTTCCCTAATTCAAAATTTATTGTTACAACCAGAGAAGACGAAAAAGAATGGATTTCCTCAAACAGAGCGCAGCAAGAAAAGAGGAGATTTCCTTATTACAGAGATATTTATACTATGGGTTTATGGGGTCAACTTGAGTTTACAGATGAACATATGTTGAAGGTAAAAGAAAAACATTACTCAGGTATAGCGGAATACTTCAAAGGCAGACCACAAGATGTATTATATATGAATGTTATAGAACATGGTGATGGTTGGGATAAACTTTGCCCATTCATTGGGAAAGATATTCCTAATACACCATTTCCACATAGGAATAAGAGAGATGATTGAGACATTAGAACTTGGTGAAAATTTAATAGATAATCATATAATACCTGATTGTATTAAACGATATACAACAGACAAATTACCTATCCATCTAGCAGTACATGAGATAAATGCTAATGATAATTTTGATGTTTATTGTGATGTGCATGAACATGAAGGTGAAGATGAACTGAATATAATTTTAGGTGATGTGGAATTTGAACTATTAGTAGGGTCTGATTATCAAAGAGTTAATAGTAGAACTGCAGTTTGGATACCAGCAGGAGTACCCCACTCTGCAAACGTCACAAGAGGAACAGGTTATTTTATATGTATAAGATTCAAGAAGATTTAGAACATTGGCAAAATCTACAACCGCCACTGTCACCGAATAGTTATGAGATTTCCCTGTATAGTGAATTAACTAGTCATGGAATCGCGGGGGGTAATGTTTTATTGTTGGGAGAAACCAAGTCATTAATGGGGTTTGCCGCAAAAACAATAGATCTTCATCCGATTCGCGGGGAATATGGCGACTGGTTTGATATACAGGGGCTTTATAGTACAATTATAGGGGATGGTGTTATAAATCTTGCAGGGATGGAGTTAGTTGATGTGGTTAGACCTCACTGTAAACGGTTTGTAACAAGAGTTTTTACGAAAAGATTACCCGGTATGAAATATGCCACTTATTTTCCGACAGTGTTTCCAGATTCTAGTCTAAATTTCAAGACACAAGATGGATGTAGAATGATAATTTGGGAGTTTTAAATGAATATTTTATGTATGTTTTCTGGTGGACTGGATAGCACAGGAGCTTTATACTCATTGTTAACCCAATCTGAGTATAAAGATTACAATATTCACGTGCATTCTATGGGTCTATCTAATATAGAAAACAGGAGTGGTGCAGAATTTCAGGCAACGATGAATATCAAAAAAATGGTTCATTGACAAAGGATATAAATTTAAGTTTACACGAAGTGTTCATGAATATAAATTTATGTCAAATTGTTTTATATGGGATTCTGATATATGTGCATTTATGGCAGGACAGATCACTAGATGCTCACCAAGAAGCTACAACTATATTGTTATGGGTAGAACAAAAACAGATGATGATATGAATCACTCGAATATGACAGGTCGTATTAAGAGAGCTAGAGAGATATTCCATGCTTCTTATGGAGAATCTTCCAAACAAAAACCTGAATATCTTTATCCTGTTATAGACATGACCAAGCAGGATATATGGGATATGTTGCCCGAGGAGTTAAGAAATTATACATGGTCGTGCAGAACACCAAAACAAAATAATAAATTTGATTGGGTGACCTGTGGGTCATGTATCACATGTAATGATATAAAAAAGTATATAAGGAGTGATTGATGGTAACTGAATTAAATGCCGAAAAATGGAAAGAAATACTTGACAAAGAAAGGATTGCAGTGGTTAAATGTTATGCTTCATGGTGTGGTCCATGTAAATTTTACGCACCTCATTTTCAGAAAGTTTCCGACAATTTAAGTGTTTACAATGACACTGAAATCAAGTATTATCAAATGAACAATGATAAAAGTCTAAGTTTTAAGCGATCATTTAATGTAATGGTCTTGCCGTCTGTGTTATTTTTTGTGTATGGAGTTTTGGTTTATAAAATCCAAGGAATAACAAGATCTGCTATTTTTGAGGAAATACTCGATAAAACACTGAAAGTACCTTTTTCTATAAAAGAACCATAATGACATTTCATGAATTAAACATTGATTAAAAACTCATTAAAGGAGTGGATATAAAGAATGATAGAGTATAAAGTTGTGGAAAACCCCCCTAATTTTGGGGGATGTGAGTTAATATTAAACGAATTAGCCGAAGATGGTTGGAGAGTCATAGGATTTTCTCAATATCAAATATGCCTTGAAAGGGAAAAACAAAATGAAGATGACGAAGTTAAGCAAATCTGTGGATAATGTTGTTGAAAAATTTGAGGACTTGATTGAAGGAACTTTCTTCGAAAATGTATATTACTACTGTTATCGCAAATTTAAATGGGGGTGGTGGAATCCACGCACTGCATGGTATAAGGTCAAATATGGTGTAGGAAATCTCATTAGTTATTTCTATTTGATCTGGAATGATCGTGATTGGGATTATCACTATTGGGTCAGTATGAACATCAAAAAACTTGAGAGAATGGAAAACCTCATCCGTAATCACGGTAACCATCTATACAATGTTCGTGACGCCGACAATATCCACCTTGCCGTGTTGATCCTCAAGAGAATTCAGGCTGACGAATATCATGAGAATGCTTTCAGGGATCACAATAAAAAGTGGGGTAACTTAAATATTTCATGGAAAAAATTAAATGATGGAACTGAATGTAGTCAGATGTTGTCTGAAAGGGAGAATGTCAAAACCGAAAGCGACGAGAAATACGAAATTAAGGCTAGCCGTAGACTGATTATGCACAGTGATTACATGAAAAAACAAGACCTTGAATATGTAACAAAGATAATCAATAAGTACTTGTTTAGTTGGTGGGATTGATGACGGAGAAATTGCGTCATATAACAGAAAAAATACATCAGTGTAGAAAATGTCCCTTATGTGATAACGATAAAACGTTACCATATATCGGGGAGTATGCAAAAAATATATTCCTACTGGATTTTATCCGACATGATGCACATGATTACATGGATAAATTATGGAAATTATTCAAAGAAGTTGGATTATCTAAACAAGAATTTATTGTTATATATACAACTCAGTGTATGACAAAACCAACAAAACGTGGAGGAAAAATACATACGTCGCCACCCGCAAAAATTCACCGAGAAAAATGTAAACTTTGGCTAAATGAGTTTGTACATGCCTTGGATAAACCTAAGATGTTAATCATGGGTAATGTGGCAATGGAGCATGTAACGAATCAGTTTTCTGGTATTGTTGAGTTGAATGCGACCACAATCAAACCAAAAATAGAAGGTGTTATTGTGCCATGTGTTTTATCCGTAAGCCCTAGTTATTTAAAAGAGTGGGGGGAAGGGTATTATATGGTGAAAAAAAGTCTTGAAGTCTTCAAACATCTGTGATATAGTCTATTTGTCTCTAGCGAATAGGAGTTCATAATATTTTTAAATTTTTATAAAGAAAAATTAGTTGAAGCGCAAAAACTTGATCCTAATTCTAAACTTGTAGTAAAACGAGACGGTAGATCAGCAAAGATTTTCTATGGCAAGTTTGTTGACTTTTATCAGCATAAGAGTCTGGTCGCTCACCTTCTCAATTAAAGGAAATGGAATATTATGAAAGTATTTCTTGATGATGAAAGAGTTACCCCAGATGGGTGGTTTCGTACCTATGACCCGACTCAGACCATCGGCATCCTTGAAATGGGTTTAGTTACACATTTAAGTTTAGACCATGATTTGGGTGACGATGAATTGATAGGTACGGGTTATGATGTTATTCTATGGATTGAAGAAAATGTTGTGTTGAACGACTTCAAGCCGCCTATCATTATGATTCACTCCGCAAACCCCTCTGCCCGTCAGAAGATGGAAGCGGGTATTAAACAGATAAGGAAATTGTATGAAAATTCAGGTAGTTAGCGATATCCATGCAGAATTTGGATTAATTCAGAAAAATTATGACAAGATGGTTGATACCCCTGCTGATGTATTAGTATTGGCAGGGGATATTGCATCATCCAATTCAATTATATCGGTTCTCAAAAAAATCAAAAAGGATTGTAGCCATAAACAGATCATATTTGTTGCTGGTAACCACGAATTTTATGGAACCTCAAGAAAAACACTTGATCCTGAGTTAATGTCTGTAAGCGGTGGTAATTTAAACATTTTAATCGAACGTGATATTGTTATTGGTGGCATCATCTTCGTTGGTACTACCGGATGGTGGGATGGTTCAGGTGGTACTCTTGGTATGACCGTAAAGTATGGATTAAACGACTTCCGTATGATATATGATCTTATGGATAACGGTGATGGTGTGTGGTGGGGTCAGAAATCAAAAACATTCATTGACAGTAAATTATACTTCTATAGAGATACTTTCCCTGACATGAAAAGGGTTATAGTCACTCACCACTTTCCTCACAGGGGTAGTATTAGCTCTAAATTTCAAGGTTCAGCATTGAATGTGTGTTTTTATAACGCATGGGAAGACCTTATTCAAGAATACCGCCCTGAACTGTGGATTCATGGTCATACCCATGATTCTTTTGATTATAAAGTTGGGGGTAATTGGAGTAAACCCGATGAACCCTCTGATGATAAAGGGTATACTCGTATTGTATGCAATCCGCAAGGTTACCCAGAGAAGTTTATATCACCGAAGGACGCACTCAGGGAACATTACGAAAATGATGAACTTTTATCAAAGGGATCAGAATATAATACTTATCTTTGTGCTGAAAATGATCAATTTGACCCTTGTAAGGTAGTAGAAATCTAATAAAAAGGACTATAAAATGAACGCGAAAAAAACAGCCAGACGTAAAGCAATTCTTGATGGGATTATGGAATCACTAAAACATGATGAGGTTTTTGACCGTGTAAAATACAAACAAAAGACCGAATCAGAACTACAAAACCGTATGGCAGTACCTTTGAATAGAACTGTTGCAAAACTGTTCGAGGAATATAAGGGTTATAACCATGACCGTGCTGTATCAGAGGCACGTGTGAGATTTGCAAGTGAGGAAGATCCGAATACAACAGTCAAAAACTTTATGTTCATGGGGGTACAACATCGCCCAGACTTCACTATAGATTTTGATGATATTCGTATCGCAGTTGAAATCAAAAAAGGTCATTCAGGTCAATCAGTCCGTGAATGTATTGGTCAATCCGTGGTATACAACACAAATTATGATTTTACATGTGTTTTATACGTGGATACCTCCGCCGATGAGCGTATTAAAAACTCCCTTAACGGTGAGCGTGAGAAAGAATTGATTGAATCTCTTTGGAAAAATCATAATGTAATGTTGGACGTTATTTAATGACAAGTTTATGGGAAGACGTGTTCGATCAACCTGAACCAGAAATCGAGAAAGTGTCTATTGTTCCAAAGGATGAGCATGTTAATATTCTCAAGCGAATGGACGATTACGAAAAAAATCATTGCTGGCAGTATGATATAAGACTTAAAAATATGGAACAAGACTTAATTGATGTCGGATTAACCAAGGAGATTACAGATAACTTACGAGTATCAGATTTTGAATTTCGCTTTGTTGAGGATAAAAAAGAACGACAAAAATTAATTGAGTTTATAAAAAGACATGAGTGGTTAGGGAATCTATCACAATTCACCACGCATTGGTTTGGTGCATATTATAACGACATTCTATCAGGTGTCGTATTGATGAATATGCCTAATGCGTTTTCTAATGTTGTTGGTGAAAACACAAAAAACCTTGAGAGACTGATAAGCAGGGGTGCCTGTATTTCATGGAGTCCCAAAAACTTAGCATCCTCTATGTTGATGTGGTGTATTAATTGGATGGTTGCTAATACCAGATACCGTGTATTTTCGGCATACTCCGATCCAACAGCTAAAGAACTCGGAACGATTTATCAAGCATGTAATTTCTATTACATAGGACAAAAATCTGGTACCACAAAAAGATATGTGAATCCTTTCACTGGCAGGCTCGTATCTGACCGATTTTTTAGGGCAAGGAGCGCATATAAGCAGTATGCTAAACAATTGGGGATTGAATGGCAGAAAAACTGGAACAATGATCAATCAATACTGTGGCATAATATGCCTAAAGAAATAGAACAACAATTAAGACAGCAATCCAAGAAAATGCAATCAGAAGCAAAATATTTTACATTTCCTCCTAAACATAAGTACATATATATCAAAGGAAAGACAAAAAAAGAAGATAAAATGCTTAAGACTATCTTTATGGAGAAAACAAAGGTCTATGATTACCCCAAAAAAAGGGGAAATTAATAGTTTGTGCGTGTATGTAAATAAATCGAAATTTACATGATATCCCCCTATGGTAACATGGGTGGTATAAAATTTTATAGATATAGGGAAGGTGTATTATTTTTCGTAATATTCACTATGACACAAAACGTAGTCGTGTATATCTTTGGGAACAAACAACAGGAACCAATGACTATCGTATAATAGATTGGGTTCCGTATGTCTTCGAGCCTGACGATCACGGACATATTGAAACTGTTGAGGGAATTCCTGTAAGAAAGGTCGAATTCAAATCATACAGTGAGTATGTAGACTACCAGAAAAATAACATATCCAATGTATATGAAAATGAAAGCCCAAAAGAAATCCAATTCTTATCCGAGTGGTATCACAATATCCCTGATGATGCTATTGATCCTCCGAAACTTAAGATATACTCATTAGATATTGAGGTTCATACCGAAAAGGGGTTTCCTAAACCCGATCAAGCAGCGTATCCAATTCCATTGATTAATGTCAGAGAGTTTGGAGAGGGTGGTATTAACAAGTCTTGGGGAACGAAACCATACACTGGTGAATATGATGTTGATTTTGTTCATTGTAAAAATGAACATGACCTATTAACACAGTTCTTTGATTGGTGGTATCGTAACGCTCCTGATGTTGTTACGGGCTGGAATATATCACCGCATAACAAAACTAATGAGAGGGGAGGGTTTGACCTTCCATATCTTGTCAATCGATCAAAGAATCTCTTTGGCACGAAAGCAGATGTATATAAAAAACTGTCACCGATTGGCATCGTTCGTTGTTGGGATGATAATAAATCTGGTGCTATGTATGTTGATATTGCAGGTGTATCTGTTCTTGATTATTTTGCGTTATACAAATGGTATACAACCAAGAACCCAGAGAACTATAAACTTGATACAATCGCACGTGAAGAATTAGGATTGGGTAAATTGGATTATTCAGAATACACCGATCTTCGTACTCTATATAATGCTAACTGGAATTTGTATGTCGAGTACAACATTATTGATAACCAGAGAATTATGGAGCTTGAAGATAAATTAGGGTATATTTTGCTTGCACAATCACTTGCTCTATTATGTCGTTGTAAAATGGAACACTATACCGCATCGACCCATTTGGTTGAAGGTTTGATGTTAACGCACTTTAGACGTAATAACCTTTGTGCGCCTAGAATGGAAGGTGGACACCAAGAATGGTTCCCTGCGGCTTTCGTCAAAGAACCTCAAAAAGGTCAGTATGACTGGATTATAGACCTCGATATTGCATCATCCTACCCTACAGCTATCATCACCCTTAATATGTCATCAGAGACCTATTATGGGCGTTGTATCGGATATAAAGACATACACGGAAGATGGATTGATACTGTTACAGGACGTGGTGACATGGATATTGTGGATGTTGCGCGGGCAGAAGCCCCAATATGTGATTTTGTTAAGAATCGTGAGTTTCCAACATTCAAACTATTGAAGGGTGAAGACGTTGTTTTAATGAAAGGTGACAAATTAGATAAATTCAACCGAGCATTAAAAGCGGGGCTATTAGCAGTTGCGCCGTCAGGATCTATGTATTTACAAAATAAAAAGGGATCATATGCTCAGGTTGTCCAACAGACTTATGCAAAAAGACAGGAGATCAATAAACTCAAAAAAGAGTTCAAAGGTAAAGCAACAAGAGCGAGGAATGAAGACAAAATTAAAGAATACAATATTCAGGCGAATAAATATCATGCATTACAATGGGCGTTAAAGATTGTCATCAATTCAGCATATGGTGTTACAGGTGTTCCTTATTCAAGGTTCTTTAATATTCATACCGCAGAGGCGATTTGTTCTTGTGGACGTAGAGCAATCATTACAGGACAAAATTACGTCAACCGTTGGTTCCATGATGGTGTCTGGAAGAACGAGGAAACCCTTGAACTTCTGAACAGATTAGGAGAAGTTGATACAGATTTCAACATCATAGAAGACATGGTATCATATATTGATACGGACTCCGTTTTCATTAAGTTGGGTGCATTTGTGGACAAGGTTGTTGGTGGGGATTGGAAAACTGCTTATGAGCAGGAGTTAATTTCTGATACAATCCTGGCATTATCAAAACACGTAGAGACATATGTTAATGATAGTGCTTATGAAGAGACACAAGTGGGTGAATACAATTCAAGGATGAGCAAAGAAGAGTTCAGTATCATGTTCAAACAGGAGATTGTCTGTAAGTCAGCATTGTTCATTACGAAGAAAAAGTATGGATATCATGTTGTTAATGAGGAAGGTGTACCATGTGATAAGATTGATGTTACTGGAATGGAAATTATCAGGTCAGAAACACCATCAGCATTTAAAGACGCATTGAAAGATTTATTGAGTATGGTGTTGCGAAACGCACCTGATGATGTTATATTTGAGACATACAAAAAAGCAAAAGCAGAAATAAAGTTCACTTATCCAGAAGAGATATCAGAGAACAAGGGTGTCAAAGGGTTGGGTAAGTGGTTGAGGGATGGTGAACCTATGAAGGGAACACCGTATCATGTGAAGGCGGTTGCCGCTTATCATAAGCTGTTGAGAGAATTGGAACTTGAAGATAAGTACATCAAAATAGAAGAAGATACCAAGAATAAACTTGTGTATGTGAAAAAGAACCCTTATGGAGTCAAATGTGTAATGTATGACCGTTGGCCCAAGGAGTTCACAGATGCAGGGGTTGAGCCAGATATAAAACAAATGATCGAAAAGTACCTCACAAATAAACTCAGAATGTTACTTGAACCTGCGAAAAGGGAACATATATTAGAACAAAACCAAGCATTTAACGCATTTTTTGGATAAAAAGGAGAATAATTTATGGTGAATGATAAACTTTTTGGTGATGAAACATCCCACGTAAGGAAAGATCCTGTGTTTAGGCGTTATATGGAAGAGTATAAAATCATTGACAATCAGATTGAGCAAATGCAGAGGCGTAGAGGGTATTTAAGTTACAATGAAGTTATAGAATTAACCAAGTTAAAGAAAATGAAACTAGCAGCTAAAGATAAATTAAAGCAATGTAAACAAAGGCAAGCGAGATATTAAATGGATAAATCATGTATAGATAAAATGATCACTCAAGAATATCTGAGAGATCATCCTGATCACATATTTGTTTTCGGGGATAACATGATAGGTAAGGGTAAGAAAGATGCAGCTATACACCGAGATGAGCCTAACTCATATGGATTTATCACAAAAAAGCGACCTTCTTATGACAATAATGCATACTACAAACCGAAAGAATATGAAAGTGTATTCAAAGAAGAAATGAGGAAATTGGTGAGAGATATAGAAGTATGTCCACATTTAACCTTTCTCATATCTAAACTAGGCGCTGGACTGGCAAATAAGTATGGTATCTACGAAAAAGTCATCCATGACGGATTGAGAGTTCTAAAAAAATATCCAAACGTTAAATTTTTGTTTGACTTGGATCATTAAAAGGAGTTTTTAAGATGAAACCTGATATTAGAAAAGTATTATGCAGATGTATTGAATATGGGTTGGAAAGTGGTTATAATAGAGCGCATAAGCATGATTCAAATCCAAACAAAGATCGCATCTTGGAAGAAATCGATAATGCTATTTGGCTAGAAATATACGAATATTTTAATTTTGATGACGAAAATTCGTATTGACTATATCCATGGATATGGTAGTATGTAGTTGTATTTGAGAATAACCCATTCCCAAAGGATTCTAAATGAACTTCCTAAAAGTTGTTGACCATACCCTTCTAAAAAATACCACAAATCTTAATGATATTGTCCGTCACTGCGACGAAGCCGTTGAAATGGAAGCATATTCTATCTGTGTTAACCCCGTATGGGTCAGAGAGTGCGCCGGTCTTCTTGAAAATGATGATGTTAAAGTCTGTACCGTTGTTGGTTTTCCTCTCGGGGCCAATTCAGCCAAGGTTAAAGCCTTTGAGGCCAAAGTTGCGGTCGAAGACGGCGCTGACGAAATCGACATGGTTATCAACATCGGTTTTGCCAAGTCCGGTTTTTTTGCTGAAATACTCGAAGAAATCAACATGGTCAAAGCCGCCATAGGTGACACAATTCTGAAAGTCATTGTTGAGACTAGTGAATTTGATGAGAAGGTCAAGAATTCCCTGTACAAACTCGTCGCAATGAGCGATGCTGACTATATCAAGACCAGTACCGGAACTACGGAAAAAGGAGCAACGGTCGAAGACGTAAGGAAAATGGTTGAAATCGGCGGTGGTCGTTACAAGGTCAAAGCAAGCGGGGGTGTCAACAACCTCAAAATCATGAGGGAAATGATCGAAGCGGGTGCTGATCGCATTGGTACCTCTGGTGGTCTTCGTATCACAGAAGAACTTAAAGGTCACAACGTGAGTGGTCTGAAAGTTAGTAATTACTAATAGAACTTCAAAGAGGGGAAATTAGAAGGTAAAATTAAAGATGAATTAATAGAAATCCGACAGTAAAATAATCCTTGACTCATAATAGAATATTAGATAGAATAGGGTTGTGTCGTTGACAGAATCCTATTCTTTTTGGAGAAAGTATGAAAAAATCACTGTTAGAAATGAAACTTTGGGAAGCCCCTATTTGGTGGAATGTGATTTGTTTCGGAACGGTACTCTCATGGTTGCTCATGTTGGGCGCCAAAGCATATGTGGGTAAAACATTGACTATGTTCTTCTTTGGTGGTTGGGCGATTGGCACTTTCGCCTTTTTCGTGACCCTGTTGTTCTTCCAAAAACAAGAACCTCGCAAAGGTGGAAAATAATGGACTACTACAAACGAATCTATAAAGGTGTTAAGAATTGTCCTTGTTGTGGTGGTGTGTCTTATTTCGGTATCGTATCGGGTGGTACCTATGCTGTTCAATGCGGAGACTGTGACCTTACAGGTAAACAAGTCAGTCTGCCTGGATATTGGTCAAAAGGTGGTGTTCGACTGATGGGTCGATTGTTCATGAGAGCATTAAAACCTTGGAATAGAAGGGTGTAATAAAGTATGAAAAATCAAGAAATTTTACATAAACCAAGGAGAAACATCATGGCAAAACAACTTAAAGTATGGAATGGTCGCTTCATTCCGCAACCGAAAGACCAAACGGATGCCGACCTATTCAAAGCTCATAGGGGGATGTACACGCCAACGTATGCGCCTATTCCCGCGCTGATGCCTGTAGGGTTATCGAAGAGTACCTTGGGTATAGCTTCAGGGAATCTGAAATTAAAGTGTACTGGTCACCTTGTTGGGGTAACTCCATGAAGGGTGTTAAACCTGAACGTGGTCTTTGGCTTGAGTTCAATCAATATGGGAAAGAATCATTTATCAAGAGGGTCGTATGATGGAGTATAATAAAGTATGAAAAATCAAGAAATTTTCAGTATTATCCGAAACGAATTCACCGAGGAAATCGCGGTTAACGCAACTATCCTCATTTTAATCAATAAAACTCTTATGCCATATAATGAAGAAATGGTCAACAATGGTCTGTATGTTGAACGTCTAAAAAGTCAATATGTTAATGTTCTGTGGCAGCTTGACAAAGAAAAACAAGATCTCTGTATGAAGATTTGGGATGTCTGGCATACATTCGAGATTGGTCATAATATGGATGGTCTTGGTGGGTGTAAGAAAAAAACTCTCAAAGAACTAATTGGTATTGAACAAGTTGATGAACCCTTGACATCGAAACAAATTCTTGATAATATGGATAGGTGAAAGGATAATAAAATGAACGAAGACTATAATAGTAGGATAAAGAAAGTGTATTTTCTTTTAAATTATGCATTAAGTCACCTTCCACCCAATGAAGAGGAAAATCACCCATTTAAAAATGACTATGAATTAAATGTAAAACTAGCAAGAAGAAATGTATTAGAAGCATATAGTGAAATTATGAATATGATTTATGAAGAACAAGATTGTTAAAACGAATTCTTGATAATATGGATAGGTGAGTGATGAATAAATTATCAGACAATGATATAGATGAAATAATTGATCTTGTGGATCATTCATGGGAAAATAATAAAGATTTTCGTGGTAGATATAGGAAAGAATATTTTATATCAGACTTGAGATGTTTATTGCGAAACAGGAGTTCCGGTCTGCGTGAAAATGTATGTATTCATTGTTTGGGGACAGGATATAAAACAAATGAGTAATTTTAAAGTATCAGCAACTCTACAAGCATCATTGAATGTTGATTGTCCGAAATGTGAAGAAACATTCGATGCTTTTGACCAAGACAATGCAGGTGATATCCTTACACCAATTTTTTATAATGCATGGGATGATCTAATTGGTTGTGAGTTGAGTTGTCCCTATTGTAAAGAAGAAATTGAACTTACAGAAATTATCTGGTAGGAGATAATAATTGTGCGTAAGTATAAAATTGAAATTATGGAAACTCGAATGTTATCCGAGTTGAACTGTGATATCTGTGGAATGGATATCATAAACACACCACTCGAAGAACAAGAATCAATCTCAATCTCAGATGTCGGTGGATATGGCTCTGTTTGGGGTGATGGATACGAGTACCAACTAGATATGTGTCAGCACTGCTTCAAGGAGAAACTTGGTCAATATGTGAGGATTTTGTGATATGTCCTGAATGTGATGATACTGTTATGACCGAGGGATTATGTAAAGATTGTAGAAATACAATGTTATCTAAACATAATTGTACTGATTGTGCATGTGAATCATGGATACAACCATGTGAATCATGTGATAATCATATAAATCAAAGGAATCATTATAAATGAAACAGAAATATACACTCAAATTTGCTCTTGAAGTAGAGATTGAGATCAACGGCGAAAGACCAAGTGATGAAATTCTACAAGATCGATTTATTGATGCTGTGAGTGAGAGATTTCCTAGTGTCGTATTTGATGATGATGAACTTGATTGTACTGTATTTGTAAATTCATGGTGTTATGATATGTTCACAATCAACGAGAACAAATAAGTGAATAGTGAATACGGAATAACTTATTATATAACAGCAGAAGACCCAAGATATCCTATTTTGGTCTTACAAGGTGAATTTGGGTCTGTTGGATATTCATTAAATAAGGAAACAGGACACTTGCATAGAGTTTGTCTATGTCATGCTCATAATGATAATGAATGTTGCTGTGGAGCATGGAGTGAGGATATATGAATTTAACTGATGATGATTTTGTAAAAATTTGTGAAGACGCCAACGAATCGTACAATAAACAGTCTGATTATTTTGTTGTTCAGAAAGACTTTCGTGATAGTTATGATTATCATTTGATTATGTCTACAGCAAAACATCTATTCAAAAAAGAGAATGATTTGAGGGATGTCATCAGAGAAGTTCAAAATATCTGTATTGAATCACTTGATAATGTTGGTGAAATTTGTATGAATACCGAAGATTCAGCAAAAGTCTTAACTATGCTAAATTATAAAGTGAAATAAAAAGTGTTGAATATGAGAAATAAATTCTTATCAGAGTTAATGGGATTAAAATATCATGAAGTAACACATTCTCCATACGTGTTTGAGCTTGAAGGTATATCCGAGACTCGTTACAAACATAAATGTTCATGTGGTGCTGGATGGAATTCTATTCACGAATATGATGTATGTATTACAAGAAACCTTGATTTTTCCACATGGGATAGTTTCGGTAAACTGTGGGAGTTCTCAGTCAAAAAAGACTGGTGGAATGAATTTGCTTGTGAACAAATTGAAACTATCACAGGTAACTATAGTTCATGGCTTGACGAAGAAATGATTAATCCTAGCGTATTTGCAGATAAAATTTACGAATTCTTGAAGGAGAGATAAAATGAGTGGTGGACATTTTGATTATCAACAATACCGTCTTCATGATATAGCACAAAGTATTGAAGAAATTATTGCTCATAATAATGTTGAAAATGAGTATGGATATTCTTATGGATTTTCAGAAGAAACTCTTGAAGAATTTCGTAAAGCAGTAGACTACTTAAAAATTGCTGAAGTTTATGTTCAACGTGTTGACTGGTTGGTATCTGGTGATGATGGTGAAGATGATTTCCATAAACGGCTGAAAAAAGAACTTCAAAAAATTGTTGCGAGATAAATTATATGAAATATGAAGAAGCAAAAATCCGGTGTCACATAAGATCCGCGATTTATCGGGAAGCGGAACCTCACATCAAATATTGGAAGAATCATCCAAAAACATTAGATGAAAGGGTTATAGAATATGATAAACTATGCAGTGATTGGAAAGAGTATGATCCTAGAGAAGACGATGATTGTTCGTTATCATTTTTTAACGATTAAAGATTGAAAAAAACAGATGTTGACTTTTTCTTTGTATTAGGATATGATATATGTATAAACGATGAAGGGATTCTAAAATGTTCTATAAAACTGTGGAATTTAAGAAACGTATTGATGGTACCATGTATGCACATTTTCAGAATGTACCGGGGGATCGAGAGGAAATTGAGACCAAACCGAATCCTTGCGGTTTCTACGATCATCCACAAGATATGCCTGATCAAGAGGCTTTTGTGACGCTTAAACAAGCCATGATAGATAATTATAAAAATGAAATAAAAGCCTTAGAAAAATTAATAGCTTCTGTGGAGAATGTACAATATAAAAACTGAATTTATTAATTTAATCGATACGTTAAAAGTTGACTTGAATAATCGTTTATAGTATCATATACATAGTGGTTGAGAAATTATGGGATGTTGGCTTAGAAGCAGCCATCATTTAAAGAGTAGGGCAAGCGCATGATGTTGTGGCAATTAGGTTGGTAGGAAGGGCATCCAATGACCAACTGAACGGACGAACCAAAAGTTTGATCTCGCTAAATCAAATGAAACGGTATTTGGGTGGCTCCCATAAGTCCTAGCGGCACATGAGTCCACGTGGTAAAGTGAAACGGCACCCCAGAAATGGTAAGGCTGAATCCCCTTTTGGCGTAATAGCACACCATAATTTAAATGAATAGTAGTTGTAGAAGTGTCGATGTATGAAATTCGCTCTTTCGTTATTAGGTAGCACCTATAAAATTCGATAACTACAACTACTGTTCATACATTAATACTAACAAAACCTCATCATTTATGAACAAGTGATGAGGTTTTGTCTTACTTATTATTAGACTAAATCTCTCAACTGTTTTTCTAATTTTCTCATTTCTGTTTCTATTTTCATTATCTTCTTCTTTAATTCTTTATCAGTCACCCTAACAGAAACATATCTAAAATATTCATCAAACTCATTCCATTTAATTAATGCACTTTCTATTTGATGATAATCATTTATGTCTTTTTCACCAATATATTTCTCTGTGATATAATTTATATTATTCATTTATAATCCTCCTATGATATGTAAGCATTAAGTTCGTAAGTATTTCTGTCCGTATCTCTGTTATAAACCTGAAAATGAAGAGCTTTTCGTTGCTTTTTACCACCTTTGTATAGCGGAATGCTCAATTTAACAGTTTTACCTTTTGAAGGTTTCTTTGGTCCTGTTCCTATAATATCAAATGTCTCAGAATCATCAGTCTCATATCCCATTCTTTTTGCCAAAGCAAGAGCCTCGTCAGCAGCAGAGGTATACGTGTCATGATACAATTCATAATCACTTTTGGCTTCATTAATATACTTTGTTATTTTGCTTACAATATCCATTTATTTTCTCCTTTATATCATCACATAAACATATTTATTGTCACTATATTTTTCCAATGATATATCACGAGTATATCTATGACCTCTTTTATCCTCAAGGGTAATGCTATCAGAATCGGGTAAAAGGTTCTTGTCAATTAAAATGGTTTGATTTGATTGTCTCACCCCTTTTACTTTCTTTGTTCTGGATATATGACCCAATACATCGAAAACTTCTGTAGTGGATTCACATAGGTATTGCTCCACGATAGAATCAATGTTTTTCATGTGATATTCCTCCTTTTTGATATTTGTATTTATAATTTTCTTGACATACCACGAAGATTGACCTATACTATATTTATCGTTGGCATTTAGCGGAGAGGATTGATTATGAAAGAAGTCACAAAAACCAAATTGAATGATTGGTCACATGGTTGGTTGTCGGTAAAACGTAAAGAACTTGATGAACTTGGTATTGCTGATGACATTACCCCCTACTCGTATCAACGTGGTCAATCTGTCTATCTCGAAGAAGATTATGATATGATTACCTACCTTCGGGCACAGGAAAGACGTGGTGTCAATGTCAACATTAAATATGGTAAAAGGTGTTATAAGAATTCCCCTGTCCGTTCCTATAAAAGCTATACAACAAGGGTATAAGTATGAGAAAATTATCAAGTATTCAGAAAATTATGAACATTCAACCAATTGAAGGTGCTGATCGAATTGAAGTCGCAACTGTCAATGGTTGGAAAGTTGTTGTCGGGAAAGGTGATTTTAATGTAGGCGATTTGTGCGTCTATTTTGAAATTGATTCTATTCTCCCATTAGACAAATTCCCTGAATTAGAAAATTCCAAAGGGCGCATCAAAACTATTCGTCTTCGTGGTCAACTCTCACAGGGGTATTGCATTACTTTCGATAGATTTAAGAAAATTCTTGATGATGGTGATTTTTGGGATAAAATGGATGAAGATATCTCCATTGTTAACTGGAAAGTAGGGGATGATGTAACTAATTTCCTTGGTGTCGAAAAATACGAACCTCCTATTCTGTTCAAAAATGGTGATGCAAAGGGGGTCTTCCCTTCTTATATCCTCCCTAAGTCCGATGAAGATCGTATTCAATCCAACATGGATTACCTTGACAAGTTTAAAGGTCTTCCTTGGGTGGCAACCGTCAAATATGATGGTACTTCCGCGACTTTTGGATATGACAACGATGAGTTCTTTACATGTTCACGTAATCTTAAAATCCATGATGGTGATAACGTTTATTGGAATATTGCCCGTAAATACAAACTTCACGAAATCCCCCCTTATCTTGTTGTTCAGGGTGAAGTTGTAGGACCTGGAATCCAAAATAACCGTCTCGGACTCAAAGATATAGAATTCCATATTTTTCGTGTTTATGACCAACTCAAAAAGAGGTATTTGTTTTATGATGAAAGAATTAAATTATGCAAATCTTATGGTATTCCACATGTCGCATTAGACTCTCGCGGTGATCATTTTGATATGACACTCGAAAAAGTACTTGACATTGCAGAAGGAAAATATAATAATACCAAGAATGAAAGGGAAGGACTCGTATTTGAAGTGGATGGTTTGGTGAACACTGAATTTGGTGGACACTTGAGTTTTAAAGTAATAAGTAACAAATTCTTACTTAAAGGCGGGGATTAATCATGGGAAATCGTGCGGTTATTTGTCACAGTGAAGAACCCGATTCAGTAGGTATTTATCTTCATTGGAATGGTGGTCTTGAATCAGTTCTCGCATTCCTTGATGTAGCAAAGGATCGTGGATATCGCCTTCCCGCATCAGATGAACAATATAGCATGGCTCGTCTTTGTGGATTGATTTGTGAATACTTTGAAGGTTCTACTTCCGTTGGTATTGGCTGTCTCAATCAACTTGACACGGACAATTACGACAATGGCACATATCTTATTGGGGGCAATTGGGAAATCATCAAACGGTTTGGTGATGGTTCCGAACCAGATAAGTTGAGCTATAGTGACCTGAACCATAATCAGACTGCATTATATCATAAGATCAAAGGGGAATTATCCAAATGAAAGTATATGAATTGATGGATATCCTGAAAGACCATGACCCCGAAATGAGGGTTGTGGTCAGGGGATATGAAGCAGGATATGATGATGTTGACAGAGTTGTCAAACTTAATGTCTGTCTCAATGTCCACAAGGAATGGTACCACGGTAAACATGATATACTTGATAGTGCTGATGAGGCAGAAGAATATCAACAAGAGGAAGTTTTGTATCTAAGGGGAGACGGAAATGAGTGATGATTCTTGGTATAAACCATCAGAAAAACTGCCAGAATATACAACACATGCTACGGGTAATCGTTTTTGTGTAATTATTGCAAGCTTTGGGGGGATGGTGACAGAGACACTGTATGAAGAGGGTGAATGGAAACCCATGCATATTGACGGTGTAAATGTATCACCTGATTGGTGGAGATATATGCCGGTTCCCCCTGTAACAGACAAATAAAAGAGATCATAAAATGTCAGAATATACACCAGACAAATGGTTAATTGTAACAATAAGCGGTTATGATCCTCATTATAGAGTTTTTGCAACGTGGTCTGGTGGATATCTTGATGGTGACTCATGGAAGATGAATTCTGGTATCACATCAGTCACAGAAGACGATTATTATTACTACTTCAAGGGATCTTCTGGTTCTGTATATAATTGCCGTAAGACCTCTTATGGATCAAATGGTTACGGTTTGAGTGTTATTAATAACTTCATTAAACAAAGCGAAAAAGACGGGGTTTTTATCATTGAAATCATGGGTGAAGATTTTGATGTCATGAACACTGATTGGATTATTTGATGATAAAAGTAGGTCAAAACGTTAGAATAATCAATTATGGTGGAATGTATAGTTCCTATAACGATATGGCGAAACACATGGGTTTGCTGTATTTCAAGACACATGAACTGGTAACATTTGATTTTTCTCAAATCATGACCGTTATATATGTATCTCCGCATTTGAAATTCCCCGACAGTGCCACTTTAGTAGGAATAAGAGGAAAAGATATTAATGGAAATTTTCGTGACTATATCTATCACATAGATAGTCTTGAGGCTGTATCAGAAGATATTTTATCAGAAGATTTATTTCGGATTTAGGAGATGAAATGTTAGATTTTGAGACATTTAGAAATGCTTTGTTTACCATTAAACAAAATGTTATACGAGATAGACAATTACAGAACCTTGTTGGGGATGGTGTCGGCACATATACAGTTGACTCTAATGATTGTATCGTTGAGCTATTAGAACACCATTTTAACGGCGACAAAGACAAGTGGATTGAGTGGTGGGCATGGGAATGTGATTTTGGTACAAAAGATTGTTATTACATAGAAAAAGACTCCAAGGAAAGGTATGATATTTCTGACCCAAGGGATTTCTATAATTTTATTGTTGAAATTTATGAGATGACGTGATATTATGTATTTGTTGGTGACGAAACCCCCTTAAGAAAGGAAAAATATGGTCGCCAAGAATTTCGAAAAAAATTATGGAAGAAGCTAACATGGCCGCAGAAGCTGCAGGTGATAAATGGGTAGTGGAACACACTGAACCAGTATATGCTGTCTATAATGCTGATGTTATTACTGGTAAAGCATATGGCAAAAGCCTTGGTACCATGTTAGATGTTTGTGGCATTGCGTATGTCCAGATTACCGATAAACGTACAGGGTTCGCCAAATATATCAAAAAGATTCAAAATGGTTATAATAATGCCGTTCATTTAAACAGCAAATATTCCGGGCGTCAAGAATGGGGTCTTCGTGAGGCATGTTCATATGCCGCTCTTAACGTTCTCGACAGTCACGGTATTAAGGGTGTTTCTGTCTGGTCTCATATTGACTGAAATATTAACCTAGTGAGGAGTAAAATGGATTACGAATTAATATATGAAAAAAAGAAAAAACGAGACTTGGCATTAAAAGAAAAATATCCCAAAATTCTAAAAAATCTTGGTGGTAATGCAAGAGAAACTTGTATGTCATGGGTTCATGATGGTATTTCTGTAAATGATGGATGGTTACCTTTGCTCGATAAATTAATGCATTGCCTTCAATTTCACCATGATAAAAATGGGTATCCACAAGTCGTTGCTGACCAGATCAAAGAAAAATTCGGAACACTACGTTTTTACTATCATACAGAAGAAAATGATACTAATCATCCCTATAAAGGGGAAACAAGAAGTTCTGATTACCTAAGTGGTATTATTAGTTTTGCAGAATCTATGTCTTCTATGATTTGTGAGAATTGTGGTGACCACGGAGAAATAACCAGAAACGGATGGATTAAAGTTCGTTGTAAAAATTGTACAGATAACAAAGAAAAGGAGTAATTTATACCACTATTTGAAGTATCAACCCGTCACAAGCATATGGTCGAAGCTAAATCACTTGAGAATTCTCACTGGATGGGTGAAGGACTCATTCATGAAGCATTGACATTCTTGAATCAAACGAGTAAACTACAATAAACTCTTAACAAGAAAGGAAAAGACATGCATTTCAAATACTCCGAACTTAAAAAATTGCGCCTCGAATACGATTTATCCGCAGAAGAACTACGTGAATTTGTTGAACATGTTATGGTATGTGATGATGATTTTGTAATTGGTCGCTATCGCTATATTAATGGAGATGAGATCGACAAAATCATGCAAGATGAGCTATCCAGTGATGAGTATATCCTTGGTTGCTTTAATGCATGGTTACTTGCTAGTGTTCTGGAAATTGACCAAGATGTGATTGAGGAAATGCAGAAGTGTGAGGCATATACCGCAATTGGTAAACTGGTTCTGTCTTTGGGAAAACTGGAAAAACTACAGGAGTCATACGTTCAGGCTGATGGTTATGGTAACCACTTCGACCATTATAGCGGCTCGACTGACGAAATTCATTTCAGTGATGATATTCCTTCTTTCTACAGGTTCAGGAATGATTAACGGTGTTACCATAGATTTCACCGAAGAAATGGTATTGAACAATTCAAGTCTACCTAAAGGCATGAAAGATTTTAGATATTATCGCGCTGAAATATGGTCTGATAAAGATCAACATTATGCACATGAATTTGGTGGTCTATGGTTACCAAAACATGTTGATATTTGTTTAATAGAAGACTTCATAAATGAGAGGATCAAAGAGTCATGAATTATGTCGTCACAATGTATCGTTGGGGTTGTAGGGAAAACCATAGTTATGTGGTAGGTGTTTATCACAACGAACAAGATGCCATCAATGCCGGTGAATTGGAAGCATGTGGTCGTGGTGGAAAGTATGAATATGAAGTATTAGGTTTCGACGAAAACAATAACAAAACATATTCTCATAGTGAAGTTGATATAAACAAATTGACATTAGATGAATGGAAGCGGGATATACAAAACGTCCAATTGGTTGAAAAATAATTATAAGAAAGGATTTTTAAATGAAAGCGTTGTTTACGAAAGTTAATATGTTCCGTGAGGGTGATAATCCTATTTTTGGTCACTCAGTCACAAACATAAGCATCGACGATGAGGGTGCTGGAATGTTTATATCCTTGAAGCAATTTCCTGATACAGGTGATCAAGAATTACGTTTTGATCTGGATGAAATTGATGACCTTATCAAAAATATTCAATATATGAAGGAATTAATTAAACAGTATGGAGGAGAAGATAATGATTGATTTTGATACATTCAAAAAAACAATAAAAATAATCAAAGATTATGACGAGAAAGACCAAAAACTTCATGATTTGGTTGGTGAAGGAATAGGTACATATTCATGTAATATCATTAGTGTTGTTATTGAACTGTTATCAAAACACTTAGATAATGATGACTGTTGGCTTAGTTGGTGGATATGGGAGTGTAACTACGGTACCGAACACTGTTTATACAACGAGAAAGATTCGGATGAGGATATTGACTTGTCTGATATCAGGGTTTTCTATGACTTTTTGGTGAGTCTAAAGAAAAAGGATAATTGATAAATGACCGAACAAGAAAAACAAAGGATTAATAGTATGAGTCAGTTTGATATGGCTTATATGTGGAGATTTTCTGTAATTGGCGAACCTCTTCTTCAAGGTGATACAGGTGATTATTTTTCCAAGGTATTCAAAGAAAAGGGTGGAATGACACCCGAAATATCCAAAAGATTAGGTTGGGGGAGATAAAAAAATATTCAGGAGAACTATATTTAATGAGCGAAAAAAATGAACGTGGACACGAAATGATGTATCCTATGATGCAAAGTACGCGCCATAACGGGCGTATATTGTATCTGGCAGGTGACATAAACGAACACGTAGCGTCAGAAATAAATATCGAAATGATTAAACTTCAAAGAGAAGATCCGCTACAAGATATTACATTAATTGTGGATAGTTATGGTGGCGATTTATTCGCAGCATTCTCTATTGTTGATTGTATGGAAATGTTAACATGTGACATCAAAACCATTTGTATGGGAAAGGCAATGTCTGCTGGACAATTTATTTTCTCAACGGGGGCAAAGGGAAAAAGATTTATGAGTAAACATGCCCGTTTGATGCTCCATAATCCTGTGGCTGGATATGAAGGATCTGTTCCTGATATTGAAGTGGAAATTGAAGAATTACAGCGTTGTAGAGACCTATTCATCAAACATATTGGTGATAAATCAGGAAAAACTCCAGAAGAGATTAAAGATCTCATTAATAGAAACAAGTATTTAGATGCAAATGAAGCAATCGAACTCGGTTTTGCTGATGCTATTGTTAGTAGATTAAAGTGAGAATGATGTTATGAGTAAATACAGTGGAACGCATTTAAAAGGGTGGCATAAGTCATGGTTTTAAATCACAGCAAAAACGAAAAACCAAACGGTCGTATCCTCGCCATTGGTGATGTGCATGGTTGCGCTAAGACACTTGAAAGTCTTATTGACCAAGTTATGCCGATGCATGATGATGTTATGGTTTTCCTTGGTGACCTAGTTGATAGAGGGGATAAAGTATTCGAAACTATTGAGTTTTGTATTAAACTCAAAGAAATGTTTCCTGAGACTGTATTCCTCATGGGTAACCACGAAGAAATGTTCATTCATTACCTTAAGGGCAATGGGACCCCGGACAGTGACGGTATATTTCGATATAATGGTGGTAATGCCACAATCGATAGCTACTTAGAGAATCTTAGGATTTTGGATGAAATTGATAATCCGTTATGTTGGGATGATCTTCCCCAGAGTCACAGGAATTTCTACGATAACCTGAAAATTTACCACGAGATTGATGAATATGTCTTTGTCCATGCTGGTGTACGTCCCAAGGTACCATTAGCTGACCAGTTGGCATATGATATTATTTGGATTCGTGATGAGTTCTTGTACTTCTCTAGCCCTGTTATGCCGGGTCGTATCATCGTCCACGGTCATACCCCTATGGAAAGAGAAGAAATTAATAAATACAACGAAAAATATAACGATAAATATAACTTGGATAGTGCTTGTGTTTTCGGTCTCGATTTAACCTGCCGTGATCTGACCAATGGCATTGTCACAAGAGTAAAACGTCGTGACAGGAGAGTTGGATAATGGAAGAATTTATTTTATATTTAGAAGACAATACGGAACTTGTGGAGTCAGTATTTGTAGAGTATTATAACGAACAAGCTACAGTTGAGGGTGAGAATATGCAGGGGAATGAAATGTTTGGGGGTTCCGATAGTTATGACGAAGATCCTATAACCCTCTATGAAGATTTTGCTCACACAACAGGACACTCGGCGCATTACGCTGGTGCCGAAGGTGTAATACGTGAAATTGGGATTCAGGGTGGATTCGAGGTTGAAGTTGATGACGAAGAACTCCAATGGGAGATTTTAGTACTTCTCGATAGAGAGTTTTAATATGGCAGTTGTGGTATATGATGACAATCAATACAGAAGATTGGTTGATCATGAGAACAGGATTCTTAGTCGATACATAGACCTTTTTGGTGAAGATCCGTTTGAAAAGGTCATACATGACGATGAGGGTATGGATGACAATGCTCTTTCTCGCCTTGGTCTTAATGTTACACCAACACCCGAATCACAATGGTATGGTGATAGTGTTGTTGGTACTGTCGGTACATCAAGAGAGAGTAATGTTGGTGTGTTGGGGGTGGAAGGTGATGCCATCATAACTGATATTACCAGTGTCAACAATATAATGACCGATACTATAACCACCATTGGCATGGCAAACCTAACTCACACAACAAATACAGGTATATTTGATAATTTTAGTAATGCCTGTATAAATAATCTTAACGTCCAGAACTCGTTGAACTTCAACGGTCAAGATTTGATTGAACGTATTGATAGGATGGAGAGGCAATTAAATCAACAGGATGACGAGATTCTTAGACTAAACGAAAAAGTAAGGAGATTAGAGGAAAACAATGGGCAAGACGGAGCACAGAGATAACTTTAAATTCGGCAAAGAGCCAAAGAAAAAGGAAAAGTACAAAATCAAGGATTATTACAAAGGCAAATCATCGAAAGACTTGGTGAATGAATCTGAAGAGTTAGAAGACGATTATAAGCATTAAAAAGGATTATAATGAAATATGAAGATTTTAAACTATTACACGAAACTAAGCCTACATTCTCAAAAAACAACGTTTCTGGTGGAATAATTTTCGTTTTATTCACGATTTGTATATTCATGTCAGCATTTCTGCACCAAGAAAGGCACACAACAGATTACGTCAATAAAATAAAAAAAAGTTTGCAAGTAGAAAGAGAACATCATCGTTACTACAAAGCCCTCGCAGAAGAAAGAAGGCGTGTTATCATTAAATATAATGCCGAAAGAACACAAACAGTAGATGTATCGTTCTATACAAGATCTGTCGCTGAGACGGATTCAACCCCAAATCAAACAGCAATTATAACCTTCGCCAGACCTGATTTCACTGTAGCGGTCAGTCACGATTTAAAGTGGATGTTAGGTCATTACATATATATTTACAAAAAAGGAGTCTTCTATGTGGAAGACTTGATGAATGAAAGATACAAAAAAAGAGTTGACATTTTAGTCGATAAAGTTAAAGATATACCTTCTGAGGGGGTTTTAAAGAACATGGAAGTTATGGTATTAGGGAAAGAGTTAGATCTATATTACGAGTAAGAAAGGTCTATGGAATGAAAAACAAAGTAGATGTATTGGTGCTGGGGCATGTTGACCCAGACGGGTATTGCGCCGCTGGTATAGTGAGTTATTTTGAAACGGGCACCAAAGAGTGGTATGGAATGAATTATGGATATAAGATTCCATGGAACAAAATCAAACGTTCAAGAAAGATCTACATGGTAGATTTTTCGCTTCCTCCACAGGAAATGGCAAAAATCCGTGATATGGTTGGATATGATAATTTTATTTGGATTGACCACCACAAAACTGTTATCGAAGATGTTGATAAGTCAGGACAAAAAATCAAAGGATTACGAAGAATTGGTAACTCTGGATGTGAATTAACATGGGAATGGTTTTCTGATCAACACATGCCAAAAGCTGTTCGGATGATCGGAAGATATGATGTATGGGATATAGAGTATACCAACATCAAAGAAGGTATTGTTAAACAAGATCTATTTCCTTTTGTGACTGGCATCAAATTTCATGATCCTGATGGTGATAGTAATCAATTTTGGTTTAAATTGTTCGAATCCGAGGAATATTGTGATAAAATTATAGAAGAAGGTAGAATATGCTACGAATATCAACAAAAAATGTATGCTAAGTATTGTAAATCACACTCATTCGATATGGAGTGGGAAGGTCTGCGTTTTCTCGTTGTCAACGCATTGAACTGTAATAGTCAAATGTTTGATTCAAAATTCAATCATGATGACTATGACGCGGTTATGGCATATGGATATACTAACAAGAACTGGTCAGTTAGTATGTACACCGATAAACCGGGGATTGATGTTGGTACCTTGGCACATAAGTATGGTGGGGGTGGACATACCGGGGCTTGTGGAATGAGTTTTATCCGAGATTTGCCTTTTCAACATCTATTACAATGGAAAGACAGAGAATAAAAGAAAAAGGGAGTCTTTAATAGAGACTCCCTTTTTAGTTAATCCCAATAATTTAACCTATAATCAGGTGACTTTTTCTTCTGAGTCTGGACATACCATGCATATGATGAGGTATCTGCACCAGCACTAACCTTGACGTAAGGAAAATATATATCATACGAGTCTTTAAGTTTACCAGATAAATCTAACAAAGGAGATATCGTTGACCATGATCCTAAAATTAAAAATGAATTAGCCTCATTATATTCTATAACAAAATCATTCAAATACCATGAATTATCAAACAGTATTACATATAATCCCATACCAGACGTATATAATGGCGTCTGATCGGAAAGCGTTACCAGCGTATCCAAACCACTCTGAGTAAATATCCCATTATACCTTTTAGCTACACTGAAATCCAACACACCGGGGTTTTGAGGTGCGAATACAGGAAGACCCGTAGATATATTATATTTTGTTATAGAAGTGATAGTATCCATTGTTGATTCGTAAAATTTGATATCTCCGTAAGAATTAATCCATGAATACCATACACCTACGTTAGTACTGCCACTTACAACAAAAGAATCGGGTTCGACCCCTTGATTCGGGATAGTATCATCATAAGGACCATTTCTATCACTACATCCTATAATTCTACATCCTTTAGATGCTTCAAACCATACTGCGTCAAGTATCTTACAATTTATAAAAGTTGACCATCTATCAAAAAAGAATCCATTTTTTGAGATACAATTAATAAATGTTGATCCTGATGATGGAGATACATCACCACCGAAATAACTATCTAAGACGACAGACCTGCCGCCAAGGTCAAGACCTCAACCACTAGACGTTCGAACGTTCCTGACATAACATCCTGTGGACAATGCTCCGTTTGCTATAGTTAAACCATTATTGCCATCGTTATATTTAAGTAATCCGTTAACATTTTCAATAATCCATTTGATACCAGCTTTATCATGCCAAGGTCTGCTGCTATTGTCAAAGATATCATCCAGACCATTTGATGATATAAGTGTGGGTGGATTATCCCATACACCAATAGAAAGATTTTTCATTTCTATCAAAATTTCTCTATTAATAGCGAAAGGTATTATCCCTTCATATGATTCATATGAATTATATTCTTTCAATACCAGTGTTGTATCACTAATAATATCTGTAATGGTGAACAGAGTATTCGTGTTATTTGGCTCAAAAAAGTCCCCTATGACCGGAGCTTTAGTGTATGTTGTTTCTAATGAAGACCATACAAAGTTATTAGCCACGACAATATTTGTACCATATTCAAACGTAATTGAATATGTTTGTGATTCTGGTGACAAAACCGGGGGATCTTGTGTATAGTCATAAGATGAATTATAGTTATCAGGGTAATGGACATCAAATCTATAAAAATTTGTTCCTTCTGTAACATGAATTCTAGTGTTATCCTCACCCTTACCATAAAAACGTATTGGTGTCACTGAAACCGATAAATCAACATCTATATCATTATAGATTTGATGATCTCCTTCGGATAATAACATATTCCTCTGACCAGCATTCCAAGAGTCTTCTATTGTAAGGAAGTCTCCGGCTCCAGTCGGATCTATAATAGACCATGTGAGACTATCAACAGATCTTTTTGGAAAAAATTTATTCAATTGTGTCATTCATCTCTCCTATAATTTTCTTCGAAATGGTTGGTAGTAATATTAGTTTTCTTCTCTGTCCTCTTTCTCTACCTTCTTCTTTTTTTTATTCTTGATATAATCAGGTCTATTGGTAACCATATAAACTCTAGCAGGATTAACCACTGATCCAGATCTTATCATAAAATCTTTATTGATTAGAACAGGTGTTGTTTTATGACTACGATCATTTAAATTAAACGGTACTTTTGAATAATTAACACCTTCAAATGTGACATTTAATTCTACAACTACCCTCTTCTCATCCAATTTTTCTTCCGAATCAGAATTATTTTTCATTCTAATTTCGTTTAATTTCGTCCCTGACATCTTTTTACCCATAGTAGACCATGTTACCTTAGACCCTTCGACATTAACGTCTTGTGCGTCAAGTGAGGAGCTACCAGCGGCATTTCCGGTGTCAAACCGAGCATGTAATTGACCGATACCCTCGATCTCTATGGATTCAATCACACCAATCTGCTGTGGTGGTCTATTCCAATTTATGGTATTCTTTGCATATTGCATCACCATATCAACAATATCTAATTTGGTCAGTTCCTCTATACCATCTGTACCGGGGGAAGAGTTAACCTCAAGAATATATGGGTTTCCTTCAACATCAAACATGATATCCACGCCGCACCATTTACACTGAACTGATTTTGCAGCTTTAACTGCCAATTCTCGTATTTCCTTGGTTGGTCTATATTTACCAGTCTTTCCGCCTAGATGAACGTTTGAACGGAAATCGTTATCAACGACCTTTCGCTTCATTGCCGCAATAACCTTGTCACCCAAAACATGAAGTCGAACATCATGGTCAGACTTAACGTATCTCTGCAACATCATCTCAACTTCATCACCAACAGCCCATATAGCTTGAAGTGTGGACTTTAATGCTTTGTACTCATTGACAATGAATACACCTTTCCCCTGAGTACCACTTAATGTCTTAACAACAACAGGAAATCCACCGCCAACTTTTTTGTGTGCCAACTCAAGCATTTCCTCTGTAGGAACTAGCGCAGTATCAGGAACAGGAAGACCAGCTTCAACTAGCTTTAATGTTGTTAAATACTTGTCTTCACATGTTTGAATAGAAGACTTTTCGTTCAAGAAACAAAAACGATATCTCTCAAGACGTGACATAAGGTTTTGTGAATATCGATGAAACATAACACCGCGTCTGGCAATGACAAAAGTTTTATCACGATCAATCTCATGACCTTCTTTATCACCAACGTTATAGATCTTGATAGTTCCTTCGTCGCCTTTCTCAAGATAAGCAGTGTCAGCGAATGCTGTGTAAAAAGGAACATCATTTTTGCTACACCATTTCTCTATTTTGATGATAGTTGGGTTCTTTTTTGACATCTTTCTATTCTTGGAATCGGTAGATGATGTTAGTATAAGGATATTAAACCCTTCAACCTCATCAATATCAACCATTTCCTCTTCGGGATCAGAGTCAATACCATCTGCTTCATGGATAACAGAATTTAACTTTAACTTTTCAAATTCTTCTTTAAGTGACATTTGATACCCCATTATGAGTTACTATTTCTAATATCTTTGTCTACCTCAGCGCCCAATTTACGTAAATCGCTGATAATTCTATGAACTTTCTTTCTGATATTAAAATTAATTATTTCCATTTCCGATATAGTTTCTAATTGAAACTGGATATCCTCAAACATCTTATCAACATCGTTTGCGATATCTTTAGGAGTGTTACGACCATTTAATATTTCTTTAAGATATTCTCTTATATTACTCATTCATTAGACCCTACCTATTAATTATATTTTTCTGTTACATTTATCAGGTCTTACTGTAGCTTTTTATCCTTCATCTCTTTAGCCACTTCATACATAATAGGTTTGAGTAATTCATCTGGATATCCCTTACCCCAAAAATTCAACCCCTGTACATTGGTGATATCTTTATGACCGCCTGATTGTGTTGTAATAATATCCCATAGATTTACGGTAATTTTATCTAACATGCTCTTCTGCTTGAATGACAACGAATCAAACTTTGACTTTGATATGCTTTTGATGAATGAAGTCCAACCACCCTCACTGTCAAGTTCGACACCGTTGACTTGTTTTTGATCAAACATGGCAACAAAGTCTTCCCATTTGAAACCCATTGCATCCAAATCACCCTTAATATCACTCTCCATGATACGCTTGATATCACCAAGGCTAACCTTTTTTTTCTGCATCTTTGATTTAAATTTGGACATAATATTATTCATAACCAAATCACCTAAATGATAAGGGTTTTTCCCTGATTTAAATGGATTTTTGGAAACCTGAACGAGACCCATAGCCCACCCAATACAAAGATAATCAGCATCAGGATAAAGTTTGAATGGTGTATATCTATCATATACATTACTACCACCCATAAAGCCACCACCGTATTGAACAATTGTGTTTCCCCATAAAGTTGATTGCCCCATTTTCAGCTTAGAGGGGTTTGTCTCTGATTTAACCATGCCACCCTTCTGCTGTGATACATAATTTTCGGTACCCTTTTTAATGACATTTGATGGTCTGAATCCATCTTTTTTTGCTAAATCAACGATAACATTGTACATACTAATAAGAGAAGGTTTTGATTTCATAACAACGTCTTGTAGAAAGTTCTTTTTTCCTTTATTGGCCAGAAGCAATTTATTAACAACCATACCCATAGCAAAGTGATTTTTTTCAACATCTATTGTATCATCATATCCAAACGCTCCATTCATAACTTGATCTGGATTAATACCGTGTTTCGCATAATCAGCACTATCAACCATTTTGATGACTTCAAGGTCTTTAGTTGGAAATATTTCACTAGGAGATATTTTTGCTGAAATTGCTGCTACGTTAGCAGGATCATGAGCAAAATCAGTTGAAGTGGTTGTATTAACACCCGTCTGACCATCATGGTGATCTGTATGAATATCAAGAAAAGGTTTGCCATGGGCAAAATCAACCATCCATGTTAACGTTCCCTTTTGTGGCTTTGCGGCTTTAAACTCGTTCCCTCCATAATTAATGGGTATGACTTTTGTTGTTTTAATACCATATCGCTCAAGATAGGATTTCATACCAAGGGCTGAGGTTACACCATCTAAGTCCATATGAAAATAACCAGTTGCAGTCTTATATTTCTTGGCCAAATCTTTGATATTACGAAGACCTGACTCGTTTACCTTACTATGTACCGCTTCTGCTTGCTCTAAATGTTCAAATATATTCATACTAACTCCTAGTTATAATTTATATTAGTATTTATCTTATATTACTACATATATACTTTGACCGATATTAAAACTCTATTCACAATAACTTGGTCAATTCATCCTCAAAAAACGGGTCTATCAGGTAGTATTCTTTGCATCTCCACATAGATTCAAAAGTCCTCTGACTTAACCACGTTTTCATACCACTATCTCTGAAACCTTCAACCCTTTTCTTCCATTTTTCAAGTTTCTTACGATCATAGTCATCATCCCCATTAGTACCAGCAATATCATTAATAAGTTCACCATTTTTATCAAAGTTTATGACACGATGTGGTGTGTTTATAAATAAATCATCAACGTCAGGGTTATATATGTATTTGTATTGACCTATTGGCATGAATATCAATCCGTAACCATAAGTATAAGTCTCGCTATAATTATGTGTTGCAAATACACCAGTATTACGAGGCATCCAACCAAATTTCTTTTTAAATATTTTATTCAAATAATCCTGTATGTCCTGTCTCATGTTCATAGGTTTTCTATTCATACGAGGTTTTTTCTTGAATATGGCAAATTTATCTTTATCATTCTTACCCAGAGACCTAACGCCACGATAGAAATACCAATCAGTACCAAATTCACGAAGATATGGTGCGCATTTTCTTTTAAGTTCATCAGCAATCTCTTCGACAGAATTAAATTCAACCCTTTCAGCCGAGGATTCTTCGGTTATATATCGAACTAATCTCATTAATACCTCTCAATGCCCAGATATTTTGATAATTCATCTATGATAACCATGTCAACATAATAGTAACCATTAGGGCAATTAAATATAACCTCTCGTGCTTGTTTATCACGCCAAGCTTTTTTTAGATTACCGCCGAAATAACCATCAACCAAAAAATCAACATCCTTCTGTTCCAAAAAATACAAAGGATCTTTATAACGTAATCTAAGTTCAGATTCTATTTGGCTTTGTGCTATAAAAAAATCATAATGATCTTCTGAATACACAAACTTATACCCATTCACAGGAAACATTAAATATAAGTTTTTTCCGTACCCCCTAGACATACCGGGTCTTGTTGCGGTAAACACTCCCTCACTTCTGACTTTCCAACCAAATTTTTTCATGAATGATTTGTCTGCCATATCGTGGACACGTTTTCTTGTATCAACAGGTCTTCGATTCAGCCTTGGTTTTTGTTTAGAGATAAAAACGCCCCTTTCCAATTGTCGGTTAGTCCCTCTATAAAGAAACCCCCCAGTCTCTCTTATAAACAGAGAACAATCCTTTTGTAATATTGTTAAAACATTATCAAGATCTGGATCCTCTCCACGTATTCTGGTACCTTGCTCCGTGATAAGGTCTGTTATGTACTGTTCAAATTTCACTAAAAATACCCTCTACAATTCAACTTAATTTTATTGGGATGCGGCGATTTTCTCTCGTATTTTTCTGACCGCAGGTAATTCCGATTTTGCTGTATGTTTAATTCCAGTATAAAATATGGCTAACATAAGGTTGTATATTGTTCTACCCAACCATGGAACAGAAATAATAGATCCCGTGGCAAACAAACCAATCAACATCAGCCCGTCAGGAGATCCAAAAATGTCCTCAAGACTATAAGCACCCTTCAATGCTAATGCTATATTTGTGAAATCGAAATCATAATCCAAATTACCTATAAATGTCATCTGAGTCCACATAAAAAATAACAGCCCTGCAACAACCGATCCAGTAACTTTCTTAAGTAGAGGATACTTTTCGGCAAACTCATCAAACTTAATCGTCCCCTGTCGTATCTTCTGATATATTTTGGTTTTGTATAATTCACTGAATATCTCAAACAATCCTTGTCTAATAAACATCGTCAGAGTATTGACAGACTTAAAAATAACTTTTAATGAAAACCCAAATGATTTAAGCAACTTGAACATATTCTTTTCACTAAAAGCATTGATTATCTCTACGGCACTTAGACCAAAATCAAATATCATCTGATCGAGAATTTCGCCCGCCTCTTTAAACTTCCTGACAATAAACCCGACCGCCTTGTCCTTTAAATCAACAAGACCCTCGTCTACACCAAAGTAATAGTTTATTCCTTGGATGTATTGTTCATATGTAACATCAGATTCATTTATATACTGCTCAAATCTCATATAAATATTCTCCCTGTGAAGAACTAACCATCACCGTCTTTGTTGACCACCACACTTCCTTGTTAAACGGTAATACATCACCAACCTTTCGCAAAACAAACCCATTCTTTGCCGGATCAAGGTAATCAGTACACGCCTGTAACATGTTACCATTGTAAAACTCCTTAAAAAAACGGGACACTGGCTTATTTTTATGCGGCGAGCTTAATACCTCATCCATTTTTTCAAATTGTTTAAGTAAAGTTCCCCATTTATCAGAAGGTGATTCCTTTATATACGTTTCGAATGCAAACTTAAGATCTTCATTGAAAGTATCAAGCGAAGGACTAAAGGAATCCCATAAATCATCCTCTGGACATACACCAATATCAGTACCATCAATGGGTAGCATTATATAAGTTTTTCCTATGTGACGATCGACCCTGCTGGGGCTTGAAGCACCAATTACTGACTTACTTCTCTTTGGATATTTGTTCCATAACGACATATTATCCATCATAACAGTATAATAATTATAGGTATATCGAGAATCTCTTTTGAATCTTGATGGTTCAACAACACCATAGTCATTTGTGTAATTTTCGGAACTTCTATATAAACCACGACCCTCTGTATACATTCTCAGTGAATTACTGCATCTCTTTTTAATGAATTCAAACGCATCTTCACGACTGATCGGCTTGGTTCGACCACTAGTTCGTTTAGAATCCTCTATTAAAAAATTTTCTAATCTCATAGTAGCTCCTAAATATCAATCAATCTGCGGTAAATTGTGACGATGCAAGAAAAAACAAGCCTCTCCTTGTTCATACAACAATCTCCCTATATCATCAAAGGTAATATAACACTCACCATTCATCCCCCATGACTTACCCCATGAATTATGTATAGTGAATCTTTGTTTGGATACATTAACAGAATTAACTAAAACACAATGACCACCAGCTATTTCACCTTTTGCATAGATATATCCATTAGAATCAGGATAGAACATTCCGGTATACCAATTAATCCCAATTACTGCTGGACCGTTATATCCAACACCCAATATCAAGTCCTCCAATCCGAATGCCCAACGATACTCCTCTATCCACCCGAGTTTCTTCGCAACCTTGGCTCCAGCCAAAACACTCGTCCCTTCATAAAACGGGAATCCTCCGGGATATGACCCACCATTCCATTCATCGATTTTCTGTGCTTCCCAATATATTTTTTCTTTGGCATATCGTTCCGTGATACCTCTGACTTCTGCTGGTCTGGCGATCAATTCATGGGCAATACCAAAACCAACACAGGCTCCATCAGGTCCCTGATCCAGTTGAGCATCGCATCTCCATGTATAGGAACGTCTCTTCTTGGTACTGACTGTCGACCTTATACCATATCCACGACTACGTTCATCGAACTGGACTATACGATCAAGTCTAGCGTCACTCGTAATAACATGACCCTTCAATAATATACTTCCGTCAACTCGCATCTCATTTACAATTGAATTGAGTTTTTCGTCTTCAAGCTTCTTGATGTGTTTCATTTCTTTAACTTTTTCCAGATAATCATTATGTCTTGATTGTACAGTGCTACCCATATCAAATCTCCTTTGTTTTTATTGAATATAAGCTTCCATTTTATCTTTAAAACTTGGATCATTCCATAGACTCAATTCAACTAAAATACAGTAACCATCAGTCCATACCTCTTTTCTGCGGGGAATGGCATTACCGACCTTTTTTAATTGAAAATTTTTATCAGGTTCCATGACTGTTTTATAAAATCCAAAAAGGTCTTTGCTATCGAACCACATATCAATCAAATTATCCGTCGGACTGTAACTTGATAAAATTTTTGACAAATCTTTTCTTATGTCACGGTCAGTATTCATTCGCCCTATTATATCATTTATCGTTGAAAGCTTTGACCAAGATCCGTCATAGGGTCTGGCTATAGTAGGATAATTATAACTCTTTTCTTCTATATAACCCATATATGACCAAATAGTATCATCAACAAACGCATTTATTTGACCTAAATCTTCGCCGGTACTTTTATAACTTACAGAAAATATATCATCGTAATTAACAACACCCACTGTAGACCCATCTTCTGGAAGAACAACATAAAGTCTGTTCCCATAAGACATAGCTTTACCCATATCAGTAGAACATATAACACTTTCACTTCTTTTGGGATATCCCGAGAAAGTACCTCCATTGTCCATGAAAAGGGTATAATAATTAAAGGTGTTTCTGGATTCTCTTTTTCTGTTCTGCTTAGGATCAATCTCCATAACAGTACCTTTACCAAGTACACCACGAAAGATAAGATTATTTTTAAGTGATCTATTATAAGCCTTCATGCATCTTTTGGATATAATCTCAAGACCCTTATCAAGGTTAATACTTTTGCTCCTGCCTTCATTTAAGTAATGTTCTAATTTCATAATGATTTCTTAAGCCTTTGTAAGAATTTCGTATCAAATGCATTATTTTCGAATGATACGATATAATATTCATAACATTTGAACATGGCCTCATGGGATGACTCTGCTTTCCACCCATGATATTTAAAAAACAACTCATCCATGAGATCATGTAAATGTTTCGGAGTGTCTTTAGGAACCATTTTTCGTCTCGACCTGACTTTTAGGATATAATCACTCATCTCTTTTTGTGTGCCACGATATACGGGGTTATATGGTTGTACTCCAAACTCTTTAATGAATGGTTGACAATCCCTTTTGAGGACATCAATGATATCATCCATTTCCAGTTCGCGCTTTGTTGGTTCTTCTTCATTTTATACAGTTTCATTACGACCTCGATATATAAAGAGTGCCATCTTTTATTTTTCCGGTTAAAAAATATTCCTTAATATATTTATGATAATCCACGTCGATCAAATAATATCCGCTACACTTCCATACGACTTCTATGACATAGTGGTGACCGTTGACGTTCTGATATTTTTTCAGCCCTTTATCTGTATATTTTGGTAAAAATTCCTCAATATACGATTTGCCTTTATTATACGCAAATTTATCAGACGTGTCGCCTTCTTTGTATTTTTTTATCCATTCATATGTGATAGAAAAATCAGCTATATCAATCACATCTTTGTTGTAGAGATAACTGTATGCTCCGACTGGAAAGAATAGAAACGATTTATTCCCATATTTAAGCGAATTACGATAGTCTGTTGATGTGTATACCCCCTCTGAACGCCATTTCCACCCCCATTTTTTCTTACTCCATTCATCGAGAAAATAATGCATCAACAACTCGGAATCCTTCGGTCTTCTGTCCTGTCTTGCTGTACGATACATAACTGCATGTGTATTAATATTTGTCCCCCGGAAAAAACGGCTACCGGATACATTAAATTCCTTTAACCACGGAGCGCAGTCTTTCTTGATCATTTCACAAACATCAATTAGGTCTGATACATTTTTAATATCTCTACTCTGATACCCCTCGGTCAAATAATGTTCAAGTCTCATGATAAAATTTCTCCTCCAACCGTTTAAAGCCAAAATCAATCAATTTCTTAAAAAAATACGCGAACATAGGTAATAATACTATATTTATAAAAGGGTTTTTGGCATCAATTTTGAACAATGTCATAACATCTTCGATTTCTTTGGCAATATGCCCCTTCTCTGACAGATATGCTTGTTTTTCCTTTTCTAATTCATCAATGCGATTTTGTAACTTATCGACAATAGGTTCTACAGGAACCGGTGTGACTGATGAAGGTTCAGGACATCCATCCTCACGAACAACCATATTAAGTGGAGTATTTGGGCATTTATCATAGGTATCCGGGACATTATCACTATCACTATCACTATCTATGGGATATGGTGATGCGGCAATTGGTGGCGAAGCCGGTAATCGTGACGGTTCAACTATCATAGCTAATGATTCATCACGATACGCACGTTGTACTTGTCTCAACTCCATTTGCTTGGTCTCGATATCTTCAACTGCGGTATCAATTAAATTGTTATTCAGCTTGATCTGTGCATAAGTAGCTTGCTCTACTTGGACATAATTGATATAGTTGGTGTATCCCCATATACCTAAAATAATGAATCCAACTATTAAGTAAATAAAAAATCTCGTCCACCTGAATTTTTCCATAAAAAATCTCCTGAGAGTTATGTAAATATTTATGAAAACTTGATATACGATAGTGACTGTGATATGATAATTAAATGAGGGAATATTCGGAACAATATAAACCCAATGAATTGAATGTTGACTGTCACCCGGATGATTAAACCTTATTAGAATGATCATATTTTTAGAAGATTTATTTGAGATATGAAGCGGAAGAAATTGACATACGAACCAAGGGAACCACAATCACGTGCTTCCCTTTTAGCATTGAGATTTCAGTATCTTAGTGACCCAATGGTTGACAGTCGTGAGCCATGTGAAGTATGGCTTGACTTTCGTATGTCACTTCTGTCTCAATGGGAAAAAGAACGCGGTACACTCACCTGTCATTACTGTGGACGTGACAATCTACAGAAGGTTACGGAGGGTGTTGAACCTCGCAACCAAGCAACTCTTGACCATGTTATGCCACGTGCAAGGGGGGGCGCGGAATTTGATGAATCGAATCTTGTAGTTGCGTGTAGACCATGCAACGAACGCAAAGCAGATAACCCGCCCACGAAAATAATTCTTGCTGAAAATCCTTGACTATAAACGGGATCGATGTTAATCTGTAGTTGTGATTGACGTTAACCCTTCTTTGTGAGGACACTATGAACCAAATCGAAATGAACATCATCACAAAAATCAAAAACACCAATAATAACAAACTTTTGGTATGTCGTTTTGAAAAAGAGGAAATCCCCGTTCTTGACCAGATGCGTAACAAGGGTATTATTGCCCCTGCACGATTCTGTGGTGAACCTGCCGCAGCACTCTCTCAACGTTACCTGAAAGGACTTGTGTAATGAAAATCAATAAACGTTTCCAAGACTATGTTGACCACCATAACCTTTGGTATGAGGTTATTGGTAAACCTGAAAAATAGTATCAAATTTCCCCTGTCACAAGAAGACGTTAACGTGCTGGGTAATAAACTTTCCAATGAACTTTCCCCTGAGAATCTGCACTGTGATGGTGAAATTTCACGCAATCAAGCACAACGTAAATACAACAAACTGATGAACGTGGTCAAAGACCTGAATGTATACGCAAAGAAGAATGGTTTGTGTGAACCCAACATTTATTGTTAAGGAGATAGATTATGGATACTTTTACCGCAACAATGATTGCAGAAGGCGTTGAGCCAGTTGATACCGAAGAAGGATATTTTAGTGCATGGCAACTCCAAGGTTGGTTTGGTCATACAGCATCCCAATTAATCGAACTTGGTCATTGTACCTACAACAAATAACTCTTGACTGTAAACGGGGTTAGTGGTACTATCTTTATGTAGTCACCGTTAACCCCCTTCTGCATTGGAGTTTCCCTTGAAAAAATTCAGAGCTAAAACTGATATTTTCCTTTCCATGTGTGCTGATTCTAAATCTCTCGGTGAAGATAATGACTGTACTGTGAAAGCTATCGCAATCACCACTGGTATTCCTTATAAAAAGGTACATGAAACGTTGAAAAAAGGGGGTCGTGGTGATGGTAAATGCGCTACCCTGAGTCAAATGCAAAATGCTTGTCTTGACCTTGGTTTCAAGATGAAAAATATCCCTCTCGAGACTATCAAGGAAAAGTATCCTGCTGCGGGTCGCAAACTCAAGAGTATCACCACGAATCACCCCGAACTATTCAATAAGGCATGGAAAGATGGTAAGAATTATATCCTTCATTGTCGGGGTCATGTTGCCGCAGTCATCGATGGTGTGAACCACGATTGGACTTTTGGGCGGAAATATCGCGTTAATAATATTTACGAGGTTGTCCCTGCAAAATAACAGTTGACACTATCCGTGGATATGATAGTATATAGATGTGGTCGCGGAGTGATCACCACTTTTTGAAAGGATATAAAATCATGGCTTATATGAGTCAGGAACTAAAAGCTAAAATGGCACCCGGTATCAAAGCGGTACTTAAAAAAATATGGTGTTAAAGGTAGCATTTCTGTTAGAAACCATTCGACTTTGGTCGTTACCCTGTATAAAGGTCGCCTTGATCTCAAAGAGTCCCCGAATATTTTTTGGATTGATCGTCACTATGAAGGCAAGATTAAAGAATTTTTGAAGAATTGCGTCAAGCCATGAGCATTGGATACTATGATAACAGTGACCCAATGATTGACTATCATGATGTCGCATACTATCGTAAAATCCAAGTCGGGACATACATTAAACCCTATGTATTAGAAAAATAGAGATGATCGTTTGGAGAGAAAAAAAAATAATGAAACCTTATAAGATATTCGCAGAATTAATAGAACAAGATGCATTGGATCAATTCCATCAAGCAATGGAACAAAAGTTTGTCGTTAAAGGTGCATTGATGCCTGATGCCCATAAAGGATACTCTTTGCCTATAGGAGCCGTTGTCGCCACAAAAAACGTCATTGTTCCTTCTTGGGTTGGATATGATATCGGTTGCGGTATGTGCGCAATCCCTACTTCATTCACCCTTTCCGATATATATCAAAACGCTCAAGCGATATGGGCTAGAATTCAAGAAGCTATACCTGTTGGATTTAATCATCATGATACACACCAGACATGGGATCGATATAGCACTATCGAAAAAACTGAAACCGCTATCAATATTTTTAATTACAAAAACGGTATTGGTTGGAGACAACTCGGAACCCTTGGCGGCGGCAACCATTTCATTGAAATCGGTTCAGACGAAAATGGAGTCATATGGATCATTGTTCACTCAGGATCTCGTGGTATCGGTCATGCCATAGCTACCCATTACATGAAAATTGCAGGTGGAGGTAAAGCCCGTGAAGGATCCTATGGATTGGATGTTAATTCTCCAAACGGAAAAGACTACATCATTGATTTAAATTTTGCTCTTGAATTCGCATTAGAAAACCGATTTAAAATTATAAATCAAGTCAGCAATGTTATAGAGGAATACTGTAAAGGGAGTTTGGACTGGTCTTGTTTTATAAACAGAAACCATAACCACGCAGAAGAAAAAGACGGTCTGTGGATTCATAGAAAAGGCGCAACCCATGCAGAAGCAGGCATGGAAGGAGTCATTCCCGGTAACATGAGAGACGGATCATTCATTGTTGTCGGAAAAGGTAACCCTGAATCACTATACTCCAGTTCCCATGGTGCCGGTCGAGTTTTAGGTCGAAACGTCGCAAAGAAGATATTAGATATAAATGACTTCACAGAAACTATGAAAGGTATTGTAGCAAACGTAGATGATAGTACATTAGATGAATCCCCTTTTGCTTATAAAAATATTTTTGATGTCATGAAACAACAAGAGGAATTAGTCTCAGTTAAATATTACGTCAAACCAATAATTAATGTTAAAGGATGAATTGAAACCATTAAAAAGATTAAAGCCAAGAGGTAGGTAGGAAGATATGTATATAAAAATAATGCAACAATCACAAGACCAATACAAAGAGAAAATGTATCAATGCACCAATTACACCTATGTCGAGAATGATGTAACAACAAAGTTTTTCCATTATTCACGATGAAGACAATGTTACCACTATCACATTTGACAACATACCAACAACCAAGATATGGATAATGAATGATAACGGAGTCACGATAGACAGTTACAAGTACAATGAACACGGAAAGTTAAAATAAAATAAACCAAACAAAAATCTATTTACCTGCCGACCCTTTTCTGATAATAATACCAGAAAAGGGTTTATTTTTTACCAGAGGAACTATTCTCTTCAAATCTTATCTTGGATCATGGAATAACTGATGATGAAAACAGAATGATAGTCATTGAACCAAGTCTTTAACACTTTTCACCACCATTTAACACTAATATCCTCTAATAAATGGATAACAATAACCCCTTGAAATATAAGGGGGTTTTTAATGCCCTGATATAGTCAATAGAAGGTATACCATACAGGAGTATAATTAGGTATAATAAAAGATGATTCAATACCATAATAGACCATGACCGTTCGGATCAGATGAATTTAGACCGCTTTTAAGTGTAGTCATTTAAAAATAAAAATAGAAGAAATTCTTATAAAATATAAGGAAAATAAAGGTGCGAAAAAAGGTAAAAATAGATAAAGAAACAAAAAACCCTTTGTTTATAAGGGAAAGAAGTGTGTACTAATTCCTTGGAAGTATAATCACCCTCTACATTTTGCGTTAAAATAAATGTTCAGTAATTTTCTGGGGGTTGTCTGGTACAAAGTCCCACCTGACCGCATGTTTTAGGTCAATAGAGGAAAACGATTCATTAAAATAGGTTCACTCCCAGACCAAACTCCCGTTCTACAGCCTAAAACACTCGACATGAGGGGATTTTTAATGAAAAGTTATAAAGAGGTTTAATTTTTCATCTGAATACCACTATATATAGTGGTGTGAATGAATCATGGCTCAACACATATGATTTTCCATATACACTGATTTTTACTGACCTGAATGACACTTTTGGCCTAGACAGAACACCCATTTTTATTAAAATGACCCACCACTATATATAGTGTTTGATTTTTTCAAAATTTATATAATAAAATGGGACTGACAACCCGTTTTCTTGTACCATATGTGATGTATTTCTTTATTAGGGCATAAACCATACCAAATTTTATCCACAACAGGAACTGTCTAGTTTACATAATACTAGTTATCGGTCATTAAGAAAATTATAATAATTTTTTTCCTCTTGTAAATTAGCCACTTGAAAGTATGAAAAAATACTGGATAATCGACATTATATCGGTTTTCATATATGTTGATAACTATTGATTTGATTACTTGATATGGTATGGGGTAGATGAATGATAAAATATACTCTATATGGTATAGCATAAACGCCATTTTCAGTATAACACAGAGTGTCTGTGTAGTCAAATAATAAATTTCAAAGGAAAAGGGTTATTTTTTTGTATTCTGGCACAAACAATGCTATGACACAATAACCTATACAAAAATGTGTCAATTCATTAAAAATATTCCATTAATATGAAACACTGTGACGCAAAATAACTCCTCTTATCCCCTGTAAAATTATATATGAATATATATATTATATATGAAAAACCAATCGGTCAACTCGTCAAGGGGTAGGGGAGGTAATTGCTATACTCTTTACTTATGTAATTTTTAAGTTTTTATATGTCCCAATCTACGTATATACAAAATCCCTTTTTGAAAAGTAAATCGCATCCTGAATGGTCATACCCTAAATTTTGTGTATAAAATTTTTTTTCCATGGGAACCTGTCAGAATTGTATATACATGTGTTTATTTTATATAAATAGGTATAGATTGGAACAAAAGGAGATTTTATTATGGGTGAGAACCGGGATAAAACTTATCCGATAAGGATGAATGAGGAAGAGTTAAAGATGACGAAGGAGTTAGCGAAGAGGGTTAAATTACCTGATATGGTACGGAGGTATATTAAGGAGTTGTATGATGAACATATATCGTCTGTATAGAAGATCCCTCTTTTTGTTGATATTAACCTTTTACTTCTTTTAAGATACAGTCGATACTGGAATACAGATCATCATTTGAGACACCAAGTGAATCCAAATATTCCATCCAGTTGAGTACCTCGTGAAGTTGCTCGTACATTTCTGGTGCCACGGATTCTATTCTTTTTGTCTTGGCTTCTATGCCGCAGTTGCAAGGCAGGTGAGGATATAGAGATCCTGTTTTGTTTTTGAGAATGTTACAAGTTGGTTTGTGTTCATTTATTATGTTCATTTATTTTGAATTCTTTCTTTGGCTGTATTGAAATAGGTTTCGTCAAGTTCAATTCCTATGAATTTACGATTAAGGTGTTTACAAGCAAGACCTGTTGTTCCACTCCCCATTGTTGAGTCTAAAACGGTTTGTTGTTCTAGTGTGTATGTTTTTATGAGGTATTTCATAAGCTCAAGAGGTTTTTGTGTTGGGTGAAAACCTTTACGATCTTGTTTGAACTTTTTGATGGATTTTGGGTATCTGATTCCGTTGTTTTCTTTATGTTGAGATTTACCAGATCCGTAAACTTCACCAATGGTTGCATCATCTTGAGCCATGAATGATTTGTAAGGGTCGCCTTTTTCCATTTGGGGAAAATACCGTCCTCTTTTTTTAGAAAATACTAATATTTGTTCATGGTTTTTCATGGGTTGGTGTTTTGCTAATAGAGGATTCATACCTTGGGGGTTTTCCCATATCCATTCATATTTGAACCATTCAGGATTTGACATGACAAGGTGAGAAGAAAATGGTTGTGTGGCGGTTAGTACAATATTACCATCATCCATAATGATACGTTTATATTGAGTCCACATGTGTTCTATATCAATGACTGAATCCCATTTACAGGCTGTAACTCCATAGGGTAGGTCTGTTAAGATCAGATCAATAGATTTATCTGGTATGTTTTTCATGACGTCCAGACAGTCTCCATGTATAAGTGTGACAGGGTTTTGTATCAGGTTCAATATAAAAAGATCTCCTGTTTATAGTCCAATATTAATTAGTATATGGTATATAGAATTCTATGTCAACATCGTTTCATCGTTGTTAAATCTAAAAAAATGATGTTTTGTCGGGGGATGAATAAATAATATAAATACTTGTACCTGATAGAATCATTACGGAGGATTTTAATATAATGGCAATATTAACAGATTTTTATGGAAAGATACCCAAATATGATGACAACACGTTTGAATATGATATAAAAAGCACAACGCTCTTAGATTTTAGTGGATCAACAGCCGGTTCGCCTTGTTTTGTAGATATATACATGAATGCATATATAAGAGATTTAATTACGGCTGGAGCGGCGGATGCAAAAGTCTTTGATTCAAGACATTGTACAATCACTCGAATAGAATCATATGATAGTGTAACAGGTGTACCTACCACATATAACTTTTATGCAGGTGGACACCCCAATTTAAAATGGATTGATTTAAGTCATTGCGGAAGAATTTATACCAATATTGATGATATTATTCCGGTTGATAATATTACGACAATTGATATTATTGTGCCAAATCATGGCATTCCTTTGAATACAGAAAATCTATCCAGTGGTTATATTAAAATGGGTGTAAGTGATTATGGAACAAGTGGTATTTTATCAAGTGTTGATAATTTACCGATAAATGCCATCATTGATGAGAATACTCTACGATTAGGAATAACATTGGAATTTTGGAATTTGTCAAAATCAAATGCTGCGGGACAGAATCTTTATATAGATAACCCTATTATACATAATGTCGGTGGACAAAATTTTACAGGAAATAGATTAGACATTCATTGGAAATTTGATAGGAATGATCCATACTTCTTGGAGAGCATTTTCTGTGACTATTGAATTTCAAATAAGTCTTCTGGTAGATTATTTTTATAAAATTTTTCCAAAGCGTTGTTTTTATATTATTTCCAATAACAAAGCATCTTTTTAGTATCTTCCTCGGAAAGATAAGATGCATGAATGATCCTAACCGTTACTTGAAAAGTAATAAAACTTATCATGCTTTGCAACAGGAACCGTACATTCCTGTAACGAACCCAATAACATCTAAAAGGTTAACAACTTCGTCGCATGTCATACAATCATCTTAGCCAAAGATTCATCTATAGTTGTTGAAGGTGACCACCCGACTAAATTCTTAATCTTTGTTATATCAGGAACACGCCTCAAAGTATCTTCATACATTTTGTTATAAGCTTGTTCATATGTAAAATATTCTTTACCTGATGAACTTTTTGTGATACTAATAACCCGATCAGCAAGTTCATTGATAGATATTTCCTCGTTATTTCCGATGTTGAATAATTGACCGTCTGTTCTAGAATCTTTAATCATAAACATTAACGCATCAATACAATCATTAATATAAGTAAAAGATCTGGTTTGTTCACCTGTACCAAATATAGTCAGATTTTCTCCTGATAATGATTGTTTGATAAATCGAGGGACAACCATACCATATTTACCGGTTTGCCTCTTTCCGATAATATTAAATAACCTGACAATGGATATCCTTAAATCATGAACATTTTTGTTACTAAACATCATCTGTTCCATCAATAATTTATTAGTGGCATACCCCCATCGACATTTTTCTGAGGTTCCAAATACAATATCATCACATTCAAACATCGGAATTTTGTTAGATTTACCATAAACTTCTGACGTACTGGAAAATATCAATTTAGAATTATATTTCTTGGCTTTCTCTAATATTGACTGATTAATAATCTCATCATTAATCATATGTTTAGCGGGGTCTTGATGTTGCATCATTTGACCTATACTTGATGCCAAATGAACAATGATATCGACTGGTTCTAAATAAAATTCTGTGGTCAAATCTTTAAAATAAAAATCAAAATTTGATTTATTGAATAATTGTTGGATATTCTCTCTACATCCTGTAGAAAAATTATCAACACCTATAACATGATACTTAAGATTAACCAATCTATCACATAAATGTGATCCAATGAAACCTGCTGCTCCTGTAACTAAAATCTTTATCATTGAATAATAATTGCGATCTATGAGTAAAACATTTAATAAACCGCTTCCTAATTTATTTTATTTTTGTATTGAAAATTATAGTTCATAATATTTTTATGAATAATGGTATCTCCTGATTTAATATAAACGGTGTTCATACCAAATACTCGAATGATAACATCTTTGCCATATTTTTCTTTGAATGAATTGATAATCTCAGAATTAATCATAGAAGAAACCTTTCATAGTGTTATGTTTGATGTAAAAAAAGAATACCAAAACGATACATAAATGTCAAGATTTTTTGGGCGGTGAGACAATGAGACCACCGTATCACGTTACGTATAAAGCTGTGTACAAGTGTCATTTGATTAAATCAAAACTATGTTTAGTTGGTATGGACAGCCCAAACGAATCCGACCAAAATTGAACTTTTTCGAAATTCATGGTTGTTTCGGAAATACTATAATCATGAACGTAATCCATATCAAATTCACGTTTAAGTAAAAAATATTGTTTCATGAAGGTTTTTGTTCCAATAGACATTTTAATGGTATACTGATACCCTTCAATTATTCTGAATCTTTTTTTAAACCAAAATTTTCTTTTCACATTTATAAAACCTCTTTTTATTATAACTTTTCGAGAATAATAAATTTAACTTTGATATCATCTCCATAATCAGGGTCACCGGGCAAATAAGGAAAATCCTTGGTTACTTTGATAACTTTAACTTTGCTGTGGTTATTTAAATACCTTTCATACCCCTGAGATTCATACATATCTGATCTATGAGATAAAACAATAACACCTTTAGGATTAGTAAGCGAAAATATATTCTCTAATATCCCCTTACTATCAAAATATGTTAATGATCCGATACAAGTGACAAGATCAAAGGTTCCATTGGACAGAAATGGTTTGTTCATATCATGCCGGGTTAAAGTTTTATAGATATTTTTACTTTTAGCTATATCCAACATCCGTTGACTTAAATCAACACCATGAATATTAGTGAAACCATTCTGTAATAAAGTAGTTCCGACTAGACCCGTTCCACAACAAACATCCAGTACTGACATATCACGTGCAAAATGACCTCTAACGTGACGAACCCATTTTCTCCAAGCCGTGTATCCAAGTTCTTTAATTAAATACATATCATATTCTTTAGCAACAATGTTATACTCTTCTCGATTTAGTTCAATAGAACTGGATGGGTCTTTAGCCCAACTACTAACAATATCTTTAATGCTTTTTGACATAAATATCCTTTTCTCTCTCTTTTTTTTATTTTTTAAGTCACATTAATTCTATGCGAAATGTCTTTTGCTTGAATCTGTATACGATAAAATTTTGTTGTATAATCACCAGAAGTCGTATAGTGCGCATAATTAAAATGGAGTGCTGCTCCGACCAGATAACCATCTCCATTAATATATGGACTTAGTATCGACCAAGAATCACGAATCCTGATTTCGTTTGAATTTAATGATACATTATCTATAACAAACAAATTATCAACAGATGAACTGCTATCAATTTTAAACCTAACAGTCATATTATCAGTGTCAACAATCGGTGTTGTTATTAAAGTTTCATCCGCTGATAATATAGTGTGATCTGTTGTCCCATCCTGTATCAGAATTCCGTAATATTTTTTTATTTTTGACAAATCGATATAATTCATATCTTCTGATAATAATGTCAAACCTTCGCCACCATCATAAACTTGAATTGATGTAATAACATCAACATCAGATTCATACAAAGGTGCGACCCCTATACCGGATGAAATAAAAGATCCAATATCTTGATAGGCATATACATAAGAAGAGGGCGATATATCTCTTCCCTGAAAATACAAAGATTCTGTAATATAACCATCCAAAGGCATAACATCATCAACGGGACCATAAAAATCCTCACACCCCATAATTCTAGCGTCATAGTTTTGGTTATTTACAATTCTTCCGTTGAGATTTGTACAGTTAATAAGTTTACAATTTTTCGATACAATAATATCACCTTTATCAAAAACACAATCAACAAAGACATTATTACTATACATATACCCAATATCAAAATAACATCCAATTGCATAGAGTTTGGCAATATAAACTCCATTTAAACTCATAAAATTACAATTAATGGCTTGGCTACCAGCACCTTTTCCTGTTGTGGCAAATTCATTAAAATCCCCTCCATAAAAATCAAAAGTATCAAGATTATATGACATTGACACATAATAATTCCATTGATTTAACGTAATACTACTTGATCTGTGAGAAAAAAATTCAACATTCTGGTTTATTATCTCTTGACCATCAACAGTCATCGCGAAATTCTTAAATTCTATACGACAATTCTTTGAAACTCTCCAACCAATTTCTTCAACAAAATCAATAACATCGTTATGGTCTTCTATGGTCAAGAATGTACCAGACTCATCAATGGATTGTATTCTAAAATATACTATTCCTTCACCAAGTTCTATGTAATCACCCACTTCAATGCGATAAGGTGTAAGTGAAGTTAAACCATCAGATGCAAGAGTATTCCAATTAAAATTATCAGCATAAACTCTATCGCCACCTAAACTACAGGAAATAGTCTTATAACCCGATTGTATAATTGTAGGAGGATTAACAGAATAATCATAGTAGTTTTGATAATCCTTATCATAATAAATTTTCATATTATGAAAAGTAGCGCCGTCATTAATAATAACTTTCGTTGTACTTCTACTCACACCATGGATACGTAATACGTCATCTGGTCTGTTATTCATATCCCTAAGTATATCTCTGGTTAACACGTGATTACCTTCTCGCAGAAAAATATTCCAGTCACCGGCATCATATGCATCGTTGATTGAAGTGTAATCCCCTTTACCAGATAAATCAACAACCTTCCATTCCCCTGTCATTGGGTGAAGTGTTGTTTTTTTGTCTTTTATATAAAAATCATTTAATTCTGACATTATTATCTCCTTGAAAATAATTAATAATAATCTATCCTTGGTATATGGAGAGGTTTTGGTTGAACTTGGACATAATAAACGTTACCGAATCTATTCACCGAACCACCATCGTATACATAGGGAAAATATAGAGAAGATCCTTTTAACACACCATCATAGATAAAAGGTTCTAATATTGACCACGAATCTTTTAACCTTATATTATAATAATCTATAGACTCAATTAAAAATGTTTCACTAACAGCGCCCTCATATTGACCTTGATACAACATACCTATATTATCACTTTGTGTTATATTATTATTATGTAAAATGTTACCCTGATCAGATGTTAGAATAGTGTCATCCGTAAGACCATCACGGGTTAATATTCCATAATACCGTTTCATCCCAGAGAAATCAAATCCCTTTATATCATGATATGGTTGTATTGTTCCACTATTATACACATCGATAGCTGTTATAAGATCATGAGTAGCTTCATATGCTCCGGTATTCGAGATAAACTGCCCTGCTTTATAAAAGCGATCTTTAGTTGAAACGATAGTTCTTCCTGAAAAAGTTAAAGTTTCGGTAAGTCTACCATTTCTGGGAATAATACTATCAATTTTACCATCAACATCCAAACATCCAACGAATCTGACCTTATTATCATAATTATACAATTTACACTTTATACCTCTACACCCAATTAAGGATAAGTTTGTACCATCATCAATAAAAAAATTTTCATCAAAGATGCAATTAATAAAAGTTGAATTTCCATAACATACGATATCTTCAAAATAACAATCAAAGAATTTACCTCTTGATATATAAGGGGATAGATCCTCAGAAAGAGTATTGAAATTTCTGATAGTACTACCAGAACCCATACCATCATAACAAAAGTTGATAGAACCACCCGTGAGAGGCAAATAACCACCTGTGACATCAACATTATCTATTTTATATGCAACGGGACATGATACATTCCAGTCGTTACTTCTGTTATCATGATTGATAAAATCTCGTCTACCAGAATCATAGGTATCAATTAATTCTGGATGATCCGCATATAAGTGGATGTTAGAAAGTTCTAGTTTGAATTCTTTGGTTATAAAGAAATAGTCATAATTGATGATATCTTCGCAGTCATTATGACCATCAATTACAAGGTAACTACCATCAGCGGATATCTCCCTTATCCTGAAATATTGTGAATAAGTGAGTGATATATAACTTCCGACTTGTATACAAGGTCTTGTTTCTGATAACAAAATCCAATCAAAATTGTTTGCATAAACTTTGTTATCACCAAGTGAACAAGATATAAATCTTTCTTTTATTGCGCCACTTGGTGGGTTTGTGTTATAATCATAACCGTTATCAAAATCTTCCGTAAAATAAGGAATTATATTATACATAATATTACCATTAGTATATATCAACTTTGTCGTTGATTTACTCTCACCATGTATTCTAAGGGGTATATCACCTTGAACTGACAAGTCATAACGCATACTATCTGTCATGACATGATCACCTGTGGTTAAAAATAAGTTATAATGACCATCATTAAATGCATCTGTAACCGACACATAATCACCGTCACCATTCACATCAACAATCGTCCAATCACCATACATTGGATGAAGTGTTGTTTTTTTATATTTTGTATATAAGTTATTTAATTGTGTCATTACGTTCTCCTACTTTCATGTGAATGATTGATCATAAACTTAACCAAAACCTTGAAATATTGTCTCTTATCTGAGCTTGAACATAAAAGGTATAATATGGATTATATACAGGGTTATACACATAAGGGAAGTATATAGATCTATTATTAATAAATTTACCCTCATATAAATAGGGGCTTAATATTGTCCATGAATTATTTAACCTCATTTCTTGGTTAGGATCTAAATCACTAGTGTCAATAATAAATGATGTAGTTGTTTGTCCAGATGAAACAAGCCACACAGATAAATTATCGGATAACAATACTTCATTATTAAAAAGAACATTATCAGTACCAAAATTAAAAATGGTATGGTCAGTAACACCATCTTGAGTGAATGTACCATAATAACGTTTTATTTTACTGAAATCTAATTGATTATATTGATATTCATATCTAACACCTGTTGGTGTATATATTACTTCAACAGAAGTTATCATATCTTCATTACTTTCGTATGCACGGTATAGGGATTTGAAATTATCAACAAAAACAAATTTATCTGCGACAGTCGCACCATTGGTACCAGTAAAAACAAGCAATTCAGTTTTCCTGCCCTGTGAGGGCATTACATCTTCAACATCACCGTTCACATCTCTACATCCTATTACTCTAGACGTGGAAGTAATATTAAGTATTCTGCTGTTAAGTAAACTACAACCTATAAGTGTACACCTATCAGACATATACAAATCATCACTGTCATCTATAACACAGTTTATTAGTGTAGAGTTATTATAAAGCTCAATTTCATCAAAATAACAGTTTGTTGCTGACAACCCCGGTAGATATAATCGCCCTTTTGATAATGTATTAAAATTATTGACAGTTGAAATGCTCCCAACTCCATCATAAGAAAACCTGATAACGTCCCCGTTACCCGTATTGCCACCATAAAAATCAACGCATTTAATATCACATGATATTCCTGCTCCTACACACCAACTATTCGTTGCAATACCATTTAAACTCCCACTCGGGAATATAATAAATTCGGTATTGTATTCCTCAAACGTATCAATTACTGACGCATCAGCAAATATAGTAATATTTTCAAGATTTAGTTTGATCTCTTTGGATATAATCCAATAAGTTTGATTAATAAAATCACCTGAAATATTATGCCTGTTTAGTACAATAAATGCACCAGCAGGATCAATTGAAATTATTTCATAAAACTCATTATTATTCAATACTATACAATCACCGACATTAATACTATATTTTGAGGGATAAGCTGTTGCCAGAGTATTCCAATTAAAATTATCCGCGTAAACTTTATCAGAACCATTTATAACTGTTATACTATTTACCGATTCATAATAATCCGGCGTTTCCAATGAGTAATCATAATTTGAAGTATATCCGGTTTGTGTATAAGGTACAAGTTGATGCATAACATTTGCAGTATTCAATATAAGTCTTGTTGTCGCTTTAGTTACTCCATGAATTCGTAATGGAATGTTACCCATAGTATCAAGGTCGTAATATATACTTTCAGTTAAATAATGATCACCTTCTTGTAGAAATAAATCATATTTACCATCATTAAATGCATCTGTAACCGACACATAATCACCGTCACCATTCACATCAACAATCGTCCAATCACCATACATTGGATGAAGTGTTGTTTTTTTATATTTTGTATATAAGTTATTTAATCGGGCCATACAAGTGCGCCTCCTGTAATATAAAGAACTATGTCTTATGTATATTTATGAAAAAAAATAAATACACAAAAACCCTGACCAGTAAATGATCAGGGTTATAAAACGGAAGGGTGACGATATTATTATTATTTGATGTAATGGGATCGTATTCTTTCTCGTATCAACATCAAAATTTTACCAAGAAAATTATTTTTGGTATAACCGATACAATTAACACAGTAACAATGACCCCAATAGCAGTCATGCCACCAGTTACCTTCGATCAGTCTATCATCACCTGTATTCAATAATTTTTCGCGTAATATCTTATCACTGAATTTCTCGACAATAATATCATACATAACAGAAACTTTTATTTTGTCCCAATCGTCACGCTTTTTTATTTTCTGACCAAGCTTCTTTGATTCTTTGGGACTCAATTTAACAAATTCTTGGTGTAATTTTATATCCAAAGACTTATGTGCTTGATATGCGGTCTCAGATGAAGAATATGTTAACCCTTTATAAGTCACCGGATTTTCATAAAAATTACTTAACCAATTGTATTCATTATGAAATTGTTTAACCGAATTCACAAAATTAACACCCCCTGAAAGGGTCTGTCCCGGTAAACCACTCCTTTTGATCAATCATTGACTCAACGACAGCCATAGAAACATTGTTATAATTATATTCTCTACCATCACGTGAATTAAAGGTTACTCCGAATAGACCATTGTTAAGATCTTCAACAATACACCCTATGAACTTTTCTGAATAAAAGAAATCTCCAACTTTCATGAAAACCCCCGTCTCCCACCTCGACTTTGATTTGTTTCGAATCGCTTGTCTTGTAACTCAAACCTCAATCGTTCATTTTCTTCTAGTAGAAATAAGTTATCTTCCTGCAGATCATCAACGATATCGATGCATTTTTCAACAATCATAGTCATATTTATAACTTTTTTATCAGTCGTGGTAGAACGAATGGATTCCATTAGTTCTGAAATTTTGTTGATTGTTTTCTTATTCATTTTCAGATTCATTGAGTGATACCTATATTAAAAATTTCAACTTTTTCATTTACCCGTTTATAATCAGAACCTCGTGATTTTTGTTAACATCATTAAACTCAATAATTATTTTTAACCTTTTGTGGCAGGGATATTACCATCCATGTCCAGATTTTCGTAAGGATCAAGTCTACCCTCACATACAGGACAACTCCACTCATCAAACGATTCCTTATTTACAAAAAATGCATGCTGTGTATGTTCACATTTATCACATTTTTTGGGTATCATAACCAGTATAATTTTTTTAGGATCAATTGTTCTGTTAGTCATGATTAAATTTATCTACTACCAGCATAATACCGTAAACAATTAACAATACGACAACAAACAGAAGGATAATTGATAGCAATACTAACAATGATCCAAGGACTACCGACAACGGAATCCATATAGGTGCTAATACAATAACCCAGCTAATGTCTGCTATACCGGTAATTTTAATGATAGCCAAAATAAATAACATAATCCATAAAATATTTCCACTATAAAGTTCTGTAGAATTTTCTACAGTCTCATCCGGTTCAACAGTTTCACTTGTTTTAACTTCATATTTAAATGACATAATAATTCCTTTTTAATTTAAAATCCATTGGTGTTTCTTTTTAAAAGAACATCGGAAGATACGGAATGTATTGGTAGTAATAAGAAAAATAAAACACAATGTCAGCGGCACAATTGTATAGAGCGTTCTTCATTATAAATCTCCTTATGTTAGATTTGTTTGGTATTTTTACCGAAGGTAGGCTGGACCGTAAGGACCCATAGTCGCAAGACCATTCTTCTCATCAAAAATGTTTCCCCTTGAATGTTTCGCGGGTTTCGACCAGCCCGCTGGCTTAAGAACATTACCGTTGGTCATATCAACAAAAGAATGAACACTCGAACCATTGATAACTTTGACGTACCTGTGACCAACTTTATAATCAAAGACACTCTTTTCGTGGATGAAACCGTTATTTTCCCAATATTGATCAAAAATATCTTTACATCCTTGGAGATACAGATCAAAAGACTTTTTAAATTCGGGGGTCATCTTTTTTTTCCTTTCTCAAGGGGTTTTCGTCACCAACAAATATATAATACATCTATATTTCACGGTTGTCAACAAATACCTAGTCGTGATAGATAAGAATCATGAATCTCGTCACCACAAGAACCGACATCAGAGAGTTTAGTGATAATTAATTTTTCCCCATTAGGCTGACCCACATTCATACTAAGTTTATTTAATTTTGATTTACAAATGGTACATGTTACGCGATCAGTGACTTTTGTGAACCGATATCTAGGCGTCATCTCACGGTTACATAAAGTTTTGATTGATGTATGCTCGTCATACGTCCGTGGATCTATTTCTGAATAATGAACAACTCGTCTATCCATACAAATATCCTTTCGTTTGAGTTACTAATAACAGTATCATGGTATAAACACAAAGTCAACACAAAAATAATCATTGACTATAAAATTCATCAGGTGTATTATGTGTATGTATCAAGGGCTTGCGTGACAAAACATAATAGGAGTTTTAGATGAAAAATCCTTTAATCGCAAAGACAATAGCTGAGCAAATGGGTGGGTTTGGTTGTCTCAAATGTATGGTGGGTGCTTATAATTTCATCGATTGTGGCGCAGGAGTTTCGTTCCGATTCAAGGGTTCAAAAATTGCCAATTACATTAAAGTAACCCTCACCCCCCTTGATGAGTATGATGTTGAAATTGGTAAAGTTTTCGGTACTAAATACACCATTAAGAAAGAATGTAAGGGTATATATTTTGATCAACTTAAACCTGTATTTGAAAGCACCACAAAACTCTACCTCTCTCTTTAAAGTTCAGTTGTAATTATCCCTAACACAAGGAGTTTTTTATGTTTGAAGTATTGATGGTTTTAATGTTCCTCATTCTCCCCTTAACTCATATCATCCCAGAGGAAGGTCTCGTTTTGGTCAAAGTAAAGACCACACCAAATAAAAATTAAAGGGAGGTTGACATATACATTTTTTCATGTTAGACTAAGGTTATCCACCAAAGGGAAATATAATTATATATAAGGGTATATATGAATTTTAATTCATATATACCCTTTTTAGTATCATTAGTGCATTTTAGATAAATAAAAGAAACGATAAAAAAAAAACACAAAGGAGAAAAAATGGAATTTGATATAAAAAAATTAACTGATAAAATAACTGATAAGATGATCACTTTTGGAAAAGATGCTCTTGATTGGTTGGATATTAAATCAGAAAAAATTCGTAGATCATATTTGATTATTGCAGTGGTAGTTTTGCTAGTTGCATTTGTTATTGCACTTTAATTATTTAATTGAGAGGGCTTCTTAAAAAAGCCTTCTCAAAGTTTTATCAGTCATGACAAGATGTACATCCTTGATCCTCTTGTATTTTCATCTCTTCTGGCGTAAGGACTGTTAAAGGTCTTAATCTTCCGTCTGGCTCCATTGCGAACTTACTTTGATAATCCCCCCAATGGGTGTCGTTATACCCCCATGATTTCATTTTATCTTCATCAGTGAGATATGGGTTGGTCTGATCATTTATGATCCATCCATAGGTAGGTGATTTGGATATTTTTTCAAAAACACCTAAATGTTCCAATCCGATTATTAAGCATATAGCTAATAACATGTATATAGTGAATTTACCATATATCATGATTCTTTCCCCGTAACATTTTTCAAAAGTTTTTGGCTAACTCCTCGTTATCAGTATCACCCATGGCATGAAGAGTGGCGATAATTTTAGTCATGTTTTTATATACATAGTCATGGTTTGATTGGAAATTATCATAAGTTGATATGGATATTCCTAGTATATTTTGCATAATGTGTCGTGGTATAGAAGTTATACCCAGAAACGTTTTATCTATATTAACAATAAAAGAAATTATATCTTCTTTTTGAACTTTACTGAACTGTAATTTAATATCTTTTTCCAGCTGTAATAAAGGTTCTTTATCTAAGATGTCAGCGTGTACGGAATAATCCAGTATTAATTTCATTAAATGGAGAACACCTTTACCAGCTTTACCTAATTGCTCTTGAAATGTTTTTGATTTACGGACTTTTATGCCCATCTTTTGACCGAGTTTTTGAAGTGAAGCTAAAAACTCATCAGAAACTTCATTAATTTCATTAGTTAGATATATAAATCCTAATATATTAAATTCACGTTCGTTTAAATATTGCTGAAATTTCATAAAAAATTAATATCCTTAATGTAATATAAACATATTTATATATTATCTACAAATAATTCATTTTAATATCATTCACATATTTTTTGTAATCATGGATTATCTCAAGGCGACCTTCTTCGAGAATAAAGCCATCATCATCAACGATGCGGTGGTACTCATACGGGCTAAAGCGATAAATTTTAACCCATAGATTATCCTTGATTTTCTCTTTGTATAAGAGACCGAATTCGTTTCCTAGCACTTCATGGACAGGTTCTTTTTTCATCATAGTCAATGTCTCCCTTCACTGACATTATACACATTATACCCTCTTACGTCTACGAATATTTACGGTATCTGACGTTTTTGGAATATTATTTTTTATAAAGTCTCTCAGGTCATCCCAATTCAACATTTCATTTTCGAAATCTTTACTTGATTTCATGGGTTTACCTGACTCCTTAACGTTTATATATTTAAAGCTTTTGATTATAAAGGTCTTATCTTTGCTGTATTTTCCTATTTGTTCTATTCTTTCTCCGGGTTGTTGTATGTACTTATTTTTACCCTTCATCGTCTCTTTGGTATCACCTGTTGTCATATACACGGTGTTTTTGTTACCACCAAGAATAATATTTATATCACCATCTATATGAGTTCCTATAATGTTATATTTATGTCTTAATATATCCGTAACTGTATTTGCGGCTCCAGAATGAGTTTTTAGCATAATATCATAAGGAACCCTTCTTTCCCGTGTTTTATTTTGTTCCACTGCTACATAGAAGTCTGTCAGCACCCATGTTAAATGAACATCTTTTGGTTTATATCCCACTTCTAATAATTGAGGTATAATTTCAGTTATATCATTTATATCTTTCAACGTTACATCAAACATTATATTAGGTAGATTATTTTTTGATGCGCCTGCTAGAAGTAATTCAAGAGTTTCGTCTTTCCACCCTTTATCTTTTACAAATTGATGTAATCTTTTAATGTCATCTGGATTACTCCAAACTGTATTAGCAATTTCAGGATTTTCTTTCTTTAGCTTTGATATTTTAACTGCCATTTTTTTTAATTCATCCACATCTCTGACCTTAAACTTGTTTTTTTCCATGAAATTGGACGAGGAGAATCCCTTTCCGCTCCCGGCACCTCCAGCGAGAAAAACAATTTGACCGTATGACTTTCCCCCGCCAACGATAATTTGTTTTTCTGTAATATAACTTTCAAAACGCATGATAAGACCCCTAATGTTATGATTGGTATTTAATGTTATTTATAAAAAAATAGGGGTGACCCGAAGACCACCCCTATTGTATTACATTATATTATAATGTTTTATTTAAAAACTACGGTAGGATCTTGTTGAAAGGATCCTTCGCGGTTATGTCCATCACCAAAATCAGCGCCATCATAACATGCACCGGCAATCCATACATGACCTGCTGATATACAGTCTGCCTTTGTGGTAAGGACACTGTGATCAGAATCGGCAATACATGTACGAAGACCTGAATTCCAACGGTGACCGTATTGTTTACATGTCAACTCTGCGTATTGGAGAGCGGATGACGTGGTATTATAGTTAAAATTAACAAGACTAAAATTACCCGGCGTACTTGCATCAATACACTCCGAACCAGCAACTGCTTTAGGCTCCCAATGATTACCTGATGCTATACATTCATCACGTTTGATTTGGGTGGATGATTGAGTCAAAGCATTAACTTCTGCCGCAGTATACTTTGTGCAACCAGTTCCACCATCAAATTTATATCCAACAGGGCAGTCGTCGTCGGATGCCGCGACTAGGGTGCAAACACCGCCACCCGAAACATACTCATTAACAGTCAGACCTGAAATTGCATTACATCCGGCTTGGTCATCGGTTGATCCAAGAGCAACAGGGTCAAATGTAACAGGGAGATCTTGACAATATCCATAATCACCTTGATTAGCATCACCTGTGTTGTTTGTTCCCGGATTCCAGAAAAATCCGTTTGCCTGACAGCGTGATTTGTCCACGATATCTTCTGCGCGAACGGTATTTCCAACTACATATCCATTTTTATCGACAATTGTTGGTTCTGCGTATACAGTAACATTCCCGTTTACAATAGCAACCGTTTTTTTCTGAACAGACAATTGAGCCATATCAGGTTTTCTGACGGTTTTGATTGTAGGAGTATTATCTGTGGTATAAGGTGGAATTGTATATGATCCACTAGGAGTATATGAAGATGTTGTGTTGGGTGACAAATCTGCGTTTGTATATTCCGTAACTACCCCACCCAATTCATATAGATTATGATTAACATAATCTGTGGACGGAATTCCAACTTCACCTGTTCCTATATACGAGATTGTTTCAGTATCACCATCAACATAATTGATACCGGCATTAACAACGGTAAATCCAGAAACCACTCCAGCGTTCGCTGTTACTGTACCAGTAAGACCGGTACCAACAAGATCCGATTCAAGTTCATTAACAGAAATGATATCTCCTGTTAACCAACCAGTTCCACCATCAGTAACAGTAACTGTATTAACCGCACCAGTGACAGATGATACGGTACTGTCGATAGTTCCTGTGTCTGCATCAGAAAAATCCAAAGATTCTGCGAGAGTGATTGAATCTCCTACAGCATATCCAATACCTTTTGTTACGATACTCAGTGTTGGGACAAGACCTGCGGTAACTTCCAGAGATACAGTACAGCCAGTACCACCACCATCGGTTGTTGTTGCATAACCTAAACCACTATTATCATAAACACCTTCTACAAGTACTCCGCCAGCATTATCAACGGTTGCGCCTAAGCTAGTTGGTTCACCAACGATAGTGGTGATTGTAAACACAAAAGGTGTTACGGGACGATTTGATTGTTGACCTAAAGACATAATATTTCCTCCATATTATATTAATATTATTTTTACCCAAAAGGGTCTTATTTTTATTTATAAAAATATGAATATATTTTTTATAATTAGAGGGAGATTATATGGGATAACTTCATGTTAACATTGACTTTTTCAGCATCTATACCTAACTCATCAATAATATAAAATGCTATTAGACCGGGTAAATGTATGCTAGGATTACCTACATACATTTTATAAACTTCTTCTAAGGTGGAGTTTTCAGAGACCATCGCAATTTGTTCTGATAGAGTAATAAGGGGAGTTTCCATATCAAGAGTGTTGTATGTCACTCCCCAATTATTTTTTATGATTTTTAATAATTTTTTCATGTATTACATTATATTATAATTAAATGCCCCTGTAAACAGAACTCATGTAAACAGGGGCATTTAATTTTATCGAGGTGCTACGGTTGATACTGCGACACTACCACTTTTCACGGGTTTTGATTTACTTTTTACAGACTCTTCTGAATCATCATCATCACTTTTCTTTTTCTTTTTATTGATGATGTTATTACGTGTCTGTAATTTAGCAACATCCCCGGTAGTTGTTCCGGTTGAAATTCCTGTAGGTGTACCAGATATTTCTTCCCCTATGTATGTACTAATCCTTTCCAATATATCCATGATATCCTCTTATGGTAGTGCCGGTATAGGATTAACAATCACAGGATCAACCACAACAGGATCAACCACAACAGGATTAACGACTGTTGGTGTTGCTGTTTGATTTTCATAATCGTTACGATTATCGCTGTTATTGCTGTTATCACTGTTATCAGACAAATCATTTCCTTGATTGCTGTTATTACTGTTATCAGACAAATCATTTCCTTGATTGCTGTTATTACTGTTATCAGACAAATCATTTCCTTGATTGCTGTTATCACTTTGATTATTATAGCTATCAGCAATAGGAGATGTAGATGTCGTTGCTACACCATTAACACCATTGTTAACCGCTTGATCTCCTCCAGCAGTGTATACAGTAGATCTGGTTCCCATAGCTCCTGTAACCCTATCCACAGCAAACCCCATTAAAGTGAATCGTGCTATATCTTTTACGACACCAAATCCCTCTTTTACCACAGAAGACTCTACAGGGGAATATCCATTTGTGGATGCTATAGCATGTAAGCCTGTTATTTCTGCGGTTTTGTCTGCTTTGTTGATAATTCCTTGACCGATAAATACTGTTTTTAATTTACCTTCATCATCGGTTTCTACAAGAAAACCTGCACTTGAGTATTTACCATCGAGTTGTGATGGTTGTGGTTTTGGTGCGGCGGCTTTTGCTTCTTCGATTGCTTGTATCGCCTCTATTCTTTTTTGGTCAAATTCTATTTTTTTCATCTGAACATCATTGAAATTCGTACCACATCCAACTAATAAAAAGATCATGATAAAGCTTATTACATATTTGATATAATTCATCATTTCACTCCTTTATATAGATTTAATTACTGACTGCAAATCATCAAGACCGAATAATCTTGCTATGCCATGCATCAATTGCTTTAATTTATTCTTAACTTCATCGCCTGCCTCTTTTGCCGCATCTGTTAGGTTGGTTATGGCATTTTTAGCTTTAGTTAACATATCTTCACTTTTGGTTTTTATGTGTGCCCATATATGCCATCCAGTAACAGCGTCTATGAGATGTAAGGGTCCCGATACTAGATGAAGGGTTGCCATATCAAGTTTTAGAAGAAAATCCAAAACCTGTTCTTTTGTTATTTGGGTGTTGGCTAATTCTTTCATTCGAACTTTTGAATCTTCATTACCAGCAGCAGCCCGAAGTGTGTGCCAGATAAATTCTGCCATTAACTTTCCAGATTTGAGTGCGACCTGAATAAGACCGTCACCTGATTTATGTGCCCCTCCACCTATACTTTTAAGTAAGGCACCAGCCCCTTTTTTAAGGGTATTGAGATCGAATGCCTCGTTCATATTCGCGCTATCATCAAGTATCATTGATATTTCTAATACAATCTCCATGTCTCTATATTCCTCATGGGTGTATAGTCTCTGATTAATTTTGTTTAAAATATCCATTAATTATAATCTCCTTCTACTGTATTAATATAACTATCAATCAGGATTATATGACATCATTTACATGTCAGATTCCTGATTTATCTTCGTACATCTTCCATTTACTTTGTTCTTTTTTGGGAATGCGCTCATACGTTTCTTCTGGGGTCAGCCATTTTATTGAGTTTTTACTGGTTAATTCGATAGTGTCCTTCCAAGGATTTACAATATAAATATCTTTTCCATTTTTATCAGCATATTCACATTCACGCCATGTACCATTACCCATTTTACCGTCTTTAAATGTCATAGCACATACATGTTCAACTGTATCAATAACTTTAAAGAATATATCAAACCCCATATCATCAACTCGACCTTGTATCCAGTTAACATTGGGATTAACAATAATAAATTCTGGAAATTTTTCTGTTATGATGTTGATGGATTTTTTTTCTTCTGGTTTGTCATAAAATGCACGTGGATGTGCAAAATATATTTTACGGCGGTTAGCCTCGGTTAAATAGTTGCTAAACTTCATAATATCCTCTCATATTAGGTGTAAGTCTCCCTTATCGTCGATCCATAACGTATAGAAACTAATAGGTGGTATTTTTTCTGTTGTTATATCCAAATTGTATTTATTTATAACCTTATCTTCTATGTCCTTGGAAAGATTCTTTTCTATATCCTTCAATGCTTTAAGGTTAGGTTTGTGATCATCTATTAATCGAACACGTCTGAATTCCCCGGTTTTTATATACCTTAACATGACATTTTTTTTAACACCATCAATCGTTTTTCCGGGCTTCCACTCATCACCTGACATTTCAACGTCAACAATCTTACCATCGATATTGACACCATTTTGAATAAACGTTTTCTTAAATTCATCCATATCATTAAATGATGCTCTTGCTGTGAGAAAAATAATCTTACTACCAGAGTCCATTTCTTTGATTTTAGCAATCATATTTCTAATTCTGGTGAATGTTTTTGGTATAGGTATACTCGTTTCCCTAAATATCTTAGCACTACGAAATTGATGAAAGTCGTACTCTTCACCATCTTTTAATTTATAGCTATTATATTCTGTATTGGTTAACTCCCGTACAACTTTACCGTTCTTTTTTACTAATACTTTAGCAAAGGTCTTGAATATAGTTTCGTCGATATCAACAAAGGTAATACCTTTACCATAACGTTCACGTGAAAATTCATTTAAATATCTATCAAACCTCATTTATATAACTTTCCTTTGTTTATTAAGTCGTTATATTTTTCTTTACCATAATAATTGTATAGAACCATATGTACATATTCATGACCTGTTACTTCAAAGTCTAGTAAGCTATGCACTATAATTGTTTGTCTATTATCAACACCAGAAAAGAAAAAATATCCAGTATTAATGAAATCTTTTCTTACTATTAGTCTATGCTCGGGTATTATTATCTCAAAATTAATTGGGGTATTTGACCCAAACTGTTCAATTCTTTGTTTATATAAAGGATCTCCTTTTCTAATATCCAGAGGTGTTGGATTAGATACATCACAACTCGGTATTAATATAAAGAGTAATACACTAATTATTGATATTATATATTTCATTATGCCTCTAAAGCGTAACTCTCTAGTACCTTTTCCCCTGCTATATAATTTCTTGATGCTGATATTACCGAATCAGCCCCTATATCAGGTTTACGACCGACTACAGGGCATGATTGTCCATCAGTAACTGTCAAATTACTATCAACTGTTATATCATACACGCCTGTTTTGTTGTTTCTGTATATTGAAGTTACTGTTGCAACATTAGAGCCGTCAGTGATAACAAATCGACCTATACCAGTAAAACCGGTGTCCATTCTGGTATCAAAATTCACAAAATTTGCAGTGAATGTTGTTCCTGCTATAACACCCGTATCAACTCTTAGAAATAATCCTGAGTTTTTCCATTCAGTGTTGTCTATTGATACTATACCTACACCTAATCCATCATAGTCCAACGAATCAAGTTTAGTGTTTAATGTTATAGGGATAGATGTAATGAATGGTTCTGTGTATCCCGTTCCTTGATAACCGTTTTTTCCTAAGTCGGCCATATTATAAAATCCTCCGTTTAATATATAATGTTCATATGTATTTATAAAAACATAAATACACTTAACTGGTAGAGTGAGGAGTTAATATATGAAATTTGGTACATTTATTTTAAACGAAAATATGATAGATAAATCCAAATCATTTTTAAAAAAAATGGATTTTTCAAAGTCAAAGAATTTCCTTAAAAATGAATTTGATAAGTTTGTGCATGCATCGATATCCAGTGGTATAGAAGAACAGGTTATATCTCTGATCAACAAAGCCTTTGGTACACATTTTCGTAATCTAAACCAACTAAAAAAAGAAAGATTGAAAGAATCGGATGAATTGATTAACGAAGACCTTGCTCATTGGTGGGATGTAGTTAAAACAGAGGCATTTCCTACCTTAGCATTTTATCCGGCATTAACGGTTTGGTTAGAGATTGATAAACTGTTCAAAATGCAGGACATGGATATAACTAAAACTATTGTGTATTCTTTGTTTTGGATATTACTTATAAGCGGTAAATACGTAAAGGGTTGGTCACAATGGAAAAAACAAAACCCTGATGAATATAATGCTGAAAGGTTACAAGGTAAAGGAGGAATAATATAATTAGTAAAATCGGAAGGCTATTAAAACGATTGGGTTGAATATGGATGTTGACACTAAAACACTCACAGATCCAACGATACTTTGAAACGTTGGTATGACGATACATCAAAAATGGATACAGGAATAAGAAAATTACAAGATAAACTGATTCATAGTGAAATAAAAAAATGAGGCTTATTGGAGGATAAAATGGATTTATTGAATAAGATTGATATGTTTGTTGGTTATACTGTTGAGGATATCAACGAGGAAACTGAGTACCAAAAATTTTTCAAAAAGAAGTTGAAGGCATATAATATATCTTCACCTTCTGAACTTGATGACGAAAAGAAGAAGAAATTCTTTGATGAGATTAAAAAAGAGTGGACTTCTGGCAAAGGTGAGAAAAAAACCAACGAAGGTGAACTACCACCCGCATTGAAGAAGGCCATTGAAGCGAAAAAGAAGAAAGATGGTGATGATGGTGATGGGGAAGAGGGTGAGTCCAAAAAACATGAAGACTCTGAGTCTGATAAAGAAGAAAAAGAGGAACACAAGAAAGGATCTAAAAAAGACAAAGCCGATAAATAATGAACAATCGTTCTATTAAGAGTCATATAACATCAGGTTGTACAAAGTATGTCCCTGTATACCCTGAGAAGTATAAAGGCAAACCACCCATTATATGTAGATCGGGTTGGGAAGAGGTATTCTGTCGATGGGCTGATCACTCAGGAGGCATCAAATCTTGGGCGAGCGAAGAGGTTTCGATTAGATATCAAGACCCCATTCAGCCCATCAAGAATAATAAACCACATTTCAAGACCTATTGGCCTGATTATGTGATTGAGACAATACATGATGAGATATATCTTATTGAGGTCAAGCCCTTTAAGTATACAAAACCACCAACAAAAAACAAGAATAAATCTCGAAAGACAATTATGACTGAGAACAAATCTTGGTTGGTTAATCAGGCTAAATGGAAAGCAGCCGACGTATACTGTTTTAAGAAGGGCTGGATATTTAAAATAATCACGGAAAAGGAATTATTTGGGAAATTATAATGGCTATTAGGGTAATCATGAGAAAGAATTTCCAGAATGTCGCATGGCGTTCTGGTCATATCTATAAATTTAAATATCAGGCATGGTCGAATGATCCAGAACCTGTGATAATTCTAATGTATGCGTTGAGTGGTACACATCCTAACACTGGTCATGAGTGGAGATTTTTTCAGGGAATAAATTTCACTTATATAGATAGGTCTCATCGCAGACAATTTGCAAAGTCATGGGTCAGGGAATGGGAAACTACAGGTGGAAGTTTTCAGTTCACCTATGAGAGGGTGAAGAGACAATATCCCTATCTACAGACGGCGGTTAGGAGGTATTTCTTTAGCCCTGCTTATTATATACAAAACCCTATAGAAGTGCCATTAGAGGATATAGAAAGTGTCATTGTTAGTACATGGTCTAAAGATTTTAGTAAAAAATTAAGAACCAATCTTGTTCAAAAGTTTAAAGGGGCAAAACAAAGAATTGCACAGGGGTTGGAGACAGGTATATTCAAATCAAGACGATGAAATATGTAAAGTTAAACTTGACATTTGGGGATAAACTTAAAATGTTGTTATTTGGTTTGGTGCCAGAGGACAAACTCCCCGTCAAAGAAGTCGTCCGTGAAGATATTGTCGAAAATGAGATTCGGCGTGTATATAATGACCATAAAGAAGTTATAAATACAAAAGATGATGAGAAATTTCATGTTCCATTTTTTGAGTTACAAGACGATGACGTGAAGAGTAATTTCTAAGGAGTTTTTATGAAAATAGATGAAGTTATAGATAGATATTTGGTGGAAATGGATATTGATAAAGTACTTAAATCTTTGTTTGATGGTAAAACTAAAAGAAAAGCTTTAATAAAAAAATCTAGTTTTATTGATAAACTATTAGGTATTTTTGTCGATGTTAATTCAATTGATGGTGAACTTGGATTGAATGCCGACGCTATGCGAGATGTGTTAGATAGTGAAGGTTTCACTGATGAGGAAATAAAAGCCATAAGAGAAGTTGTTATTAAAGCATCTAAGACTGTATCACGTTATATTGCGAACAAATATAAAATGAAGGTGTCAGAAATACCATCAAATTTTGGTGTTTATACTGTAGTTAATATGTCCCTTTCTGATAGTAAAATGGAGAAAGAATTTAACGATCTATTAAAGAAACAGGTATATCAAAGATTGAATAAGATATAAGAGCAATTTCTAAGGTGTAAATATGTATGATATCGACAATATGATATTTCAGGATAAGGAGAAAATAGAAATGAGTGATACACAAACTGTTACCGAAAAAAGAACCGTTGTGAAAAGTGAAACTAAGGCTAAGAAAAACAAGCCGGGTATTGGATTAGATGTTGGTACAGGGTTTCTTGTTGGCGCGGGTTATGATGGAGCAAAAGTAAAATTCGCACCTCTCAGGGACGCATTTTATACTTTAGATAAAGATACATTTAATCGTTCAATGTTTGATAAGGGTAGTATGAAATATATAGAAATAGGTGGTAGTGTTCATGTTATTGGTGAGGATGCGTTAACTCTTGCCAAGATTAGAAATACTTCTGCCTCTCGTCCTTTGAGTGAAGGTGTAATTAACCCTAAAGAAAGGAATGCTGCACCTATTTTAAAAGAAATGTTCAGATATTGTGTACAACCATTCATAAATCGAGAAGGAGAGACAATAGTTTTTTCTGTGCCTGCACAAAAGATTGGTGATGAAGGATTTAACGTTGATTATCACTCTATGTCTATACAGTCATTGGCAAAAACCTTTGGACTTAATGCGGTACCTTTAAACGAAGCGTATGCTGTAATTCTTTCTGAGATGGAAAGTACTGATGATGTTACTGGATTAGGGTTTTCTTTCGGCGCAGGTTTAGTAAATGTGTGTTTTGTGTATAAATCTATGTTGTTGTTTGAATTCAGCATAGGAAAATCAGGTGATTTTATTGATACAGAATCAGCAAAAGCGTGTGGAATTTCCACTTCTGTAATAAATCATATTAAAGAGAAGGAATTAGTTTTGACAGCTGATGAATTTTCTGCCTCTCCTGAAATTAGAGCGTTGATTTTTACTTATAGATACGTGATTAAGAATACCCTAAAAGAGGTACTCAGAGCATTTACTACAACAAGTGATATTAATGTTATTGATCCAATTCCGATTGTTATTTCAGGTGGAACGAGTATTCCAGAGGGGTTTATTGATTTATTTCAAGAAGAGCTTAAAAACGTTAACTTGCCGTTCAAGGTAACAGAAGTTATCCCGGCTAAAAATAGGTTGGCGGCGGTTGCGCATGGCTGTTTGATCTGGGCGAACCACCTAGAAAAATAAGAGAGAGGTAGTTATGTCAGATGACAAAACGCCCATTCATTCCGAAGGCTGGAAGCAATGGTCAATGCAGGTAAAAGAGTCCCTTGAAAAATTAGAGAAGAAAGTAGAATTGTTAGAGGGTCGTACTACAAAACACAGAGAAGAATTTTTAGTTGAAACAACTACGCTAAAGGTTAAAGCTGGTGTTGTAGGTACGGTTGCAGGTATTATAGCATCTTTGGTGACTACTATTATGGGGGGTTTTATTGTATACCAGTTAACTACCGCTAGACATAGTAGCCCCCCTGAAACCTACAAACATCCATCACAGACAGAGCAGCCAGTCGGTATGATATCCCCTAGCTCACTAAATATTTTGAATATAAAGGGGGATATTAGCTAATGGGGTGGATTGATAATTTATCGAGACGTATCGGCGAAAGAAAGGTTAAATCAATGATAGAAAAGGAACATCAGGAAACTCCTATGCCAGATATCAAAAAAGATCTTGATGACCTTGAAGAGTTGAGATTACAGTTGGTAAAAAAAGACGAGGAACTCGAAAAAACTCGCCTCGAATGGGATCGGACTTTTGATTCAATCATCGATAACATAGTATTAATTGACAGGGATATGTGTATAACAAAGGCTAACAATTCTTTCCATGATTGCATGGAAAGAGAGGTTGGTCATATAGAATATCTGGGTATGAGATGGTCTGATTTTAGAAGCATTTCGGGTATACCAAGTGACGTATGTCCTGTAGAAAGATGCTTTGAAACCGGAGTTCATCAAGAAGCAACTATTCCGATTCGAGGTAAAATAGTGGCTGTCACGGTTAATCCTATATATATTAACACAACAATGGGTAAAGAGATACTTGGTGTCGTTCGTGTATCAAGAGATATAACCTCTGTGGAGAAGATTAAAACCACATTAGAGAGACGATCTACTATATACCACGCTATATCAGAAATGAGTAAAATATTAGTTAATCATAGGAATTGGAGTTCTGCTGTTAATTTGATCCTTGGTGATCTCGGTAGAGCAATAGGTGCTAGCAGGGTATATATTTTTAAAAATGAAATAAGGGGTGATTGTATCTGTTCAATCCGACAGAGTGTTTTTCATAACAAACAAAGGGATTATTGTGATTCTGGTGATTTAACTGATTGTATTAATTATGATTTATTACCGGAATGGCGTTCTAAAATGGAACATGGTTTGTCTGTTGAGGGGAGTATCATAGATTGTGATTTGTGTCCCAATAAACATGCATGTAAATGCTCGGATGAGGTCTTGGTTTGCGCTGTCCCTGTTTTTGTTGATGGTAGCTGGTGGGGTTTTATTGGATTTGACTATCAGAACGGAACACGTATTTGGAAGGACGAGGATGCCACTTTGTTACGAATTGCGGCAGATATCCTTGGTGGCGTCATTTATCACCGCAGTAGATATTTTGATGCTTTGAATGCTTTGAATGGTTTGGAAGATTGTGTAGATGAACTGGTTCATGAAAGGGAATTATAGGTTATGGCGGTAACAGTAAATACCAGTAATTATTCACTATTAAGTAACTGTGATTCATTAACCAGTGGTGGGACGTGGACTGGCGGTAATGCCAGAACCATTGAAACAGATTTTTATAAATTTGATGGTGGTGGTGGTACACCCGCGTGTATCGCTTATACAATAAGAACTATCTCAAACTATCAGCTGAATTTTTCACCAACGACCTCCGTTAATTTAACAGTAGGATCTCCTATTATACGATTGTGGTTCTTGTCGTCTCAACAATTTGCTTCTCAAGCATTAGGTGGTATTAGATTTTATATAACCAATGGTGTAAACACAGCGTACTGGAATGTATTAGGAGGGGACACGTACCCCGGTGGTTGGTATATGATTGCTGTTGACACTGACACAACACAAACCAGCGGAACAAAACCTACCATGACATCCATCACCGGGATCGGTTTGGATATCACGACAACAGCCGCTTCAAAGAATATTCCCACTACATATATAGATCATTTGCATAGGTTGGATAGTTTGATTACATATGGTGATGTTGGAGGTGTAAGCCCGTATGGTATAGAAGAGGTATATCAGGCACAGAATACAACCACAACAGCATATGGTGTAATAAGAAAGGTTAACTCTGTTTATTTCCTCGCAGGTTCTTATGGTATAGGTGATGCCACTGGTGCAAACAATACGGATTACGCTGATAGTGATGAAGTTATCATATATGACGGATCGCCTATGGCCGATGGTAAATTCAATATAATCGTGGTTGAGGGAACCGGTGTAACCGATGCATCATTTAACCAATGTGTTATAAAAGCATCAGGAAATCCTTTTGATTTTAATGGTACGGACACTGGTGTACCTATATCACTAACTGGTAACAGTTTCATTAATTGTCGATTGCCTGAGTTTTCCTCTGATGATACTGTAACAAGCAATAATTTTATTGGTTGTAATGCAGTATATCCATATTCAAGTACTTTTGAGAATAATACAATTTCTGCCAGTATTGAGACTGTCACGGGATCGTTATATATAGATTCTACATCAACGGCAACTAATTGTGTTAATTTAACATTTAATACTTATAGTGGAAAATATGCGGTTTATATTCCGGCAACGGTAACGGGATCTATAACATTTGATAATTGGCAGTTTGATGGTAGCGGTACGGATGCTTATTCAGGGAACATGCTTGATGCTGCTAAACCTTCAACTGGTGTGTTTGGTATGACCTCTCAGGCAAATACCATGTATACTACATTGATGAAAGATGGTTATGTTCAACTTGATCTTAGAGAACACTTTGAACGTAATACAGAATTGATGTATAGAAAGGCAGAGTTAGACGACGAGCCGGACAATTGGGCTATACGAGTTAAAACATTTAATGATGCGGATACAGCACAGCTGGCATTTGCTATTTCGTGGTTGGAAATTAGAGCCTAATGTTACAGAGTATTGCTTGGGGTAACCAATGGGATTACTGGAAATACTTTGATGGTGAAGTTGATGACCATAGAGTCATGTTTGATGGTCCCACAAAAACTATTTGGATACTTGAAGGAATTTCTGAGATCTTTGTTAAAGAACATCTTTATTCTGATTGGAAAGAGTGGATTTCTTTATACGATCATACCAAGTACCCACAAGCATTTGAAACAGAGGGCGGTAGACCCATTTCTGCAACAGAACGATTAGGTGATTCCTATCTCTTGATCAACGATTGGACTATTAGACAAAGAGATTCAAGAACTACGGTTAATGTCATAGGAAACCTATATGCATATGATTCTAATAACGAGGCAAAAGATCCATACGGTGTTGATCCATATGGAGGTAGGAGTATCACATCAAAGGTTTCCAGTATAGTGAATACCATATCACCTGATGTTAGTGGTATAGTAATAGATTACAATCAGGTTGCTTCTGCTGTTTGGAATGCGATGAAAATATCACATACGTCCAATGGCACGATGGGACAACAAATGTCCAACATCCCCACAACGCAGCAAATTGTTAATGGTGTTTGGGATGAGAGCGCAACTAATCACAGGGGCGTTGGAAGTATTGGTGAACAACAATATTTAACACATGAAGAATCAAAACGATCCAGACAGATGGCAACCAACAATGTTGAGATATCAAGGATTGGTTCTGGTGTATCACAAGTTGATATGATTAATGTTTATGATGATGACGGTATAACTCTATTATACACTATTAAAGTAACAGGTGAGGATGCTGACAACAGAGAAGTCACTTACACTAAACCGTATTAAGGGGATTTATTAATGGGCGTATATCCAATGTGGATGAATAGAAGGGGCTGTAAACCCATTACTATCGAAATCCCTGTCCCCGGTAACGGCGGTAGTGGAGGTGGCGGTAGTGGAGGTGGCGGTAGTGGAGGTGGCGGTGGTGCAGTTATACCAATAAAACAACCACTCCCTAAAGTAAGGATTAAGAAAGTCATCGTAATGGATGAGTATGAACATATGAATGTAACGGTATTACAGGTAATTGACCTGTCATTGAATGGAGGAATATAATGTTAACGTTTGAAAAGAGGAAGACAAAGAAATTGTCCATGCCTGTTCTCGTTGAAGGTATTGATCAATCATTCCTTAGATTCAAGTTTGTTATTGAATCAAATGGAGTAGAATATGCCTTCCCTGCAGAGAGAGGTGGTGATAGCGTAAACTTCATCATCCCGCCTTTGGATACAGTTATTAGAGATATTGAGGATGGTACCTATAATGCCAAACTCGAAGTTTCTGCTATCACAGAGGGTGACAGAGGATTTTTTATGCAGCCATGGGGCGAGCAGATCAGGGTTAAGAATTCGGTTATGGTTAAACTTGAAGACCCGGTAGTGGAAGAGGATAAAATCGAAGAGGCTCCTTCCGAAAAGGTCAAACTTAAGATTACCAGTATATTTACAGAAGAAGATATTAGCACTCCAGTTAAAGAGGAATGTGACGACGATAATAATAATGAAAAGAAAAAGAAAAATGACAAAATGAGAAAGAAATTTCTCTAATAAAGTTTACATATATGGTAAAAATTGCTATCATATGATTAAATTAAATAATTTGTGGAGGTTTGTAATATGAAGTTTGCGTTAGGTGAAATCCGAGGAATGAAAGATCCTCTTACGGTGTTAATCGAAAAGCAGATACCCATTAAAGCGGCGTGGAAACTAAATCGTCTCATTAAGTCTTTTGATAAAGAACTCGGAGAAATCGAAGAATTTCGTGTTAACCTAGTTCAAAAACTAGGCGATACGGGTGAGGACGGTAATATACAAGTACCTAAAGATAAAATGTCAATTTTTGTAGAAGAGTTCAATGAACTTCTTTCTCAAGAAGTTGATATTGAATTTGATCCAATTGATATTGATGTTTTCGGTGATGTCTCGCTCAGTGCCAAGGATATGTTATTGTTAGATAAAATTTTTAAATAGAAAATTTACAAAAAAATGAACAATTATAGGGATGCCTGATGGTATCCTTTTTTTTATGTCAAAAGAGTATTTATACACTATATGTATATTTTTAAAACTTGTTGAAAAAGTCAATCATTAAACAATAAATGAGAAACCACGATGAGTGTTATTTTTTTTATAAATAACTTATAGATGAAATTAAGTTATTGGAGACACTAATATGGCTGATACATTATATAAGTTTTACGTAAGAAACACAACAGATGATGGTTGGGTTAATATCCTAACAGAAGATAACATAAGTGTTGTCGATTCTAATAATATATTTTTGGGTAATAGATTAGATGAGGTTCTATATGAACTTAACACAAAATTAGAAAGCATTGATGGTGGTGGACCTGGATGGGATGGAAGTCCTGTACATATCATAGAAACAGGAAATACATCAGGTTTTAATGATAACACTGCTTCCTTCTCAACAGAAGGGGGCGCTACTATATTTTTGGATGCTAACATTGGCGGTAATCTCGGAGTTCAAGGAACATCATCTTTTAGTGGTGATATGACCCTTGTAGGATCTGATATTAATATCGGTGGTGATATATTTTCTGTTGTGAACATTTCAGGTGATGGCACTGGTGACATTGATGGATTTGTTAATGCAACAGTAACTGGTACTATAGAAGGTAATGTCCTTATTGTAACAGGAACCGTAAAATCCGATCTCATTCCCGATGAGACTGATATGTATGACCTTGGTTCTAGTGGGGTGGTATGGAATAACATCTACGCTGCAATATATAACGGTGATCTTAAAGGTAATATTCGTAACGGAAACGATACAATAATTCTTACTGTTGGTGATGATCTTACTCCTGCTGAATTCATAGGTAATGTTACAGGTAGTGTAACCGGCGATTTGATAGGTAATGTCACAGGTGATGTTACTGGTAGTATTTTAAATACTGACCTGACTGTGATCCTTGATTCTGGTGATGATTTGATTCCTGCCATATTTACAGGTAACGTTACCGGCGATTTGACCGGTAACGTTACCGGAAACATTATTGGTGATGTGACCGGTGATCTTACAGGAAATATACTATCCGATGGTGGTCAGTTAGTTATAAACAATGGTACCGATGGTACGGATGCATTCTTTATCGGCGCTTTAACAGGAAATGTTACAGGTGATGTAACAGGTGATGTAACAGGTGACACTTTTGGTTTTCATACAGGTGATGTTACAGGTGATGTTACAGGTGATACTTTTGGTCTTCACACAGGTAACGTTATCGGTGATGTAACTGGTGACACTAACGGTCTCCATACTGGTAACGTGAGTGGTTATATTCTAGCATCAAATAATATTTCTGTAATTCTTGATAACGGTACCAATGGAACCGATGCTACATTTTATGGTGACGTAACCGGTAATGTAACCGGTGACCTTACTGGTGACATTTTTAATGTTGACGATACTTTAATTTTCACCTCTGGTAGCAACGGGGTTCCTGCAGAATTTATTGGTAATGTAACAGGTGATTTAACTGGTGACACTAACGGTCTTCATACAGGAAATGTTACAGGTGATGTAACAGGTGATACTTTTGGTCTTCACACAGGTAACGTTATCGGTGATGTAACTGGTGACACCAGTGGTCTTCATACTGGCGATGTTATTGGTAATGTGGATGGTAATCTCGAAGGTGATGTAACTGGTAACACTAACGGTCTTCATACAGGTAATGTTATAGGAGATGTCACTGGTGATGTCACTGGTAACACTAACGGTCTCCATACCGGTAATGTTATAGGAGATGTTTTTTCCTCAGATGGTATTAATAAGATATTAGATAACGGTACCAATGGAACCGATGCCACCTTTGTGGGAACAACCACAGGTTATCATAATGGTAATGTGACAGGAAATGTAGTTGCGTCCGATGCCCCCTATCCTATTATTCTCAATAACGGAACAGATGGGACAGATGCAACTTTTCAGGGCGATGTATTAAATTCCGATTCATCAATAGTTGTGAATGTTGGCTCTAATGCAATTCCAGCCGAATTTACCGGTAATTTAATAGGTAATGTTAATGGAAATACAGTAGGCGTCCATACAGGAGAATCAAATGGTCTTCATACAGGTGATGTCACTGGTGATGTAACAGGTGATACTTTTGGTATCCATACAGGTAACGTTGTTGGTAACGTATCAGGTGACACCAGTGGTCTCCATACCGGGAACGTTGTTGGTAATGTAACAGGTGCAACTAACGGTCTTCATACCGGTAATGTTGTTGGTAATGTGACAGGTAACCTCGAAGGTGACGTAACCGGAGATTTAACTGGTGATACTTTTGGTACTCATACTGGTAGTGTTTTTGGTGATGTTACAGGTAACCTTAGCGGGGACACTGTCGGTACGCATACCGGTAGTGTTATAGGTAATGTATCTGGAAATTTGACGGGTAATGTTACTGGTGATCTTGACGGTAATGTATTGAATGAAGATCTCACCATAATCCTTTCTTCTGGTTCTGATGTAACTCCTGCGGTGTTCGTTGGTAATGTGACAGGGAACGTGACAGGAACGTTAAATGGAAACTCAAACGGTCTTCATACAGGTAATGTCACTGGTGATGTAACTGGTGATACTTTTGGTATCCATACAGGTGATGTCGTTGGTAATCTCACTGGAGCATCAAATGGTCTTCATACTGGCGACGTTATTGGTAACACTAATGGTCTTCATACAGGTAATGTTGTTGGTAATGTAACAGGTAATACTACTGGTAATATTCTTTCTGATAACGGCTTGGTGACAATACTTAGTAACGGAGTATCACCTGATGGTGCTGATGCTATCTTTGTTGGTAGTGTAAACGGTAATGTAACAGGTAATACCTCGGGTATACATACAGGAAAAGTGGTAGGCGACCTTGACGGTAATGTATTAAACGAAGATCTCACCATAATTCTTTCTTCTGGTTCTGATGTAACTCCTGCAATTTTTGTTGGTAATGTTACAGGGAACGTGACCGGTGATCTTGATGGTGATGTAAACGGTAACGTTACAGGCAACACTTTTGGTATACATACCGGAGATGTTACAGGTAACGTAACTGGTGATACTTTCGGTTCACATACAGGCTCGACCAATGGTCTTCACACAGGTAATGTCGTTGGTAATGTAACAGGTGACACCACAGGAACACACATAGGACCTGTTACCGGAGATGTTACAGGTAATCTTGTTGCGGCTATGACAACTGCCCATGATATGTCGGTTAGTGACATAGATGCTGTTAGTGTAACAACAGGTTCACTCTCAACCTCATCTGTTAATTCAAGTTTCATCCCTTCAAGTCCTTTTAACTTGGGTTCAGCTGTTAATTCTTGGGGTGATTTACATATTAGTAGAATATTAGGTGCTGTTAATATAGAATCGACCGTTGCCACAATTGGAACATTAAACGTATCTTCGATTAGCGGCGCAACTCTGACAGGATCATTTATAGGAAATTTAACAGGTGACGTTGATGCTGATATGGTTACAGCAAACACTTTGACAGGAAATTTCAATGGTAATATTGAGGGTGATACGACTCAGGTGACTTCTGGATGGGATCTGGTTAACGGAGTGGGATCAGCTAATGCGTTTGATGTTGTCGGTGGAGTTAGTATCGGAAAAAATTTAACAGTATCAGAAAGTGTTATGGTTGGTGGGGGTGTTACTGTAACAGGTGACGTTTTAGCGAATAATCTAGACTTTGCTAATTTCAACTCAGATATCATACCTGTCACTGATGATACATACAATTTAGGGTCTCCTACTCATAGATGGTCAAGCGTAAACGCGAATCAAATAACTGTTGATACCTTAGCGTTTAGCTTACTGTCCGGTGATATCATGGGTGACGTTCAATCTGGGAATGGTGATATCGTTCTTGATAACGGGGTTGACGGAACCGATGCAACTTTTCAGGGTGATATAATTTCTCCTGATGGGACGACAATCTTTAGTAACGGTGATCTTATTGATGGTTCTGATTCTTTATTAACAAGTAATGTAATAGGTAATGTAACAGGGGGTATTACGGCAACTTCACTGAATGTTACTGGTAATATCACATCAAATATTATACCGAATGTTACAAACACCTATACATTAGGTGACAATACCCATAGATGGGCTAATGTATATACCGGAACAATAACATCAGGGACAATTATTTCTACAAGCATCATAGGTACTGTTATTGGCGATTTAACTGGTGATTTGATTGCTATAACAACAAATGCTGTTAATATAACAACAACAGGTGATATTAATGTTGGTGGGACGTTAACATCTGATATTATTATAACACCACAACTTGACGGTAATATCAAGGGTAATATTTTAAATTCTGATGATGTTTTCATTTTTAACAGTGGCGGTAATGGAAATGATGCTGAGTATACAGGCAACGTAACCGGTGATATAAGGTCTGGTAACGGTGTTGTTATATTAGATAACGGGTCTGATGGTACTGATGCAGTTTTTGTAGGTAATCTAACAAAGACAACAGGTGTTAGTGTTACGAGTGTATCAAACTCAGTGGATCAATATACAGGCGCTCTTAGGGTTGCTGGTGGTATTTCACTGGAAAAAGATATATGGATTGGAGGAACTGCACACGTTCTTGGTTCATTCATACTCTCAGGTGCATTCAGTGTCCCTTATGCCACGATAGTTCAGGCTGAAATTACAAGTACAGCATCATCATTTGATAAAAATACAGGGGCTTTGGTTCTTACACACGGAGGTCTTGGTGTTGAAGAAAATGCCAACATAGGCGGTTACGTCACTATAGGCGAAACTCTCGATGTCATTGGTTCTACATATCTTCACAGCACGTTAAGAGTTGACGGTTCTGTTGATATAAACAATTACATTGACATAGATATAACTGGCGCTCCGGGTGACGCATTTTCACTTAACACTGATGGTTCTGTTACATTCGTTAACAATTCGTTTGATATAGACAGTAACGATGTGATTGGTATTGATACAGACACAACCCTTACACTAACAGGTACAACTAATCTCGATATAAATGGTGGAGATGTAACTTTTGACAGCACTGGAACTATGGTTATAGGTTCTATAGGGTCAACTACTATAACATCGGGTGATACTTACAGTATAACCGCAGATAATCAACTTAACATCACAAGTACAGTTGGAGATTTGTGGTTGTATTCTGGTGACAATTTTAAAGTGGTAGGCTATAACACACTTAATATTGAAAGTCCTGTCTCAACCATCGGATTAAATAATACTCAACTTCTTAACATAACTTCCAAGGTTAATAGTAATATTATACCAAGCGGTACAAATACGTTAGATATTGGTGGTGTTGGAGAAGCTTGGAGAGATTTTTATGTTAACAGAGTATTAGTTGAAGGTGGTAACACAACAACTAATAACAACACAGGAGACGTTATTGTTATCGGTGGTATTGCGACCCAGAATAATTTATGGGTTGATGGTAACACTGATATCATTGGAACACTTGATGTTGTAAGTAATACAACTATTGGTGGAACACTTGATGTTGTAAGTAATACAACTATTGGTGGAACACTTGATATATCTGGCATCACAACCATAACAAATACAACACAATCAGTAGATGTTGCTACAGGTGCGTTGGTTGTTGATGGTGGTGTGGGTATAGCGAAAAATGTATTCATAGGTGGTAATATAGAAGCCGGTGATATTACGGCACATATAAGTTTTCATGGTCAATTAATCGGAAATGTCATTGGTAATGTTACAGGAACTCTTGATGGTGATCTTCTCAACATGGTGACACATGGTGTTGCAATGGAGCTTGCTGATTATTTAGCTGTTGGTACATCACTAAGTGTTAATGGTATCTCAACACTAAATGATGATCTTTATGTTGATGGTAATACAACAGTTACCGGTAATTTAGATGTTATTGGTGATCTTATTGTTCAGGGAACTCAGACAATAATTAACACCGAAACTATAACTTTACAAGATAATATGATCATCTTAAATAATGGTCAAACTGGTATTCCATCTACATCACTGGTATCAGGATTTGAAGTTAATCGTGGAACAGAAGATAATTATAGATTTATGTTCCGTGAAACTGATGACACTTTCCGTGTTGGTGCCGGGTTCTTATCAATAGAAGTTTCGCCGGGTGAAGGGGCTTTATTCCAAGTTGGTGAATTGGTAACAGATATAACCACAGGTGCTTCTGGTACTGTAATATTAATTACAGGTGATATTCTTGATATTAATAAAACAGCCAATACAGCTGATTTTGTAAACGGAAACACTATTGATAGTGCAAGTGTAGGAGCATCATCAACTATAGTATCAGTTATATATGGTGATCAAACACAAGCTGTTGCGACAAGAGAGGATGTACCTCTTGATACTGGTATTGCGACATGGGATTCATCACAACAAATGTTTGTCGCCCTTTTATGGGAAACAGCGACTGATGCAATGGAGTTGATTCTTGGTCGTAAATATATTGTTGATGATTCAGTTTCCACGTTAACATTACCTGCATCACCGTCAGAGGTCGGGCAAATTGTGACATTAAAAGACCTTGATGGTGTTTGGTTTTCTAACCCGGTAACACTAGGATCAAATGGTAACAACATTATGGGATCTGTACAAGATATAATTCTTAATGTCACAGGTGATACCCTTGAATTAGTGTGGTCTGGTAATGTTCAGGGATGGATAATTTTATAAATAAAGAGTAGGAGATAATATATGTTATACCTGAGTAATTTTAAGACGTACCCGAAGGTTGTTACAAATAACCAAACGTCAGGTACCGTGACTATTGACTCGCTTGATGCGAGTATGTATAGGATGATTAAATATGACATTTTGATAGAAGATTTTTATACAAACTCTATATATCAAGGTCGATTTACAGTAACACATGATAGTTTGGACACTATAGTATCAGGGTTTGATTTGGTTATAGGGGGTGTTGATATAACATTAGATGCTGTTTATACAACAATCGTGGACTATTATCCAACGGTTATAGATATTAATCTAACCTTTCCTGCTAATTTTAACGGAAGTTGGTCATTAACCAAAGAAGTTTTTATAAATATTTCAAATATACAACGTGATGGATTTGATGGACCTGGAGATGGTCTTTTCCCCGGTCCTTACTTGTATCCGAACAATAGTTAATACAGGAGGAACAATAAATGTCTTACACAAAAACAACATGGGTGGATGGTCCTGGTGGTGGTACACCAATCAACGCTGTCACTTTAAATAATATCGAGGACGGTATCGAATCCGTTGAAATGAAGTCTGTAGGAGGGTGGGTCACAAAAACATTTGCGGATGATGGTACAAGTATCGTACCATTTCAGAAAGTTTTTGTTGATACAACAGGCGGAGCATTTGGTTTGGTATTACCTCTTACACCCGAAAACGGAACGACTGTTAAATTTGTTGATGTTAAAAGTAACTTTTCAACAAATAAGTTCACTATAAATGTGGGGGCAGGGGTTCTTTTGATGGGTGTAGCTGATGATTTCCTTGACCTTGTATCTGATAATGATTTTCTTGATATTACATATTTCAGTGCCGACGATAATTGGGTTGTGACAAACAAACCATAAAAATAGATCATAAATTATTCTTTTTATAGATAATATAATAAAACTCATAGTGGAGGTTTGGAAGCTATGTCAAACATAGATTTTAAAGTAAAAAAAGGTATTAATGTTAATAATGGATTGTTTGTGGCGAATGAACACGGAGTCCACATTAACAATACTCCCGTCACAACACAAACAGATATTAATAATCTCAAATCAACATTGGATGCTGATATATCTAGCGTACAAACACAAGTCACAACTATACTTGATAAAGGTGTTGACACTCTAACTGAATCTGAATTAACCCAATTAAATAACATTGATTCAACCACAATATCATCCACTCAATGGGGGTATGTTGGTACATTGGATCAGGGTTTAACTACTAGAACCAGAACAAACTTTGGTGGTCTTACTATCAAACCCGTTGTTGTTGATAGTAGTTTACCGGAATTCTCTTTAAGGGGTTTACAAAATCAGGCTAGGAACCTGTTGGAGATAAAAGAACCTGTATCTGTCAGTGAAAATGTCATCTTAAGTATTGAGTCGAGTGGTCGCATGATCTTTAATAACTATGAGGATCAACAGGCTTTTTCTATAACTCAACATACGGATAATGGCGTATTAGAATTAAATAATACCCCTACAAGTTCGGGTGGATCATTTTTAACAATATATAATAATAGTGATATGTGGGGTGATGTATTTATTGATTGTATATACACTTTAACAGGAGATTCTCTATTTACTGTTGACGGATCAGGTAATGTTGCAGCTAATAGCTTAGATGTTACTACTGATATCATACTTAAAGGTGATAATAATGCAACATCAATGATTATAGATTATATAGGTACTGGTGGAGAAGGTGGTTATGGTTACATTAATCTTACGTATGATGAGCCTTCTGATCTACGAATACAAACTGGTGTCACTAATTATGTAACAATGGATGGTGGTTTAAGTGTTGCGGGTAATGTTATATCTGGTACATGGAATGCTACTGCTATCGGCGCTACTTACGGAGGTACGGGACAAACATCATATACTGTTGGTGATATTATTTATGCTGACACAACAACAACATTAACCGTACTACCAGATGTTGATGTAGGTAGCGTGTTGATATCAGGTGGGGAGGGTGCAATCCCTTCATATGGCAAGGTTGATTTAACTTTACATGTCTCTGGTACATTGCCTGTCACGAGTGGAGGTACGGGGTTATCTACTGTTGTCTCGGGTGACATTATATACGCAAGTGCTAATGATACTATATCATCACTTGCGAAGACGGTTGATGGTCAGGTATTAAATCTTAGTTCGGGGTTACCTTCTTGGACTGATTCTATTAGTGTTAGAGAACCTTGGGTTGTTATTACAGCAACCGCTGATTCTACAACAGCGGATGATTTTACTGCACTTCCTAACAAAAAATATATGGTTGATAGCAATCTGAGAACGGGTGGTTTTATTACTATGACTCTTCCTACTTTGACTACAGAGGTTGGAACTACCGTCACTGTTACGGACATGAAAGGTGATTTTGCTGTTGCCGGTACAAAAAATGTTATATCTAATGTTACAACAATAAATGGATTAAGTCAGGCATGGGAATTTGATATTATTAATTCAACAACTCAATTGGTTTGGACAGGTGTGGATTATGGATGGAAGGTAATATCTGTTCAATAATAAAATATGATATTTATGAGTAATTTAAAATATATAAATAACAACAAACTCTAATGACTGACTGATTAAGTTCAGGTTTCTCTACCTAACCTTTCGGGGAAGAGTAACACAGATTAGAGATAGAAGGGAATAAATTATTGGAGAAAGGATATGAAATTTTACGGAATAGACGTACAGGGTTATTTTAAATTAAAGGAGTATGTGGATCTATTACCTATTTATGACGGTGAAATTCACCGCAGAGATTTAGTTTATCTCAATGATAGTGTTTCGGGTAATGATAGAATATATATAGGGGGGAGAAGAGCAGGAAATTGGGTTGAAGTCATAACATCCCAAATCCTTAATAATAATTATTATACAGTAGACGCATCAAATTTGAAATTTTTATCAACATCAAATACTGGTGTGTTAGACGCGGATCAATGGATTGGTAAGGTTGTATTTGACCCTACACAATCAGGTTCTTATGTCATACCTTCAGGTTCAACTATCTGTAATGTTGCTAATTCAGGTGTATTTTATAATAATGCACAAGGGGCCAATCAGGTTGTGAAACGAGATTCTTCTGGTGATATATTTGCCAATATCGGACACTTAACTGCAACTGCTGCTCAATATGCTGACTTAGCCGAAAAATATACATGTGATGAATCTATCCCTACGGGCACTGTTATGGAAGTTGATTTTAATTCAGATGACGAGGTAGTTGAATGTCAGTTTGAATTATCAACATCCGTTGTTGGTATAGTATCAGATAATCCTGCATATTTAATGAACTCTTCAAGTGAAGGTTTACCTATAGCATTAACAGGTAAAGTTCCTGTGAGGATAATTGGATCAATTTCAAAGGGTGATTTTATCGTTTCCGCTGGAAATGGGTTAGCTCGTAAAGGACATAAATTAGAACTTCTCTATAAAATTGGTATAGCTTTAGAAAGTAATCTCGTTGATGAAGAAAAGTTAGTAACATGTATTATAAAATAAAATGTATTGGAGTAAAAAATGGGATGGCTGGCTAAACTAAAAAATAAAGATACTCCTATAGAAAGAATTGATGAGCAGTTGGATGCATTCAAGCCTAGACGAGAGAGAGCCTCAACAAAAAAGGCAAAATCTGGTGAAGGTCTTGAGGATATGGATTTTATCCTACAAGGTAATTACAATGCCTTGGGATTTAATAGCTTTTATCGTACATATATAAACAAAACCTTTCAAAATGAGTTGGAGCGTCTTAAATATTATCGTGAAATGTCACAATATCCAGAGATTGCTGATGTTATAGAAGATGCCGCCATGGAATCTACTCAAGAAGACTACGAAGGGCGTACCGTTAGATTAGAGGTCATCGACGAAGATTTTGCTTCTAATAAAAACATTGTAACAAATTTGCAGAAAGAATTCAACGATTTGTTTTACAAGAAGATGAAAATTAAATGGGAAATGTGGAACCTGATGTATAACTATTTTGTTGACGGTAAGGTTTATTTTGAACATTTGATTAATAAAAATCGACCTAAACAGGGAATTATAGGAATAAAAAGATTGCCTTCGGAAACAATGGATTTTGTATATGATCCGGTTACAGGGGAAATTGTTGCCTATTATCAGTATTTGTCACTCAAACCAAGGCAACAACCACCTACAGTTGAAGATGCAATTAAAGATCCTAATATTATTGTATTTTATCCAGATCAAGTATCATTGGTACATTATGGATATCAAGGCGAGACTAAACGCGAGTTTCTTGGTTATCTCGAAAAAGCCAAACAACCATATAACAATTTAAGACTTCTTGAAACCTCTGTTGTTATATATCGTTTAATTCGTGCCCCTGAGAGATTCGTATTTTCAATTGATACGGGTAATATGCCTAAAGATAAGGCTATGAAATATGTAGAGAAGATGAAGCAAAAATTTCAGAAAAAACAAACATATGATGCTGGTACTGGTAAATTAACAAATGAACCAGAAGTGTTTTCGATTCTTGAAAATTTTTTCTTACCCCAATCAGCTGATGGTCGCGGTTCAAGTGTTGATTCTGTTGGGGGAAACCCTAGCGGTTTTGCTGAGTTAGATGATTTGTATTACTTTCAAAGAAAAATGTATAAATCATTAAAATATCCAGCTTCGCGTGTAAGTTCATTACAGGAACGTGCAGAATCAGACATACTTTTTAATAACGGTCAAATGGGGGAAATAACTCGCGACGAAATTAAGTGGGCTAAATTCCTTGAAAGACAACAGATGAGATTTTGTAATGAATTTCTTAATCTATTTTTAATACACTTGGATTTAAAAGGTCTAAAGAAACAATATGATGTAAGTGAGGATAAAATAAGAGTTACTATGACCTCACCTAACCAATATCGTGATCATATGAGACAGGGCTTACAGGAAACTAATTTTAATAACTATAATCAGTTAGCAAATAATGAAGAATTCTCTAAATACTATTTAATGAAGAGATATTTAAAATGGACTGATGTTGAAATAGATGCAAATGCTGCAGGTTTTAAGAGAGATAAAGAATTGATGCCAAGTGATGATGAATCGGGTGGCGGATTTGGATTTTAGAATATGTGAATACATAAAAAAGGAGAATATGTTATGCCAATAGACAACAAAAATATCAAAAAAGCAATGGACGATTTTGAAAATGATGACTTTATTAGTGCCAAGGATATCATTAAAGCAGAAATCAAGGGCGCTGTTAGTGATTATTTTAAAGATAAATTAGAACTACAAAATGATTTGGATCCAAAGACCGGAGTTGATACTACCAAAGCTGATAGTGACTCCGATGAATAAGGAGTAAATAATATGAAAAAGGGTTTTCTGATTACAGAATACAACCATGACCTTCAAATAAATGAAGGTAAAGATAAAAACTTATATGTAACCGGTATATTTTCTTCATTTGGTGATCGTAACAATAATGGTCGTGTTTATGAAGAGGATACAATGAAGCGTGAGGTTGATAAAATCTTAGGTAAAATAGAGAAAAAGTGTTTATGGGGGGAGCTTGGTCACCCACCTAATCCCGAAATCAACCCCGACAAAATTGCCATTAGAGTGGAATCTTTGGAATGGGAAGGTAAACATTTATATGGTAAAGCTAAAATACTCAACACACCACAAGGTCAGATTGCGAAAGAATTAGTAAAAGAAGGGATGATTGGTATTTCTTCGCGAGGTCTTGGTACAGTATCGGAAGATGGAACTGTAAACGAAGATTATAATCTTTTGACATGGGATTTGGTTACTGACCCATCAAATGGACCATCATGGGTTAATGGTATATTTGAAGGTCGTACATGGGAAATATCCAAAGAAAAAGAATCTGAACCAGATGTTCCTCAGATCACTGAATCACAAGCAAAAGAAGAGTATTTTAGGTATATTATAGATTCTATTCGTTGTATTGAAAAGAACTTATAGAAATCACGATAATGTGAATCCTTGGAAATAAAGGAAAAAATGGTTGTAGATATTATTGACTAACAGTTTCACTAAATATATATAGAGATTAGAAGGGTTTATTAACCTTTATTAAATATTCTAAGGAGGAATCCACAAATGAATTTAAAAAAAATTCTAGAAATGCTTGAAGTAGAAAAGATTGATGAATCCAAACAATCTGAAATTAAAGATATCCTTAATACTATTATCGAATCAAAAGCGAAAGAAATTTCCGATAAAAGAATTGAAGAGTCATTAATTGTAGAAAAGGATAAGTTGGTCGAAGAGTTTGAAACCAAGTTTGAAGATTACAAAGAGGATGTTACATCAAAGTTTAGTAATTTTGTTGATAGTATTCTTGAAGAAGAGATGATTATTCCTGATAAAATTATCAAATATGCTCGTTTAGGTGAACTGTATGAAGATTTGATTGACCAATTCAAAGTTCGTCTTGCTATTGATGAAGGTTTGCTTGATCAAGAAGTCAAATCTATCCTCAGTGAAGCAAAATCTGAAATTGAAACTCTTCGTAACAATGTCAATGAACTTACCGGTCAAAAACTTACACTTGAAAGGGATGCACGTGATCTTGCAACGCACGTATATTTGCGTAAGAAATGTGATGGTCTTACTGAGTCCCAAAAAACATCAGTAATGAGTATTTTAGAAGGATCATCCAAGGATGATATTGATAAAAAGTTTGAAATTGTACTTGAATCTATCAGATCTACCGATGATAAAGAGGAAATAAAAGAAGAAGTGAAAGTTGAAACAAAAATAGAGACAACCGAAGTAAAAGAATCGACAACCGAAGCTTCGGAGGAAGTGAAGGAAAAAATGAACGAAAGCAATTCCATGATGTCTCAGTGGAAAAAAATGCTTCGTGAAAACAAATTTTAATTTAAATTAATTTAGGAGGAATTTTATAATGAGTGCATATGTAGAAAATCTTGTTAAAAATTGGGGAGAAATCCTCGATGAAGGACAAAAAATTAATAATCGTAAGGTAAGACGTGCTACCGCTGTTATGCTTGAAAACCAAGCAAAATACCTTACAGGTCGTTCAGGAATGAACGAGTCCAGCGCCACTGCGTCTACAGTTGGACCAGAAGGTGGTGGTACTTTTTATAATGGTGGTAATGCTGATTATCAAACGAGTGGTGAGTTTCACAAAATTGCGATTCCTATGGTTCGTCGTACCTTCCCCGAACTGATCGCTCATGATATCGTTGGTGTTCAGCCCATGACTGGACCTGTTGGTCTTGCGTTTGCTCTTCGTTTCCGCGCAGATCAAGAATATGCCGGAACTGCTACCGGTCAGGAAATAGGATACAACACTGTTGATCCTTATTACACCGGTGATAATCAAAATCAAGAACGTATGACCACAGTTAACGCCGAGGGTCTTGGTTCTCGTGCTGCAGATGCTGCTAATACATCTGTTGACGGACATTTGTCTCAAGATACAGGTGCTGCTGGCACTGGTGATCGCGGTCTTGGTATTGGTTCAGGAAAGCAAATCAAAGAACTTAGCATGACAGTTGAAAAGGCTCAAGTTGAAGCGGGTACCCGTAAGTTGCGTTCTCGTTGGAGTCTTGAAGTCGCTCAAGATCTAAAGGCGATGCATGGTCTTGATCTCGAAGAAGAAATGATGGACGTTCTTGCTTACGAAATCACCGCTGAAATTGACCGTGAACTTATCAACACAATTCGTTCGGTTTCCGCTAATAACGCATCATCAACCGCTTGGAATTATGCTACTGCTGATGGTCGTTGGGAAGCAGAAAAATATCGCAATTTCTACAACCTGATTATTCGTAAAGCAAACCGCATTGCTGTTGATACTCGTCGTGGTGCTGGTAACTTTACTGTAGCGGCTCCTTCGTTGTGTGCTGCCCTTGAAACTACATCGTCTTTTACAATTCAACCTGTAAATGCCGCTGTAAATACCGCAGTAACAGGTGTAGCAAAGATTGGGTCTCTCGATGGTCGTATGACTGTATATCGTGATACTTTTGCTACAATTGATGATATCATCATTGGCTACAAAGGACCTAGTGAGTATGACACCGGTATTATATATCTTCCTTATATTCAGCTTCTTGTTTCTAAGGCTGTTTTTGAGGATAGCTTTAATCCTACCGTTGGTCTGATGAGTCGTTATGCTATTCATCAACACATTTTTGGTGCTGAAAACTACTACATTCAGGTTGCTGTTCAAAATCTGCCTTAAAATGTATAGTTATCTATAATTCAAGGGTGATACCCAGAAGGGTATCACCCTTTTTTATTAACATTCGGTTGGTTCAACGATATTCATAAACTCATATAACTCTCACCTTACGTCTTTTTATAAATACATATATGAAATTACTGAAATATATCAATGAATCCTTTGATAAACCATACCCTTTCGATTGGAGAAGAATTCCCCATGACAACAAAGGTATCGGTTTCAGAGGTTCATTTAAGTCATCTAAGCATACTATTGAAGTCGCTCTTACCCCTGATCTTGATAAAGAAAATGAGTGGGAACTTTTCTTCTTTATCAAAAATAAAGATATATCTGGTAACTTCGATCTTACTAATGATGGCGATGCATTCAGAATCTTTGCCACAGTTATCGCTATGACCAATGATGCACTTGATATTATACAGAAATCTAAAAAACTCTCCATTGATACCCTCTTCTTTACTGCAAGTAAAGAAAAAAGTGATAATGAAAAAATTACCTCCGATGCACGTTCCAAACTCTATGTCAGAATCGTTAAAAAACTTATTAAACCCAAAAATATCAGAATCGTTGACTTATATGATAAAACTAAATTCTATATCATAATTTAACCTTCGGTTGGTTCAACGATATTCGTAAACTCATATCCTTTTCACCTTCATTTAGATTTACATCTCTTTTGATAAATAGAAGTATAAACTGTGATTTATTGATTTATTAATAAAAACTATATACCCTTTATATAATATATATTATCCGTGGTTAGATAACCTTATTCTACACCATAAATCAAAATTTGTAAATATGGAGAAAAAATAAATGAGTTATGATGAAGACCCCGCTAACAGTCAAGTCAACCAAAACACTCTCGAACAAGAATTCAACATAAATACCAGTGAAGATAGGCGATTGGAAATAGAATCAATTAGGGATATGAGAAAACAGTTAATGACTGTCAGTAACGAACCCGATGCGGATAGTATATTGATATCTAACATTGAAAGAGCTAATTCTTTATTGGATGTAGCACAAAACTCAATAATAAATGGCGGAGAAACAAATGCAAGATTATTTGAGGTGTGTTCTCAGCTTATAAATGCAATCACATCAGCATCAACCTCTTTACAAAATAGTACTTTTGGCACACAAAAACACCAATATAATATGAAAATGGTGGAGGTTAAAGAGCAAGAACTCCTTGTAAAACAAGCTATAGCTCAAGGTAAGCTTGATAGCTATAATAAAGAAAAAAATAAAAAAAGTAATGGTACATTGGTTGTTATGAATAGAGAAGAATTATTAAGAATGATCGAAAAGGAGGATACTGAGGTAGAAATAACTTCAACAGATAAATCAAATTCAGATCAAGAGTGATAGGAGAATTTCTTTATGTATAAACTATTAACCGAAAAATATGTATATACAATGGTATCAAAATAATAAAATCATGGGATTTATATTAAAAGCCTGATTAACCGAGTAAAGACCATTTTTAAATAATATTTGATAAAGGAGATACCGTGATCAAAAAAAATTATGTTATAGATACAAATGTTTTGCTGGAGAATGAGAAGTGCATTGAAATTTTAAGGAACGGTGAAGATAATAACATATTTATTCCTTATACTGTAATAGAAGAGTTAGATAAATTAAAAGGAAATAAAAGAAAGAGACACCAAGTTACAAGAGCAGTAAATGTCCTCAGAGATAATGCTGATTATATAACAGTTATATCAAATGGGATTAAACATGAATCCCCTGATAACTTTATTATAAAAGAAATACTATCAAATTTAGACAAAATTCCTGATGCGATATTTGTTACAAACGATAACCTGTTAAGGTTTAAGGCTCAAAAACAAGGAATAATGTCAGAGGAATTTAGAGATAGCAATCCATTTCAATCTGAGTCCCAAAGATATACAGGATTTGTTAATGTTGAAAATGGTGAAATGATAGAAAAAAATTGTTTTTATTGGAAGGATGGTAAATTATTCTTCAATAATAGATATGGAGAGGAAAGGTTAGTCGAGGATCGTGAGGTTTGGAAAGTTTCCCCGAGAAATCAATACCAGAAAGCGGCTATGGATTTAATATTGAATGACGATATTGATTTGGTCACCATTCAGTCAGATGCTGGATTTGGAAAAACCTTTTTGGCATTAACTGCTATGTTTGACCAAGTGTTCGAAAAAAAGAAATTCAAAAAGATTTTCGTTTTTAAGGCTAATATAGAAATTGGCAATGAATTAGGATTTTTGCCCGGTGATATGAATGACAAAATGTATCCGTATTTTAGACCAATTCAGGATCTTATGGAAAAGCTTCATGACCTGAGAATTTGTAATTCTGCATGGGAAGATCCTCAATCAATGAAGCTGGAATTGAACAGACGTAAGATCGAAATGTTGCCAATAAACTTCTTGAGAGGGATGAATATAGATGATGCTATTGTATTGATAGATGAGGTTCAAAATTTATCTAGAGATGAATTAAGGACTGTTTTGAGCCGTATGGGGGAAAAAGTAAAGGTTATATGCACAGGCGATGTTAGGCAGATAGATAATATTCATTTGAACCAAGATAATAATGGATTAAATTGGATGGTTAGATTATTTAAAGGTCAAGATAACTATGGTCATGTTGTTTTGGCTGGAAATAAATCAAGAGGACCAATTGCTGACCTAGTGAGAGAGAGTGGAATGTAGATTCTGTAATAACAAGCTGTTTGGTATACCGTACAGTACAGTCAGTTTTTCTGAATCACAGAAAAACTGACTGATGAATTATAACACCAATCAGTGGGAGGTGTATTATCGGTGGTAATGTAAAGTACGATTCATATGTAAAAGCCCCCAATCTTGAATGGGAATATACACATGATCAGATAAGAGAGTTGAATAAATGTAAAAATGACCCTCTATATTTTATCAGCAATTATATTAAAATTGTTTCGCAAGACAGTGGGGTTATAATTTTCAATCCATATCCCTATCAAATAGATTTAATTAATCAATTTGTAGAGAATAGATTCAACATATGTCTCCTTTCACGACAGTCTGGTAAATCAACCATTGTTGCAGCATATGCATTATGGTTTGCTTGTTTTAACAGTCACAAGAATATTGGTGTTGTTTCTAACAAAGCAGAGGCAGCTAAGAATTTCTTATCTCGCCTGAAATATATGTATGAACTTTTACCTTCTTGGTTAAAACCGGGGGTACCGGGATGGGCGCAAACTACCGTTGAATTTGACAACCATACGAAATTATATACAGCCGCTACATCAAAAGATTCGTTTCGTGGTGAGCCTATGGGTATGTTGATATGTGACGAGTTTGCATTCGTTGAGCCATCATGGAAAGCAGATGAGTTCTGGGCATCAAACTATCCAACAGTTTCAGCGTCACAGAACTCCAAGATTATCATTATATCAACCCCTAATGGTATGTACAATAAGTTTCATGAGATTTATACCAATGCAGAAGAAGGTAGAAACACATTTAAACATGCTCGTTATAATTATAGAGTTGTTCCGGGTCGTGACGAAGAGTGGGCTAAGGCTCAAATACAGAACCTTGGTAAAATCAAATTTAATCAAGAATTTGGTTGTGAATTCATTGGTTCTAGTGCAACGGTTATTGATTCTGAGACTCTCGAATATTTATTTAAACGAAGAGTTGACCCTGAGTGGTTAGATCAAAAAGGAAAGATGAGAATATGGGAAAAACCTGTTGATGGTGCGACTTATGTTTTGGGTGTTGATACCGCTAAAGGTACCGGTGAAAACTTTTCCGTTATACAAGTAATGAGGGTTCATGGTATTTCACCCGTTCGAATGCAACAGGTCGCTGTATGGGAAGATAATTATACAGATGTATATACTTTTTCGTCAGTTGTTAACAAGATGTCATATTATTATAACAATGCATATATGATGGTTGAAAATAATGGTGAGGGTTCGCCGGTCGTTAATAGATTGTGGTGGGAATATGAGAATAGCAATTTGATAAATACTGGTAGTAAAGAGCGGGATTTGGGTATAAGAGCAACAAATAAAACCAAAAATCTTGCTGTTCTCTTAATGAAGAAGTTGATTGAAGATAAAAATGTGGAGTTATATGATCCTAGAACTATCGAACAATTGGCTGATTTTCAGGATTTGGGTCACGATAAATACGGTGGCGTGAACATTGCCGATGACTGTGTATCCGCGCTGTATTGGAGTATATTTGTTTTGGAACAAGAGGTTTTTGATGAGTCTTATTCTTTCACTCCCGAAGAAAATACTGACGAAGAAGCATGGGGGATATTATCGGATATTAACGAATATCAGGAGGATTGGAGTTGGTTAACTGAAAAGTAAACCATAAATACTTATATGAGATTTGTCAATTACATAACAGAAGACTATGAGACGGTTCGGGATTATAAAAAAGCAATCTTTGACTTGAAGGTTGCTTTGGGTGAAATAGATTTTCATGAAGATGAAAAGGTGCCTAGTGATCCTGAGAAGCATAAGTTATTTAAACAGAAAAAGTTAGGTCTTAAACTTAAAGTTATAGCGTTAAAAGAAAAAATTCAGAAATTAGCTAAGGTTTTGGGTGAGTCAGGGGAAGAGGTTCCTCAAGTAGAAGGTCTTAAAGATTTTCTTGATAGAGTTCCTGATAAAGATAGTGAAGAATCACAAACTCTACTAAAAAAGAGAGAGAGGTTTAGTAAATAATGGCTATTTCACGTACACAATTAATGGATAAAGTTAAGAGACGATTGGGTGCCCCGATGGTTAAAGTGGAACTTTGTGATGAGCAGATTATTGACCATATAGACTATGCTCGACAAAAATGGATTAAATGGGCTATAGGAAATGCAACTCAAGAGACGTATTTTACTGTTATGTTACAGGCCGGTAAGAGATTTTACGATCTACCTGCAGGAGTTCAAGAGGTCGTTTCGTATGATGACTCCCCTATTAAATCAGGTGGTATTAACACACTTTTTACTATTGATAACTTTATGTTTTCTAATGGGTTTTATGGAAACGCTTTTCAAGGTGGATATGATTTAGTTTCATATCACCTCGTTTTGGATTTTATGACCACTTTATCAAAATATAGAACAACACCTTATAATTATAAGTATCATAAATCTACTAATCAGATAGAGATTGATCCTGCGCCACCCTTTGACGGAAAACAGAAGAGTGTTAATATCAACCATCCAGTTACAGGTTTGCCTACAAAAATGTATGTTGATTCACCCGGATGGGTTTTATTGAGAACTTATATGATACAGGGTGCCACGCTTCCAAATTATACCCCTGATTGGAGTATGATCCTCAAAGAACGCAAGACCATAGTTGAACAAAGGACATTAACAGAGGTGGAGGTTTTGAATAAATCAATCCTCTTGAATCATACCCCATTAGATGATGATGTTGATAGAACCGACTTTAATATTGAAGAAGATACTACTGTTACTATCGGAGGTCTTGCGTCTGTGAAGGGCGTGGATTGGGACTTTCATTTTTATAATCCAAGGGTTATAACTTGGGCCCAACCAGAAAGACAGGATCCTTATGGATTTGACGGAAATGTTAGTGTTGGTGATCAAATAACCATCACATATCCAGTCATATTTAATTCACAACACTATCCTGATGAATGGGATAATGTAACTGCCACTTCTACTGAGGTTGAACAGTATGTTTTGACACAATCAGACATAGATAGAGGGTTTGTGAAGCTACAGAAGAAGGTGTTTAATAATAACATTAAAATGTCTATCGGCGGTATAGATCATTTATATGGTGAAGATTTTATTGTTATTAATAATAAAATTCTTGATTGGAATGGTTTGTCCATCCAACCGGTGTTGACTGTTGGTGATGTCATTGTTGTTACATATGTGACGGTTACCAGTATGAAACCGTCAGGTGGATCTACAGCCAAAATGCATGGTGTTAAAAAACAGTACACAACGAGAATAGAAAATTTTAATATCACACAAGATAATATTGATTCTAAATCAATAACATTAGAAGAACCTATTTCTATGTATGACGGAGTTAAGCTTTCAGCGGGAGGTTTCGCTAAAGTTCTTGGTATTGATTTTAAAATTGACTCGTATGACCCAAATGTTATTACTTGGAATGGTTTACAGATGGACGGTGATATATCACTTGACGATAATATTGTTGTTACGTATACATCAGCAAATCCTATTATAACCGAACTCGAAGAACAGTTATACGATGAGGATTGGATTCTTGATTATGTTACAGCTTTATCAAAGATATCTCTTGGTATGATTAGACGTAAGCCGAGTACGTTTTCGGGTCTTGGTAGTTCTGGTGTAGGTCTTGATGGATCTGATCTTATATCGGAAGGTAAAGAAGAAAAAGATGATCTTGAGACTAGATTGCGTGATGAAGAAGCATATGAGGGTTACGGTATTGAAATAGGATTAATGTAAAGGAGAATATTATGATTGATGAACTGGTAGAAAAATATATTAACGAGTCAACAGAATGGTTTTATGTTGTTGATGATAAGACCAAAGAGGTTATGCATGACCTAAAAACAGGTGGAGTTGCAACTTTTGATACTCTGTTTAATACGAACCATAGTAAGGTTATCGCCTACAAGACACGGAAGGGTGCGGATAATAAGATAAAAAATATATCAACAAAGTCTAAATTGACCGTGATGAGTAGAAGTGAACTAAAAGATTATTATGATAAAATGGGTGTGTTAAGTAAGGGAGGTTCATAATGAGTACAATTGACCCTAAATGGCTACAGTATGATGAGAATAAGCTATCAATTATTGATGATGGTGGTATTAATAAATTGAGCATTAAATCTGGTATCATACTTGATAGTGTATCTGTAGAGAAGGTTAACGATTCTAAAATTGAAATCAGAGAAACAAGACAGGGTGCCCCACTTAACCCTGGTCCGTTGGATTTTTATATCGAAGTACCAGATAAGGTTTAAGGAGTTTTAAATGGCAATATCCTGTCCACCAAACTGCGTTAAGGGTACCCCTTTATGGGATCTTTATGATGTAACGGATCAGAATCCCGAGTTTTGTTTATATGATTCTATTATATCAGAGTATGTGGACATGGCGGGATTCCCTGTTATGTATTATCGTGCAAAATCTAAAATGGATCGCCTTTATGGGGAAGATCCTAATCAAGATTTTTATGAACCAGTACGCACAAAGCTTTATTATGAACCAACAGATGAACCTAACATTATAGATATGTTTGGAATTAGATCAGACGAAACTTTGGAATATTCTTTGATGCCTAAGTCAACGTTTTCTCGTGATGTTGTTGGTGTGGTACAAGGGATCCCTAAATCATTGAGTGTTGTTTTTGCTGGGAACGGATATTTTAATTCACAGTCAGTTCATACAATTGGTGGATCAGGTGAGGGTTTGAGAGTTGACATTAATGTAACTAATGGAGTTATTACTAAAATCAAAGTTAACACATTCAACAAGGGTTTTGGTTACAAAGTAGGTGACATTGTTTTGATTGATTCTGGTAACATTAATGCGGAATTTACAATAACATCAACAGTGGTTGAGGAAGTTATCCCGAGTCCGGGAGATGTTATTAAGACATTATGGAATAATAGAAATTATGAGATAGTTGATGTGGGCGCTGAACAAAATGTTTTCATGGCAAAAAAATTAGTATGGGAATTCATTTTGAGACCATATCGTTTTAGTGAGCAGTCATTAAGATCTGAGGAAATACACAGAAGTTCTCCGGGATGGAATTATATATACATATATCCAGATGGTGTGTTGGCGGATGTTATGTACTCTGATGGAAGTGAGGTTACAGGCATTCCTATAGATACTTTGGATATAGACCTTTCAGTATTGGAATGTGGATATAAATACAAGAGAAATGAAGACGGAAGTGTTGAATTGATAGAGGAAGTCCTTATTTTTGATCCAGATGATTCATCTGATACTCATACCGGTCAGTCAGGGGAAACATCGAATCTTAAAGATAAAAGTTCTCGTGTTTATGGTGATGATTCTTGGGTCGAAGTTGAGTCTGATAAAATTGATGATTATTCGGATGTTGATTCGAAAATATTTGGATATTAATCTCCAAATGTTCGGATACTATGGAGACATATAATGCCATTATTAGCTATAAAATCATTTGCCAAGAAGATAGGAAAACCGGAATCAACCGTCGAGAAGTATTGGGAAGAAGCTAAGACTGAATCAGGGAAAGAATATAATAAGGAGACAGAGTCCAGAAAGTTCTACGGAACCGCTATGAAGATTCTTAAAAATAAATTGAAAAAACATGAAGGCTTAACTGAATCGAGATTTTTTAACTTCATCACTAAAGATGACGGTATTCACGAAGATAAATTTAATGGATATGTTGATCTTGATCATAAAGATATGGAACTCATAAAATTGTTTTCTGGTGACAAGAAAATAAATGATCACAAGGATTTTCATAAATTAGCAGAAGATTTAGGCTTAAAAGAGGCAGCTGAATTAGAGGAGAGAGCTTATGCGATGCTTCAATCTTTCTGGTCACAGGGTCGTGCTATGAAAAAGGGCATGGATTTCAAGGTTGATGAAAAGGAAGTTAAAATGGGGATGGAGGTAGAAAAAGAGCATACTGATAATCCTGTTATCGCATATCGTATTGCAATGGATCATTTAGCCGAAATGCCTGATTATTATACCAAGCTTGCGAAGATGGAAAGTGAGGGTGGAGTAAATGAGTCAGACGAGATTTGGCATTGTGATGAATGTGGATGGGAAGGACCAAAATCCAAATTAAAACAACCCGGTGATAAGTGCCCCAAGTGTGGTGCAAAGCCCCCTGTTGTTCATAAAAAATAAGGAATAGTTATGCCGAGACAACATTATTTTTATAATGTGATGCGTAAAACAATCATTCAGTTTCTTGATATGTTTAATGATATTGTTATAGCTAGATATAATCAGGATACAGGTGCTGTAATTAAATACATTAAAGTTCCATTAAAATTTTCCCCTAAAACAAAACAGTGGTATTGGACTGAATTAAGGGAATCCGGTGATAGAAGAGATCAGGTACTTCCTATGATGGCTATTAATCTTGAGAATGTAGAATTTTCGTCAGATAGACAGGTCAATCGTAATGCAAAAATAGAAGCATTGAGTGAAGGTAGTAATTCAACCCAATTTTTTAATCCCGTACCTTATGATTTTTCTTTTAGTCTACAGATAGCGGCGGAGTATATGGTCGACGTTACGCAAATCGTTGAACAAATATTTCCATTTTTTACACCAGAGGCGTGGATTAGGGTTACTATACCAGAATTGAGTATAGACGGTCTTGCCAACAAAGACCAGTCTGGTTCTGATAAATTGGAGTTGAGAGTTACTTATGAGGGATCAAGTAAAGAGTCCCCGGTTGAATTGGATGAGGCTGGATATAGAGTTCTTCTCTGGAAATTGGATTTTAAGGTTCAGGGCTATCTATTTTCACCTATTACTGAAAGTAAACCAATTCATAAAGTTATTCAGAGTTATTATATAACAGAAGATGCGTGGAACAGACAGGTGTCTGATAATGTGAATGAACCTGCGGAACTAGGGTCATCTGCCATGCACGGGGTAACAAGTGCCTCATACATTCCACCAGAAGGTATTCCGGTGGACGATGAAATTAGAATGATGTACAAATATGAACATTTTATAGAAGGTGAGGGATAGTGAGACAAAACTTAAATAAAGCTACAGCAAGTAATTTTCAATTAATATTTCCAAAGATTCCTACTGGCAGCACTATAAAAGATATGAAACAGTTGACGATGAATATTCATTCAACTGTTATACCGTCTCTGACCCTTGAAACAACAGATATATCATGGCAGGGTGGTATCTATCGACAGGATATCGGAAGTCTTACATTTGAACCATGGTATGTAAATTTTACAGTCGATTCAACTTTTTCTAACTGGTTGACGTTATATAAATGGCTTACTTTTATAAATAATAATAAGGATACATATGGACGTGCAACCAACGAGTATAAAGTTGATGCGACGTTACAAATTTTGGACAATTATAGACAAGAGATTCTCGTTATGGATATCCACGGGATATTTATAAATATGTTAGGTGAGATTACACTGACGTATCGAGAGGGAACTCAGAATCTAGAATCTAGTGCAAATTTTACTTACGATAGATATGAAATTAGAAATATCTGATAATAATTAGGAGGATAACAATATTATGGCTTTCTACCTTTCCCCACTCGTAGACGTGAATGAAATTGATTTGTCTACAACGATCCCAGCAGTTGCAACCAGTATAGGTGTGATTGTGCTTAGAAATACGTTTAAAGGACCAGAAAACACAAAACAACTGGTTACAGATGAAAATGACTTGATCCGTACTTTTGGTGAACCGACAGGAACATCTTATGAGGATATTATGTCGGCTACAGGGTTTTTAAAGTTTGGTAATAAATTATACTGTACAAGGGTTATGCCTGATGACGCGAGATTTGCATCAGTTAAAATAGATGATGCGGGTGTATCTGGAAGACTTGAGACAGGTGGTGTAGGTCTTACGATAACATTTGGCGATGAGACTGGAAATGTTTCAACCCTTACCAGTGGAACACCACTATCAACTTTTTCTGGAGTTTCTAATGGTGTTCATGAAGTAACTCTAAATGGTGGTTTACTTGGTACAGGTATTAAATTAGAAATTACCGTTTCTGCTAACAGTATAACAAACACCACTATTCTTGATGGTGGTCAAGGGTTTGTTGCTGGAGAACCGATAATTGTTAACGGAACTGATATCGGTGGATCTGGCGGTTCTGCCACTTACACCGTTGCGGTCGGAGGTCTTAGTGCTAATGCCGCAGGAGTTATTGATGCGGGCGAGTTGACACTTAACGATGGTGGTATTCGTTACGCAGCAGGTCAGGTTTATGAGGTAATGGGAACTGTAAGTGGCGGTGATGTTAATCCTGCAGGTAGTGGAGCATTTATCACTATTGATACTGTTGATGCGGTCGGAACTGTTCTTACTTATTCTATAACTTCACCCGGTAGTGAATATCAGGGTGGTCAATTGTCATTGGCAGCTGTAACTAAAGCTGATGACCCTAATTCCATTATAGATATAGCAACCGCAACACTTGATGATTTGCCAACAGGGGACCCTGATAATTTTGGTGATGATATGTCGGTTGCCGGTGGTGACCTCATGTGGTTTATTTCTTCGTCAAGAGGAGCTTGGGGTGACGAAATTCGTGTTGCTATTATTGATCAACCGACACAACAGGATCTTTTGTATGGAGTGACAAATGATACTCCGGGTTTGCCGTCAGAAGTATTCAGTTCTATTGATAGTCAACTTGAAAAAGCTAATGACTTTTTGGTCATTGTTCAAGCTAAAGCACAAAGAAAAAATACATGGTCAACTGTTGAAATATTTAACGTTTCTTCTGACCCGAATGCACTTGATGACACAGGTACTACACGTTATGTTGAGAGTGTAATCAATCAAACATCGGAATATGTTCGAGTTGCTATTTCTTCCAATATTATCGGTGATGATGTTGATGCAGCCGTTCAAGCACATCTCGCAACTCTTTCCGCTGATGTTTGGTATAATTTTGGTGACGGTTTTAATGGAACAGGTCTCGCTGACGATGGTAATATAATTAACGCTTATCGTCTTTATGAAAATTCTGAGGAAATTGATGTTAATCTTTTCATTGATTCAGGAAAGCCTGATACCGTTAAATCCGATCTTATTTCTTTATGTGAAGAGCGTCTTGACTGTATGGCAATTCTTGATTGTCCTAAAAACCTCATTCTTAATAATAGAGGAAATGAGGCACTTAATCTTCGTGATTGGAGAAATATGACCATCGGAACATCTACATCATATGCGTCGTTGTATGGTAACTGGTTAGAAGTTTATGATAAGTTTAATCAGAAATATAGATGGATTCCTTCTTCTGGTTTTGTTGCTGGTGTTTATGCGAAAACTGATGATGTTCGTGATCCTTGGTGGGCACCCGCTGGTCTGAACCGAGCAATTTTAACCTCTGTTCGTAGACTGGCTTGGAATCCTAAACTTGGATATCGCGATATTCTATACGCAAATGGTATTAATCCGATTGTAACATTCCCCGGAGAAGGCAAAGTTATTTGGGGACAAAAAACAATGTTGTCCAAAGAATCTGCATTCAATCGTGTTAATGTTCGTAGATTGTTTTTGGTTCTTGAGAAGGCGATTTCTACCGCTGCGGTTTATTTCTTATTTGAGCCTAATGACGCGGCTACAAGGAACTTGCTGGTTAATATGATTAATCCGTTCCTTCGTGATGTTAAGTCAAGAAGAGGTATTTACGATTTCAAGGTTGTTTGTGATGAAACTAACAACACACCAGCCCGTGTTGATAGAAATGAGTTGTGGTGTAATATTTTTATTAAACCCACTCGTACTGCTGAATTCATCGTTCTGAACTTTGTCGCAACAGCAACAGGCGCATCGTTCGAAGAAGCGGCTGCGGCTGTTTAATTAAAATAAGATAAAAGGGGGAGTTAATTCTCCCCCTGTTAGATAATTAGGAGGATACAAACATGGGATTTAATCTTGATGACATGATCGGTAAATATAGTGATTATGCTAGAGGGTATTTGTTTTACGCTCAAATAACAAACCCTAAAGGCGGTGTTCCCGGCGACCACCCCTATCTAGTTAGTTCGACACAATTACCGACACAGACATTAGGTACAACAGAAGTTCAATGGCAAGGAAGTGTTTATAAATTCGGAACTACTCATGAATTTGAGACCATCGACATTACCTTCCGATCTGATACAGACCAAGAGTTGAGACGTTCGTTTTTGAGATGGCAACAAATAGCACATGATCCTGTAACAAATATGCACGGGAACCCGATTGATTATTTTGGAACGGTCGGACTGTCACAACTTGACGGTAAAGGTGAACCTATTATGAAGTATGACCTGATTAATTGTTTTCCTAGTGTGGTAGGTGAAATTTCGTTGGATTATAGTTCAAAAGAAGTTTCTACTTTTAGTGTTACATTTGTATATCAATATCACACTGTTGATGATGTTTTTGATACAGGTGCTAGTGGAGCAAGTGTTTAAGTTAAAATAAAAAAAGGAGTTTTATAAATGAGTGATATTAAATCTGTGGATATCAGGGGACTACTTGATATATATGAATTCCCATATATTCTTCCCGGTAGTAGAAAGGAATTATTGATCAGACCTATTACTACAGGTCAAATGAAGAAAGTATTGGCATATGAGGACGAGACTGACCCCTATATCATCGAAGAAGCATTGGATAAATTGATTTCTGACTGTGTTGTTACGCCCGAATTTGATATTGGGAAAACCTATTTACAGGACAGGTTTTCCCTGTTACTTGAAATTCGTAGAGTCACTAAAGGTGATAATTATAATTTCACTAGAAAGTGTCATTCATGTGGACTGATGAATGTAGAGAGTATCAAAATTTCGGAACTAGATGTGAAGCCCTTTATAAAAGTAGATAATATCTTGGTTATAAACGAAAGGCTAAAGTTTGAAGTTGATTTTCCAACACGAAATGATCAAAAGGATTCTATAAGAAGGAATAATGATAGTAGTATGAGTTTAAGATCTCGACACGCCGAGGTTCAAACAGGAACTTATGCGAATTCTATAAAAAAGGTGCATACCCCGGAAGGAGTGTTCGAGGATGTGTCTTATGAAGATAAGGTCTATATTTTAGAGAACATTTCAAGTGATGTTTTTGAGAGGTTCACCAAATGGTTCACTGAACATGATTTTGGTGTACAGTTTAAACAGGAACTTGTCTGTGTTGGATGCGGAAAGAAAGAAATAATCGAAATACCGTTATCCGATTTTTTCGTCTAATATTCGTTCTCTGTAATGATTGTGATCTTGAGTCTATACTCAAGGAGCAATACTTTCTGGCAAGGGGATCGAATATAACAATAACAGATAGTAATTTAATGCCAGAGTTTGAAAGGAAGATCATTTTTGGTATGCTGTTAAAAGATCTTAAAGAAGAATCTAACGCATATAAACAAAAATAACCATATTCTTAGGGATTGACCCTAATGAGGCTCTATTTATGGGTCTAAGAGACTAAATACTCTTAGACCCATTTGTTTTTACCTTATATTTTTTGCGGAGACAGATCATGGCTGGAAATTATGGATTAGATATCAAAAGATACCTCGAAAGTGAAAAGAAAAATATTAAAGCCAGAAGTGAAGCTTTGAGATTACAAGCCGAAGCCGAGGAAAATCTATCCGCCGAGAAACTTAAGATGAGAGAAAAGGGTCTCAAGGTGGCAAAGGAATACGAGAAAGCTGAGAGCGAAAGGGATGATCTTGCAATAAAAAAACTTAAGGATGAGATAGAGAATTCTAAACGGATTATTGAAGGTATTGAGGAGAGTAAAAAACACCATGAAGAGATTATAAGACAAACTAGACTGGAATCTTTGAGATTAGAAAAAAGATCGGAGAAATATAAAGATCTAGGTGGTCAAATTTCAAACTTAGCCGGAACAATATCTAAATCCTTGGGGGCAGAAGAGGCATATAAACGAACTCTTTCTGAAATGGTTATTGATGAAATACGCGAAAATAAGGAGATAGCTAAGGTCTATAAAACAGGATCAGCTGAGGATAAGGATGTTGTTTTTGATCAAATGTTCAATAAACTTAGGGAAGTATTAGAAAAAAATAACCCAGAAGACAAAGATTTGATAGAGAACGCAATAAAAGAACTTACCGATACTCATATGGATGAACTTGTCAGTAAAAGTGAGAATATGTTTCATCCATTAATCAAACAGTTAAAATCAACTGCCGGTGCCGTTAGGAAACAAATGCAGAATATACCTTTAATAGGAAGATTGATGTCAGATGAGATGACGGAGCATTGGAGGTCTGCTGGTAAAGATATATTGGGTGAGATGAACACACATCTTGGATCTATACTGAAACCGATTGATGTTCTTGTTGGACCTTTTAGGTCTATAGGTAAAAGTCTTATGGTCGCATTTAAATCCTTGACAAGTGGACCGACAGAATATGAAAAGAGTGTTGTTGTGTATTTAAAGAAAATAGCGGGTGATGTATCAGAAGATAGATCGGTTGGTATTAAGGGATGGATGGAACAAAAGAAGCAATGGATTGGTGAGAAAAAACAATGGCTGTTTAGCAGAAAGCAGTGGGCTATAAGTCAAAGAGACAAAGCAAGGGAGTTATATGGAAGGAAGGATGAAGTGCTTGATGGTGTTAAAAAATTCTTTAAAAAGGGATTAATGTTTGTTATAGCGGCAGTTGGGCTTGCTGCGGGTGCCCTTGTTAAACAGATAATATACCCATTTGAGATTATGTTTAAATCTCTTAGAGCTATAGCTAAATTTCCTTTAATCTCAAATTTTATAACACAAGCTAGTAAATTTATCAATAGTTTACCGGTAATGGGCAAGGTTCTAGCAAACATCGGCGGTGTTATTGGGAAAGTTATAGGTATATTTAGTAGGGTTGGCTCATCTATTGGTGGTTATATTAGAATAGGTTTAGATTTTTTGAAAAAGTCATCTCTGATTGCGGAATCTATGGGAAAATTTGTTAAAGGGTTTAAATTAGGGTTGGGTATTATAGGTAAAGCTTTGTTTTGGGTCACAGCTATATTTGATTTTGTTAAAGGGTTCCTGAACACAGAAGGAACCATCCTTGATAAATTGTGGGGTGGTATTGAGGGTGTCATTATAGGCTTTGTGAAGGCACCCGTAGTGATATTGAGTTGGTTGTTTGAAAAGGTTATGGGTTTCTTTGGCGTCGAAATTAAAGGTACCGCAGATAGTATTATGTCTGGTGTAAAAAATATCCTTGGTTTCGTTAAAGACTCTATAGGGTTCTTATTCAAACCTCTGATGCTTTGGTGGGGTTTTATAAAGGATATGATAGTGATACCTTTTACTGCCGTATTTAATACCATAAAATCAGTGTTCACTGGTGTATGGGATGGTCTGGAGAAAATTTTTAGCGGTGACGTGGTAGAAGGTCTTTGGGAGATTATAAAATCAATCAATCCTATATCTATATTAGGTGATTTTTTGTATAACATATTTGACTCTATTGTTGATGTTTTTTCTGGAATAGTAGATAAGGTAAAAGATTTTTCTGGTAAGATTGGAGATTTTATTTCTAATTTAATACCGGATTGGGCTAAAAATTTATTAGGTATGGGAAAAGAAAAAAAAGATAAAGCTTATGAAGCTATGTCAGATTCATTGAATATGTATGACGAGGTTTCAAATGCCGGTGCGGTTGGTGTAAACGAAAGAGGCATGTCTTTTGGTACGGCCATGAAAAATGGTTATATTGATATTGATGAGTCACGTGAACTTGCATCACAGGACGGTAAATATAAGGTTCTTTCTAGGGAAGAGAAGAGTGAGTTAGAGAAATTATACAAGGCAGATTATGAGAGAAAAAGAGACGAGTATCTAGAGTTATCAAAACAACTCAAGTCGTCAGATGTTATGGGAGGTATTAAAGATTTCTTTGTTGGAATATGGAATGATATCTCAAACTTCTTTGGTAAGGTTGGAGAGGTTTTTACTGACATTAAAAATGGTTTATTTGATGCAATATCTACAATATTTAACAGAGTTCCTGAGATTCTATCTGATGTAAAAAATGGTATTTTTGGTGCGATATCATCGGTAGTTGATAGCTTTTCCGAAGTTTTTGTTGTAATGAGAGATGGTCTTTTTGATTCAATATCATCCATAGTTGATAAGATTGGAGGTATTTTTTCTAAGATAAAAGATGGTCTTTTTGGTGCAGCGAGTAAGATAGTAGATAAAGTGGTTAACATTTTTGGTTTTGGTGGTGATGATGAGGGTGATGAGAAAGAAGTTTCTACTAAAATTAACCTCCCCGAAACAATTAAATCACCTGATATACCTGAAAGGAAGTGGCGTGGTGTAGAAGAAAAAGATCGCTTATATAACAATCAGACCAAAGATGAAGTTATTCCTAGAAGTAGATTGGACGGTGATAATAAAATTATAAACAAAGATCAGACTTCTATGGTAGATGTTGCTGCCGCTAAGATTAAATATGAAGATGATCGCAATAAAAAAACACAGGAAGAAATGGGAAGTGTTAATAAGGCGTTGAAGGAGAGTATCAATGTTATGAATAATAACACAGAAAAACAGATTTCTGTTATCAATAATAATAGTTCTACTAATAGTGTGGTAAATAAAAAACAGATACCTGATGGTGTTGAGAGTATAGCCGTTATGTTTGTTAATAAATCATGGGGGATGACATAATGCCAGATTTTTTTCCAGATTTTTATGACGCTAAGTTCAAAGGATCCCCTGATACTTTATGGTTAAGAGTTAGACCTAAAGAATTTAGACCTAACATACAAAAACAGACCGGTGCTAATGAGGGATCTATCGTGGATGGTATTGATTATAGGTTCCTATTATCAGGATCTGTTAATATAGGCATCGATCATACTTGGACTTCTCTTGATACAATTTCTGGTGAGATTCGAAACCTTAAAGCGAATGTGTCGAAAGCTGTAGCTCAAGCCGGTGCTGCCGGTGGTTCTTCGGCTGGTAATATTTTTAGTCAGGGTATCAGCAGTAAAAACGATAATCCTTTTATATACGAAGATACTCAGAGAAGAACTGTTAATATTGAATTGAAATTTGCCACATATAAAGATGCTTCGAAAGAGGTGTGGACTCCTATACAGAATCTTATGAGGTGGTCTTGTGCCGAATCTACCGAATCAGGGTCACTTGCCACTAATTTCAAATTTCCTTATGTATTCGAGCTTAGAACTGTAACAGGTTCGGGTGAACTGACAGGTATGATAAATATACCAAATGCTGCATTGACGCAAATACTACCTACATACGAGGCACCTTATAAGAATGGATACCCCATGAGCGCCACTGTATCGGTGACATTTTCGGAAATAGATCCTGTGTACAGAAGTTCCTTGGTTATCAGAAAAAGTAAAGTTAGCTCTAATGTTCAAGGTGGGTGATTATAATGACGATTAAAAGAGTTGAGAATGTTTTTAGGAATTTGCCTGTTAACTCAATGTTAAGGGCTTTTCCTGTTATGGAAGATGAAGATAAAGTGCAACTTCTTAATATTTTCAGACCTTATACCATATCAGCGTTATCCAAAGAGAACCCCTATTTGTTTGAGTATTATCAGGTAGAAGAGAATGACTTTTTGGATACAATTGCATATAAGTTCTATGGTAACTCTGCTCTATGGTGGGTTGTGGCGGATTTTAATGACATAACTAATCCATATGAGGCTCTTGAGGCAGGAACTTTACTAAAACTTATGCGTAGTGATTATTTGTATATATTATATGACGATGTTCAACTTATCGGAGATTTATAATGTCTAATTCTACCGGATGGGAGATTATTGACATTGAGATATATACTACAGGTGTGTTTGAGAGTAAATGGACGTTAAGTTTTACTTCAATAGAACAAGCTTATATCATTGAGGATATGTTTTCGTTTAGTATGACTGGTAAGATATCTTTTCATGACAGAATAGGTGTATCTGAGATAGGTCCATTGACAGGCGAAGAAAAAGTTAAAATAAAGTATGGTAACACAGACGGTGATGGTAAATATAAGGAGTATACTTTTCATATACTGGAAATACAAAGATTTGAGAGGAATATAACACTAAATCCCGCAGGTAATGATCTTATAACTCTGATATTGGTTGATGAATATTACCATAAATGGCATTCACATTTTTGGAGTAAATCTTGGAAGGATACAAAGATAGGTGATATTATTAAAGATATATCAGAAAATCATCTTGGTATAACAGTATTTAATGAGTTTGAATCAACGAAAGAGAAAATAGAGTATTTCGATACTCACCAAAGAACTCCCGCAGAATGTATCACATGGTTGATGAATAGGGCAAGTGGATCCATATCAGGCCAACCGGGATACCTGTATTGGATGTCTGGTGTAGCAGATTCTACGGAATTTAAACATTCATTTGTTACCATTGAGAAAATGCTGGCTAAGACTGGTTGGATGAAACCTTATGTTGAAACATCAGGTCTATATTCAGATGGGAATGGTATAGGGTCATATATATTTGATGGCAAAAATCCTGATTTTATCAATAAAATTCGTGATCATGAGGTTAGGAATGTTGACTTAAGTTCACTTAAAACCCTTACTGGCGGTAAAGCTTTGGGGTATGATTCGAAGAGAAAAAAACTAATAAAACAAGAGTATACCTATCAAGACGCTCTGTCTAGATATACTTTGTTAGGAAAATTTTCATTATTTCCTTCGAGTCTTGAGATATCAAAACCTGTCATTATAATAGATGGATGTCATGACGAAAAGATTTTGGATAACATATGGTACGGTAATTGGATAAAAGAGTATTCTAATCAATTACTGGTAAGTATAACAGTGGACGGTCATGTTGATAGGCATGCAGGAGGAATGATTCGTATTATTTGGCCGAGTCATGCCGAAAAGGATTCGGTGTCTGGGTTGTGGACACCCAAAGAAGAGGAATTTAATAAACAGCTTGATGGTAGATATATGGTTAAAAGTATAACACATTATTTTGATAAAAATCAATCATATGGATGGCAACAGAAATTAGTGTGTATAAAGAATGGGTACAAAGACACTTTTAATAAAAACCTCATACCTGCGTCTAAGAAAAATTTGTAAGGAGAGTCCATGTCAAGAATCGATTTAGCTCACATGCAACTAAAAACCAATAAATTTCACGGTATATATCGTGGGGTGGTGGAAGACAATGTTGACCCTGATATGATGGGGAGATGTCGTATTAGGGTTTGGGGTCTACATGATGACGTTAAAGTTTCTACCCCAGAGGAGGGTATACCTACTGACCAATTACCTTGGGCCGAACCATGTCTTGGTCTTATAGAAGGGTCTGTGAGTGGGTTGGGATGTTTTTCCGTGCCATTACAAGGGTCACATGTTTTTATGTTCTTTGAGGGTGGTAATTGGGGATGTCCGAGGTTTTTCGCAACCGTACCAGGTAGACCTGTTGATGCCCCTGACACATCCAAAGGGTTTAATGATCCTGACGGGGTTTACCCAAAATCCGATAGACTTGATGAACCAGATTATCCTAGACTTTCTCGTGGAGATATTACTGATACAATAATCGAAACTCGGAACAACAATCTTGACACGGGCGTATCACTTGCCGGGGGTGGTAGTTGGGATGAACCACAATCAGCTTATGCGGCTGAATATCCTCAGAATATAGTCATTTCGACTCACGGTGGAATAACCATAGAGATTGATAATACTCTTGATGCCGAAAGGTTACATGTATATCACCCATCAAACACATATATAGAGATAGATGTTGATGGTAATGTTGTGTTTGGGAATGAGGGTGACAGGTTTGAAATTACGAGACAGACACGGAATAAGCATATAATGGTGGATGATAACGAAACTATTGATGGGAATAAAACTTCAAAAGTTGGTAGTGACAGAACATCTCATATTATAAGTAATGATGATTTAACTGTTGGTAGTAACTGGTCTATAAACGTTGGTGGAAATATTAGCATTAGTGCCGGTGGTAATATAACAATGGACTCAGGTGGAAGTACGGAGATATCAGCGGGTAGTTCTTTAAGTGCTTCGGCTAGTAGCACTTTCAGTGCATCGGCTGGTAGCACCGCAACAGTATCAGCGTCTGGACCAGCGACATTAGAAGGTTCTGTTGGTGTTGTTAAAGGAACCGCAAAAACTTTTACGGTGGCATGATATGGGATATGATATTTTACAGGTTGGTGATTCTGGTTCGGGTGTTTGTACGTCACATAAAAGCCCAAAATCCGTTGTAGGGACTATAACAACAGGGATAGATGGTGCTGATAAGGATGGTATTTTGTTGGCAAAGGAAGGATCGGTTGTTAATTTAACATGTGGTCATACAGGGACTTTGATTGCGTCAGAATCCTCTATGAATGTTAGCGGTGATATTTTAGCAAAATTAGGGGACTCATGGGGTCCAGGTTCTGGTGCTACGACAGGGACAATTACATCAACATTAGGTGGAATTTCTGGAGAATAGGTTTACATGCCTATGGTTTTTAAATAAATAAGACAGAGGATGTTTATGTCAAAGATAACATATTGGAAAGACTTTGATAACAACTTTACTAGAAAATCTGGTGGAGATGTTAATACTATGTCGAATATTGAAGCCATTTATAATTCGCTGACCAATATTTTTGAAACACTGAAAGGTGGTAGGCGCATGTTACCGGAGTTTGCTCTACCTTTACATAATATACTATTTGAGCCTATAGATGACATGACCTCACAGGAACTTGGTGAGATGATATTAGCCGCTGTTCATTTATGGGAAACTCGTATAGAGGTTGACAATGTTAATGTTATAGGTAGACCTGATAGAAATTACTATGAAATAAATTTAGAATTTAGAATAGTTAATGACCCTAGTTCTGATACCACAGAGGTATTTACTAGCGTTCTAAGGACAACATAATGAGTGTAAAATTTACCCCGGATTATAGAGATATTGATTACAAGACAATGGTAGCAAGGCTTAAAACCTTGTTATCAAAATTGGATTCTTTTAAGGATTATAATTTTGAAGGTTCTAATATATCAATGCTTATAGAACTTGTCTCATATGTCGGTGATCTCAATACATATTTTACCAATAAATTGGCACAGAACTTACATCCAGAGACTGCAAATGTTTATGAAATAGTCCATTCTTTGGTCAAACAACAGGGTTACAATCCAGTGGGGTATGTTGCTTCTGAATTGACGGTTACGATCAGAGTTTACAGGGTTGCTCTTGATGAGTTTGAGGCTGTATATAATGCTAATGATCAAATATTCATACCACAGTGGTCAATCATTGACACTGGTATAAAGGATGATGTTAATGGTGATAATATTTATTACACTCTTACTGACTCATATAATTATACTGTAACGGATGATGATGTTACGAATGGTTATATTGAATTTGATGTGGTTTTGAAACAAGGGGTTCCCGTAACATCACCTTTAACATACACGGGTTCTGATATAGTTGATAATCAGATTATCCTTCCGTTTAAGCAGTATGATATGGGAACATATCCTTATGATTTTTATACACCATCTATTGAGGTTCGTGTAGGAACTGGTCAGGATAAATGGGTTCGTATCAATGACTTTTTTGATGGTATTTCTGGTCTTTTGGGTGAAAATAATACCTATATGTTTTCATATGACAAATATAGACGATATGTTATAAATTTTTCTAATACGAGAAATATACCTGATGTGTCAGATTCTATTCTAGTTTATCCCATAGAAACGCTAGGTTCTCTTGGTGCTGTTACAGCAAACACATTTTCTGTTGATAGAGATTCAGTAGCTACACATTATATACAAGATAGAGGGATTAGACCGGAAACAACTGATATATTGGGGATTGAAACCCCTTTTATGACGAATTTAAGGACATCAACGGTTATTCCTGTTGATAACTATGTAATATATAATGTATCTGGTTCTTCTGGTGGTTCGGATCCACAAACAATAGATGATCTTAAAATATCAGGATCCTCTGCAGCACAAAATCAACAAAGAAATTGTACGAGATATGATTATAAGGGTAATCTTGAATCTAGAGGGGATGTGATTGTTGCCAATGCTTGGGGTGAACAAGAGGCGAATCCCGGAGCATTATATCTTGAAAACTATAACAAGGCATATATATCAGTTATACCAGCAGAGTGGTCAAATGGTGTTGCTAATAATGTAACGTTGAAACAATTAAGTGGTAGTGATATTGATGCTTATTTTACTGGTGGTGTGAATGTAACATTAGATTTCCCCCTTTCATATAATCCAGTGTGGGTTAATGATATATTATCATATATAGAGCCGAGAAAAATGATAGGTATATATGAGATATTTGTTACTCCCGAGGTGGTTAAATTTAGAATCGATTTTGGTCTTAAAATCAAAAGAACTTACAACTGGATAGAAGTCAAAGAAACAGTTCTTCGTAAATTAGAATATTACTTTTCCCCTGACAATAGAGAGTTTGGTGAGGTTATAGATTTTAGAGAAATAATCAATTATTTATTGGATCCTAGTGTAGCATCTAATACAGATGATTTTATGTTGGTTCGTGGTATAGATAGTTTGGTTATACGAGACATAATGATACATCGTGATCCTGAGTTGGTTGAAAGACTTAATGTTCAGAATGTATGTAATTTTATGGGTGGCAATATGATTGGTCAGTGTAGCAATACAAATTTCAGTGATGAAGCATCATGTAATGCTGCCGGTGAAGCGTGGAGTCTTGTGTGTAGCTTGGTTCCAGACTCAATGTATATTTACCCGGAGAATGAATTGAGTTATTTTCCTCATTATATAGATCTTGGGTATACACATAGCACTAACGATGAAACTTATAATGATCTATTACCCATACAATTAGGGTATAAACAATTTCCGCAGCTTGTTAAAGACTTGTGCGTATTTGTAAACGAAGGATAAGATAATGAATAATTTTTGTGATTCACCTTATTTTCTACTAAAAGATTTTGTACTGGAATTAACAAAGCCTTCAATTACTACAACAAACATTCCGTTGTATGTAAATCTCATACCTGAGATTAGGTTTAATGATATAATTTATGTCGGAAATGTTGATTATTATAATACCAGTAGACCCGGTGATCCTTTAGCAAAATATCCAAATTTCGATGAAGATGTTGATACTGCTAACATATTTGAGAATTCTAATCGTATCAATTGGAATGCTTTTATTGGTGTTAATGGTTTTGTTGGATATCACATTGATGACTTGAGTTTACCGGGTGTTGTGTTTAGAGGTCAAGAAAAATCTCTCATCGTTTCAGGTGGATCTCACATTGATCTTTATGCAAAAACTGATGATAAGTTTGTTGTTGTTAGGCTAAAGCCTTTACATGAGGAGCCTCTTGAAAAAACATATTTCCGTATGGATAAAGTGGAAATAAAAGTTCTGAATTATAATGGAACCTCTGTTAACTATGATTCTGAGTATACAGAAGGATATGAACCGATTTTACCTAATGGGTATCCGTCAGATACTGATGGGGATGATAGCTATGATGGGTCAAGATCATATAGATATCAGACGTATGATTATACGTATACCACAGAATTTGCTACAAATACAGTATTAGAACCGGGAACAGAATTATATTTTAGAAAAGATAGTTACTTTCATGAATGGTTGCGTGATGGGGATAAAGCATCAAAATTTTATAAGGATGCATTTGACGAAGATTTTATTGCGAGAAACTATGTAAACACTGATAAAATGTTTATATATTTCGGCAAGGTCTATAATTCTGATACAGAGAGTGATACAATTCCGAGATATCAAGTTGTTTTTAGTGGGTTAAAGGATTGGATTGCTAGTGCTTTGCCTCCAAACAATCGTAAAGAGTTGTTTATAGAGTTTCTTGATACATATTTTGATATGGTATATGGGGAAGGGTATCAACAACTCAAAGATGTTTGGTCACTTCGTGATGCCATGGAGTGTAATGAAACCTTTTTGAGTTACGTTCCAACATTTTATGGAATAGAAAGATACGATGATATTCCAACATGGTTTACCGATATATACAGAGAATATGCTCGTGATGTTGTATGGTTGCTGAAACGTAAAGGAACCTATGCATCGATGTATATCATTAAAGATCTTTTTTGTAGAAATACCGAAAATAAATTTGATGTATATGAGAGATGGCATGATAAAGATATTCAGATAGATAGTGAACCGTATTCTGGCGATTATCCCATAACAGTTCAAAGTGATAAATGGTCAGTAAAATCAACAGAAAACGGGATAACTACCGTTAATAGTACTCAAAGTACTATAACATTTGATATCCCGACAGGTCAAAGCTCTGTTGTTACTCTCGATAGAAATTTTATTGACAGCAGGGAAAGTTTTAGTCTTAGTACCTCGATGTCTCTTGAGACTGTAATACCTGTCACTGAGTATTCGGTTACAGGAGATCCTCAGATTCAACCCCCAACAAATATAAGGTTTAATTGTATATCCGGTATGTTGTTATGGGATGCTAGTACAACAATAGGTGTTACTTATACGATAGAAAAATCTAATAATAATTTTAGAGAATTTGAAACTGTTGTTGAGGATATAACGGACACCTCGTGGCTTATAGAGAAGTATGCATATGGCGATACGTATGTTCGTATTTTATCAAAAAAAGTTGCTGCGAACACAACAGAAAACAACACTATATCGATGTTACAGGGCAATCCGATATTATATGATTATGATGATGAACGTCTTGGAATATATCTTCATGGCAATGTGGTGTATTCATATCGACCACGATCCCCGGTACCTCAAACAATAAACCCGATAAACAATAATGGTGAGGGTTATATTTATAGTACTGATTATACGGCAACAGAAATTGATGTTGAAATAAATGCCGGTAGTGTTAGTGTTTTACCTTCAAATTCATATCAAGTTGGTGAAGTTTTAAGTTTGAGTGGATCTTCTGGTGGTACAGGGGCTTCTATTATCGTTAATAGTATCAACTCTAATACCGGTGAGATAGTGGGCTATACATTAAATAAAATTGGTTCAAAGGATTATACTGCAAATTCACCTTTTTTATTGAATAGTTCAGTTAGCACAGGAAAAGGTGCCGTTTTCAGGATTGACCATGTTTTGACTAGTTTGTCTTATAATGGGGTTCCATCACAACAGGGAAGTGATTACGGGTCGGGTGGTAACAATATTAATACTTCCGGTGGTAGTGGTGGTGGTCTTACAGTTAACTATCAAACTAATCAACATCAGGGTAAAGTACTAAGAGTATCAGCTTTATCTATTTCAAATGTCGTTCCTTATGATTCAGGTAATCATATTGTAAAGGTCTATAGCGATGCGGCGTTTACTAGTTGGAAAGGACTTAAGGTTTTAGTTAGCATAAGCACCACCAACGTGTGGTCACCTCTTAGTGTAGTTGACTCTGGATCCACCAACACGTATTCTAACAATGAGACTGGATATTTAAACGCTAATGAGTTTGGTGGTAGTGGTAGTCTCCTAGTTAAAATAACGACATCAACCGAAACAGACAGTAATACAACGGGAACTGATGGTGTGGTTCTGACTATGAAACTTTTCGAATCGGCTAAGTCTTATGATATACGAGATGTTGATGGTAAGTCTTATGATGACTATCCAATGCCCGCAGAAGGGTCGAATGTGGTTCCTTGGAGATCTAATGTACCCATTTACTACCCGTATAGTACCGACCTTACCATTGATAATACAAATAATTCTAATATGAAGATAAATTTTAGGATTGTTAATCAAAGAGCGGAAATACAGTATTTAGTTAATACATCAAATCATAAGGATACTTCCTATGATACCACTCATCCGACAAAATACTTTTTATATCCAGATCATTATATAATTACGGGTGATATTTGGGATAATCCCGTTCCGATTGTACTGGTTACTGATACTGTTTCGACATCAACTACGACAACAACTACTAACGAAACCGTTGAGTCGGTTTCGTTAGTAAGTCAACCAAACCAAACACAAGAATTTAATCCCGGTACATATATTGATACCGTATCAGGTGGTAGCGGGACTGGTTTGAGAATTTCATATACTATTGGTTCTGGTCCAATTATTAATAATGTAACGGTAATTGATAGTGGTAGCGGATATAATGTTAATGACTCAGTATATTCAAGTATATCCGGCGGTCCGAGTCCTGTTTATTTTGGAGTGGATTCACTTGTAAGTCAGGTTACAAGTGTTACAGTTGCTTCTTATGGAAATATAGATGATTATAGGACTGGTGACACTTTAACTATTGCGGCTGGTAACAATGATGCTACGTTTTCTATAACTAACGTAACCAAAGGTTCCGTTGATAGCGTTTCAATGACTAATCCCGGTGCAACTTTAAAGTATGATGGTACTGTTACTAACCATACATGGGATTTATATTATCGAAGGGCACTTGATCCCGCAGTTAGTGATAACGGAGGCACTCCAAATAGTTGGACTCGTGGTCCAAGTGTCACTACTTCTGGGTACATTCTTAGTGGTTCTTATGATATAGAAGATCGTAAAACATTGTCTATATCCAATCTATCTTCCGGTCAATATGAATATTATATAAGATATGTCGGACAATCCACAGTACCATTAACTGGTGTGTCTTCGTATATAAACCGTTCAGTTGCCAATGAAGCATTTGTTACTACATTTGGATGGGATAAAATATCCCATCCAGCAGAACAAGCTATTTATAACATAGTAGACAAAACTATAGATGAGATAGTAAGAACCAATGAATCTATGAGTAATGCCTCGACTGTTAATTTCTCTCTACCAACAAAAAAAGCCAATGCTTATTATTATAATAACAATGATGACATTTCTCCCGATAAAAGAGTTGTATTTATATACACCGAAAGTACACTTGCGTTAGTTAAGTATTATAATGAAATTGACAAAATGTGGCATGACGGAGCCAGCGGTGGATTTGTCATAGGAGACAGGGACACGAGAGTTAGACATGGTAATTATGTTTATGTGCAAGGATCCACCCTTGGTAAAAGTATCCACAGATACGATCTTGCCAATGACAGTTGGTTCACTGTAGCAACCAATTTGGATATGTATCAAAATTCTACACTTGTTGTTTATAATATGAATGGTGAGGATTATTTGTATTATTTGAGTAATATTTTTGATAGTAGGATTAATTATATACCGTTAGAGGGAAGTATTGTAGAATACAGTATAGACATGAATATGGACTTGTCATATAAAGACTGTAATGTAATGTTTGCAAAGAACAATAGAATGATTATAACTGGTGGCAATAGTTCGCCTATTCTTAATGTTCCATCTAACATTTATAAAATTAATATAAACCCAAGCGATGATAATGTAGGCGAAACACAAATTGTTGGTGAGGATGATTTGCCTAACGCTTTGATTCCAAGAACTTATTTTACATGGAGTAGAGGTGTAGATGAAACTCTTTCCGTCAAGGCTATTGGAGGAACGTTTGATCCTACAGGTAATAGTCTTGGATACAATCCTTATATTATATCTTTTGATGCTGACGCAGGAACAGGGACATTTCAATCATCAGGTGTTGAATTTAATACCTGTCCTGTATGGACAAGTACATCAACCTCTTCTATTTTAGGGTTTTTTATCAGCGCAACTAACTATAAAGGGGTTCCTGTAGACATTATCAAGGCGACTTTGGAGGTTTCCACCCCAACTATTTCGAATACAGGTGGTGGTATATGGAATGTTGAATTTACTTCTGACGCTACTATTGATGGTGCGCCTAGAACTTTTCGACAAGAAATTCAGTATAACCCACAATCAAGTCCAATAGAAACCATAACACCATCTGTTATATATGATTCTCTTAGAAGTAATATTAAAATAAGTTTTAATGGTGATGATACTCCTGATATAGATACTTTTGTTAGAGGTGATATAGGAAATAAATGGAGTTTGAGATATTCAGCAAACAACCCATCATTTGGTAGGATATTATTTAAAGTTAATGGTTTACATGTGGATTATGGATATTTCGGGGATTATACGATATTAAATAGTATAAATGATTTTGTTGATTATGAGTACACCGGTTTTTATAATCACAACGCTCCTGTGAGATACTATCCTCGCAATGCGGTCGAAGAATATCCGAATGAAAGGTTTAATGTTTATAACAATGGTGCCGTATTTTCCGTAAAACTGGATGATCCTAATAATAGAATATATTTCAAATTAAAGACATTTGATACTAATATAGGATCGTCTGTAGATGTTGTGTTTGAGTATGAAGTGTATCAGTCAAGTTTTGGTTCTGTGAGGAGTGTGTCACTTACAGGTGATGATTTAGACATTGTAAATGGTCGTATTATAGAAACATTTGACTTTGATAACGCTGAGGAGAGAACTTGGTCTTCGAATGGTGGTCTTATGAGAATTACCGTTTATGGTGACGGGGAATCAGAGGCAGAATATTATCACGGATTTACTGATCTTACCGAAAAAGTTCTTGTTCGGGTGAAAGTTATAAGTGTGGAAAGTGTTGGAACTGGTGATGTCAGAATGTCTATTGGTGATAGATGGTCTGTTGACGATGATAATGTTGTTTTGAAAAATACTGATATTCAAGATGAATATTTTTTCTCTACAAATATATTAAGTGATTTCACAAAGGACTATACAGTTGAAAGTATTATAGCTGATTTAGGATATCCTGATTGGGTTACCGGTTATCCTGATGGTTATATAAGCTCAACCAATGAAAGACTTTCTACGATGTATAGGGCAAGGTTGGGATTAAACCATCAACCACTGTCGGCATTAAAAATCATGCCAAAACAGATCGCTGATAATTTATATAGAAATTGGGAAATGACACGACCAGTTAATAGACAAGCTATATATGAATTTTTCTATGAACCGTCAACTGATTTGTTGAGTAAATATTATTCTATTTACACCGGTGAATATGCGGGTCAATCATTATCAAAAGTTATCGATAACGTAAAGTTTGATGATGATAATTATATCCATATACAAGGTGATGTATCATCTTCGTGGAGGGTTAAACATAACCTTGACAGTGAGGTTATAGTACATGCTATGGATGAGAATCAGATCGAAATTGTCCCTGAGTCTATAGTATGGGTTTCTTCTAATGTAATTAATATCAATTTCTCTGAAAGTATTCAGGGTATTGCGGTTGTAACAAAAGCTAAAAGTTGTGCTTATTTAAACTCAACTTATAGAATGTTTCATGGATTTGGTCGAAATGAAGTTTTTGTTCAGATAAGAAACAACACGACTAATGAAATAGATACTCCTTCAACCATAAACACTGTTACCAAGAATTTTGTGTATATACCTGAGATGGATGAGGGTGAAAGTTATGCATATCTTAGTAGGAAGGGTTTTGCTCAAACAACGGTTGATTTTGTCGACACAAAACCTTCGAGTACCTTCGTTGGAATTGTTCCTGGTGTTTATTCGGTGACCGTAAATGGATCTAGCGGAACTGGAATGCAGATAGATATTACATATTCCGGTGGAAAGATAGTATCAACGGTTATTGTAAATGAAGGAATTGGTTGGGTTGAGGGCGAAGAGGTTGTGGTTAATTATGACGACCTTGTTGGTTCTGGTGCAACATCAGGGAGCGTGACATATAAGGTTACTCTCGTGAACACTCATGAAGGTTTACCTGTTGATGCATCTATATGGACGTTCCCTTATGGATGCAGGGAGGGCGGTTCTTGTTCCATTGGTGATCATGGAACTAGAGGCGAATGTGAGAGTTCAGGTGGTGTGTGGACATCAAACGGCGAATGGTATTGGGATATATACCATGGATACAGTGAAAACCTTTTCATGGTCGATTGTTATGACTCTTCTAATGAAAAGATAGTACCATTAAATGTAGATATGAGTCCGTTGGATGAGAACACTAATCCTTATATAATTGTAACATTTAGTGAGGATATATCGGGTTTTGCTGCCATATGGCATGTTGGTAATCTTAATTCGTTTGCAGGTTTGATACCAAGATCCCCTGACGGGTCACTTTTACCTTTGGAGTGGAGAATTACTATCAGCGATGGTAGTAAAATTATATCATCATTTAAAGAAAATTCTGAATACGAAAGCAGATATAGATATAGTAAGATTCCTGTTGAATTTTGGGATGGTGATTTGAATAATAAAAACTTTGTGTATGGTGACACTGATTTTCAGGAAGAGGATGAATTTTGGTATTATTACACATTTACAGTAACAGATGAAGCTCTATCTCTTTTAAATGTCAGTGAATATGATATCCTTGACATAGAACTTATAAATACTGATATACCTCGTATTGATAAACAACAAGTTGCTGTCAGTAGGGTTAGCGGTATATATAAACCTTCTGGGGTTAACTTTGTATGTAGATTTAAAGTATGGAGAAACCCTTATGGGTTTGATTCAGCATTACAAGACCATTTGGATATCAATCTTCTTGATAACAATGAAGGATTCTTGTATATATAACGGAGGAAAGAATGCCCAAATTTTATACATTTAATGCGCCAGAAATAGGTTCTATTACAGGTGCAGAAATATTCACGATATATCAGGAGTATGATACTAAATCCGTCACATTGCAGCAGGTGTGGAATGAAATGCCATCACAGCCAATGTCTCTGTATAACTTAGATGATACTGAGTATTCACTCAAAACATGGAAAGATGTTACAGATCAGAGTACATATTGGCCTGTTATAACTGATGGTGTATGGAACGGGACTTATTATGAGCCTAGAGATCTTGGTGACGGTGGATGGTCGGACCTGTATATAAGAACGGGTGATTCTACTTGGGTTAAAGGTTTCAGACCAACACATGTAAGAATTACCCTTGGTGTGGATCCCGGCGATATTTATTTTCGTGTATATAATCCAAACCTTGATTATATTGTTGATGTTGATCCTTCTTTTGATAATATATTAGAGTCAGGTAAATCTTATAAAATAGGTTATCTGAATGGAATGGATATAGAAAGAATACGTATAGTGTCAGATACTGATAAATATTTTACCGTCGAGAAGATTGAATTTTTATATGGTAATACCGGAGAAGAAATAGAACATTTAAGTTGTCTTGTATATGATTATGATTCACAGAAATGGATTAATAATAACAATGTTTTTGAATTTCATCACGTAGAGGCAACACAGTTAACAGGAAGTCCAAAAATAACATGGAGAGATATATGGGAAGAAGGTGATGATGGTCCTGATGTTAATTTTCTCGAAATGTATCGTCCAAGGAATGAATTAAGCTATGATAGCGAGGATACGTGTATAGAAATTGGACCTCAGGGACCATACATATTTCGTAATTTCGAATACGAAACTGGTTTTACCATAGAGCAGCATAGATCATATGAGAATCTTCTTGTATTACGCCATGTATATCCTAATACATACAGTCAAGGTGATTTTATTGTATGTAACAAGGCGATAAACGAATTTGCCAATGTGAGAGTTTTTAATATTGACCGAGATGGTATAGTCTATGCTAATGGTTATAATTATAGTGGCGGGGTCACGACAAATTTAGGAACCATAAGTGGCTCATGGAATATTGACATGTCAGGTTTTAATGAGAGATGGTTTAAGGCAATAACAGGATCATCAATGACATTTACTATTACCAATCCTCCGGATGATGCGATGTCTTTGATATTTGATTTAAAAACCACTGCGGATATAACAGTGACTTTTATAGATTCTCAACCGTCAGAGTTCATGTTGAGTTCGGATCTAATATATCGTTTTACTGTAACAATGTACGATGATGGGTCATGGCCTTCTTATTGGGTTCGGTGTGATGAACTTGGCAGTGATAATAATGGAGGTGTTACTAGAGATGTTTCTAATATTATTGCTACCGGTGATGAACAGGGTGTATTTGTACAACCAGCCATGAGTTCGAGTATATCGGATGTTGACGTGTGGGTCAATGGAATCAAATTGGTTCGATCATTGGAACATACCTCGGATGGAACTTTTATCAATATACTTAACCCTGCGATTTTGGCTGGAGATGATGTTGAAATTATAGTTTGGAATGGAACTCCAATAAGTGGAAGGTGGGAACCATACTTTGATAACACGTTCTGGGTACCTTCATGGGATTCTTCAGCGTCATGGTCAGTTGCACAGTCAGCTTGGGAGTTTGGTCTCGTAACGTATGTCAATGGATACGGAATAATCCTCAACGCAATCGGTTCATGGTCAACTGAGTTGAGACCTACTGCCATGAGATTTAGTGTAAGTCAGGATATTGATAATTTTATTTTAAAGGATAAGTGGGGTGTTGATATCGTAAACGTTATCGGTCCCTTTAGTGCAAATACGTTACATGAAATACCTATAACAGGTCAAACAGCAGCCATTGATCAGATAGTGTTTGAACAAGCTGCCGCTATATGGCCAAGTTATTTTACATCGTTTGAGTTATATGTATCCTATTGATGTTCATATACTAACGCTTCCCGGTGAAGACAAAAGATTGTTTGATATTTGTCTGGACTCATTAAAAAACGAGCCAGTAAATATTCACATATGTGAAGGTATTGTTGGTTGTACTGGAACAGCAAGAGCAAATGCGTTTTTAAAGGGAACAGCAAAATATGTGTCGTTTGTTGATCCCGATGACTACATTGAACCGGGTATATTTGATAAATGTCTTGAAGTATTAGAATCAAAAAACTGTAATGTATACACAACTGAAAATTATGTTGATGATGGCGGTAACTTTTTAATGGTTGGACCACAATCAACACATCCTTGGTCTTATACATCGATGAGACGAATGTATGTGTTGGTTCACCATCTTGTAGTGTATCAAAGGGTGGTAGTTGAAAAACATCTTCATTGGATTAGAGGTGTATCTTCATTATCGGAATATATGTTAAACCTTCTATGTTCTTTGGATGTACCATTTGAGCATATTAACGAAGTTGGTTATTATTGGAGACAATTAAATAAGGATCGCTCATTAAGAAACCTGAGTAATTCACATGAAAATATTTCTCGTATCTGTAAATACATAAAGGAACAGAGATAGAGTGTTATATAAACCAAAAACAATGGAGTAACAAATGGCCGAGAGAAAACCAGCAAAAAAATATAGATAAATTGAGATTAGAAGCGGGTGAAGAACAAATTTTGACATCAGATTTTACCCAATTTGAACCTTTAACATCATACAAGCTTGGGTCATCAACTTTTGCTGTTGATATGACGAGTAGTGACTGGCCTTTACTTGGCAAAGGTATTGTTAACACAAGTAAGGCATCTGATATTTATGGAACTCAGCAATATCAACCAAAAGCTACAAATTATATATACACGAGACGATGGGATGAAACACCGCCTTCCCCGAGTGATGATTTTAATAGTGTTTCTCTTGATACTGATGTGTGGAATCTTGTGAGTGGTAATATAAGTCTTGTTACCTACCCCGGTAATTTGGCGTTTGAATGGAATGCTAATGTGTCTTCGAAATGGAGTATATCCAGTGCATTGTCATGGGGGGGTTGATATAGGAGTAGATTTCCCATCACCTTTAACAGGAGGTAATTCGATTGCCCTTATATTTCAATTTTCGGGGGGTTCTATTGCGGGATTTCAGTTCGGAGCGTCTGGTGGTCTTGGAACCATATATGGTGGTGTCTCATGGGCATATCACGGCATCGATTTTGGTCCACAGACACTATCCATAAGAAGGGCTGAAAACACTATATCATTGTATAAAAATGATGTTCTTTTAAGACAGGGTGTTAGTGGGTTTCATGGTCAAGATGTGGTAAAATTTTATATATCTGTTAGTGGGTTTGCTCCAACCAAAATTGACCATGTAACAGTTGTTGATGGTTTGGTTACCGGGCTTATCGGGACGGCTCATTGGTCGCCGTGGTTTGAACAGCTTGATGCACAATCCCAATCGGATGCAAACCAAAGTCAGATAGATGTTGCTCTACTTACACACGAAACAAATAAACATGCTACCGGTGTGACCGGATCATTTACCACTACTGACGGAAAAACTGTAACAATTACCGACGGAATGGTAACCAGTATAGTTTAAATGATAAATAGATATAGACTAAAAACAATGGAGTAACAAATGGCTAGAAAACATTATTGGCAGTTTCTTGTTACAGATGAGGGTGTTCCAGTTGAAAATGCACAGATATCGGTATATCTTGCAGGAACCAATGACCCCGTGTGGATTTACACAGATGAATTTAGTATTAGGGGTACTGCTATAGTACCACAAACAATATCAAGTCTTAAGGGTTATTTTGAGTTTTGGATTGCTGACGAGTCTGATACCTCACATGGGTATGATATATCAACAAAGTTTAAGATTGCTTGGTCTGCCACAGGAGTATCAAGTGGTTACATTGACCATGTTGACATATTTTCAACTTTTATCCAAAAAGTTGATGTTACTGATGATAGTGATTTAATTAACAAGATGATTTCTAATTCCTTAGCTAAAGGATGGGAGAGTCATAAAAACTCTGTTATAGTTGACGGTGAAATTCATGGTATTTCTAGTGTTAACACTGATAGCTCAGATGACGTTATAAATAAATTGATATCAAACTATCAAGGTCATACATGGGAATTACATTCAAGAACTATGTATAATGGTGATGTATCGACTGCTATTTCACCTAATTTACCAACATCCGTACATGGCATAGAACAAGTAGATTTATCTGACACGGTATCAATAACAAAAAATAAATTAGTTTCCAATCAAATGGCTCGGTTATGGAATGACCACGCGAATGATGTAACTGTTAATCCACACCCACAATATGTTGCTATAGATGGATCTACCTCATTTACAGAACCAGTTGGATATGCTGACAGTAGTATCATCTATTCTGCATCACCTGATGATTTTGTCACACTATCATATGTAGATAATAAAAGATATGTAGAATATATACCATCATTGTCGTTTATGTATGATGCTATAACTAAATCATATTACTATGATATAGTTCATGGTACAAACACTCAATGTCCCATCATCCAATGTTGGGATAATAGCACATCATATAGTATTGTCCCTGTTGGATACAAATGTATTAACGATGATACTGTTAGAGTTTTTATGTATACAAATACTATATCTTTGTTGGTGAGGGTTATAACGTAATGAGACTCTATAAGTACCTTTCAATATCATCCGATGACGAAACGAGCGCCTTTCGATCACTAAATATTGATTTGGTTGATGAAGATACAGGTAATGTTGACCTTGTTAGGGTTGTTGCTAGTAGATACGGTCTTGATGTTGTCACTCTCAGTTTACTAGAAAGAGCTAATAAAGAGTTGAAGAAGATGTATAGAGGTAAGTTTAAATTTGATTTTTGTCTTGAGGATCAAGGATTTAATCCAGAAAACATAAACATAGATAAAAGAAAGGCGAGGCAGATAAAAGAAAAGTGGTTTAAGTTTAATAATGAATTGTCTGAGATACAGATGAATTTGGAAAAAAGTTTACAAAAGTGATATATAATGATACTATATGTGGTATTAAATATCATATATGGAGGAATATATGCCAGAAGGAACAGTTTCAGATGAAACATCTCATTATGTGAGGAATAAAGATCTCATACCTGAGATTAAGGAATTTAATAAATCAGGCAGAATATCAGAAGAATTAGGAAGAATGTTACTTTTGATAGCTAAAAATCTTTCCAATAAAGGTAATTTTATAAACTATACTTGGAAGGATGATATGATACAAGAAGCGGTATTAACCTGTTGTAAATATTTAAAGAACTTTGATTTAGAAGTATCAAACAATCCGTTTGCTTATATTACAACAATTTGTAGTCACGCATTTGTGAACTACATTAATAAACAAAAAAGACACAGTGATATAAAGGATACATTGTTTCATAATCGTATGGACATGGATGATGAATCATCCTCTTATAGATATAAGGCAATTGATTACACTGTAATGTCGGATGATATAAAGAAGAAAAAGAATTCCAAGTGATGATCTCGGAGGAAAAAATTAATGGCCGTTAACAGAATTTATGGCGCTATTTCAATAACAAACAACCCTACAGGACTGACAACCAATCCAGAAAACGGTTCATTGAAGGGTATTAGTAAGGATATAATTTCCGATGGTGATATGGCTGTGGTTAGGGATATCACCGGAGAATCCATTCATTTCTATACGTATGATGAATCTTCTAGCGCCATGGATGATAACGTTAAAGTCGTAAAACCGGAAGGCGGATCTGTTGGAAGGTGGTTAGTAACCTCGCCTAAGTATTTTGCTGAAAACATAATTGTTGACAGCGACAAGATGGTTCTTGTTAATAAAATAGCTCCTAATGGATCAAATCTTGTATTAAGTTATAACGGTACGTCTATTGATCTATCTATAGGATCATCTAACATAACCATAACAAAACCGCTAATAACAGATAAACAAATAACATCCACGGTCGTTGATGGTACTCCTGCATTTATTATATCAAGTTCTACTATGATCCCCAATTTAAGGGCTGAATATATAGGAAATACTTTACATAGTAATGTGTGGACTAAAGATGCATCTATTGCAGTTACAGGTGTTCCGGTTCTTGATGGTACATTAGATTCAATAACATCCATAACAAACGCAAGACATTTAACAACAAAAGATTATGTTGATAATAAAATTTCCATTGTTAACTCTTCTTTTACAAAAGTACATAACAATCTTACAGGTCTAACTACAGGTGACCCTCATACCCAATATATGTTGGTAGATGGGTCAAGACCATTCAATAATAATATTAATTTCCCTAGAGTAAGCACGGATCTGGTAAACCCCATTAATACATATGATCTTGTTCATAAGAAATATGTTGATGATAGGATTACTCTCATATCACAGGGAGATCTTTTTGTTACTGTTGACGGAAGTAGCATAGTAACCGCACCGATTTTATACGATGGTGCTGTTGATTTTTCTGCTTTGGATGCCCAAGATCAAGCCTTTGCTTCTGTTGATTATGTAAAGCAATCGTTTATCAATCATAATACCGGAATCACTCATACAGAGTACCTTATAAACAGTAGTAATGATACTATTGATGGTCATTTGTCCACGACACAGGCAGTAACTACAGCATCTAATCAATATATTACTAGAGGTGAGATTGATGCTTTCTTACGTGGAGTTTATAAAAACACTTACATGTCAGATTATTATATTGATATTGGTTCTGTTGTATATAATTCAAATATTGTAAGAAAAGATAGACCACGATCTGATAGTAATTATACATTCTCAAAGTTAGAATCATCAGGTTTAAATCTTGTGAGCTATGAATATCTTAGATCAAAAATATATAACATATTACAAGGAAGTCCTGATGTAATCATAGGTGATGTTTTACGTTCTACCCTTATTAGCGGTAGTGATGGATACCTTAATGGTTCTGATGTAACTGTTCGTGGTGGCAGTGGAACTGGTATGGTTATTAATATAACCACTGACGGATCTGGAACTATAACAAGCTATAATATTGTTGATAGTGGAATGAATTATGTTGAACTTGATACTGTATATGTAAATGGTACAAGTGGTGGATATGTTGTGGGGGATATCGTATCGGTTGATTCTTCGTTAAATGGCATTGGTGGTGAATTACGGGTAACAGAGGTTGATTCTTATGGAAAAGTTATACAAGTTTCTGTATCCTTGTCAGGAAGTGGATATCAAGATGAAACGTGTACAACAACAGCTATACAGGGTCAAGGAACGGGTCTGACTGTTGATATAGTTGAAATTACGGTAGATGGACTTCTGTCGACACCAGAGGTAAGTATAAATCAATCAGGTGATGGTGACGGGAGATATAAAGTTGGTGACACAGTACGTTTGGTTGGTGGTAACAATGATACCGTTATAACTATTGATACTGTATTAGAATCAGGAGAAGTTACCGATTTTACAGTTACGAATGGTGGCACAGGTGGTATCTCCACAGGAACATACACAACTACATCGTTGTCAGGCGATGGTTTGGGTTTGACCTTTGATGTTGTTGATGGCGGGGACGGCATAGTTCAACAAGGTGAAATTAATATAAATGTACCCGGAACTGTACACGCATCGATACGACTGGACGAAACGGTTCGTGGTGCTTATCATTCATATCTCATTGGTAGTGGTGTGGGTGATGATCATACTCAATATATGCATATTGATTGTAGAAGAGGTTTTGATAATTCATTAAATTATCCACGAGTCAATAATAGTAGTATAGAACCAACACAGCCGGGAGATCTCATAACTAAAAGTTATTTTGATAGTCGGGCGGGTTTATCTCAGAAATACCCTCATTACTATTTTACACAGAATGTTGATACCTCTAATGACGAATCTAAAGAAAAGGTTAGAAAGGATTATGTTGATAGATATGTAGGATTATCCCTTGTATCTCCCACAGACAAACATTTTGACTATCTGTCAGAATCTTTTGTTGGTAATGGATGGGTTGGGGCATTGGATTCAACTTATAATGATGGTTCTGATAATGGTATCATTATAACAAATAACTTCAAAAATTATGGAACAATTGTTAATTTTAATTTGATCAATGGTGGTAGTAATTTATTATCTATTAGTGCTGAACTAGATAGAATACCTTTAAATTATCCAAGAAGTATTGGTGATTCTTCAACTTCGAGTGCCGAGGGTAGTGGCTTGTCCGTTGATACTACAATATCCGATGGATATGTTACCTATGTATCACTTACGTATGGGGGTACGTCATACACTACTAACGGTTCTGGAGTATCAACGACAAGTTCTGGGTCTGGAATGGGTCTTTTGGTTTCGATTGAAAGTGATGGGAATTCTGTCACGAAAGTTACCGTGGATTCGGGAGGTTCAGGATATGTCACGGACGATGTTGTTTCTATATCAGGATCAGGTAATGGTGATGCAACTTTAGTGGTACAGTCAGTTTCGGATGGGGTTGTGACTGGTGTATCTATTAATGATGGTGGTGTTGATTATTCAGTTAATGATGTATTATCCATAGGAAATGTTGTAGGTTATAAAAATGGGGACACTGTAACTGTTGATGGAGGTACTACATTAGCATCTATTACTATAACAGGGGTTACCCCTTATGGTGATGTATTAACATTTACGGTTACGGATGGTGGTACAGGATATTCTATGGGAACAGATATATCAACAACAACTACTTCGGGTTTAGGTATTGGATTAACTTTTGATATAAATCCAATTGATGGTATTTTAAGTACCGGTAGAGTTACTTTATCTAATAAAGGTACGTTAACAAAGTGCTTGGCTAGAGTTACATCGGCTGATGTTAACGGTACTGTTTCATCTTTGTCAATTATTCATGGTGGATCTGGTTATGCTTCACTGACAGAAGAAACAACAACTGGTATTGGCTATCCAACAATGGATATTTCAGGTATAAATGTTAATCGAACAGAAACAAGTGTTGTTTTAGATGAATCAGGTGGAGGAGGAACAACTCTTGGTATAGTTCCGAGAATTATTGGTTCGATACAATTTGTATCTATAATTAATAGTGGTTATGGTTATCAGGTTGGTGATACAATTGATTGGTCAGGTGATGGTTCTTATGGTACATGGAAAGTTTCTGGTGTTGGACCAGAAGGTCAGATATCGAAAGTATCAAGGCTATATTCTTCCGTATCTCAATGGTCAACCATTTCCATGAGAAGCATATCAACGACAAATGGTTATGGTGCCGTGGTAAAACCATACCTTGTTGGGTCAATTTCTGATTTTATATTAGAAGGAGGTTCCGGTTATGTGGCTAACAATTTTACTTATGATCCAACTAACTCAACAAATGATGGGTTCTTTTGGTCTGGTTATGGAACCGCCGCAGGTGATACTAATTCAACTTCTACTAACTTTACGTTCCTTAACCAGCGAGATGAAAGGTTGGAGATTGGTCATTATGGCTCAGGTACTCTTGAGTCGAATGTCGGAGGAAGTGGTAGTTTCACTGTACCAGCAAGTTCGTCTATAACCGGAGTTCAATTTGATACATATGGTCATATAACAAACATATTAACCGGAATAACAACTATATCAGAATCTTGGTCTAAACAAACCAGTGATTTCGTATCCTCATTCGGATATGCGTATTTTGTTGATACCAGTTCTGGTGCTATTACTGTTCAGTTGCCAGATACCGTTTCAGGTACAATCTTACCATCTATAGGGGATATTTTAATAATTGATGATTATAAAGGCTCATCATCTGTTAATAATATAAAGATTCGAGCGCATGATAATGATGGAGGATCTAATAATATAATTATTGAGGGGGTGTCGTCTCAAGATTTAATTTTAGATGTTGATGGTGCTAAATTAACAATGATTTATGTTGATGCTGTTTATGGATGGAGATATAAAATATCATAAAAAATAAATGATTTAGTTATATTCACATATAAATACATTTATGGTATTATTTTGTAAATAAAGAATCGGGAGATATTTAAGTTTTGAAGTCATTAACAGTTGAATATGTTATAACAGAACAATGCAATCTTAATTGTGAATATTGCTATATGAAAAATAGTAATACATATATGGATCTCGAAGGAACCCTTCATTTTATCGAAAATGTCCATAAATTAATGGAAGTATATGGTAGTGATAAATACAATATATCATATTTTGGCGGAGAGCCTTTAATGAATTGGGGGTTGATTGAAAAGTCAGCCCCTTTATTCAAACAAGACCCTAGATGTGAACATCAGATAATAATAAGCAACGGTCTTCTTCTTGATGAAAATAAAATAAATTTCATAAAAGAAAATGAGATTGGATTTTCTTTCTCCTTTGATGGATTGTGGCAGAATAAAAATCGTCCACATGTATCACACGAGGATGTGTTTTCATTATATATGAAAAAAATTCCCCTTGTAAAAAAACTTGTCGGTAATGGTGGGGGTAAAGTTATGGTATCCCCTAGTAATATTGATACAATGACAGAAAATTTTGAATTTTTTGTAAACGAAATTGGAGCTTATTTTCCAGATTTCAGTCTAGTTCGAGATGATATTTGGAGTGAGGATGATGTAAAAAGGTTCAAGGTTGAGAGCCGGAGACTTGCTGATAGAATTGTAAAATATTACGAAGACGGTAAGGCGGTTTTTGTTGGGTTTTTTGGATTACATCTCATCGATTCTATATTAGGTTATAATAAAGGTAAAAGACCTTTTGGGTGTTTTGCGGGATGTTCTGGTGTTGGTTATATGCCAGACAAACAATTTTATTTATGTGCCAGATACGGATCAGGTGATTCTGATAAAAGTGGTCTTATAATGGATGTTAATGGTAATTTAAATCATGATTTGATTAATAAATATTTAGATCCAAATATTCATAACCCTAAATGTTACGAGGAATGCAAGGCATGTGATCTGTATAAATTTTGTAATGCTGGTTGTACTTATTCACAGACACGTGAAGATGAACAAGGTAATATAACAGCAAAACCAGTAAAAAATGTATGTGAATTATATCATATTATACAAGATGATGTATTTTATTTACACGATAAATTAAAAGATAATAAGTTATATATTGATTGTATGGTGAATCGTTATGGTAAATACTTTTAAGGAGAAAATGCAATGAGTGTAAAAAATATGTCAGAAGTTGTTAGAAAAATGATGGATATTGTTAATTTAATGGAAGAATGCCCTAGTACTCCCGAAAAGGATGCTATTGTAAACTCCATGCTTAAATTATCATCCATGGTATTGAATAATTTGATGAATGGAAAATCGCCGATGAAGAATGATGGGAAGTGTGATAATCCTGATTGTAAGTGTGGTGGCAAAAACAATCAAGACGGTAATGGGTGTAATGGTCATACAAGTCAAGGTGGTAATCTTAGGTCTAATAATATATTACCTTCTGTTGATTTAAATTCTACGATAGAGAAAATAAGAGAAGAAATTAAAAATAGTAAAAATGAAAAAGACTAATATTATATATTTGACGACAAGATGTAACCTTGGATGTGAGTATTGTTACGAGTCAAGAAAAAATCAGATACAGAGTGATGTCACGAAGGATCAAATTGATGAGTTTATATCTGAGATAGAAGTTCGTGAATCAGAATACAATCAACACACGGTTGTTATTATGGGTGGTGAGCCAACTATAGTTCCCGATATGGTTGAGTATATAGCAGAAAAAATGATTTCTTCTAAAAAAACATTTAATGTTCATATGAACACTAACGGTATATTATTGGATAATGATGACTACAGGAATAAATTTTATGACTTGATTGAAAGATCTTCTGATAATGGTGTTAGTTGGCTAGTTTTGGTTAGTTATGATTGGAAAAATAACAACAAGAGGAAATTTAAAAGCGGTGAAACGTCTACTCATATAGTGGAGAGTACTTTACGTAAACTTAGTAATGAGGATAGACAGTTCGGTATATCATGCACTGTTTCATATGATAACTGTGAAGAACTTATGGACTATAGCATTAATATATTAGAAAGATATAAAATTGTTAGATTGGTTTTTTCTTGGAATTACCAGAATATATCGAATCATATAGGACCTGGTTATATAAAACAGTTACAAGAGTATTATGATCCGTATATGGCTGAATTACAAAGAATGTACGATGTTAATATCTGTGGTTTTAATGGAAAAACGTGTTTTGAATGTGGAAATTGTGCAGGAATAGATTATGATGGTAATTTATATTTAAGCCCAACAAAGGGTATATTGATAGAACCATCTACAACTTTCAAAGAGTTTGATAGATTTTAGGAACAATAAGGATTATGGATGAGAATATTTCATATAGATATAAATTCGACAAGACAATGTAATTTAAGATGTAAGTATTGCTATGAGGCTAATAATAGTCTTATGGAGAATGAGTCATATAAAGATCCTGAAAACTTCATCAAGTTCTGTAAAGATTTCATGGAGTCCGATTTCTTTAAGAGTAATTATGATGCAATTAAAGTAAATTTTTGGGGCGGAGAGCCTTCACTTAACAAAGAATTATTTAACCATTTAATGGATGAGTTCTTAGAAGATAATAGAGTTATCTTTTTTATGTTTTCTAATGGATTTTATATAGATGATTATTACATAAATTTATTTAAAATGTTACAGAAGATAAAAATTAATAGCGAACCTAAATTTGTCATGCAGGTCAGTTATGATGGTGAAATTATTCATGACATAGATAGGGTTGATGTTAAGGGTAAAGGTTCTTCTGAGAAGGTTAGACAAACTCTACAGAAGCTTATTGATAACAATATATATTATGTTATGAAAAGTACTATATCCCCTAAAAACTTTAAACACTTGTATGAAGCATATCTTGATGTAAGTAAATTTTTACCCCAAGGACGTAGCTACTTTCCGACGATAGATTTGCATCTTTCTTATGAGGAAGGTGATGATAGTTATAAACAACATGGTCAAGATTTATATGAGCAATTGATAAAAATATCATCATACCAAAAACAAAACGGATTGGATAATTTTGTGTTTTTCTTTCCCAATAAAGCATTGTGTGCTGCCGGTGTTAGTATGATAGCAGTGGATATTAATGGTAATATATTACCATGTCATGGGGCTTTATATACCAATTATGATGAACATCTTATTGGTAATGTTTCGGACGAGGATGCTATTGATAAAGTTATAAATAGTTCAAATTGGTTTAAAGACTTCTATACAAACGTTCCAGAAGAATGTAAAGGATGTACAAATAAGTTTTGTTTGAAGTGTAATGTTGTGAAGTATGAGCATAGTGAGAAAGATAAATATGAGGAAAAATGGACTGATCATACCTGTCAACCTTATCAATGTTATTTTTTTGATATAATAGATTTGGTTAGTAGGGCACATAGAATGGTTAGTTAAGGAATTTAATTATGGCATGTAATGGGCATGTAAGTAGTACGGGTTGTCATGGTCATACCCTAACGGGGTGTGTAGGTCACATTAACTCATGTGGTGGTCATTCTGGATATTATCCATCAAGGGCTGTTGCATTTACTAATAATGTAGCGGATTCTGGTGATATCATAGACTATGAGAATGAACTTAATGAATTAAGAGATGAACTGAATTATGAGGCGTCTAGGAGAGGATTAACTAATCTATTAATTCCCGTATTTGATCAACCAGTGGATGCACTTGAAATAAGAACCATGAGAGATACTTATGTGAGTATAACAGGGAACTGTGCAGATACCCCTATAAGTGATGCAGACATTGTAACAGGTGAACTAATACGTCCAATTACAGTAGAATCCATGTTAGAAGGATTTATCGATTGGGCATCTAATTGTACGTGTAACTGTAACTACTCTTGTACGTGTAACTGTAACTACTCTTGTACGTGTAACTGTAACTACTCTTGTACGTGTAACTGTAACTATTGTGCATGTGATTGTGATTATTGTACATGTCAGTGTGCTTATGCTTGTACTTGTGATTGTAATTATGCTTGTACATGTGAGTGTAACTATTGTGCATGTGATTGTAATTATGTTTGTACTTGTGATTGTAATTATGCTTGTACATGTCAGTGTGATAATGAGTGTAATTGTGATTGTAATTATGCTTGTACATGTCAGTGTGATTATGCTTGTACCTGCGATTGTAATCATGACTGTATTTGCGATTGTAATCATGCTTCATGTAGTTGTGATTATGCTTGTACCTGCGATTGTAATCATGACTGTATTTGCGATTGTAATCATGACTGTATTTGCGATTGTAATCATGACTGTATTTGCGATTGTAATCATGCCTGTATTTGCGATTGTAATCATGCCTGTATTTGCGATTGTAATCATGCCTGTATTTGCGATTGTAATCATGCCTGTATTTGCGATTGTAATCATGCCTGTATTTGCGATTGTGCTTATGCTTGTACTTGTGATTGTAATCATGCCTGTATTTGTGATTGTTATTATGTAACATCGTATGTTCCTAGTGGATGTTATAGTCACAAAAATTAATAGGAGGTTAAAAAATGTTGGCTGTTAAGATATTTCCTTTAGATGAAAAGAAAGCTAGAATAACAGGTTCTGGTGATATACCAGAAGGGAGCAGTGATCCTACAGTGTATATAGGTGTTTCAGATGAAGTGTATAAATTTGTATGTGATAACATCGAAGAACATATATTAATCTGTCCTAGAAACGTGGAAGAATTGAAAGTGGATATGATAGAGGTTAAGGCTGCCAATATTCTAATAGAGTTAAAACATACAGCTGTAAAGGCATACAAAAATTTCCATTTGGGTAGAGTTATGGATCCAGAATTTCTCATTACATTTATAGATTATACCATGTTGAATAATAAATTTTGTTCACATGGGTTTTTTATAACACAGGATAATAAAGAAGAGATGTATCTTGACATACTGAATACCGGTGATATGTCACTTATAGAATCATTGGAGCGATACCTTAATGTTTCTGATAAAATATGTGAGTATTGGTGCCATACGGATAATTTAATTAAATTCAAAGAAGAAATTTATAATGCCGAAAGTAGGGAAGAATTGGAAGAGATATATAAAAGGTATTGTTACGGTCAAAGTTTCATTAAGTAATTAAATGTTTAGCGATAAAAACATTATATTATTCGGTTTGGTATTAGATGCCGAATCTAACATTACTCCAATGGGGTCATTATATGACGCATTGGAGTATTTTATGTTTATATATAAGCATAACAAAGATGTACATCTCATCTTTAATATAATTAAGATTAATCGGTATGTTAAGGATGTAAAAATAGAAAGTATAAAGAATGAAATAGTAAAAATAATCAATGGTAAATATGACATAAGCGATTACTCATTTATGGGTAATGTTCATGTTCTGAATTTAAAAGACTTGTTCTTTAAAAATAAACCAAATATAGTCATGACTGTTGATCTTACGATGCCTTTCGGCTTTAAAAATTTTATGTGTAGAGCTAAAGAAGTCATAATAATACCTGAATATACGACCAGTATGTATTACTATAAATCAAAAAAGAATAAGGTTACCTATTTTACTGAAATGTCATTTTGTTATTCAGATGTCCCTTATAAAATGAAGATTGATTTTGAATCGCATAAGAAGATAGATAAGTTTGATAATAAATTATATGTTAATTATCCAAAGTATGATGCTAAAAATAGACCAGAAGTGTTAGATTTTGCCTGTGATATAGGCAAAGAATTGTTGATTAAAGAAGATCGATATTTCTATGATCTTCATGAAAGGTTTGATGAATATGTTTATTTTCAATCGGATAGATGGTTTGATCCTCACCCAAGATTATTTCATGAATGTAAATTATACAATAAACCCTATCACTATAAGAGTATTGGTGTAAAGGATGGATCTTATTATCGATATAAAGATAGTCTGGCCGAGAATCTTAGTGACCGACAACTGACAAAGGATGATATTATTGTTAAAATGATGTCTTAATTAATAATTTGTGAGGTACCTATGAAGGTTTTTTCTGAGAATGAGTGGAGTCCCCTGAAAGAAGTTATTGTTGGTTCTGCTTTTTCTGATTACGTTTTTGATGTCGACCTATCTTTTAAGTTGTTTTTTCGTGATAATTATTCTTGGGGAGCCAGAAAAGGATCCCCAGAAAGAATTGTAATAAAAAAGAAATATGTAGATGAATTACAAGAAGATGTTGAATGTTTTTCCGAAACACTCACAGACTTAGGTATTAATGTACACAGACCAAATGATATAAAAAAGGTCGTTAGGGTTAAAACTCCTCATTGGTCAACAGAAATAATTCCAGCACTGAATGTTCGTGATCAGACCGTTATACTCGGTGATACTATTCTTGAAACATCACCATGTGTGAGGAATAGATATTTTGAAAACGACCTCATGAAAGACATTTTTTATGAGGGTTTTCTTGATGGGGCTAATTGGATGGTGATGCCTAGACCTATCATGACCGATAACAGTTTTGACAGGAACCTTTTAGATCACAAGTCAAAGTTGAACTCAATACCAGACAAACCGTTCGATCATAGCGATTTGTTCCTAAACCCAAACGATATCATACCTGATGCTAATGACCTGAAAATACATGAAATGATGATTGATGGCGCTCAACTGGTACGTTTTGGGAAAGATATCATAATCAATATTTCCAACAAAAATCATTACTTGGGGTACCTGTGGATTAAAAGACAATTCCCTCAGTATAATTACCATCCAGTTTATTCGCTGTGTGATAACCATTTGGATACACTGATAGTTCCTCTATGCGAAGGTGTTTTGTTGTTAAGGTCTAAGAAGTTTGAAGAATTCCTACCCCCATTTCTAAAAGATTGGAAGATCATATATCCACCTGAGATAAGAAGTGATATGTTCCCTAAATATGATTCAACCGACCTTATATTAACATCACCATATATTGACATGAACATATTATCGGTTGATGGTAATAAGATAATTGTAAATGAGTTGTTCCCTGAACTATCTGAACTGTTGTATAGTGAGGGGTTTGATCCCATTCCAGTGCGACACAGACATAGGAAGATATTTGCTGGTGGATTCCACTGTTTCACATTGGATCTGTTGAGAGGTTAGATGGAAGTACAAGGAAAAAGGGTGATGTTTGGGCCACCAAGAGGATATACATCTTCTATATGGGATTATTTTAAGGTTCTTCCCGATTATCATACTCACAAAACCAAAGAGTTTGACAGGGATACGATTCATGCCATGTCTGACGAAGATGCTTACAAAGAGTATTTACAAGGATATGATGGTTCGAAGCCATTTATAGATTGTTGTTTGTTGTATTATAACAACCATGCCAACTTATCGTTTATTAAGGATTTGTTATTTACCGATCTGGACTGCTCTGTGTATAATGTCAGGTCATACAAAGCCGCCGTAAAATCTTATTATCTAATGGTTATGAGAACCATGAATAAATTTTATATGGTCGATGATTTTGAATACTACGACCAAGCAGGTAAAGATAGGTTGTTTGATTTTGCATATAACCGATTCTCTGTTGAATGGCATCTAAACTATATTAAAAATACCTGTAGGTATAAAGGTGATGTATATTTCGTGCAAGGTGTTGATATACATGAAGTGATGAACACCTTTAATATGAGAATACCGAATTATGGATTACAGAAACTTAATTCGACAGCATCACATCTTGTGATTAAACCAAGACTCAAGTATATGCTTGAAAGGTTTAGAGAGTTCGAGCGGTACTGGTCAGACAATATAGAAAAATGTCATGCTGTTAGGGAGAACAACATTAAGATACTGAAAGAATCAAGATTCATAGGGAAATTTGACGAGGATTTATATAGACGTGAATAACAACCAAAAAATAAATCGAAAGTATTTAGAGCCTTTAATGAACTGGTGTCAAGAACATCCTTTAAGTGAGTTTGGTGTCATATATGATAATGAGAGATACTTTGCTGATTATCTTGGCGTTAAGACATTCAAGTTTGTGAATTCTGGCACATCAGCATTAGATTTGATAATGAAGAGAATATCTATCGATAGACCTAAACCTCTGATCTATGGACCCTCATTCTGTCATGTATCATGGATCAATGTTTGTGAATGGAATGACTTTGAATATTATTTTGTTGATGTTAAGGAAGATACCCTATCTATTGATCCCGTAAAATTGAAGGAGATGATCGTAGAAAAAGGAGTTCCTGATATCGTTGTTATGGTTGATATGGGTGGTTACGTTGGCGATGATACGTTGACTGTGAGGGAGATATGCGACTCTCATGGTATAATTTTGGTTGAAGATGCCGCGAATGCCTTCGGTCAACAGTATAAGGGTTATAAGGCTGGAACTATTGGTGATTTCTCATTCTTCTCATTTTCCAATCCCAAACTTCTGACGTGTGGTGAGGGGGGTGCTATTGTATGTAATGGTGACGACTTTAATGATTCTTTTGAGGAAATGATTTATCAGGGTGGATGGTATAAATACGGAAAGTCCAGACGAACAAATGGTCTAAATTATATTATGTCTAACTGGATGACTCAGTTATTAAGATATCAATTAGATGACATAGAGACGATCCAGAAAGAACGTCATGACCAGTTTTTAGTATATTCGGATAAATTTAATTTATTTAGATATGATTCTGATAATAAATATTATTCGCCAAGTTATTACTGCTACAGACAGAAAGGTGTATCAAAAAGGATATTCGAGCGTATGACTAAATTGGAAATGTATAGGTATAAAAACCATGATCCTGAGTGTAAAGTGGGTCAGTTGTTAGAAGATGAACTTGTATACCTTTATATGGAGTATAAATGAAACTATTGTTTATTGACCTTCCGTTTCTTGATATGAAGAATAATGACCTTAATTTAGGGCTAAGGTATTTGTTGGGGTATTTAGACCAGAATGATATTGCCTATGACCTGCTTGACTTTAAAGGTACTGATTATTTAGAGAAGTATCGAAAGATCGTATATTTCACTTCCACGAAAGCATATCAAAGTTACCGTGAAGATATTGAAAGACGAGAAAGTTTCAAACAAACGGTACATGAATTTATACCATATATCCAAACGTTTGATGTTGTAGCATTCAGTATCTTCTTTGAATTGAACAAGGTACATTTTGATGAAATGTATGAGACATTAAAACCACATTTAAAACCTAATCAAAAAGTGGTTATCGGTGGAAATTATCTACGACATTATGACCATCACCTTCAATTCAAAGACTTTGATGGTGATGTCGTTGTTGGACCGGGGGAGCCTTATTTCCAAAAAATGTTTGGTTTACCTGATTTTGATTTGTATTCATACAATCATTCACCTTGCACCAATCCTTACGCTGTTCCGATAATAGGATCCCATGGATGTGTCAATAAATGTGTATTTTGTACACATAGAAGAATAGATATGTGGCACCGTAAGCCAGAGTACATTGTTAAAGAGATTGCTCATTTTTACACGAAATACCATAAAACTCGTTTTACTATAAAAATGGATAATATGTTAAATGATTACGAAAAACATAACGATTTGATGGAGAAGTTGTCCTTGTTAAACAGGACTATTTTAAGATCAAAACTTAAATGGTCAACCAGTTTTTCTTTGTCGAGATATAAAGATTTTGTCGAAAAAGTTGATATCAATAAAATAAGAGAAGCTGGATGCGATACGTTACTTATAGGGGTGGAAAGCTATAATGAAAATGTCAGAAAATCGTTAAATAAGCCTAGATTTGATATGGATGATATAGAAAATTTTTATAAGTTATTTAGAGATAATGGGATCAAAGTTTGTCAGAATCTAATGATCGGATATATATCAGAAACTGATGATGATTTTGATAAAAGTGTTGAGATGACTAAGTATATTATGGATAGATACAGTGATGTTGTCGTTTATACGGACATTTGGACCTACATAATTAACAGCGAGTACAACTATAGAGGGTACGAAAAGGAATTGTATTTTAGAGAAGACGGTCATTGGGTGTATAGGGATAACACTCACGAAAAACGTATGCATCGTAAAGATGTAATGTTATCCTTGATGTCTAATTACGGTGAAAAACATTGTATGATAGTAGGACAAGACAATTCAGGAATTATTATGGTATAAAGAGGAGTAACATGTTATATTACAATCCGTTTGCAATGAAGAAAATTTTACATAAAAATGATTATGAATATGATCTGTTTTATTTGAATAGGGCGGCTGCACCAAAGTTCGATAGGACGGGGTTATTCACCAAATTTGATATAAGTGAGAAATATAATTTTCAATCTATATTCAGAATGCCAGATTTTTCAACCCCCTACAACAAAAACTTCGAGGAAACGGCTATGAATACGGCCAAGAAAATTGTTGAATCGGAAGAACAATTTAACTTATTTTGGTCAGGTGGTTTGGACTCAACAACAGTTTTGATATGTCTTCATCAATGGCGTGATATTATTAAGGATAAAATTAAGATTATTATGACCAATGCTTCTATATACGATAATAATTATGCATACAATGAGATAATTAAACATAATTATGATCATGTTGTGTGTGATGATTTTGGTGGGGCTTTGGATTATTATTCATTAGAGTTTATGAATGTAACAGGGGATGCCAGTGAATCTATATACGGATGGTCTGGAGTTTTACAGAACTTTACGAGAGAGTTAGGGGTTGATGGGTTATATATAAAACTTAAGGATATTCCTAAACTCAGAAATAGAATAAGCATTGATAATTATGCAACATTCGAATATTATTTGAAATTGTATGAACTGATCAAGGTGACCCTACCAGCATGTCCTATAGATATAGTTGATGTTCAGGATTTGAATTGGTGGTTCGTGTTTAATTTCTGTTATCAATATGATGTGTTGAGGTTTATGGTACCACATCTTAAAAATTATAAGAAGTGCTGGGATAACATGAATGCCTTTTTTGCAAACGAGGAATGGCAATTATGGATATATAATACATATGAATCAACCATGAAAGGTTGTACTGACTTTAATTATTTTAAGAAGGATGAAATTAATTTTATCCATAAGTATTATCCAAAGATTGATATATCTGCTACTTATCCGCGAAAGACCAATGTGCATCTTAAATATTTAGCGCCAATAAATTTCTTAATGATAGATGATGATTATAACCTTATTGATTGCCCTGATTATTTGAAGACAACAAAAAAGGAATTATTATGGAATTATAAGAACAAACCCATGGAAGAAGTTCAGATGTTGTTTGACTAATGAGAACTACTACGCTTGTATTGACAACTGATTGTGATTGGGATTGTAGTTATTGTAACGTCACAAAGTTCGGTAAATATGTTACCAGTAAAGAGAAAATTGATCGCCACCTTCCCTATATTATGGAGTTGATAGGAGACTATAACTTCGTTTTAGCGGGGGGTGAGATTGGTCTGGTAGATCCTGATATCATTTCTAATCTGATGGTATCCATAGGAAAG
>Ga0210027_1000034_pt1 | contig 155165 bp, 154 predicted proteins | sample CryGeymeta201510_FD_183978 | JGI IMG/M metagenome (GOLD analysis project Ga0210027, IMG submission 183978) | Groundwater microbial communities from Crystal Geyser aquifers in Utah, USA - Crystal Geyser metaG 2015-10 (SPAdes) (version 2) | ecosystem: Environmental > Aquatic > Deep subsurface >...
ACAAGAATGTAATGCAAATGGCATCACCACAGGATGTATTACTTGCAATGCAGAAAGTCCGCTTGCCAAAACAGCAAATCTAGCTATTGAAGTAGTTGTGGGTCCGGAATTTGTAACAGGAAGTTCCAGAATGAAAGCAGGCACTGCGCAAAAACTAGTGCTTAACATGATTACCACTTCTACCATGATTCAGCTTGGTCATATTAAAGGAAACAAAATGGTGGATATGCAACTGAGTAATAATAAACTCGTTGATAGAGGTGTAAAAATGATTATGAACGAATTAGGTGTTACAAAACCAGAAGCACAAGAGCTTTTAAATAAATATAAAAGTGTTAGAACAACCATAAAACAACATAACCATGACAAATAAAACAGACCGAACCGTCCTTTATAAAGGTATTAAAACCATGATTTTTGCATTATTAAGTCTTTTTATGGGACCAATCATGTTAAGCATTGCATTTAACAATAAAGAAAAACCTCTTTATATTCCAATATTAATTTTAGGATGCTTAATCTCTGCAATGGCCATATACTTACTTTTTAGAGGTATTAATACCATTATGAACAGTATGTTTAAAAGAAAATAATTTCGTAATATTTAGTCTACTTTTTTAATAATCAAACTAAAACCCGTTTAAAAATTACCCAATTGGGTAAGGAAATACAACTATTTTCAATCTATTTTTAAGGTTTAATTAAAAACTTAAACGATGAAAAACGCAATTGTATTTTTAATTTTATGTCTAGTGCTTATTTCGTGTAAAACCGAAAAAAAATCAGAAGTTGAAAAAACAGTGGACAATCTCTCCAACACCATCAAAGCCGCTACCCAAATAGATGAAATAAAAGAAGAAGTAGCCGATTTAAGCAAAATAACGCCAATAAGTAAAGAAGATTTCAAATCTTGGCTTCCCGATGAAATTGACGGACTCAAACGCACGAAGTATGCTTCAGGTAACGCGATGATGGCAAACATCAGTTCTATTGAAGCAACCTACCAAAACGAAGATAGAACTAAAGAAATTAAAATAAACGTCATTGACCGTGCTGGTGAAATGGGAGCCGCTTCCACGATGGGTTTAACAATGATGTTTTCTATGGATTTTGATGAAGAAACCAACGAAAGCTACAAACGCACGGTTACAAAAAACGGCATCAAAGCTGTGGAAGAATACTTTACTAAACAAAACAGAACCGAATTGCAAATGCTTCAAAATAACGACAGGTTTTATGTAAATCTCAACGCCAAAGGATACAATCCGGAAGCGAGCTGGAAACTTATCAATCAATTTTCTTTTAAGGATTTAGAATAAAATGCTGCGCCTTTTTTCTGTACTCATCTGTCTTTTTATTATGGCTTGCAATGCCTCTCAAAATGCAACAGACTTTCAAACCACTAAAGCTAAAAATGTAGCTGAAGAAAATTTGGTGTATATCTATCAAAACAGGGGTTGTCCCGATTTTTCAGAAACTTATAAAACCTATGGCTTTAAAATTGAATGTGGCACCGATGTCTTTGATCGTTTGGTACAACAGAAAAATCTCGAAGTGGTTAAAAAAATAGAAAAACATTACGGCAAGGGCTGGTTTGATGAAAATTTTCAGCGGTTTATAACGAAGCAATAACACTAAAATGACTCATTTTCAGAAAGTTTAAGAAAGTTGATATACAAAAAAAGTTCAAATTCTTTAATCTTTATAAAAAATGAGTACTTTAACATTTTCTATGGAACGTATAGAAAATGAGAGCTATTCATTTTATATTACTTTTTACGATGGGTATCGGCAATTTTTCCTTTGCCCAAAGTCCGAATATGGTGTTTTCTCATTTAAGTGTAAATGACGGACTTTCACAAAATTCGGTAACCACCATTCTTCAAGACAGTCAAGGTTTTTTGTGGTTTGGCACCCACGACGGACTCAACAAATATGATGGCACCGGTTTTAAAACCTACAGAAACGAGCGCAACAATCCCAACAGTATCAGCAACAATTATATTTGGGATTTGTATGAAGATGCAAACGGTTTTCTTTGGATTGCCACTTTTGGTGGCGGACTCAATAGTTTAAACCTGCAAACGATTGTTATTGAACGCTTTATACATCAGCCCAATGATCCAAACTCATTTCCCAGTAACCGCATTTTTTCTATTTATGAAGGTACTCATAATATCCTTTGGATAGGTGCCAATGAAGGGCTCATTCAGTTCAACAAGAAAACAAAACAATCCAAACTGTTGCTGTCTTCCACATCGCCCGAAGGTATTTTGCAAGACAACTATACAGGCATAGTAACCGCAGACGGCAACGGAAATCTTTGGTTAAGAACGGATAGTGGACTGACGCATTTCAACACCCAAACCTTCAAAGCAACCTATTTCACGCAAAGTCCGTTTTCAAAAACACACGCATTGGGCGATATTTACGACATTAAGTGGCATAATAATAAATTGTTGGTGGTTTGCGATGCCGGCTTGCTGGAACTAGATATAACCAACAAAACCGACCGTTTTCTGTTGCTTGCTTCAGATATTTCCTTAGAAAACACCGCTGTGAGTTTTCAAAAGATTTATCCAATAAATACTTATCAATACTATATCGGCACCCATTCCGGTTTGTTGTTTTTTGATGCCGAAAAAAATGTTCATTTTCTGTATCAAAATAGTAAGGAAGACGAAAAAAGTTTGGTGCATAACCACGTCCTAAGCCTTTCACAATCTAAAGACGGCGTTGTTTGGATTGGCACTCGCAACGGCATTGATAAAATTGAATCATCAGAACCCGATTTTATTCATTTTAGGAATTTCTCTCTGCCCAATGCACTCAACGTTAAAAACATCAATTCCTTTGTGGAAACCAAGAACGGCTTGCTGTGGATTGGCTCCACCTCCGGACTCAATTTGTATGATAAAAACAAGGATGCTTTTGTGGATATTTCGGCGATAAGAAATCAGATGACTTCAGATTATATCTTGCATATTTCCAAAGACCGAAAGGAAAACATCTGGATTGGAACCCGCAACGGCGGTTTTTATCGCATTGACCCGCAACTGAATATCAAAAAAATAGCTCCCGAAAATAAAGAAACATCAAAAGCGCGTGTACATTTTATCACCGAAGATGCTAAGGGTTTTCTATGGATAGGCACCGGTGGCGAAGGGCTTTGGCGGTATGACCCAAACACCAATCAAACAAAAATCTATCCGGTTTCTAAAGACGGCAGCGGGCCGAGCCATCCGTATATTTTTGCCATTTTAGAAGACCGTTTTCAAAACCTTTGGTTGGGCACGCCCACAGGCGGACTCAATCTTTTTAATCGTGAAAAGGAAAAATTTATCTACTTCCAAAACCAACCCGACAATCCGAATAGTCTCGCCAATGATTTGGTGCTTTCGCTCACCGAAGACAGCAACAACCAATTGTGGATAGGCACTACCGGTGGTTTAAGCAAGTTGACAATGCCGTTACAACCCAATATGTTTTCTAAACTTAATGGCTTACAAAAGCAGGAATATGATTCGCTTTTTGTCAATTTTGGCCGTCCCGAAGGATTTCCCAACGAAGTGATTTACGGGATTCTTGAGGATCGTCAACAAAACCTATGGATGTCCACCAATCAAGGTTTGGTGCAGTTTGATACCAAAACCGAGACGGTTCTTCATATTTATGAAGCCGACCACGGTTTGCAAAGCAACGAATTCAACCAAAACGGTTATCATAAAGGTTATTCTGGCTTGATGTATTTTGGAGGGATTAATGGTTTTAACATTTTCAATCCGGAAAACATCAAAGGAAACACTTTTGTTCCCGAAGTGCGCATCACGGGTTTATCCATTTTAAATCGGCCTGTTTTGGTGGGTCAATCCGAGAATAAAAAGGAGTTTGTTCTTGACAAAGAGCCCTATTTTAAAGAATCCATTACCCTTTCGTGGCAACAAAAAGTGGTCAGTTTCCATTTTGCGGCAACTAGTTATGTCAGTCCACAAAAAAACAGTTTTCAATACAAAATGGAAGGTTTCGATCAAGACTGGGTAAATGCTGCAAACGCCAACCAAACCACTTACACCAACCTCGACCCCGGAACGTACCGCTTTCGGGTAAAAGCAGCCAATAATAGCGGTGTTTGGAATGATGTTGGCACAGCCATTATAGTTCACGTAAATCCGCCGCCGTGGCGCAGTTGGTATGCTTATGTTGCTTATTTGTTGCTTTTTCTTGCGACCATTTATGCCTTTATAAAATACCGCGTTAACAAAGCTACCCAAGCGCTTTTGCGAAAAGCCGAAATTGAACGTGTAAGGATTGAAGAACGGGAAACCTTTAGAAAACGCAGTTCTCAGGATTTTCACGACGAAGCCGGCAATAAAATTACCCGCATCAGTCTCGTTACGGCACTTGCCAAACAAGAAGCAGCCAAAGATGAAAAACTGAAAAATTATCTGCATAAAATTGAAGAAAACGTGCAGGAACTCAACACCGGAATGCGCGATTTTATTTGGGCTTTAGACCCCGGAAAAGACACGCTTTTCGAGACGTTGCATCGGTTTGAGGATTTTGCATCGGGGTTTTGTGAAGATGCACAGGTCAATTTTCAAAGCGAAGGGATTGATGAACCGCTCAAAAGCTTTCCATTAAATATGAATTACCGCAGGCATTTGTTGTTGATGCTCAAAGAAGTGACGCACAACAGCATTAAACACGCCCAACCAAAAAACATTCATTTAATAGTTGTCCATCATAAAGAGGAGACAATCATTACCCTTTCAGATGATGGAAAAGGTTTTGATGAAGGCACTTTAAAAAGACAAAACGGACTCAACAACATCAAGGAAAGAGCGATTCATTTGGATGCGAACCTGGAAATCAGTTCAGAAAAAAACAAAGGGACAAGTGTATGCATCAAACTCAAAAACTACCCAAGGAGGTAAACAATTTATATTCAAGTTTCTTTATTTTTAGCGATAGTTAAAATTGCGCATTTTTAAAATCCCGCAGACCGCGCAGACATAGCAGAAAAAATTAAAACAACTTCTGCGCAATTCTGCGAGTTCAGCGGGAAAATTGTAGATTATTTATGGATTAAAAGAGCACCAATAAAAATGGAAAAAAACCAACCACATATCTATGTTTCCATTATTGAAGACGATGCGTTAATCTTAACATCGTTAACGCAATTGATTGATAATGCTTCGGGATTTAAGGTGGTAAGCAGTTTTAAAACCGCCGATGAAGCACTTAAAACTTTTCCAAAACCGCTGCCCGATGTGTTGTTGCTCGATATTGATTTGCCCGGCACTTCCGGCGTGGAGGCACTTCCACAACTCAACAAGCTCCTTCCCAAGACCAATATTTTGATGCTTACGGTCAATGAAAGTTCCGATTTGGTTTTTAAATCACTTCAAAACGGCGCGGTGGGTTATTTGCTCAAAGGCAACGCGCCTTCAAAATTGCTGGAAAGCATTCGCGAAGTCTTTAACGGCGGCTCGCCTATGAGTCCGTCCATTGCCCGAAAAGTGATTGGCTCCTTTCAAAATCAAGACCCGTACCAACTTTCCGACAGGGAAAAACAAGTGTTGCAAAAACTCTGCAACGGCAGCAATAACAGCAAAATAGCCGAAGAACTTTTTGTTTCGGTAAACACCGTGAAAGCCCACATCAAGAATATTTACGAAAAAATGCACGTGCATACGCGGGCAGAAGTTGTTTCAAAGGCCATTAAAAATAAAATAGTGTAGTTTTTTGGGCGTTTAAAGTTTATTTAAACAAATCTGAATGGCTACCCAATCTTACCAAACGTATCGTTTTTGGACTTTCTATTTGAAACCAAATGATTAATAAATCGGGTTTGATATGGCATTCCCAATTATCCTCATAATTTCCTTTCAGTTTGTGGGGTCGCATATTTTTGGGCACACCCAAAGTCCCTTTTTCGTTCAACAGCAAAACGAATTCTTTGACCAACGACAAATCTTGCAGGTTTCTGATTGCTATGCGTTTAAGGTCTTTTTTGAACTTTCTGGTATAAACGATGTCATACATCCTATTTTTTTGTCAGTTCGTTCCGTATAGATTCAAAAAAACCGTCAATATCATCCATCGGTTCAAGATTAACTCCGTTTCTAGCGTCTTCAATGGCCTTTTTAGTTTCGTTGTTGGGAATGTTTCCAACATCTTTTGCCATCAGCATTTCAATATAATTGTTAAGACTTCGTTTTTGAGCTTTTGCTTTTTCTTTAATCAATTCAATGATATCCTCATCAAACCTGAAACTCATTGCTTTACTTCCCATTTTATCCTGTGTTTAAAAACCTGTCACACAAAATTAATGTATTGTATTGTGATATACAAATGCATTATATTAAATATAATCCACCAAACATTCGAAAGAACCTCAAAAACAGTTTTGTACATACGCGGGCAGAGGTTGTTTCAAAAGCAATTAAAAATAAAATGGTGTAATTTTTTGGGCGTTTTAACACGCTGTCCGCTATATCTTTCAACTGCTTTTGGGCAGTTGAAAGGATGCCGCTTCCATCGTTAACGCGGGTTTTACGGATGCTTCCCTTTTCTTATTCGAGAAATAGTTAATTCAGAAAAATGGTTGGCCGTAATGTTCATAATAGCTTGGTCTATTTCGTGCACCGCACCAAACAGATGAGCAATTTCGTGGGCAATCACATCGCCCTTGCCACTGCCTATACCTGCACGAGTACATAGGTATTTATCACGGTTTGTCCACTTAAGTTTGTTAAACTCTAGCAAACCTTCCATAAAAATATTGATACCCAATTTTTCGTCATCAGCAATACCGGTAATGGCATTTTCCCAACTGCCGGCAATGTTACCATCGTCCGGGTCACCGTCTTCGGCAGTGGCACCGGCAAAGCACGTGTTTATGTAAAAACACCAAAATTCGGGATCTTCAGCCAGATTTTTATTATCAAACGAATAATTGGATTTTATGGCTGCAAAATCATCGGCGTTGGTATTGCGAATAAATTGGGTTTCTTTATTTGGGTTTATGGCATCCGTATTCATTGCATCAAAGTCCAACACCACATAAGTCGGTCTAAAAATACGTTCCAGCACGCAGATATCGGGGTTTAAATCGGGCATCGCATCGCCGGCTTTAAATCCCCATTTGGTTTCGTCGTCAAATTTGAGTCCGCATACCTTGCCTTCGTAACCGTCAATTCCCGTGAGCAAACCGTCAATCACTACATTATCTGCCGCACCGCTAAAAATGTAACCGGCTTCGTTAGCGGAATTTTCAAGTATTTTGAAATTTTGTCCCAAAACTTTAAATTCACCTTCCTTGAACGCATCTTTTATACCCACGTGGGTATGGGTTGGTCCCATAGTCGCTTTGGTAACGCCATCGGTTTCCAGTTTTTTAATGATATTGTCTGCAATAAATATCTTGGTTTGCCCCGGTTTAGGGCTATTCAATTCATACGAAACAATTTTACTTAACATCACATCTTTACCAATCGGTCCCATTTTATCCACTTCGGCATACATAAAACGCCAAACGGTCAAGGGCTTGCTGGCAAAATTTTCGGCTAAGCGTATTTCGGCATTTTCGGCTTCGTCCGGATTTTTTTCCAAAACATTAGGATCCACGATGCGTTGCTTGTCGTTGTTGCGTTTTACCTCGCTGGCGTTCTTGTTCAATTTGGTATCATCATTTTCCAATGTTTTTAAAAAATCTTTTTCAAAAGCACCCACCACTCTAAAATTATCACCGGGTTGCAAGCTCACTTCAAAGTTTAGTTGCTCGGTACTTTCTATAAAATCAACCTTTAAAATACCGTCTTGATCTTGTCCTTCTAAGTAACCTGATTTGAGTTTTTTATCATTTTTTTCCAAAAAGCCAAGATTGTCTTCGGGCTGGCTTTCGTTGTCCATACTTTCAATAGAAGACGCATCGAGTGTAGGGTCGTCCACGTCAAAAGATTTAAAATAGACTTTTATGGGGTAAATGGGTTTTACGCTCAAAGTCACATTTAGGGTTACTTTGTTTCGAGGTGTATCTTCTGCTCTTCCCTTACTTTTAATGCGCTTTCCGGGAAAGACTCGAACGCCTGTTGGACGAAGGTAACTGCTGCTTTCGGTAATCACATCGCAGTCGCATTTTATGTTTCCGGAAGGTGTTTGAACGGCATCAGAAGGGTTTCTGAAATTCACATCATAATCGAGCTTATTGTTGTGATTGATACTGTTATTTCGCCCTTCCCATTCCATTTTTTCGATGCCAATAATCGTTAATGCTGCTTCCTGAAAATTTTCGGGGTCGTTTTTGGGATACATTTTAAAAACAGAGCCGCGTTGCTCTGTGTGTGCTTCAATACCTTCCACCCAAATTTCCTTTATCCAAAAGTTGCCAATTTTTTCAAAATCGGTGGAAATCATCAAAGGCAAAGCCGGGTCGAACTTTTCGGTTTTTTTGTTGTCTTTCCAAAACAGCACGTTTTTAGCTCCTTTGGTTATTTCAAAAGCAATTTCTTCGGGCGGATTGGGCTCGCCGGCGTAAGGCACTTTAATGCGCAATTTCACCAAATCGTTATCGATTTTGGTGAGGTTGGTTTTTGAAATTTGGGTTTTGGGGTCGTAATCAAAAGTTTCGCCTTCATCATCATTATCTATGTTTACAAAGGTTTGTGCGCCCATTTCAAGCATCAAAGCCTGATTTATTTTCTTGCCGTCCACGGCTTCTGCATTGAAGATTTCCATTTCTGGCGCATCGCAAAAACAAATATCATCTAACCAAACTTCGCTGTTTTCCGTTCCGGGAATAGACATAGCCAGTTGCATTCCGTTGGTGGTGTATGGCGGCACATTGGGAAACGATTTGCCCACGATATAAAACTGCACGCCTGCCGCGGTTACTTTTTTCTCTTTATCGTTAGCGATTTCGGGAATATGCAACGGAATTTTAAAAGCTGTCCATTCTTTGGTATTGCTTGTGATTACTGCATTTTTCTCGTCGGGTGCCGGACCGCCGCCTGTGCCATCTTCGGCAATAAGAAAAGGGTTAATCCATAGTTTGTCGCCGTTTTTAAGGTTGGTTTTATAGTAACCGCAAAGCGCTTTGGGACGCTCCTTTACCGGTATTTGAATGTTATCGAGTATGGCTTTCGGATTGGAAATCATCGCGTTGTTGCAATCGCCCTGACACCAAAAAACAGAGGCACTCATCGATTGCTTTTTCATCATTTCCTCGGCCATTTTCTTATACTGCGGATATTGGCTCATTGCCTTTACATATTCTGCGTTTTTATTGAGATAATCAACAGTTGACGGGTTTTTTAAATGAATGGAATAGTTGCCGCTTTTGCTGTCGGTCGATTTAAAAATACTTTTAAAATCACCGGGCATATTGGGTGAATTTTGAGTCACGTTGGTACTGCCCCAATTTACGGGCGTATCGCCTTTCCACAACTCAAAACCGCCATTGGGAATGCTGCACGATTCTTCTTCTTGGGCAAAGAGAACAAACGGTAAAGCACATAAAAACAGGGCTAGGTATATTGCTTTTTTCTCCATCGTAAAAATTACTGCACTATAAACTCGGTACGTCTGTTTTTGGCTTTGTTGAGTGCGGTATCATTAGAAGCCACAGGTTCGGATTCGCCTTTGCCATCGGTTTCCAAACGGTTGGTATCGATACCAAATTGATTTGCCAAAGCATTTTTTACGGAAAGTGCACGGTCTTTGGAAAGTCCTAAATTGTATTGCTCTGTGCCATCAGAATCGGTATGGCCTACAATGCGTATGCTTTTGCCGGGTTCGGATTTTAAAGCTTCGGCTATTTCGCGAAGAATACCGTAAGATTCCGGTTTTATGGTAGCCGAATTCACATCAAAATGGATAGCGTTGGTTACAAATTTTCCGGTGGCAAATAACTTAGCCCGTGGTTCAGGCAAACCTTTAGCAATGAGCAAATTGGTGATTAAGAAATGTTCTTTGCCGTCTTGCATTCCGTAGGTTTGGAAGAGTATTTTTTTGAACTTTTCGCCATTGGGTACACCTCGCGGAAAATCGATTACTTTATCGCCATCCACATAAAAACGATACCGGTTGCCATTAACCGATATGGCGATATGCGTGCCTTTTTTAAGGTTTTCACGGTAATCATTTTTTACTTCATTGCTGGCTTTTTCACCATTGTTTTCTACAATTCTGAATTTAATGCCGTTGTCCCAATTTTGATGTGCATATATTTCGGCAACCGCATTGGTGGTTCCGGGGTTGAGCTTTCGTGAACCATCGGTAAGAAAGACCATCAAACGCGCCACTTGCGAAGTTTTATTGGAAATGCCAAAGCCAAGTAAATCAAACTCAATGGTGTAATCTTTGCCCCAAAGTTCGGGCATATCGGCTTCAAAAAAACCCTTGTTAAAGAGTTTAAACCAACGCTGTTTTTCGTTATTGGAAAGCGTAATGACTTCACCCGAAGCGTTGCCGTCCCAAAGTTGGGGAAAATCACCAATGGGGTCGTCTGAAAAATCCTCGAAAAGAATGACATTTTCGCCGGCTACCCAATCGCTTTTGGAATACATAGCAACAACCTCGTTATTTTCCGGATTTTGAATGTTGGGCGAACTGCCGTTGCTGTTATTTCCTTGATTTGAATTTGGTTTTTCAGGGCTTTTTTCACCATTGCCTAAAATGGTGTCCATAACTTTGTTGGTCTCTTTTTCGGTTTTTTGTTCCAATTTTCGAGTGGCCGCATTTTCAGCTTTTTTCTTGAGCTTATTTAATATTTGTGCTTCAGCGGGTCCGCTGAACAAAAACAAAATGAGAGAAGCCAACAGGGCAATTTTTGTGGAGTTGTTTGGTATCATATTTTTATAATTATTTGATTATAAGTTGGTTGTTGGTTAAAGATCAATGTGATGAATTTTATAATCAAATATAATTTTAACGATACTGCCACACATTACCCGAATGGGTAGTTCTTATTTGAATGTTACATTTTATTTTTGATAATGCGATAGTTAATACCTGTATTATGAACATAAAGCGTATTCTTGGTGTACTCTGTTATTTTGTGTTAAGCTTCCTGTCCGGCTTTATTATAGGCGGAATTATTGTAAAATTAGTGGGTGTGGGTGTGAGCCAAGGACTGGCAGCCGGAGCCATTGCAGTGTTTTATGCCCTTGTTCGCGGATTTTTGGGTTTGCTGATAGCTATTGTTGTGAAAGTAAAACGAAAAGATATTTCATTGGTAAAAGCCAACCTCTTTTTATTGTTGCTCATAGTTTTAGGAGTTATTTTACTCGTAGTTACGCCGAAACGGCATATTGTAACGGCTGAAAATCCAAAAAATGAAGTAAGCAAAGCCGGGTTTTTATTTGACGAAATCAATTATAAAAATCAACCTGAAGATGTATTAAATCCACCGACTTTAGCACTTGGAATGTTTGCACCCAACCTAAATATTGATAAACCCTTTTATTTTTATGGAGCTGTTACCTTCGGCAAACCTGCGTATGAACATTCGCCGTTGGACAGCATTGTGTTTTATAACAATCCATACAACAATTTAGATATAAAAACAGCTCCACCTTGGTTAGTGCCCGAACACCTAAAAATAGATTATGGTTTTTTGTCCTTTAAAGCTCTCACTATAACCGATGAATTTATTGAGATTGAAGTGAATAAACAAACCGGACAGACTTTTTGGGTGTCGCGCTATGACGGTAATTTGCAATATTGGCCCGAGTTTTTGTTAGGTGTAAACAGTGTTGAACTTATAGACCCAAAACAAGCGCTGAAAGTAGCACCCTTAGACCACGCTTCCGAATATCAGGGCAATTACACTTTTCTTCGTCCCCAAAAAATAAAAGCTGAATGGATGGAAGTTGAATTACTAGATACTCATTTTAAAACATTGGGCAAAGCTTGGGTAAAATGGTTGGATTGTGGGATAATTAAGGTGAGTTATAATTTATTAAGTTGAGTTTGACAGCCATTTATTACAACGCATTATCTATAAAATCTTCTGTCGCTTCCACAATTTAAGCAAAGTGCTAATATGGTCTTTAAATTTGTGTTTTAGAAAAATAACTTTTAGAATTTTAAAAAGAAAGACACCAACAAGCGTTACTTTTACGCACTCAAAATAGTCTTTATGGATTTATCTAAAGTTAAACTGGTTGTCACCGATATGGATGGCACGTTATTAAACTCAAATCATGAAGTAAGTGATTTGTTTTTTGAATTATTTAAAAAGTTACAAAAGCATGATATTCATTTCGTTGCTGCTAGTGGTAGGCCCCACTACAGCATCATTGAAAAATTGAATCCTATTAAAGATGACATCATTATCGTTGCTGAAAATGGCGGCATTGTTTCAAAAAATGACACGATTCTTTTATCTATTCCCATTAAAAAAAATCACCTCCACAATATTGAGAAAATAGTCAACTCTAACAGCCAAATTCATCCTATATATTGTACGAAATCTAAAGCCTATTTCAAAAACGCTTCTCATGGTTATATTCCTTTACTTTCAGAGTATTATCCAAATTTTTGTGTGATAGATTCTGTAGAAGCTATTACCGAAGACATCATTAAAATAGCATTATTTCATCATGAAGACTCAGAAAAATTTATATTTCCTCGTTTTCAAGATTTAGCTTCCACCTATAAAATCATTCTTTCGGGCAAGCATTGGGTTGATATTTCAGATGATTCTGCCAACAAAGGATATGCCTTAAACCTAATTCAAAAAACCTATCATATAAACCAAGAAGAAACTATGGCTTTTGGCGATTACAATAATGATTTGGAAATGTTAAAGCTTGCCGACTATAGTTTTGCTATGGAAAATGCCCATCCAAACGTAAAAAACATTGCCAATTTTGAGACTAAAAGTAATGATGAATTTGGAGTTGAACTTATCTTAAAAAAACTGATTGAAGCTAAAAATGGCTTTTTAGATTAATTTTTTTTAATTAAAGCCCAAAAGCCGTTAGCACCAATTATCTACCACCGCCACAATTTCGGTGTTCGCACAAATAAATACCCTGCCAGATTCCTAAATTTAACTTTCCTTTTGAAATGGGTATTTGAACAGAACTCCCTAAAAGAGATAATTTAATGTGTGCAGGCATACCATCGGGCCCTTCAAAACTATGTTTATAATAGGATGCGCTTTCTGGAATCATAACATTAAAATAATTTTCAAAATCAGTTCTAATGGTATCATCGGCATTTTCGTTAATGGTTAAACTAGCCGATGTATGCTTGATAAATACTTGCAATTGTCCGTTTTGAATTTCCTTAATTTCCGGAAAATCTAAAATTATGCTATTGGTTATTAAATGAAACTCTCTGGAATAAGGTTTCAACGCTATTTCCTTTAGAAAAAATTTCATCTAAGCATTTAAGTTTTCTGTTTCTTTTTTCTTGCAGCAGGAAACAACACGTTATTTAAAATTAATCGGTAACCTGGTGACGTAGGATGCAAATCCAGTTCTGTTTTTGAATCTCCTACTCTATGTTGGTAATCTTCAGGATCGTGTCCGCCATAAAACGTAAAAAAGCCTTTGCCTTTAATGCCATGAATGTATTTAGCTTCGCCATTGGTTTTATTTTCACCAAGAACTAACACGTTAGATTTTATTTCTTCTCTTGTAAAAGACGTGGTTTGTCCCATAAAACCCTTTACTAAAGCGGTATGGTTTTGGCATAACATGGTGGGAATTGGATCCCATTTGGCCGAAAACTCCATCAATGAAAAATAATCAACCGTTCTTGAAATCATGCGCTTTTGAGTCATGTCTATAGAAGAAAATTCATAAACCGAAGGATTTTTTTCTAATTGGTAATTGGTAAACGCAAAGGTTTGGTTATAATCTATCTTACTTTGATAGTTGGCATCACTACCATCTCCATCAAACATGGGCTCACAAATATCAATGCCTTGAACAGACAAGGCTATATCAAAACTATCTGCGGCACTACACATGGCAAACATAAAGCCGCCTCCAACAACATAATCTCTAATTTTTAAAGCCACATCTAATTTTTCTAAAGACACTTTATCGTATCCTAACTTATTCGCTAAGGCTTCTGCCTCTTTTTTCTCTTGAATATACCATGCGGCCGACTTGTAAGCACCATAAAATTTTCCGTATTGCCCAGTAAAATCTTCGTGATGTAAATGCAACCAGTCAAACGCTAACAAGCCGTCATTAAGAACTTCTTCATCATAAACCGTCTCATAAGGAATCTCAGCATAGGTTAACACCATGGTAACGGCATCATCCCAAGGTTGATTGCCATAAGGCGTATAGACGGCAATTTTGGGAGCTTTTTCTAAAACAACCGCTTCCATATTTTGACTGGGACTATTGATTTCTTCTAAAATACTTTCTGTTTTTGAATCTGACAGCACTTCAAAAGATATGCCTCGTATTTGGCATTCGCGCTGAATATTGTCAGAATCTGGCAACAAAAATGAACCACCTCTGTAATTAAGCAACCACTTTACTTTTAATTGTTTTTCAAGAATCCAATAGGTTAATCCATAAGCTTTTAAATGATTTTTTTGGCTATCAGCATCCATAGGAATAAGAATATAAGATGCGAAAGATTGCAAGCCAATTACCAAAAAAAAGAATGTTATGACTATTTTTTTCAAAATGAGGCAGCTTTTATTTGAGTTGAAAGATACTTAAAAATTAATGCAGTTAGAAAAGGTTTAAGGAAATATTAGGACTCAACTGAAATACCATATACATATTCTTTAATATAATCATAACCACCTCGAAATAAATCAGAATTAAAATCTTTTAAAGGATTATCCCCAAACGAAAAATATCTAATTGATTTGTTTTTTATAGCTATATTCAAATACTTCCTTATTTGAACTATTTTATTAGAATTAAAAGAAATACTTTTTAAGTTAGGCATTTCTAAAAGTTGTTCAGGAAAACACACAAATTCATTGTTGTCAAAATTTACTTCTTCTAAGCTTTCTATTTGAAAAATTTCTTTTGGAATTACATTTAATTTATTGTAACCAAAACTTAATCTTTTAAGGTTAGATAAATTACCAATTTTTTTTGGAATTTTTTTTAATTTATGAGCATTAATTGATAAATCCTCCAAATTATTATACTCAAAAAGCTTTTTAGGAATTTTATTAATATGACCATGAAACCAAAAATGAGTTGAATTTTCATTTAATTCTTCAATTTTGCTAAGAAACTTTCCATAATCTCTATTTTTATCAATTTCCTTATAAATTTTTTTTACAATTTTTAAATCGACTAAATTCTCTGCTAAATCTATACATTGAAGCAGGTACAGTTTTTTTATTGCTTTTATAGGTACTTCCGAAATTTTATTATTATATAGATATAAATGAGATAAATTTTTAAGTTTAGCTATATCATCAGGAATAACTTTTATTTTGTTATGCATCAACTTTAGCTCCTTAAGATGGACTAATTCAAACACAGAACAAGGTATTTCTTCCAAATTAAAACCTGAAAGATTTAAAGCTTCTTCTTTAGAATTTGAATTTTCAAATATTATTTTCTCTACTTCTTTTATCAACTTTACAACAAATTTTTAAAAAGGCACATCATTGTCATCATCATCATTAAGTGAGCTACCAAATGCTTCATCTGGGCTTGCTTTAAAATTATCGGATTTAAAGGTATCATCATTAGCGGCGGCATTCATTTTACTATGAAACTCAAAAGGAGAATCAAAATCATCCAGATTATCAAACTTACCTAAGTGACCAACAAATTTTAATCGAATATTATCAAGACCGCCATTTCTATGTTTAGCAACAATAAATTCTGCTTGACCTTCTGTAGGAGAACGTTCATCATCATCCCATTCATCAATCTTATAATATTCGGGTCTGTAAATAAACGATACAATATCGGCATCTTGCTCAATAGCACCAGATTCACGTAAATCACTTAATAAAGGACGCTTACTACCGCCACGAGTTTCTACCGCACGTGATAATTGAGATAATGCTATGACCGGCACACTCAATTCTTTGGCTAACGCTTTTAAGTTTCTTGATATGGTTGATATTTCTTGCTCTCGGTTACCTCCTTTTTGACTTCCTCCAGCGGTCATGAGTTGTAAATAGTCTATAATAATTAATTTAATGCCATGTTGAGACGATAATCTTCGAGCTTTTGCACGCAAATCAAAAATAGAAAGTGATGGTGTGTCATCAATATATAATGGGGCTTTTTCTAAACCTTTAACCTTAACATTAAGTTGCTCCCATTCATGCTTTTCCAATCGTCCTGTACGTAATTTTTCGGAAGAAAGACCTGTTTCACTGGAAATTAAACGGGTTATTAACTGAACCGATGCCATCTCTAAAGAAAAAAATGCGACGGGAATATTATGATTAACGGCAATATTTCTAGCCATAGAAAGGGTTAAAGCCGTTTTACCCATACCTGGCCTGGCCGCCACAATAATTAAATCGCTTTCTTGCCAACCAGAGGTTAATTTATCAAGTTTATCAAAACCCGATGGTATGCCACTTAAACCTTCTTTATTTGAAATTTCCTCTATTTTCTTTTTGGCCTGAATGACTAAACTTTGTGCCGTTTCACTTGATTTTTTGATGTTTCCTTGTGTAACTTCATAAAGTTTGGCCTCGGCTTCATCTAATAAATCAAATACATCTTTGGTTTCATCATAAGAATTCTCAATAATTTCGCTCGAAATTTTAATCAAACTACGTTGAATGTATTTCTGTAAAATAATACGGGCATGAAACTCTATGTGCGCAGATGATGATACTTTTTGAGTTAAAGATATGAGGTAAAAATCGCCACCTGCTAATTCTAGTTTTGAATTTTTCTTTAACTGTGTTGAAACGGTTAATAAGTCAACAGGTTCGCTGTTTTGGAACAGTTGAAAAATGGCTTCAAATATATGTTGATGAGCTTCTTTGTAGAATGCTTCGGCACTTAAAATGTCAATAACCTCATCAACACCTTTTTTATCAATCATCATTGCTCCAAGCACAACTTCCTCTAAATCAAGTGCTTGTGGAGGTATTTTACCTTTCTCAAGACTAATTAATGTACTTCTATCGACTTTATATCCTTTAATTTGGTTGGGTTGTTCCATACTTGCGAAAGTAGCTAAATTGAGGCTGTTTTAAAAGTAAAAATGAATGATGATTATGAACTATTCATTAACATTCTAACTGTTAATAACTTAAAAAAATTGTCAACAACCGTAAAAAAAATCTGAAGATTTTCCTTCAGATTTTACTATCTCATGATTTTAAAAGAGTTAGCCTTTAAAGACTCCCATATTTAAATATTTATTCATGCGCTTATCTACTAAATCCTTTGGTGATAAGTTTTTTAGTGATTCATAAGATTTTGCAATGGCATTACTAACAATAAAAAATGTTTGTTCTCTATCTCTATGAGCACCACCTAATGGCTCTTTTACAATTTCGTCAACGAGCTTTAACTTTTTCATGTCTTTGGCAGTTAGTTTTAAAGCTGCTGCGGCTTGTTCTTTATATTCCCAACTTCGCCATAAAATAGACGAACAAGATTCGGGTGAAATTACAGAATACCAAGTATTTTCTAACATTAAAACAATATCACCAACACCAATGCCTAAAGCACCACCTGAGGCTCCTTCTCCAATAATGACGGTAATAATTGGCACTTTTAATCGTGTCATTTCTAATATATTTCTTGCAATGGCTTCACCTTGTCCACGCTCTTCGGCCTCTAAACCTGGATAAGCGCCTGGTGTATCTAAAATAGTAACGACAGGAATACCAAATTTCTCTGCAGACTTCATTAATCTGAGCGCTTTTCTGTAGCCTTCAGGGTTTGCCATACCAAAATTTCGATATTGTCTGGTTTTGGTATTGTATCCTTTTTGTTGACCAATAAACATATAACTTTGGTCGCCAATTTTGCCTAATCCACCAATCATGGCTTTATCATCCTTAAAACTTCTGTCGCCATGAAGTTCTAAAAAAGTTTCCCCACAAATAGCTCTTATATAGTCTAATGTATAGGGTCTGTTTGGATGACGAGACATTTGAACACGTTGCCAAGGCGTTAAATTTTTATAAATCTCTTTTTTGGCAACATTTAATTTTTTTTCAATTTGAGAACAAGTTTCAGAAACATCTACTTCACTTTCTTCTCCAATTACCCTACATTTCTGCAATTGGTCTTCAAGTTCTTTAATGGGAAGTTCAAATTCTAAATATTCCATAAGAATTTCTAGTTATAATTTAGTTAGCATACAAATATAAAAACTTTAATTATGATAAGGCTCTAAGAACGTTTTCTTTTTAATAGCCTTTTATTTTTAAGAAGACCATTAAGCATGACCGTTGCAATAATAATGAAAGCACCATAATAAAAATTAGGACTCATTTTTTCCTTTTCAGGAAATAAAATAATAGCGATTATAATACCATAAACCGGTTCTAAATTATAGCTTAAAATTACTGTGAAAGGGCTAAGAACCTTCATAACGTGCACCGCTGCAATAAAAGCGTAGGCTGTACAAACAGATGCTAGAATGAATAAGTAGGAGTAGTCTGAAAGGCTTAGTTTAAAAAATTGAAAAGAAAATCCGCCATTAAAAAGGAGTATGAACAGTGTAATAAAGGCAACCCCACTAATAAATTCATAAAATGAAATGACTGTGGCGGAATGACGTTGCAGAAATTTACCATTTAATACGGCAAATAATGATGACAGAAATGCGGAAGTAATTCCTAAAACAATCCCATTGAGGTATTTTATTTCGCTTTGCGTGACTATAAATATTCCGACAACCACCAAAATTCCAAAAATAATTTCATACCATATCACCTTCCGTTTAAATACAATGGGTTCAATAATGGAAGCAAAAAATGCGCCGGTAGAGAACATGGCCAAAGCAATGGATACATTTGAAACATCAATGGCTCCAAAAAAAGTAATCCAGTGAAGCGCAATGATGATGCCAGCTACAAAAAGTTTGATAACAGCTTTGGGTCTTATGTTGATATCCACTTTGGAAACTTTAATATAAACAACTATTAAAATGGATGCCATAAGCATTCTAAACCAAACCAGTGGAATGGCAGAAATCGTAATCAATTCTCCTAAAATAGCTGTAAAACCAGCAATAAAAACCAAAAGATGAAGATGCAGGTAATTTTTTAGCCTATCGTTTTGCATTTCTTAACAAGTATATTGCTAAAATACCAAAAATGACATTAGGAAACCATACGGCTATTATGGGCGAAAAGTTAGACTGTTCTGCCATAACACCAAAGATTTTATCAAAAAAGACAAAAACCATGGCAATGCAAATACCAACAGCTAAATTTACGCCCATACCACCACGTCTTTTAATAGAGGAAACAGCCACAGCAATGATGGTTAAGATAAAAACAGATACGGGTAAGCTCCATTTTCTATATAACACCAATTGATATCTTCCAATATTTGATGAGCCTCTTTGTTCTTCCTTATCTATAAAATTTGTAAGTTCTGTATAGGGCAATATTTCAGCTATGTATATAACTGGTGTTAAATCTTCAACATCAAAAGAAAAAAGAGTGTCTTTTCTTCGTTCAAAAACCAGTTCATCTTCAATCTCTCCGACGGTTCTTTTAACATAATCGACCAACCTGTAAATGGTATCTTTCTCAATGTATTTAATGCTTTTGGCACTGATTTTATATTTTAGTTTATTATCTTTAATATGCTCAAGTGTAAAGTTAACGCCTTGTTTGTTTGATAATTCAAAACTACTTACATAAATAAATTCATTGTCGTTTATTTGCCTGAAAACGTTTCTGTCTTGAGTTGTTTTTCTTGTAGGATGTAAATATTTATATTCAAACTCATTAAATCCTTTACTGGCTATTGGGGCTAGATACATGCCTAAAAACAATGCCAAAGCACCAATAATAGTAGCTCCAATTAAATAAGGCCTTAAAAATCTAGTGAATGATACCCCTGAACTTAAAAAAGCAATGACTTCTGTATTGTTAGCGAGTTTTGAAGTAAACCAAATAACCGAAAGGAATAAAAATAGCGGAAATAATAAATGGGCAAAGTAAACCGTAAAGTCAAGATAATAAAATACTATTTCTTTAAAAGGAACTTCATTCTCTAATAGTTTTCCAATCTTTTCTGCCAAATTTACTGTAATTCCAATAGGAATAAACAGCAATAACATCATAAAAAATGTAAATAGATAACGCTTTAATATGTACCAGTCTAATATTTTCATCCTTTGGTTTCTGCTCAAAAAAGGGCTGTTGGCTGTTGGCTGTTGGCTGTTGGCTGTTGGCTGTTGGCAAAAATAACTTTTAACTTGAACTTTTATCTATGAAATTATAATCTATTATCCATTTGTCTTACCATTTTATCTTTCCAGATTTTAAAATCTCCTGCTAAGATATGTTTTCTTGCTTCGCGAACCAACCACAAATAAAACCCTAAATTATGAATGGTGGCTATTTGCATGCCCAATAATTCATTTACAGAAAACAAATGGCGTAAATATGCTTTTGTATAGTCTGTATCAACAAAGGTTATATCCATGTCATCTAAAGGTGAAAAATCATCTTTCCACTTAACATTCTTAATGTTTAAAGTGCCATGTGCTGTAAATAGCATACCATTTCTGGCATTTCTTGTTGGCATCACACAATCAAACATATCAATGCCTAAGGCAATATTTTCTAAAATATTTATTGGCGTACCAACACCCATTAAATACCTTGGTTTGTCTTCTGGCAATATACCACAAACAATTTCTATCATGGCATACATTTCTTCAGCAGGTTCACCAACAGAAAGTCCTCCAATGGCATTTCCTAAAGCGCCGGCATTTGCAATATATTCTGCAGATTGCATTCGTAAATCTTTATAAGTACTGCCTTGAACTATTGGAAAAAAAGCTTGATTATAACCATATTTTATAGGCGTTTTTTCTAAATGATCGATACATCTATCTAACCACCTATGCGTCATGTGCATAGACCTTTTTGCATAATTATAATCACATGGGTATGGTGTACATTCATCAAAAGCCATGATAATATCAGCACCGATACTGCGTTGAATTTCCATCACGTTTTCGGGTGTAAATGTGTGGTAACTACCGTCTATATGCGATTTAAATTTCACGCCTTCTTCCTTTATCTTTCTGTTTGCTGATAATGAATATACTTGATAACCACCAGAATCTGTTAAGATATTTCGGTTCCAGTTCATGAATTTATGAAGTCCGCCAGCTTTTTCTAAAATATCTGTTTGAGGTCTAAGATAAAGATGGTAGGTATTACCAAGAATAATATCAGGATTAATATCATTTTTTAACTCTCTTTGATGAACCCCTTTTACAGATGCTACGGTTCCAACGGGCATAAAAATAGGTGTTTCTATCATGCCATGGTCTGTAACTAAAGTTCCAGCTCTTGCTTTGCTTTGGTTATCGTTTCCTTTTAATTCAAATTGCATATTCATAAAATCGTCAGTCGGCAAACCTACATATTTTTTTAATTTTAATTTAATTTTATTCAATTAATATGTAGGTTCACCGATTCTAATTTATTTAATTTAAAACATAGAACTAAAGATAATCAACTAATCATTAAACGGATGGTTATTAACAAAAAACAAACTTGTTAACAGTACCAATATCAAGACCTAAAATAGCATATTATTAATTTGCTAAACTGTTATAATACCTTATTTTTGCAGCACAAAAAATTAACTCATTAGACATGCCAAACACACAGCAATTAAAAGATTTAACCATTCAAGTCAGAAGAGACATCCTACGGATGGTTCATAAAGTAAACTCGGGTCATCCAGGTGGTTCATTAGGCTGTGCCGAATTTTTCGTTGCAATGTACCAAAACATTATGAACAGAAAAGAAGGTTTTGAAATGGATGGCATTGGAGAAGATCTTTTTTTCTTATCAAATGGTCACATTTCACCTGTTTTTTATAGTGTTTTAGCTCGATCTGGTTATTTTCCCGTTGAAGAATTAAACACTTTCAGATTGATTAATTCACGTTTACAAGGACATCCTACTACTCATGAAGGATTACCAGGTGTAAGAATTGCGTCTGGTTCACTTGGACAAGGCATGTCGGTAGCTTTAGGCGCGGCTCAAGCAAAAAAATTAAATGGTGATCATCACCTTGTGTATTCATTACATGGTGATGGTGAATTACAGGAAGGCCAAAATTGGGAAGCTATCATGTATGCATCAGCAAAAAAAGTTGATAATATTATTTCTACGATAGATTTAAATGGACAGCAAATTGATGGTTCAACAGAGCACGTATTGCCTATGGGAAGCATCAAAACAAAATTTGAAGCCTTTGGCTGGATTGTTCTTGAGATTGAAGAAGGAAATAATATAGAAGCCATTTTAAAAGGAATGGCAGAAGCAAAAGTAAAAACAGGTCAAGGTAAGCCTGTTTGTGTCTTGTTAAAAACAGTTATGGGTCATGGTGTTGATTTTATGATGTACACACATGCTTGGCATGGAAAAGCTCCAAATGATGAGCAATTAGCTATTGGTTTAGCACAAAACCCTGAAACTTTAGGAGACTATTAATCACCAATCAAAAATAAAAATGAAAACATATACCTATACAGAAAAGAAAGATACAAGAAGCGGATTTGGGGCTGGATTAGCCGAATTGGGAAGAACCAACCCAAACGTTGTAGCACTTTGCGCAGATTTGATTGGCTCTTTAAAAATGGAAAAATTTATTGAAGAAAATCCTGAACGTTTTTTCCAAATAGGAATTGCTGAGGCCAATATGATGGGCATTGCTGCTGGATTAACCATTGGCGGAAAAATTCCGTTTACAGGTACGTTTGCAAACTTTTCTACAGGTCGTGTTTATGATCAAATACGTCAATCTATAGCTTATTCTGGTAAGAATGTAAAAATTTGCGCTTCACATGCAGGTTTAACTTTAGGTGAAGATGGTGCAACTCATCAAATTTTAGAAGATATTGGTCTTATGAAAATGCTTCCAGGCATGACCGTTATTAATACCTGCGATTATAACCAAACCAAAGCGGCTACCATAGCCATTGCAGATTATAAAGGACCAGTATATTTACGTTTTGGAAGACCCGCTGTACCAGTTTTTACCCCATCAGATCAAATATTAGAAATTGGCAAGGCTATAAGATTGACTGAAGGAACTGATGTAACCCTTGTAGCTACTGGCCATCTGGTTTGGGAAGCTTTAGAAGCATCCAAAGTGTTGTTTGAAAAAGGTATTTCTGCTGAAGTTATTAATATTCATACCATAAAGCCATTAGATGAAAAGGCTATTTTAGAATCTATAGCTAAAACAGGTTGCATAGTGACTGCCGAAGAACATAATATTTTTGGTGGATTAGGTGAAAGTGTTGCCAGAGTCTTGGCTTTACACAAACCAACACCTCAAGAATTTGTTGGAACCAATGATACTTTTGGTGAATCTGGAACTCCTGCACAACTTATGGATAAATATGGATTGAATGCCGTTTCTATTGTTTCAAAAGCTGAATATGTAATAAAAAGAAAATAATATTTGTTTGGCAACGTTTTTGATTTAAGAATACTTCAAATCTTAAAAACGAATATTATGAAAAATTTAAAAAGTGACTTCAATGCGAGCAAAAAAATGTTTTTACTCGCATTATTTTTTGTTTCAATATCCGCAACAACGTTCGCTCAAACAGCCACTGGGTTTGGTATTAAAGCTGGTTTAAATTACAATGCCAATGGTGATTATTTTGACGCTGCAACTGAATTAACAAAAAATCCAGACAGAAATGTAGGCTATCATTTTGGGCTTTTTGGAAAAATAGGGAATCAAATATATTTTAAACCAGAGCTCATTTATTCTAGTACTAAAAGTGATTATGACAATAATAGTTTTGAAATGCAAAAACTGGATGCGCCATTACTAATTGGAATGAGAGTTCTTGGTCCTGTTAGTGTTTTTGCTGGTCCTTCATTTCAGTATATATTAGATTCAGAATTTGATAATATTTCTATCAATAATATTGAAAATGATTTTTCGGTTGGACTTAATTTTGGAATAGCACTTAACCTTAAAAAAATTGGGATTGATTTACGCTATGAAAGAGGTTTTAGTAATAACGAAGCCAATTTTTTGAGCAATAACGGCATTGAAACCAGTAGATTAGACACCAGACCTGATCAGTTAATCTTAGGATTATCATTAATTCTATAACTAAACATAAAATATCTAATAAAAAAAATCTCGCACTAGCGAGATTTTTTTATGCTGTAAAAAGTAAGATTAGGCTTTATCTAAATAATCGGGTATGCCATCTGCATCTGTATCGGTAAAGGTTACCACAGTGCCAGTAAAAGTTCCGTTAAGCTCTTGTTTTATCTTTATTAATACTTGATTAGATTCTAAAGGTAAGGCTTCTAGCGTTTCTTTGGTAGCTTCGTTATACGTTGTTACAACTATTTCATCTTGGGTTAAAATACCATCAGCATCATCGTCAATATCGTCAAAATTAGCTCTTCCGTCTCCATCGGTATCATCGTCTGTAGTATCTTTCAAATCATTGAAATTAACAGAAAAGTTTCCGTCACCGTTCAAATCTTCCATATACGATGGAACGCCGTCCCCATCATGATCATTTTGAGACATCTGTAACAATTCAAATTTAAAAACCAAAGGGGAATACTGTGGTATAGCAAACGGTGGAGACGCAAAATAAGCCAGTCCAGACGGCAAAAACATAACTCCTACACCTGAATTGACAAAACTAACGGTGCCATCTCCTATTTCATTAAAGCCTTCAGAAACACTAAAATGAGGTACCGCTTTACTCCATCCAGTAACTAGAGACAGTAAATCGAAGACTGCTGGGTTTGTAGTACTATCAAAAATAGTTTCATCAAGCAATCTACCTTCATAATTTACTCGTACTTTATCAGCAAACGTTGGAGAATCCCCGCCTCCTTGATTTAATCTTAAAATATAATAATCATAATCTGTTTCAGCAAAAACAACAGAGAAGGTTTCAACAGCTTCAATTAAAAGTGTATTGTTTGTTGGGTCAGGCAAAATACCATCATCTGGAAGTTTGCCTATAATAAGATCTTCTATACTCGGATTTGGATTTGATGCCCCAAAGGCGCTGGCGTTATAATAATGTGTTTCTAAATAGCCAACTATAGAATCGTTATCAATAATTTGTTGATCGGTTCTATCTCTAAGCTCAATGGTTATATTATTATTATCGTCTTTTTTACAAGATAAAAAACAAAGAATTAAACATAAAAAATATGAAGTGATTTTTCTAATTCCCATTATTGCTTATTTTTGAGCTGCAAGATACAATTTTAATATAATTTTGCACAAGAACATTAACGTAGTTTTACGAAAATTGTATGCGTATAGATAAGTATTTATGGTGTATTAGATATTATAAAACCAGAACTTTGGCAACAACGGCCTGTAAAAAAGGCCATGTAAGAGTTAATAAAGACATTGTAAAACCCAGTAGGGAAATTTATCCACAAGATAATATTGAATTAAGAAAAGACCAGGTTAACTATCAAATTATTGTTAATGATATTCCAGAAAACAGGGTTAGCTCCAAACTTGTTGATATTTATAGAACCGATAAAACAGCTAAAGAACAATTTGAAACTCAAGAACTTTTAAAACTTTCAAGAGATTATTACAGAAAAAAAGGCACCGGAAGACCATCAAAAAAAGACAGAAGAGATATTGATAATTTTAATGACGAAACCTTTATACCCGAAACTTAGTGGTTTATAACAAGTGATTGCATGAATGTACTATCTAACCTATGGAAATTGAATAAACAGATAAAATTGAGTAATTTTATATTTTAAATTAAACACCAAAATAATGACCGTTGAAAAAAACATCATACTCACGCATAATCAAATCAATAACAAAATAAGACGCATTGCTTTTCAGATTTATGAAAATAATGTCAATGAAAAAGAAATTATCCTAGCTGGTATTGATAAAAACGGTTACATTTTTGCAAAAAAATTAAAATCGGTTATTCAAAAAATTTCAAATATCAATCCTATTTTGTGTAAAGTTAGCATCAATAAAAAAGAACCTTTACAAGACATAAAAACGTCTATTCCAGCTGATGATTACCAAAATAAATCTTTAATTTTAGTTGATGATGTTTTAAATTCTGGAACTACTTTAATTTATGGTGTTAAGCATTTTTTAAATGTTCCGTTAAAGCAATTTAAAACTGCAGTGCTGGTAAACAGAAATCATAAAAAATATCCTGTTAAAGCAGATTTTAAAGGAATTTCTTTATCTACTTCGCTGAATGAGCATGTACATATTATGCTAGAAGGCAAAAACTTTGAAGCTTATTTAGACTAAGTGAAGAAGTAACTCATTAAGAATTTCTTGCTTAGACTTACCATCTATTGAAATCTTTACATGGGCCTGATTGTAAAAAGCATGTCTTTCAAACAAATGTTTTGCAATAAACTCATTTAATTCTTCATTGGTGTTTAAATGTGCTATTAAAGGGCGTTTACTTTTTTTGTTTTTCAATCTTTCAACCAACGATGAAACAGAAGCCCTTAAATAAAAACTTTTAACGTTTTTTGAGCTTAATATGTTAAACATATTATCAGCATAGCATGGCGTACCGCCACCTAATGATAATACAAGATTGTTTTTCTCTTTAATAATTTTATTTAGACATTTGGTTTCAAGCTTTCTAAAATAAATCTCGCCTTTGTTTTTAAAAATAGTTTCAACAGATGTTCCTTCTTCATTGATTATATAATCATCTAAATCGATAAAATTACAATGCAACTTTTCTGCCAAAACACTACCTAAAGTTGATTTTCCTGAAGCCATGTACCCAATTAAAATTACGATCATAAAACTGCTATAATTTGATTATTAAAAACATACCGTTTAACAAGGCAAAAAAACAAAAAATTTATTCAAAAAAAGCATTGTTTTATTAATTAAACATTTTATATTTGCACCCTCATTAGAGAAAAACAATTTGACCTGGTAGCTCAGTTGGTAGAGCATCTCCCTTTTAAGGAGAGGGTCCTGGGTTCGAGCCCCAGCCCGGTCACTTAATCGGATATCATCCAAAATCAAAACCTTGCTAATTTTATGATTAGTAAGGTTTTATAGTTTTTAGACAATCATTTAATTTGATGTTATTTAGTTTTAAAAGTTCACAGATCGTCAACATATTAAAAAACTGACAACATAACTGTCAACATATAGATAGGTTGAATATAACTAAATTTTGTTTTTAATAATTGATTTGACTTTCGTCTCAAATATTGTTTAACAAATAAACTATCCTGGGGTAGAGCCCCGAAGTATTAGAAATCAAAAAGTGTAAGCTGAACTTCATATACTTTTTGATATTTTACTTCTTTACATTGATTTTCATTTTATTTTCTGATTACATCTTTGTTACCGTGTTGACCTAGTGTGTTTGCATAGTAGCCTCTTGTCCAAAAGCTTCCTCCCCAAAGCTTTGTCTTCACTTCAGGAAGTCGTCTGAAAATTTCTTTTGCCGTTATACTCTTTACTTTCATGCATATTTCACTCACCGATAAACTGGGAACTCTTTGTATCAAAAAATGAATGTGGTTTTCTTAATAGCCAACTTCTAAAAAATGTATTTCATAGCGTTGTGACAATTCAATACATATTTCTTTTAAACCAACTCATACTTCCTCTGTAATAACTGAATTCCTATATTTTACAGGAAATACTAAATGATACAGAAGCAAAGTTTTGTTATGCCTTTTTAAAATATGATCATCCATAGTTCAAATCTACACTTTTTCAAAGTGTTTTGAAAAACCATCCGTTTTTCAAACTTTTCCTCTTTTGACCCCGAGGCAGAGCCTCGAGGAATTCTTTAGATTAAAGCCAAAATTAAACGTTTGGCTTTTTTGTATTTGCTATTTTTATTCTAAAAGCGTAACATTACACTTCAAAAGTAAAAATAAATCATTCCATATGAATAGCAAAGATATCAAAGCAGGTGAGCCTAAAGATGACCCAATTATTGAAAACAGTGAATTAAATATCTGGGAAGCCTTAATTCCTGTATTTGCATTGGTAGGCATGCTGGCTTATAATGTGTACACTTTTGGTGAAGATGCTCTTGGTGGTTCAAATCAATTTGTGCTTTTATTGGGTGCCGCTGTAGCGGCTATTGTTGGTGTGTTTAATAAGGTTAAAATCAGTCAAATGATTGAGGAAATTGCAGAAAACATAAAATCTACAGCAAGCTCTATTCTTATTTTGTTAATGGTTGGTGCTTTAGCCGGAACTTGGTTAATAAGTGGAATCATTCCAACCATGATTTATTACGGGCTACAAGTTTTAAATCCTACTATATTTCTTGCAGCCTGCGTTATTATTTGTGCAGTAATTTCAGTTGCCACAGGAAGTAGCTGGACAACCTCCGCAACCGTTGGTATTGCTTTAATTGGTATTGCTGATGCCTTAAATGTACCTCTTGGAATCACCGCAGGAGCGATTCTTTCAGGAGCATATTTTGGCGATAAAATTTCTCCTATGAGTGATACTACTAATTTGGCGCCTGCCATGGCCGGAACCGATTTGTTTACACACATAAGATATATGCTTATAACCACAGTGCCAACCATAACCATTACATTAATAATATTTGTTATTATTGGTTTAAATCTTGAGCCAAGTGGTTCTGCAGATACTCATGATATATTGCAATCTATTAACTCTGCTATCCATGTGAGCCCTTGGTTATTTTTTGTGCCTATTATTGTTATCGTACTAATTATTAAAAAAACGGCTCCATTAATTGCCCTTTTATTTGGAACTATTCTTGGAGGCATTGCAGCATTAATATTTCAACCAGACATTGTAGTTTCTATTGGAGGCGGAACCTCATTAGATTTTTCAACAGGTTATAAAGGTATTATGAATGCTATCACAACAGACACCTTTATTCCAACTGATAACGAAGCCTTAAAAGGATTATTCAAAGCGGGAGGCATGGCTAAGATGATGGGAACTATTTGGCTTATTCTTTGCGCTATGACCTTTGGAGGTGTAATGGATGCTATTGGAGCATTAGCCACCATTAGTAAAGCTTTATTGAAATTGTTTCATACAACCTTTGGTTTATTTGCTAGCACGGTTGCCAGTTGTTTAGCTTTAAATATTACGGCAAGTGATCAATATTTAGCCATCGTAGTGCCAGGAAAAATGTATGCACAAGCCTTTAAAGATAAAGGATTAGCACCCGAAAATCTTTCCAGAACTTTAGAAGATAGTGGCACAGTAACATCGGTTTTAGTACCTTGGAATACCTGTGGAGCTTACCAAAGTGGTGTTTTAGGCGTTGACACCTTACATTATGCTGGATATGCTATTTTTAATTGGTTAAGTCCGTTTACAACCTTATTATTTGCTGCTCTTAAAATAAAAATTAAACTATTAGCAAAAAGTAAATCTTAAAATCAAAAAAGCTATTTATTGTTTAGTTGATATTTTTTAAGGTAACTTTTTAACTTTTTAATAAAAAGTATCCCCCAATTTTTTACCTATTTCATTAAGCTATTCAAGTATAAGTTTTTATAATCATTCCATACTTGTTTTTAACCTTAAGTAAGCCTAAGTTTGCACCAAATTAATATAAACATTAAACATTTTTAATATGGCATTTGTAGGGAAAAAATTTCCAAGTTTAAGCGTTAACGCAATGAATGATTTAGGCGATACTTATAAAGTAAACGTTTTTGAAGAAGCTGTTAACAATCATAAAAAAGTACTTTTATTCTGGTATCCAAAAGATTTTACTTTTGTTTGTCCAACCGAGTTACATGCGTTTCAAGCGGCTTTAAGTGAGTTTGAAAAACGTAATACTATGGTTATTGGAGCATCATGTGATACTGCAGAAGTTCATTTTGCATGGTTAAATACTTCGAAAGATAATGGTGGTATCGAAGGGGTAACGTATCCTATTTTAGCAGATTCAAACAGAAATTTAGCTTCAACCTTAGGCATTCTAGACATTTCTAATGAACAATACAACGAAGAAACCGGGATAGTAACGGTAGAAGGTGACAATGTAACCTATAGAGCAACCTACATTATAGACGAAGATGGTATTGTGCAACATGAAGGTATAAACAATATGCCAATTGGTAGAAACGTACAAGAATTTTTAAGAATCATAGACGCTTTAACGCACGTACAGGAAAAAGGTGAAGTGTGTCCAGCCAACTGGGAAGAAGGAAAAGAAGCTATGAAAGCAGACAGAAATTCTACTGCAGAATATTTATCAGCTCAATTAAACTAATATAACCTATGTTTCAAGAATTAGAACAAGACAATTTACAGGATGTTATTGCAAAAAATGATATGGTTGTTGTACAATTTTCTGCCACTTGGTGCGGTAATTGCAGAATCATGAAGCCAAAAGTAAAAAAACTAGCTTCAGAAAATGACACGATTATGTTTGTTGTTGCCGATGCTGAAAAATTTCCAGAATCTAGAAAATTAGCAACGGTTGATAATTTGCCAACGTTTGCAACCTTTAAACACGGAACCTTTATAAACCAAGTTCAAACAAATAAATTTGAAGTATTAAAAGACTTAGTAAATGAAGTTACCAATAATTAAACATTTAACGCAGTTTATTGAAGAAAACGACGAAGATTTTCTTGAAGAAACCATAGAAACCCTAGAAGGTTTAACCGAAGTTTCCTCATTAAAAGACGAAGAGTTAGATGTTATTGGAGAATTAATCTCTAATATGTATGGAGCCATAGAAGTAAACAAAATGATTAAGCAAGGAACTCCAAAAAAAGAAGCACTAAATCAATTTATGAGCCGAGTTTTAGGAGCTATTGATAAATAGACAAATAACTATTGCATTAAAAAGAAGCCGTCTCAAAAATTAAAACACGAGGCGGTTTTTTTATTGCCTTTTATTTACGTCAAGCGTTTACACTTTTAAAAGCGAGGGCAAACTTAGAGGTTTGTTTAAAAAACCCATAATTCTTACGTCTAAAATATTATTTGCCTTAAAAAGCTTGCTTCCTTTAACTGGTATTGTTGTTTTGGAAAAAAAATCTGTAGCTAAAAATGCTGGATTTATATTATTATGCAAGATTTGAAGATTTTGATGTGTTATATTACAACTGTACATTTAACCTCTAAGGCTTTAAGTCGCTTTATCCACGAAGTATCTACGGAGTATCTAAAGGGGAACTAGGACTCTGACTCGTCCTTGACCCATCGCAAAAAAGAAATCCTTGCACTGTAAAAAATCCAACTAAAAAAACTAAATACAAACAAGTTAAAAAGAATTTTCAAAAAACACAGGCATACATTCATTTAACATTTGAAGATAGAATTTTATTTTTACAAGAGTTAGCTGATTTTATTGGTAGCTGGAGTTTTGCTAGGATCTTTTTTGAAGCTATTTATAAAATCCACTTTGACCCTAAAAGAACAAAGCAAACTGTAGATGAACAAGCTTTAGAGCAAATTGTTTCAAGATTTGATATTTTTGCAGTTTGCATTGGCTTTTGTGCTTTTGGCATAAAAGTGAAGTGTGATTTTTGTTTTCATTGTGGTGACCAATTAATTATTACTCAATTTAAATTCCTAATTGAAATCAAACAAGATGTTTACTGACTGAACAAGCTATTGAACCTGTCGTTGAACCCAATATTTGTAGGTGTTGAGGTAATTTAGCGAGACCCTAATTTTTAAATTTTCTAGGGTCTCGATTTTATCTCGATTAGAATAAGATTTAATGAATAATTTGGTCTATCTGGAAAAGCAAAAACCCTGTTAATCATAAGATTTACAAGGTTTTGCTACCATTTAGGATTTTTTCAGCGGAGAAAGAGGAACTATCCATAAACTTAATTGTACTGATTTCATTGGGTTTTTGATAAGTTAATAATTAAATACGCACCGAATTACGCACCTCATGTTATTTATTAATCTAATTGTATTCAAAACATACTAAATTATCCCAAAAAGCATAAAGTATTTTTCTCTAAATCAATCTCGATAGTTTACTTTTAATAAAATATATCAACTTTCAGTTTAGCTTTTAGCATTTTTTTAAACTTCTTTTTGAGAAATATTAATCCTTACTTGTGTTTAAATTCAAGACCCAAATGCCTAAATAATCTCCTTACCTTCATTCTCCAACTTGTCCTAGCCTCAATCCATGATTTTCCACCTTCAGGAATTAGAATATTATCGTTAGAGTGCATGGGCTTAATTTTGCTTTGGTATACATTTCCATCAAATTTTAATAATAGGTAAGGATCTTGTGTTGGACAACCTTCATCATCCAAATCAAATATGCTTTGATGTTCCTTTTGGTTGAATTTCTCCTTTTTAGCTTTTAATCCTTCAAATAGGTCTGCCAATGAAATATGCTCAGTAATAAAATCTAAATCATAAATATCTTTATTTGCTGCCCTACTTGAACCAGTTATTAATTTAAACAGCCCAATATCTTTTGTAGTAACTAATCTTATTCCATCAATAGTTTCCGGGTCATCCATCATTTTCATATTTTGGATAACTTCAACTTTAATTATAGTGTCACAGGGTTTGGTCACCCAAAACCTTAAAAAGGTAAATTACTCACTTTCTTTGCCAGCTGGATAGTCAATACTTGATATGTTTTTTTCACCATAAAAATCAACGACTTCTTTTTGTATCTGCTCTAAATGTTTTATCCCAACAATTTCAGGGCAAAATAAATCAATATCTTGAGATTCTCTGTGACCAAATCGGATAGCCAAATTTGTACCACCTGCCAATGCAAATTGCGATAATCCAGAAAGTTGCTGTAATTCTTTGATTGTGGTTAGGAGTACTGGAGAAACTGTACTCATTTGCTAAAACTTATAGCGTAAAAAAGTAGGTTTATTATAACGAGCAGCAACCATTTTACATATTTGGTTACTTATACGTTCTTTAGTATTTTTAAGTACTGAATATATTTCATTAGCTGTATATACTTCCTCAACAGAAGCAATATCTTTTTTAAAAGTTTTCTCATTAGTAGCCAATAACATTCTTGGGATGATAACTTCTTTATCTTTTTTAACAGATAATTTGTTAACATCCATATCCCAAAACACTTTTTTTGGAACTATATTAGCTATATTTACTTTGGTTTTCAAAACTTCTTTATCTTCTTTTATACTATTAAGTACATTACAAATATATAAAATAGTATTTAATTGACTATGTGTAAAAACATTTCTTTAACTATTAAGAGCAATATCTATACCAATACCAGTAGTTTCTGAACTCTTATCAATATCATTCTCATTATCTTTTTAATTAAAAGAGTTATTATATATTTGGAAGTAATCTTTATGTTCAATAATTTATTTTATCAAAAAAATAATTAAGACTAAAAAAATATTTAATTAAATTTTGATTGTCATTATTATTGTTCAAGAAATTATTAAAATAATCTATATCAAGATTATTTGGAATATATTCTTTTGAAAATCTATTCTTAATAACATCAAAAATCAATTCTTGAATTGTTCCATTTGAATCAAAATATTTTTTAAAAAGTTCTTTGTTAGACAACTTATCATAATTAATTAAGTATTCACAAGATTCTTCTAATAATAAATTATGTTCATTCTTCTTAATTTCATATCCCGAAATTATAGCCTTTCTTAAAGTGAATTTATTTTCTATAAATGGAGGTAAATTAATATTAAAAAATAAAGAGTCAAAAATCAGATATAATTCATTCAAATTTTTTTTGAAATCTATTTTCAAATTTTGAAGTTCTCTTTTTAAGATTAAAATTAAATCATTTAGTAAAACAATTCCTTTTATCTCGTTATAAGGATTTGAATATTTTGTCTTCCATAATTTAGCGTAATGGAATAATACTAGCTTAATTTCAGATTCTGTATTATTTTCAATTAATTTTAATCCTATCCATTCAGTTAGTATTTTACTATTGGATTTCGATTAACACTTTCTTCTAGCCAATCGTTGTTGGTTAAATTCAATTGTTCTGATAAAATAATTTGAGTTAGATTTCCATTATTTTTTAATGAATCTAAAATCAAAAATTTATCTTGAAAATCAATAGGCTTGTTTTTAATTAATTGTTCACTAATACGCCTTTAAATTTATTATATAATGTGTTTTTATCTTGATTGGTGAAAAATTTTGTTGACATTTAGTAGTCTTAAGTTTTGGTTATTAGTAAATTAATCTAATATTTATTTTAAAGTCGCTATTTTAATATTACAGACCGTTTTAGGCATCTATGCTATTAATATCAAAAAAAACATTACAATTAAATTTGGTTTGTTTTGAACCATTTTAATTGTAATTAGGGAAACTTAAAGATATGAAAATCGCTTAAAATAATGTAGAAAAACTTACAAAGAAATGCTGAAACATAATAATTCTAAAAAGGCATCATACCGTCTAACCAGTCTGATTGTTCAGAACATCTATAAATATCGGTTATTTCACCTTCTGTGAATTCTACAAATATGGCATATTTATGACCAGAAGTATTGCCAGTGAATACAAAAACAGGTTGAGGATCATTGCACAAACAGCCTGTACAAATATTTGTTGAAAGATTAAGATATGTATCTCCTTTTTTACGAAATTCTTTAAAGATTTGCATTTGTTTATAGATAAACGCTGTTTTTTTCATGTCCTGGTAATAGGCTTCTTCATCTAACAAATCGTTTAACTTATGGTAATCCATATTTTGGAAGGCATCAAGGACTTGTATAAGGAATGATTTTACCACTTCTTTTGTTGCGATTTTTTGAACTAGTTCTTGTACTTCCATTGGATTTTAATTTTTTTTCTAAATTAATTATTTTCATTCATATAATTAGTACAATATAATTCTATTTACAAAAACAGCTTTACGGTTTTACGTAACGCTTTAACATTTCATTATCTTACACTTTTTGTATCTTCGTTATTGAAGCCTTACTATGTTTAGCAGGAAGATAATAGCAGCCCTAAGGTGACACATAACAGACAACAGCAAAATATTGAAATACCTTTTCATAATTACATTCCCATTATATGATTAAAAAAAATATAACAGCACTATTAGGAAAGGCTATTAGAGAAGGTAAATATCTTAATATCACTTACAAAAATAAAATTGGAGAAATTACTCCTTTTTGGATTTGTATTTTGGATATTAATGCAAACGATGAACTTTATGTCAATATGTTTAATGTTACTAAAGATGAACCTGTTTTAGACGTAAAAATTTTCATATCAAGCATACAGACAGCTGAAATCTTAAAATTTTCACATTATGATGTAACTGACGAACTAATAAAAAAGATTGAAGAAGATGAGAGTTTGCAGAAATATAACTTTGATAGATATGACAACAATATTTTAAATTATTATTTAGAATGTTATAAAGCAAATAATAACCCATTTTTACACAAGATGCATTTAATTCCAAATTTGGATTTAAATACATTCATTAATAACAATACAGCACCATTAACAAAGCAGCAGCAGTACCACATTATAAGAGACATTTATAACAATGATTATAATACATTCTATGATTACGAGCTTGCTTTATGTGAATTTTCAATTGACTTAGAATCAAGAGGTAAATTTGTTGTTGCGTTTAGAAAATTAACTTATGACCCTATTGGGAAAACACTTGAAATAGGAAATAAAACACAATTCAATTCAAATTTTTACATTAAAGGCATAAAATATTCGCTGTCTTATTATACCGATTTAAGTCCTGTAGATTTTGAAACGTTATACCTTAAAGACAAAATTGGTACTATCGCTTTATTAAAAGACTATTTTAAATCGGGAGAATTACCTAACACAAGACCAGAAATTGTAGTGTTGGGCTATGCCCAAATTGATATTTCTGGTATTTACGAAGAGATCAATGTAGAACACTCGAAGAAAGAACTGCAAATTCCATTAAAAGCATTCTTTCAAAACCTAACCTTACTGGATAGGAAAAATAGAACAGAACCGTATATTGTTCTTTATGATAATAATGTCAATATAGACCAGCTCCGAACTGTTTATAATTCGTTAAAATACCCCATTACTTATGTACAAGGGCCTCCGGGTACAGGAAAAACGCAAACCATCTTAAATATTGTAGCTAATTGTTTGACGAACGAAAAAACCTTATTGATTTCTTCCAATAATAACATTCCCATTGATGGCATCAAAGACAAATTGTATTTAGGAACCTTTAAAAATAAAGAGATTCTATTTCCAATGATTAGACTTGGAAATAATACCTGTGTAGCGGAAGCCTTAAAAAAGATAAAAGTGCTTTATGAGTTTGAAACAAAAGATGTTCCGAAAAAAGAACTCTTACTTAATTTAAAAGAGGAGTCAAAGGAACGCAATAAAATACTACTTGAAAGATTAAAAAATTATGAAGACCGAATTGATTTAGAGCAAAATTTGGGGTTTATTAATGGTTTGCTATCAAAAGGTAGTTATTGGGCACTTGAAGAAGAAAAAGCAGCACTAGAAAAACGACTCCATCAAATTCCCAAAACCACAGACGATAATGTTAAAGGCATTTTTGAGGTTATAAAAGATAATTACCAGTTACTTCAATATTTTTACTTTGAGTCTTTAAGATATATAAAACGCCTAAAAACAAAGGCTTATAGTGAGCTAATTGCCATAGCCTATCTTGAAGATGAAAAAGAGCAAGTAAAAGAATTTAATAAATGGATTGCAGATGATGTGAATTTAAAAAAATTTACCAGAGTTTTTCCCATTATACTTACCACCAATATTTCAAGTAGAAAATTGGGAACGCATTTTAAATTTGATTTATTAACAATGGATGAAGCAGGGCAGTGTGATATTGCCACCAGTTTAATCCCTATTTCTAAATGCACAAATATGGTTTTAATTGGAGATACCAATCAACTAAAACCAATTGTAGTTTTTGAAGAAAGTAAGAATAACGAATTCTTAGATCAATTTAAGATTGATGCGCTTTATGACTACTACAACAACTCTATACTATCAGTATATAAAAATATAGATAATATTTCAAGAGATATTTTATTGAGCTACCATTATCGTTGTGGTGAAAAGATTATCAATTATTCTAATATGAGATTTTATGAGAATAGGTTAAATCTTTCGGCAATAAAAAACACAGGTACTTTAAAATTATTGGATGTAACTAATGTAAATCATAAAAATAAAAACTCTCAGATAGAAGAGGCAATAGGCATTGTAAACTACATAAAAGACAATAAATTATCGGATGTTTTTATTATTACACCTTTTAGAAATCAAGAAGAAGTTATAAATCATTATCTAAAAGAAGCTAAAGAAAATGGAAATATAAATTCTTCCGTAAGCTGTGGCACAATTCATAAAATTCAAGGGCAAGAAAATAAAACTATAATAATTTCTACGGCAATTTCAAGACAAACAAGTCCAAGAACTTACGATTGGATAAAAAATAATAGCCAATTGATAAATGTTGGGGTTACTAGAGCCAAAGAAAATTTAATTGTTGTAACCGATAGAAAGGCCATAGATATTTTGTCTAAAAAAGATGATGATTTGTATGCCTTGATTGATTATGTTGAAAAAAACGGAACCACTCAAATCTCACATAGTATCGCTAATAAACTCACAATTGGTTTTTCAAATAATTCTAAGTTTGAGGATGAGTTTTATAAAACCATGCTGCATTACTGTACCATAAATGGTGTGCGTTTCGAGCGGAATATAAAAATAGTTGATGTGTTTCCAGAAGAAAGGCATAATACTCTAGTAAATAAAAAAGAGTTTGATGCTGCTATTTTCCAAGGACTTGAGCCTAAAATTATTTTTGAAATAAATGGGATTGAGCATTATAAAAATAAACGCCGTATGGCATCGGATAAAATTAAAATGGAATTATTAAAAGGAAAACAAGTCCTATTTCTATCTATTCCAAATCAGTATGTGAAACATTATGAGTTTATAATAGAATTAATTAAAAAGTTTAAAGGTGATATTTATCAAAAAACATTGTTTGACTATTAGCGGCAAAATGATAATAGGTAAATTTATGAAACAACAAATTATAAAAATAATTTTTTAAAATATGAGCTGGTATGACATACCTGAAATTGATCTTTTCTCGGATGGAGGAGCTGAACCTAACCCTGGAAAGGGTGGGTTTGGCGTGATATTACGATATAAGGGTAGACAAAAGGAATTTTCTGAGGGCTATGAGCTAACGACTAACAATAGAATGGAGTTAATGGCTGTGATTTTTGGTTTAGAAAAAATTAAGACTAAGGCAAAAGTTACCGTTTACTCGGATTCCAAATATGTTGTTGATGGCATTGAACAAGGATGGGCAGTTGGTTGGGAAAGAGATAATTGGATTAAGAAAAAAGGTGATTTGGTGTTCAATAAGGATTTATGGCAAAGATTATTGGATGTTATAGATAAACATGAAGTGACTTTTAACTGGGTAAAAGGACATGATGGCCATATTGAAAATGAACGTTGTGATTATTTAGCTAATAATGGGATCAATTCTGAACATAAAATTAAGGACGAAGGGTACTTAGAGTATCTAGAAAATATTGAGTACTACCAAGAACAGAAAATAGAAAAAGAAGGTGATGTGTGCAGAAAGTGTGATGTACCAGTAGTAATTAAACGCCCTAAAAAACGTAAAGTCAAACAAAACCAAAACTACTATTATGAGTATTATCTCTTTTGCCCAATTTGTAAAACAATGTATATGGTAGAAGATGCGAAACGAACCCTTGACCAACAAGGCAACACATTATTCGAATAAAAATACTTTCAGATAAAAATATATTCTGAGAAAAGATATATGTTAAATGGGAATTGGCCGAATCATCAAACAATTCTTTTAACTTATTATAATGCATATTTTGAAGGCTTCAAGGACTCGAATAAGGAATGATTTTACTTTTTTTGAACTAGTTCTTGTGCTTGTATGGGATTAATAATTTTAGTTTTTTATAGGTGTTTATAAATTAAATGCTTTTTCCATCAATTCTATTTCTCTATTAGGAACACCTATTTTAATAGCCATTTCTTTCCAAGAAGCAACTGCTGTAAAAACCTCATCTAAAATAGCATTCATTTGGTTTTCATCTAAACGGAAATATATGCCTACACTTTTTGCTAAATCATAATCTAACGCATTGTTATCCATATCTATATTTAAGGCTAAACCATCTTTATCTATAGACGGGTTGAGGTCGTAAGCTGGAGAGAGTTCCCAACCATTATTTGTAATTATAAACCCATGATTGCGTAAATGATCATCGGTATTGGAAATGGCAATATTAAAAACAATACGGCGCCAAAGTTGCTCGAGATTACTTTCTATATTACGACCATGGTTTTGGATGAACTCTGCCAATTCTAAATAACTTGCTTGATGATCTCTAATTTTGACCTCGTTATTACCAGTCATGGTCATAGCCGAAGCGAAATGAATTCTTTCGCCATTTTCTCTATCGAAGCGTTTTGTAAAAAATGTATTGTAATTTCCGGTAACCTTTTGGATTTTACATTCGGACATGTTTATACCTGCTTTTAATGCCAATTGATATGCTAGATATTCCCAAGCAGCTTTGTCTGTGGTATCATTTTTTGCAGGAAATTTTGCTATCCACAAATTTTTATCGTTATCTAAAATATTTGCTTTGGGTCTGGCACCACCCAAAGAGGAACCAGGTGCCATTAAAATAGCTAGCCATTGTCTTGCTTCATCATTTTCGGTATCATTTTCAAAGTTTTGAGCAGCATCTTGAAGTTCACGTATTGATGACCAAGGTGGTGTTGGAGACAGATTGTTATTATCTAAAAATGGACCATCTAAATCTGTTTTAAATCTTAATGCACCCATTCGGCTTTCATCATACACACCGAGTAAAAAGTCTATTTCATATAGTGTTTTTGCTGTTTCTCCAGTTACAGCTGCTTCTTGAGAGGCTCTTCTTTTCATTAATGTACGTCCCCAGGTATCCGGCATACTGTCTAAAAAGACACCAAAATTTTCTTTATTATTTGGATATTGTGGACCACCATAAAACTGAATATCTGGATCTAATAGCATTTGGTTTTTAGATTTGATCCAGTTTTTATCATACTCAAAACTAAAGGCCTTTTTTCCTTTAGCATTTAGTGCTGAAAGGATGCCTATTAATTCGGGTTCTTCCATTGGTTTCCAATGCGCGAAGACGTATATGTCTAATTTCCCAGTTGCCATTTTATAATAAATCTAAATCTTGTAATTTTCTTCCAAACTCATCATCCGCTGCTAGTTTTAAGAAATCATCTTGCAAGCCTAACACTCTCAATACATTGAAATAGGCACCTATAGCAACGCTTGGGTTGCCTTTTTCAATTTGATATAAAGTCATTCTTACGATATCAGCTCTTTCAGATACTTGAACTGCTGTTAATTTTCGTCGCTTTCTTGCTAATTTGATGTTTTCACCTAACTGTTCAAGAATTACCAAGTGCTTTGGAAATAGTATTTGCTTTTTCTTTCCCATAATGCAATAATGTATATATAATTATACAAATATAGCAATAATGTATAAAATAATATACGTTTTTATGTATTTTTTTAAATTCATTTGTCTTTAGAATTATTATTAAAGGCTATTAGATTGAAAGATTCTCTTAATCTGCTTCTAACTCGATTGCCATAATGATGTTCAAGTTCTGATGCAGATAAGTCATTATTTCTAAAATTGTTGTTTTTTTCTCTGGATTTTCATCAAAACAATGTTGTTTTAAATACAATGGTGTAATGTTCTCTTCTTGCAATTCCCTAGTTTTAATTAATTCGATATATTTTGATTCTATGCTCGATTTGAGAGTATTTAAATATTCTTTCAAAGAAATTTCATTGTCAATTCTTAAAGTATTCCTTAACTGATTCGTTTTTTCCCAACGGTCTCTATTCATATATTTTGAAGTGGAAAATGTGGTTTTTGTGGAACCAATATATATTTTGCCATATATAGCAGTTTCACCTGATTCATTTTTTTTGTCGCCTTTAACGTAGAATTTTACTTTTAATTTTTTCATTTCTTTTAGTATTAATTATTTGAGCAATAATACTTTTGAAAGTTTTCGAAGAGAATAAGAAGTTGGCAATTGTCAACTTTTGGTACCCTGATGATTGTCATAATTTCATAGGGTACCATAAAGGGTACCATTCAAATCAGATACAAAGTGTAAAATGAAAATATAAGTCATTAAACATTTTGTAACTATTTAAGCTAGATACCCAGTAAAATATAGGATTTGTAGATGAGAATGAATTTCTATGAATGTAAAAAGCCCTCTTATGAGGGCTTATCAGCGGAGAAAGAGGGATTCGAACCCCCGGAGGTGTGACCCTCAACAGTTTTCAAGACTGCCGCAATCGACCACTCTGCCATTTCTCCAATAGTGCCAAATCAAGTTTGTACTGATTGCGGGTGCAAATATAGAAACCTTTTTTGTATCTAAAAAACCTTTTTTCTTTTTTTTATTTTCTTCTTTTTAATTCATTTTTTGACTGTATTTTTGCACTATGGAACATTGGTATTACTATGTGCTTTTAGTCGTGGTGGGCATTATAGTTGGAATTATTAACACCATGAGTGGTGGTGGTTCATTGTTAACACTTCCTATTCTTATTTTTGTAGGATTGCCATCCAATGTTGCTAATGGCACTAACAGAATTGCAATTTTTGTTCAATCTATATTTAATATTGCTGGTTATCACAGTAAACATGCCATTGACAAATCACCTTTTCCATTTTATATCTCTATTTCTGCAACTATTGGAGCTATTATTGGTGCTAAATTGGCTATTGATATAAAAGGCGAATTATTCAATAAAATTTTAGCGGTCGTTATGGTTGCTATGGTATGTTTTATGATATTGAGGCCAAAACAAAATTTTAATGAAATAGCAAATAGAATTAAGGGTAAGTATCTAATATACAGTATCATGATCTTTTTTTTTATAGGCATTTATGGCGGATTTATTCAGGCAGGAACAGGCATTTTTATATTATTAGCTTTATCGTCAATAAACCATCTTACTTTAATTAAATCTAACATCATTAAAGTAATCGTTATGTTTATTTACACCACTGCAGCTCTATTAATGTTCGGAATAAATTTAAAACTCGATTGGGTTGCCGGATTAACATTGGCTTCAGGTCAAGCTGCTGGTGGATGGTTTACTAGTCGATGGTCTGTAAATAAAGGAGATGGCGTTGTTAAAATATTTTTAATCATCATGGTATCGGGTATGGCCATTAAATTATGGTTTTTTTAAATAAATTACATATGAATACAATTATTGAAAGGTTACAATGGCGGTATGCCACCAAAAAATTTGATAAACACAAACCTATTTCAAACGATAAAATAGATATTCTTAAAGAAGCATTTAATCTTACTGCAACCTCTTTCGGACTTCAAACCCTTAGCTTGGTTATTATAACCAATAAAGATTTAAAAGCAACATTAGTGCCTTATTCTTATAATCAAAATCAAGTTTCAGAAGCTTCACATTTGCTGGTCATTTGCATTCAAAACAATATTACAGATAAGGATGTTAATGATTATTTTGATGCCATTAAAAGCATTAGAAGTACACCAGAAACCATCCTTGAACCGTTTAGAAAAAACCTGCTAAAAACCATGCAAAACAAGTCTGTAGAACAACAACAACAATGGTCCATGAATCAGGCTTATATTGCCTTAGGAAATTTAATGACCGTTTGCGCTATGGTAGGCATTGATGCTTGTCCCATGGAAGGCTTTATGCCAGAAAAATTTGATGAGATTTTAAACCTTAAGGATAAAGGGTTAAAATCCGTATTATTGTTACCTGTTGGATATAGGGCAGAAGACGATATGTTTGCAACTTTAAAAAAAGTTAGAAAATCTTTAGACAAAACAATCATAGAAATACCTTAGAACTATGCCAGGATTTGAATTATTTGGAGCGTTAGAGCGCAAAGAAGTAAACGATGTTTTAGATAACGGTGTTTTAATGCGTTATGGTTTTGATGGCATGCGCAACGGACATTGGAAAGCCAGAGAGTTAGAACTTGAACTTCAAAAGCAGTTTCGTGTAAAGCATGCGCAACTGGTTAGCAGCGGAACGGCAGCGGTTTCTATGTCATTAGCCATAGCAGGTGTAGGAGCTGGTGATGAGGTCATTATGCCATGTTTTACTTTTGTGGCCAGTTTTGAAGCCATTTTGATGCTTGGAGCTATTCCTATTTTAGTTGATATTGATGATACTTTAACCTTAGATATTGAAGAAGTTAAGAAATCAATTTCTCTAAAAACCAAAGCTATCATGCCAGTTCATATGTGTGGAAGTATGGCGAATTTGCAAGCTTTAAAATCCATTTGTGATACTAACAACCTTTTCCTTATTGAAGATGCCTGTCAGGCCATTGGTGGAACGTATCAAGGAATTCCATTGGGAAGTTATGGAGATGTAGGAAGCTTTTCGTTTGATTTTGTAAAAACAATCACTTGTGGCGAAGGCGGAGCGGTCATTACCAATAATTCTAAATTGGCTCTGTGCGCAGACCATTTTTCAGACCATGGGCATGACCATCAAGGACATGATAGAGGTGCTGAATTGCATCCGTTTTTAGGATATAATTTTAGAATTTCAGAACTTAACGCAGCCGTTGGCTTAGCGCAGTTACGACGTTTAAATGATTTTATAGGCATTCAAAAAAAAAATTATACCATTTTAAGAGAAGCCTTATCTCAAATTCCTGAAATCATGTTCAGAACTGTTCCTGATGGTGGTGTAGAAAATTATTCATTCTTAAATATTTTTTTACCAAATTTAGAAATCACGAGATTAGTTTCAAAGGCTTTTAAAGAAGAAGGTGTTGATGGCTGTTTTCATTATTATGACAATCATTGGCATTACATTCGCAAATGGGAACATTTAAAAGAGTTAAAAACACTATATCCGGTTTCACTAGATGTTAGTAAAGGTTTAGAATATTTAAAGAATAAATCTTTTGAACAATCAGACTATTTTATCGGGCGAAATTTATCCTGTTTAATTAAACTGTCTTGGACCGAGGCTGAAGTTATAGATAGAGCTCATAAAATGGCACAAATTATTAAGAGAATGTTGTAATGTATGGTTTTTGTTGTGGTCATTAATTCGGTTGGTTAATTTGAATAAAGTTTCTTTGTTTTAAACTACACGACATGAGAAATTTTTACAGTAGCATTTTAATAATCTTCCTTTTTTTAAGTCAAATTTCTTTCTCACAACAAATGCCTATTGATTTTTCTGAGGCTACAGAGACCTTTAATGTTTGGGGAGGAAGTAGCTTTTCTCTTAGAAATTCGCCTTCAAATGCCAATAATAAAGTTGGAGAGTTTTACCATGCGCCAACAGTTGCGCAACAAGGCTTTTATATAGATTTATCACGATCTATTGATTTAGATTTTCAAAACTCAATAACCTTGCTTTTTTATGCATTCGATCCTAACATACATACAGTTACATTAAAACTAGAAAGAGGTGCAAATACTGATGTACTAGTAAATGTTAATACGCCATCTTCTCAAGAAAATTGGGTTCCACTAACGTTTAATTTTTCAGGTGCAAGCGGAACCTACGACCGCTTAACTATTTTAATTGATAATGGTAATGCTACGCCTGGAACTTTTTTAATTGATGATATAGATGATGGATCAACACCCGTAGTTCTTCCACCAGATCCTGTTTATGATTATTTAGTTTGGTCTGATGAGTTTGATGGAAGCGGTGCCATTAATACAACAAATTGGTTTCATCAAACGATACCAATTATAAATGGACAAAGTTGGGCTAATGGTGAAATTCAACATTATACAGATAGAACTACGAACTCTTATTTGGAAAATGGATCCTTAAAAATTTTAGCAAAAAAAGAGACCTATACAAATCTAGGAGTTACCAAACAATATACGTCTGCAAGACTAAATTCTAAGTTTGCATTTACCTATGGTAAAGTTGAGATTAGAGCAAAAATGCCTTTTGGAGTTGGTACATTCCCTGCGCTTTGGATGCTAGGACAAAATATTACAGAAACTGGAGGTTACTGGGCGGCTACACACGGAACAACCAGTTGGCCAGATTGTGGAGAGATCGATATTATTGAGCATTGGGGAGAAAATCAAGATTTTGTTCAAAGTGCTTTGCATAATAGGTCTAGTTTTGGAGGTACCATTAACAAAGGAGGAAGATTGATTAGTAATGCATCGACAGAATTTCATATTTATACTTTGGATTGGAATTCTAATAAAATGACTTTTAGTGTAGATGGAATAGCTCATTATGTTTATAATCCAGTATCTAAAAACATTCAAAACTGGCCTTATAATGCACCTCAATATTTATTATTTAATGTTGCGATTTTACCAAATATTGCATCAAATTTTACAGAAAGTGCTATGGAGATAGATTATGTAAGAGTATTTCAGGAAGGAACATTAAGCATAGAAGAAACCCCATTAAACAAGCTTATAAAAGTGTACCCTAATCCTGCTCAAGATTATCTTTATATCGATTCTAAGGTAGCTATTAATAAGATTTCATTTTACAACATGTTTGGAATGCAAGTGTTAAAAAATGCCTCTTTAGAAAATAATAGTATTGATATTAGTGAATTGTCATCTGGAATTTACCTACTAGAGATCGTTTCAGATTCAAAAAAAACCATAAAGAAAGTGGTAATAAATTAGTAGCTCACATAATCTACAATCTCTAAGCCATAACCAATTAAACCTACGCGTTTGGTTTGTTCAGAATTGGAAATAATTCTAAGCTTATGAATGTTTAAATCATGAAGAATTTGTGCGCCAATACCAAAATCTCGGGCATCCATATCAATTCTTGGAACTTTTGAAATTTTATTAGGTTTTTGATTTTGTTTTAAAACATCCAAACGCTTTAAAATATTCATTGATTCTACCTCTTGGTTTATAAAAAGGATGGCACCTTTACCTTCATCATTGATAACCTTAAACATATCATCTAATTGTTTATCAACATTATTGGTTAAGGTTCCAAGAATATCATTATTAATCAAGGTTGAATTTATTCTGGTAAGAACTGGTTCCTGATCTTTCCATTGCCCTTTAGTTAACGCAATGTGTATTTGATTATTTGTGGTTTGTTGATAAGCTCTTAACCTAAAACTTCCAAAACGAGTTTCTATTTGAAAATCTTCCTTTTTATCAATTAAAGAGTCATGTTGCATTCTGTAGGCCACTAAATCTTCAATAGAAACAATTTTAAGATCTAAACGTTTGGCAACGTCCATAAGTTCTGGTAATCGGGCCATACTGCCATCTTCATTCATAATTTCTACGATTACACCAGCAGGATTTAAACCAGCTAATCGAGCAAAATCAATAGCTGCTTCGGTATGTCCGGTTCTTCTTAAAACACCACCTTGTTTTGCAACTAATGGAAATATATGGCCAGGTCTTCCTAATTCAAAGGGTTTTGTGTTGGTGTCAATAAGGGCTTTTATGGTTTTTGCTCTGTCACTTGCAGAAATACCCGTGGTTACGCCGTTTCCTCTTAAATCAACAGAGACTGTAAAAGCTGTTTCCATAAGGTCAGTATTATTTCTTACCATCATGTTAAGCTCCAGTTCTTCACATCTGCTTTCTGTAAGTGGCACACAAATAAGACCCCTTCCATGGGTTGCCATAAAGTTGATTATTTGTGGTGTTACTTTATCAGCGGCTGCAACAAAATCACCTTCGTTTTCGCGGTTTTCATCATCAACCACAATAATGACTTTACCATTTCTAATATCATCAATGGCTTCGTGAATGGTGTTGAGTTTAAATTTAGAAGATTTTATGGGTGTTTTCATTTCAGTAATCATATGGCAAAGATATGAGTTATTTTAAACTGTCTAAACAATTTTGTTTTAAGTCGTCATTCATCTTTTTCTTTAAAAGAAAATGACTAATAAAATAGATAGGCAAACCAATGAGAAGTAACCCAAAATTTGGTTTTATTTTTAGCTTGTTAATATTACGGTAAAAACTGCTTATATTAAGGCTGCTTTTTATATAGTAAACCATATACAAAACAAATGAGATGATACTTATTTGAATGGATGCCGATGCCAACGATGGCATTTTGTTATTTTTAAAGACAAAAAATAATATTAATAATATGGCTCCAATAATATATAGGGTTGAGGCAAATTTAAAATGTTCAATAAAGTCATTATAAACCTTTTTTGAAACACCATATTCGGTCTTAATTTCAATACCATTGGCTCGTATTTCATCTATTTCAATGCCTCTGGAATTCAAAACTTGCATGGCTTCATATCTACTTGATTCTGTGTAACCATGAAGGTTATAATTTTTAATGGTATCAAATAATTTTTCATTGGTAAATGACTCTAAAAACTTATAATCTATAGCTTCGTTTTCTTTGATACTAAATAGTTTTTTGAGTGGTTCAATAAGGTTATCAAAACCAAACAAACCTTTATCTTCAGTAGCTCTTTTGGTTAAAATAATTCCTAATGGAAGCATGATTAAGGTTGAAAACCAAGTGGCAATAACAGGATTTAAATCACCACTTTTTGCACTGTTTGTAGCAAAAATTCCGATAAAATGATAGGTTAAAAAAAGTAAAATGGCTATAATCATGGGTAATCCTAAACCTCCTTTTCTAATTAAAGCGCCTAAAGGAGCTCCAACAAAAAATAGAATAATGCAAGCAAAGCCTAAGGCCAACTTTTCATGTAACGCAATAACATGTTTATTAAAGTTACTTTTTGAAATTTTAAAAGCATTTTTTCTGGTGGTAATAATTTGATTGGTACTTCTAGTAGAGTTTAAAGCAATGTTAACTAGTTGAGCTTTGTTTTTTGTTTCAAAAACATCTAAAATATTTCCTGTGTATAAAGAATCTGTTTTTTTAAGTGTTTGATTTTTTAATGGAGCAGCTATGGCTCTTTCGTAAATATTTTCAGAAAATAGAGTATATTCCTCTTGGTTTTTTTGTGATAAAGAATCTATAGTGTAATTTAAATCACTAATTTTAAGCATGTTATATTTGTTAGTGATTGATTTATCATCATCTAACTCATTTTGAGCATTAAGGAAAGATAAATCAATGTTAATGGTGTATTTATCAAACGTACTTTTTGCAAAAGGTGCATTGTTTTTCGCCCTAATATTTTTTGGTTTTAAATCGTGATAATAATTACCATCAAAGAGTACAAGTTTTAAAACATTTGAGGTTTCTGCACTAACCAGTTCACCTGCTTTAGATTTTATGGTGGTAGCATTGGTTCTTCCATCAGAGCCTTTAATATGGATAACAACATCTTTTAAATATTGACCTCTGTCACCACTTTTGTCACTAAATTTAATATTGTAAGTGCCAATTTCATTAAACTGCCCTTTAGCCAAATACATGGCAGGTTTAAGTTTAGCAATGTTTTTTCTAAGATTAAAAGAGTTGTATTCGGACCAAGGAATTACATTGTTTGAAAAGAAAAAGGTGGTAATTCCTAAAATAACGATAAAAACACTCAGTCCAGACATGGCTCTCATGAGTGAAATACCGGTAGATTTCATGGCTGCAAACTCATAATTTTCAGCAAAATCCCCAAACACCATAATAGATGCCAAAAGTATGGTAAGCGGTAATACCAAAGGCATTAGTTTTGGCATAAAATATATTAAGAATTTAAAAACCACCATGATGTCTAAATCTTTACCAGCTAATTCTCTTATGTATAACCAAATGGTTTGCAATACAAAAATCAGAATGAGAATTAAAAACACACTGATAAAAGTTTTAAGATAGGTGGTAAGTATGTAACGGTCTAATATTTTCAATAGAGACTAATCTAAATTATTGATGTAGTAATCTTTATATTTTATGCTATCAAAGGTAAATAAGGTTTTTGATAAAGGTTCATTCGTTTTAAATGAATTTACGGTAAGGGTGGTTTTAGTACCATTTTTGCCTATTTGAATTAAATTATAAATATGTTTTGTTTGAGAATCTATGCCCAACAAAATATAGTTAATTTCTGAATTTGAATCGATGGGTATTAATTTTACATATTGAATTTTTCTTCCTTTTACGTCTTGAACAATATCCATAGTGCTGGTATAACCGTTTTCATAGAAAGACAACATTTTACTGGGAGCAATAATGTCTTCCTCATCATCTTTTTGTTTTGATACGGTTACTTCTTCATCTTCTGGACTAATGTTGTACATGGTTTTTCCATCAAACAATCTGGTAACACCAAGAATGTTTAATTTGTATTTGTCTCCTTGCAAAACAACGTCTCCTCTTGTTTCTTGTTTTATATTTTCGGAGGCATTTTCAAGCACATATTTAAAATCGATAGAAATGTTTTCATAACTACTCACTTTTTCTGACACCTCTTTTAGAAGATTCTTTCCGCTTTTTTGTGCAAAACTGCTGAGGTTAAAAAATACCAGAAGTATTAATATCAAATGTTTCATTTTTTTATCTTTAATTTATAAAGTTTCGTTTTCTAAGAGTTTATCTAAAGAGGTCAAGTCACTTACTAAAACCTGTCTGGCTTTGCTTCCTTCAAAAGGACCCACAATGCCTGCAGCTTCTAATTGATCTATAAGTCTGCCTGCACGATTGTAACCTAATTTAAGTTTTCGCTGCAACAGTGATGCTGAACCTTGTTGGGCAGTTACGATAACCTCGGCAGCTTCTCTAAATAATTTATCTCTGTCTGAGATATCTATATCAAGACTTGTGCCGCTTTCTTCACCAAGATATTCCGGTAGTAGAAAAGCATCGGGATAGGCTTTTTGTGAGCCAATAAATTCTGTTATTTTTTCAATTTCGGGCGTATCAACAAAAGCACATTGCACTCTAATTAAATCATTTCCTTGGGTAAACAACATATCGCCACGGCCAATAAGTTGATCGGCTCCAGAACCGTCTAGAATGGTTCTAGAATCAATTTTAGAAGTTACCCTAAAAGCAATTCTAGCAGGGAAATTGGCTTTAATAATTCCCGTAATAACGTTTACTGATGGTCTTTGAGTTGCAATAATTAAATGAATGCCAATAGCTCTGGCCAATTGAGCCAAACGCGCTATGGGCGTTTCAACTTCCTTACCAGCTGTCATGATTAGATCTGCAAATTCATCAATTACTAAAACAATATAAGGTAAAAATTGATGTCCATCGTTTGGATTTAGTTTTCGTGCTTTAAACTTAACATTGTATTCAGCAATATTTCTGCATAGGGCATTTTTAAGCAATTCATAACGATTATCCATTTCAATACACAACGAATTTAATGTATTGATAACTTTGGTGTTGTCTGTAATAATCGCATCTTCACTGTCGGGTAGTTTTGCTAAATAGTGACGCTCAATTTTATTAAAAAGAGTCAGCTCTACTTTCTTTGGATCTACCAAAACAAACTTGACTTCGGCTGGATGTTTTTTATAAAGCAAAGAGGTCAATACCGCATTTAATCCAACAGATTTTCCTTGACCTGTAGCACCAGCCATCAATAAATGAGGCATTTTAACCAAGTCAACCACAAAGGTTTCATTGCTGATGGTTTTTCCCAAAGCAATGGGTAATTGCATTTCAGAACTTTGAAACTTTTTAGAAGCAATAACAGAACGCATGGAAACTATGGTGGCATTTTTGTTGGGAACTTCAATACCAATGGTTCCTTTGCCAGGAATTGGTGCAATAATTCGAATGCCTAATGCCGAAAGAGATAGGGCAATATCATCTTCTAAATTTTTTATTTTTGAGATTCTAACGCCAGCATTAGGAACAATTTCATACAAGGTTACTGTTGGACCAATAGTGGCTTTAATGCTTGCAATTCCAATGCTGTAATTATTTAAGGTTTCAACGATTTTATTTTTATTTTCTTCTAATTCTTCTTGGTTTATGGTAATGCCTTCAGATTCGTATTTTTTTAATAAGTCTAAATGTGGAAATTGATAAGATCCTAACTCAAGAGTTGGGTCAAATAAGCCAAAGTCTTCAACCAGTTTATTTGCTAAATTATCTGTTTCTGAAAGTTCTTCAGTTGTTTTTTCAACAACCATTTCTATTTCAGGTTCTTTAGGTTCATTTTTTATTTGTAAATCTAAATCAGACTCCGGTTTAGTCCTTGTGGTTTCTTTATTTTTCTTAGGGTCTGATGTTATTTCAAGAGCAGATTTAATAGCTTCTGCCTCAAGAGATAAATTATTTTCTAGAGCAACGGTGTAATCTTCTTGAGATTGATTCTGATTAAAATCGGCTTTAATATCTTTTTTTGCCAGTTTAAAGAGACTAATAAAACTTTCTGCAGATAGTTTATAGCGAACTGCCAGAAAAACAATGAGTACAAAAACAAGTAAAGAAATAGTACCTATTTTTCCTAAATAATCCTGCAAAAAGCCATTAATTTCAAACCCGAATGTACCTCCTAGTGCATCATTAAAATTACTAAAAAAACCTAAAAAAACGGATGCCCAAATAATAGTTATTAAACCCCAAAACCAATGATTTATTAGTCTTGCTCTACTTGAGTCAAGCAGAACATACAAACCAGACAAGAATATTAATCCTGAAAATATAAAGGATGCTATACCAAATCCGCGTAAAATAAAAAAATCGCTCAACCAAGCACCAGATTTATTCAACCAGTTTTCTGCATTTGTTTGTCTGGATGTGAAATTTGAAATAGTGCTTTGGTCGGCATCACCAGTAAAGAAAAAGGATATGAATGCTAGACATAATAATATTCCAAAAATCACTAAAAAACTACCAAGAACAAGCTTTTGCTGACTAGACAACTTAAAGCTTAACATTTTGGTTTTTTCTTTTGTGGAGGTATTGGTTTTAGTTTTCTTCTTCGCCATTAATGCGTTGTTATTTTAAACAAAAATACAAATTACTAGCATTAACGAAACTATATTTTAAAAAATTGCAAAACTATGTTTTTTAGACTATCAACAATAGTTCACGATATGAAAATAAAGGACAAAATTTTATTTAATGAATTAAAAAAATTTAGGAATATAAATAATCAAACCAATAATAATAGAGAAAACAGACACTATAAAAACACTGCCAGCCGCAATGTCTTTTATAAGACCTATTTTATTGTTTTTTTCTGGATGAATAAAGTTAGCCATTTCTTCTAAAGCAGTATTGAGTCCTTCAATACCCATAACCATACTTATACAAAGTAATTGCACCATCCATTCCGTTCTTGAAATATTAAAGTAAAAACCTAAAAGGGTAAGGGATAGGGCGATTGTAAATTGCACCCTAATACTAGACTCCTTTTTTAATAAATATACAGCACCTTTAAAAGCATATATAACACTCTTGAGTCTGCTTACAAAAAAGGAGTCCTTTTTTAGGTTCATGGATAGAGATCGCTTAAGATTCTCTTATTTTAAAGCTTTTAGAGCTGCTTCGTAATTGGGTTCATTTACAATTTCAGGAACTTGTTCTGTATAAGTTATCATGCCTTTATCATCAATAATAACAACACATCTTGAGTTTAAAGCTTCTAACGGTCCAGTAATAAAATCAAGACCATACGTTTTTCCAAAGCTACCGTCTTTATAATCTGATAAGTTGATAACATTGTCTAGACCTTCAGCACCACAAAAGCGACTCAATGCGAATGGTAAATCACGAGAAATACACAAAACTTTTGTATTTTTTAAGGTACTGGCTTCTTTATTAAATTGTCTTACAGATTGGGCACAAGTGCCAGTATCTATACTCGGAAAAATATTCAAAACCAATTGATGACCTTCAAAATCCTTTAATGTTTTTGTAGATAAATCGGTTCCTGTTAATTTAAATTCTGGTGCTTTGCTGCCAATTTTAGGAAGATTTCCTGATGTTTTAATCTCGTTGCCTTTAAGTGTTACTGTTGCCATTTTTATTGTTTTTTATTAATAGTTAAAATTAATAATTATTTATGTTTTTAGGGTCTAAAAACATAAATTGTTTTAATAAAAAAGAATAAAATAACATTATTAAAATCTATCAATTACAACTTAATCAATAAGTTTTATCAATTTAAATATCAAATATAAAAATAGAATTTATCAAGTTTTTAAGGGCTTATTTCGTAAATTTAAATGAATATAATTTTTAATTTAAACATCTTATTATGGAAAGTCCAACAAAAGGAAAATGTCCGGTTATGCATGGTGCTAATACTGCTATTGATAAAACAGTTATGGATTGGTGGCCAAATGCATTAAATCTTGATATTTTACACCAACATGACAGTAAAACCAACCCTTTGGGTAAAGATTTTAATTATCGAGAAGCCCTAAAAAAATTAGATGTTGAAGCGCTTAAAAAAGACCTTCATAATTTAATGAAAGATAGCCAAGATTGGTGGCCGGCAGATTGGGGACATTATGGTGGTTTAATGATTCGTATGGCTTGGCATGCGGCAGGATCTTATAGAATTGCTGATGGACGAGGCGGTGCGGGTACTGGAAATCAGCGTTTTGCACCACTTAATTCTTGGCCAGATAATGTTAGTTTAGATAAAGCAAGACGTTTACTTTGGCCCATTAAGAAAAAATACGGTAATAAATTGAGTTGGGCAGATTTAATTATTCTAGCCGGTACCATCGCTTATGAAAGCATGGGCTTAAAAACTTTTGGTTTTGCATTTGGTCGTGAAGATATTTGGGGACCAGAAAAAGATACCTATTGGGGAGCTGAAAAAGAATGGTTGGCACCTAGTGATGAGCGATATGAAAATGTGGATAAGCCATCCACTATGGAAAATCCATTAGCAGCCGTTCAAATGGGACTAATTTACGTAAACCCTGAAGGCGTCAATGGTAAGCCTGACCCTTTGAAAACGGCGGCTCAAGTTCGTGAAACCTTTAAAAGAATGGCCATGAATGATGAAGAAACGGTAGCTTTAACCGCTGGCGGGCATACCGTTGGAAAAACCCATGGGAATGGAGACGCGAGTATTCTTGGACTAGATCCTGAGTCTGCACCAGTTGAAGAACAAGGATTAGGTTGGGCTAATCCAACCAGAACAGGCATAGGTCGTGATACTGTAACCAGTGGTTTGGAAGGTGCATGGACAACCCATCCTACCAAATGGGACGATGGATTTTTTGAAATGTTGTTTAACCATGATTGGGAGTTAAGAAAAAGTCCTGCTGGTGCTTGGCAATGGGAACCTATAAGTATTAAAGAAGAAGATATGCCAGTTGATGTTGAAGATATGACAACACGGCATAACCCCATAATGACAGATGCGGATATGGCTATGAAAGTTGACCCCATTTACAAAGAAATTTCATTAAAATATAAGAATGATTTTAATGCTTTTTCCGAGGCTTTTGCCAGCGCATGGTTTAAGTTAACCCACCGTGATATGGGACCCAAAGAGCGCTATTTTGGTCCCGATGCACCAAAAGAAGATTTGATTTGGCAAGATCCAGTACCACAAGGCAAGAAAGATTATAATGTAAACGCCGTAAAAGAAAAAATTGCCAATTCTAGATTGAGTATCTCCGAAATGGTTTCAACAGCTTGGGACAGTGCAAGAACGTTTAGAGGCTCCGATTTTAGAGGAGGCGCCAATGGTGCGCGCATTCGTTTAGCACCACAAAAAGATTGGGAAGGAAACGAACCAAAAAGACTATCAAAAGTATTATCCATTCTTGAACCAATTGCGAAAGAATTTGGTATTAGCATCGCCGATACTATTGTATTGGCTGGAAATATTGGTATTGAAAAAGCCATAAAAAATGCTGGCATGAATATTTTGGTGCCTTTTGCTCCTGGTAGAGGTGATGCCACCGATGATATGACCGATGAAGAATCGTTTGAATATTTAGAACCAGTAGCTGATGGTTATCGAAATTGGTTGAAAAAAGATTATGTAGTAAGTCCTGAGGAATTAATGTTGGACAGAACACAGCTAATGGGTTTAACGGCTTCTGAAATGACTGTTTTGGTTGGTGGAATGCGAGTGTTAGAAACCAATTTCGGAAACACTAAACATGGAGCATTTACAAACAACGTAGGTTCTTTAACAAACGATTTCTTTGTAAATTTAACCGATATGTCTTATAAATGGAAGCCTGTTGGAAATGGTGTTTATGAAATTTGTAATCGAAAATCTGGTGACGTAAAATGGACAGCTTCTAGAATTGATTTGGTATTTGGTTCTAACTCAATTTTAAGATCGTATGCCGAAGTGTATGCTCAAGACGATAACAAAGAAAAGTTTGTTAAAGATTTCGTAAATGCTTGGACCAAAGTGATGAATGCCGATCGATTTGATTTAAATTAATTATTTGGGGTTTTATGCGTAAAAAGAAGCCGTCTCAAAAACTTGAGGCGGTTTTTTATGTTTTTTTCAATCTTAAAGTACTGCTATTTTATATATATGATTTAAAGACTGCTATATATAAATTTAAAACGTTACAATCAGTGTCCAACTGCAAAAAAAATATTAAAGTGAGCCACTTAAAACGGAAAACATTTAATCAATTAAAAACTAACTACTGCATAAGTTCTAAAACGATTCTTAATATTTAATACTGCCCTCTCCTTCATCAAATGATGGCATCAACTTGTCTTCTCTTTTACATACAACCATTAAAGCATATTAAAAATTAGCCCAATAACTTTTATGTATCTTTGCAGCAAATTTCAATATAACATGTCGTTTAAAGACTTACAACTTAACAGACCCATTTTAAGAGCCGTTGCCGAAGCTGGTTATGACAACCCAACCTTGGTTCAAGAAAAAACCATTCCGTTGGTTTTAGCAAAAAAAGATGTGATTGTGTCTGCTCAAACGGGTACGGGCAAAACCGCTGCATATGCCTTGCCCATTTTACAACTATTGTTCGATAAACAAGATGCCAGTAAAAAAGGCAAGAAAATTAGAGCGCTAATTGTTAGCCCAACGCGCGAATTAGCCATTCAAATAGATGAAAATTTTAAAAAGTACAGCACCTACACTAATTTAAGAACAACCGTTGTTTTTGGAGGTGCATCAATAGAACCTCAAATAGACGTTTTGAAAAAAAGTGTGGATATTTTAATTGCTACGCCAGGCCGCTTACTCGATTTACACAAACAAGATATTATTAACCTCGATTGTATTGAAATTTTGGTTTTGGATGAAGCCGATTTAATGTTGGATATGGGCTTTATAGACGATGTTAAAAAAATTGAGCGTTTATGTACTAGTGAAAAACAGATTTTATTGTTTTCTGCAACCATACCATTTAAAGTGGAGCAACTGGCAAATACCATTTTAAATGCACCAGAACGTGTTGAAGTTGCCGTAAACTCATCCACTTCAAAAAACGTCAATCAAGTTTTGTATTATGTGCCTAAACGCAATAAAATTGAATTGTGTTTGCATATATTACGAAATACCATAAAAGGCAGTATTCTTATTTTTAGACGTACCAAATTTGGTGTTGAAAAGTTAGAACAAACCCTTAAAAAAAACGGTTACAAAGTGGATAGTATTCATGGCGATAAAAGTCAGAATTTAAGAGAAGAAGCTTTAAAAAACTTCAAAACCCACCAAGTAAACATTTTAATAGCTACCGATGTGGCGGCACGTGGCATTGACATAAATGAGCTGGATGCGGTAATAAATTTCGATTTACCAAACGTACCCGAAACCTACGTACACCGCATTGGAAGAACTGCCCGAGCTGGAAAGACTGGAACGTCTTATTCTTTCTGTTCGGCCGATGAAAAACCTTATGTAGCGAGCATTCAGCAACTTATACAATTACAATTAGATGTTATTGAAGACCATCCTTACCCTCTAGACCCAAAAGCCAAGAAAGAAATACACCGAACTCCTGGGAAAAGCAAGCACAAAAAAGGTCGCAAAAGTGAAGGTTCAAAAAAGAATAAGAAACGCTGGTACTAAATCGCCTATAATTCCGTTAATTAATAACTATCTTTAAACAAAACAAAAAAAATCAACAGACTTCTTCTTACCATACTAACGATACCAACGCCTTTAAAATTTAAACTGTAATGAATTTTACAAACCCGTTAGTGTATGGTATTCCCTTTTTTTTGGGTCTTATTTTACTTGAACTAACTTACAGCAAAACCCATAACTATAAAAATCTCTATAAGTGGAAAGATTTAGCATCCAGCCTTACTATGGGTGTTGGATCTATTGTTATTGCGCCGTTAATCAAAACGATTTCAGCCATTATCATTTTTAGTTATGTTTACGAATTATTCAACCCTATCGTTGGTGGCATTCGCACCAATATTATGGGCTGGGAATCTTTTGGTTATGCCTGGTATGTTTGGATTTCATGTCAATTTTTAGACGATTTCTCCTATTATTGGTTCCATAGACAAAACCACATGGTTCGTTTCTTATGGGCTGCACACATTGTTCATCACTCTTCTGGAAATTTCAATCTGGGAACAGCTGTTAGAAACGGCTGGTTCACTATTTTATACAAACCTTTGTTTTACATGTGGTTACCTGCTATTGGATTTCCACCAGAAATGGTTATTGTATGCTTAGGTATCGAAGCCCTTTGGCAATTTCAGTTGCATTCGGCTTACATTCCTAAAATGGGAATTATTGAAAAAATATTCAATACACATACCATGCACCAAGTGCATCACGCCAAAAATTTAGAATACATGGATAAAAATCATGGTGGATTTTTAAATATGTTCGATAAACTATTTGGAACCTGGAAAGAATTAGACGAAGATATAGCTATTGAATATGGTGTTACAAAACCACCAAATTCTTATAATCCTTTGGTGATATTAACCCATGAATATAAGGACATTTGGAAAGATATGAAGAAAAGCCCAAATATATTTCATAAATTCATGTATGCCTTTGGTCCTCCTGGCTGGAGCCATGATGGAAGCACTTTAACCATTAAACAAATGCGGAATAAAATGGAATTAACCCATAAAACAAGCATTACATATGCTAAGTTACAAAGCACTAATTTTCAAATCGTTGATTAAAATGATGTTTTAAAAACGGAATTTGTACACACACCATAATACCTAAAAGAAGTAGTGAGTAGCTAAGCGTTTTAGAAACTTCAAAACCAGATATTTTAAAACCAGAAAATACCTTGGTGATTTTATTGTTGGTAAGAACACTAAAATCTATGGTACTCAAGAAACCAGTAGATTCTGTTTTTATGCTAAATGCAATAAAAATAGTTAAAGCCAGTAGTGCAAAACCAATAAAAAACCAACCAATTTTAGATATTAAAGGTTTGTAAATAAATACATTAGTTGAACTTAATGCCTTAATTTGAGACATGACATTGGCCGTGAAATCAAATGAAGGTGTTTGCAACGTGTTTTCCTTCATAAGTTTATCAACTAATTTTTCTATATGCTTTTCTGAATTATCGTTCATAATATTCCATTATTTCAGGTTCTAATCGTTCTTTTAAAATGGTGGTCAACTTTTTCCTACTTCTAAACAACTTGACTTTAACATTATTGGCCGTTACATTGATAACTTTTGCTATCTCATCTAAAGATTGTTCTTCAAAATAAAATAAAGTTAACAAAAAAGCATCATCACTTGGCAACAGATTTATGCAATCTTGTATAGCTTGTCTTCGTTCCTCATCTTCCATAGCATCAAGAGCATTGTCTAAACTTTTAATTTGATTGGTGTTGAACTCATCTATTGAAACAACCTGTTGCTCTCTTTTATGCTTTTTCAATCTATCCAAACACGTATTATAGGTTACCTTATAAATCCAAGTTGAAAATTTTGAATCGCCATTAAATTGACTTAACGATTTAAATACTTTTATAAACGTGTCTTGAGCAACTTCTTCAGCTTCTTCCCTATTTTTAACCATTTTTAACGCCAAAGAAAATACCAAATCTTTATAACGATCCACTAAAACGCTGAATGCGTTAGTGTTTCCTTCAATAATTAAATTGATATAATATATGTCGTTGTTGGTGGTCATTTGTATGTAAGACGACGGTTATTGGACTAAGGTTACACGAGATTTTAAAATTATTTTTTATAAAAAGGTGTAACCTAAATAAAAAAGGTGTCGTCATAAGCTATGAACACATTAAAAATAATCAATTAAAAACGAACAATTATGGGATCAGAATTAATTATAGTACCTGTCATGTTTGGAGCTATTTTTGGAATTGTATATTTATACCTTTCCACTCGAAACAAAGAACGATTAGCACTTATTGAAAAAGGCGCAGACGCCAGTATTTTCATTAAAGGTAAAGGTCATACCGCACCTATTTGGAAAGTGTTAATTTTAAACCTAGCCTTATTATTAATGGGTATTGGATTAGGTGTTTTTATAGCCTCTCTTTTAGCTAATTACACAAGCTTGGACGAAGATGCTATTTATCCTGCAGTTATTTTCTTTATGGCTGGCGTTGGTTTATTTGTAGGATTCAACATGACCAAAAATTTGGAAAAAGAATAGAACTATTTCCTACCTTAAAAAACATTAAATCCTGCTTTCTTAATGGTAAGCAGGATTTTTTATTCAATAACAAAATCAAAATATGTGTCTGGAAATGGCTCTTGCCTTAATGTAAAATGCCACCATTCCTTTGGGTAATTTCTAAAGCCATGTCGCAACATGACATTTTGCAATAACTGCCTGTTATTTTTTTGCTCTTTGGTTATTCCTTGAAAATTAACCCAGGATTCTTCTCCAAAAAAATCATAAGGAGTTCCCATATCTAAAGGTTTGCCTGTATTGGCATCAATAATGGTTAAATCTAAGGTGCTTCCTTTACTATGCCCAGAGCGAGTTGCAATATATTCTTCTTTAAATAAGCTGCTTTTGTCAACATTTGGATAATATGTTTTCTTATTTATAGTATCATTTAAATGTCTAGCCCAATCTATAAAATGATTTACAGCGCGTTGTGGCCTATACCCATCATACACTTTTAAGCATAAATTCTGAAGCAATAATACCTCCTGAACTTTCTTTAAAGCATTGGCAGTTTCCTTAGTTAAAATAAGCTTATGAGATTGATAACCTTCAATTGGCTTGCCTACAAAATTATGGTTTGTATAATATCTTAATTCTACATTTAAATCTGGTATAACATCTTCAACGTAAACAAACCCTTCTGGTAACTGACCAAACATAAATATATTTAAAAACATGAATAAAAAAGTTAACCAATATTTCATATGACTTCAATTTAAGCTAATTTAGAGAAATTAATTTTGAAAATATGACTTATCCTTGGCATTTATACCTCATGGCCTTATTGTATGTTATTGCAGGTATTTTTCATTTTATAAAACCAAAAATATATCTGAGAATTATGCCACATTATCTACCTAATGCTAAATTTTTAGTTTTTTTAAGTGGCTTTTTTGAAATAATTTTAGGGCTGGCTTTATGCATTCCCATTCTCAAAAACATCTCTATTTACGGCATTATCTTAATGCTATTGGTGTTTTTAATGATTCACTTTTACATGCTCTCAAGTAAAAAAGCTGGCGCAGGAATCCCAAGATGGCTATTAATTTTAAGAATTCCAATGCAATTTGCTTTGATGTTTTGGGCTTATTCCTATTTAAACTTATAAACCCTATGCTTTTTACTGAAGTTTTACCGCTAAACATGAAGGATGCAGATGTGATCTATTATCCAAACTTTTTTACCCAAGAGCAATCCAATGCCTATTTTAATACGCTCTTAAACACGATAGAATGGCAAGAAGACACCATAAAAGTTTTTGGAAAAACATATTTACAACCTAGGTTAACGGCTCTTTACGCTAATAATAAAAATCCTTATTCCTATTCAAATATCATCATGCATCCAAAAGCTTTTACAAAAGAGTTGAACGACATAAAAAACAAAATAGAAAAAGCAGTCCATATAAAATTTACAACCTGTCTGGCCAACTTATACAGAAATGGAAATGAAAGTAATGGTTGGCATGCAGATAATGAAAAAGAACTTGGTAAAAACCCAGCGATTGCTTCAGTGACATTTGGGGCTGAACGCATGTTTCATTTTAAACATAAATACAACCCAAATCTTAAAAGCAAGTTAATTTTAAATCATGGAAGTTTACTCCTAATGAAAGGATCTACCCAAGAAAACTGGTTGCATCAATTACCAAAAACCAAAAAACTTATTGGAAAAAGAATCAATCTTACTTTTAGAATTATTGCATAAAAAAACCAAGATCCCTCAATCTTGGTTTTTCATTCATTTGCTTTTTTATTTTGAAGATAGATTTAGGGTCTCTATAACTACAACAAAATGCAAATATTAATTAATCCATTGAACTAAAAAGTATGTTATTTAGTACACTTCAAAAGTAGCATTAAATTTCAATTTCAACGTCTAAATGTATATTTTTTCGATGTAATGCGAATTATTTTAACATTATCTAAAAAAAGTGATAATAATCTTATAAAAAAGAAACCTTTAATGCTGTAAATGCAATAACATTAGCAGGAAAAAATAAAGACAAAAAAAAACCGAGATCCCTCAATCTCGGTTTTCGTCAATCTGCTTTTTTTATTATGAAGATAGATTTAGGGTCTCTATATCTACTACATAATGCAAATATTAATTAATTAATCCATTGAACTAAAAAGTATGTTATTTAGTACACTTCAAAAGTAATATTAAATTTTAATTTCAACGTTTAAATGTATATTTTTTCGATGTAATGCATTTTATTTTAACATTTTTAGACTAAATATGCTTTTTTATCGATGAAATGCATGCTTAAAATCATTCAAATATAATATAACACTTCTTCGTTATTTGTTCGTTTTAATATATTTTTACTAGGTTTAATAATAAAATCACTGGACTTCTGTTAATAAACACGTAAACGAAATAAGTTTCTAAAAAGATGAAAACCAAACTATGTATTATCCTTTTATTTTTTTCAATCAAACTATTCTCTCAAGAGCTTCTATTTAGTTCACAAGATATTTCTGTAAACCCTATCATTGAAGGAACGCTTTTAATTCCAAACAACATTGAAAAACCAAATTTAGTCATCATTATAGCTGGTTCTGGACCAACAGACCGAAATGGCAATCAAAGTTATTTAAAAAACAACTCATTAAAAAAATTAGCTGAAGCGATTTCAAACAACAACATCGCTACTTTTAGATATGATAAACGCGTTATAAAACAACTTAAATTAAGAAATATAGATTACAATATTAAGTTTGATGATTTTGTTACAGATGCTATTTCTGTAATTGATTATTTTAAACAAAAAAACTCTTTTAATAAAATTTTTGTTTTAGGCCATAGCCAAGGCAGTTTAATAGGTATGTTAGCCGCTAAGGATAAGGCCGATGGTTTTATATCGGTAGCTGGAGTAGCTCAAACTATTGACCATGTTATCATTGAGCAAATAAAAAAAACCTATCCTGTATTTGTTAATGATACCAAACAACTTTTTATGAGTTTAAGAGAGGGCAAAAAAACGGATAACTATCCACCAGAATTAGCTTCTGTATTTAATAAAGACATTCAAGCATTTATGATGAATTGGATGCAGTATAATCCACAGGATGAAATTAAAAAACTTAATATCCCCATTTTAATCCTTCATGGCACTAAAGACTTACAAGTTGAAAGCAAAGAAGCAGCTATGCTACATGAATCTGCAGCCAATTCGTATATGAAATTAATTGAAAACATGAATCATGTTTTAGTGGACATTGAAGGTGATGCACTAGAAAATTCTAAATCATACACAGAAGCTTACAGAAAAATTTCTCCTTTGCTTATCAAAGAAATTATTGATTTTATAAAATAGTAAAAGCAAAAAAAAAGCATCCTAAAAAGGATGCTTTTTACTAACCAACCAAAAATATAATTACACTCTTAAGTTTAAAGTAACCACTCAATAAACTATTCATTTTGAATGTAACAATTATTATGTTTCAATGATTGTGCCAAATTATCTATTTAACAAAATCTTAATACTAATTTATATTATAATATTTTGGTATTTTTAAACAAAATAAAATCTAATATGGATAATACGCCACTTTTTACAGACGATACAATTGTATTTGGATTACTAATGCTTGCCTTAGGATTCGTTTTTTATACAGAATCAAAAACATCAGGCTTTTGGGTTAAATTCTATAAAATAGTTCCTGGGTTATTTGTGGCCTATATGCTACCATCATTATTTACTACTATTGGCCTAATAGCTCCAGAATGGGAAACATTAAATGCCTCAGGTGAAATAACAAAACACAGTTCAAATTTGTATTATGTGTCAAGCAGATATTTGTTGCCAGCAGCATTGGTTTTAATGACTTTAAGCATTGATTTAAAAGCTGTTTTCAATTTAGGATGGAAAGCTTTAATCATGTTTTTTACAGGAACCATTGGCATCATCATTGGAGGACCCATTGCCATATTATTAATTTCAATGGTTTCTCCTGAAACCGTTGGTGGTGTTGGGCCAGATGCTGTTTGGAGAGGCTTATCAACCTTAGCGGGAAGTTGGATTGGTGGTGGAGCAAATCAAACAGCTATGCTAGAAATTTATGGATACAACCAAAAACTATATGGAGGTATGGTGTTTGTTGACATTGTTGTAGCTAATATTTGGATGGCAGTTTTATTAATAGGTATAGGAAAGACTGACAAAATTGATAAATGGTTAAATGCAGACAATTCGGCAATAGAATCTTTAAAAGAGAAAGTATCAACATTCACTAATAAAGTGAAACGAAATCCATCCTTAAAAGACCTCATGATTATTGCTGCAATTGCTTTTGGAACAGTAAGTATCTCACATTTTTTTGCTGGATATTTATCGCCTTACTTTGGTAAATTAGTTGGAAATATTCAATCTCCAACAACAAGAAACATATTTACTTTTTTAGATTCAGAATTCTTTTGGATGATAAGTATAGCAACATTAATTGCCATAGTATTATCATTTACAAAAGCTAAAAATTATGAAGGTGCAGGCGCAAGTAAATATGGAAGTGTATTCATTTACATTCTTGTCGCAACTGTTGGAATGAAAATGGATTTAACACTAATCTTTGACAATACAGGCTTAATTTTTATTGGTATGGTTTGGATGACTATTCATGCAACACTATTAATTTTAGTAGCAAAATTAATTAAAGCTCCATATTTCTTTTTAGCCGTTGGTAGTCAGGCAAATGTTGGTGGTGCAGCATCAGCACCAATTGTAGCAGCAGCTTTTCATCCATCGCTAGCAACTGTTGGTGTTTTACTAGCTGTTTGTGGTTATGCCATAGGTACAGTAGGTGCCATTTTATGTGCTATTTTAATGGAACTAGCTGCTGTAAGTTAATTGCAAATATTATATTCTCTTAATTTTTTTAAAATATATAATTATCTGATATTTGCGTTCTCTAAATTCAATTTTAAATGAAAAAATTATCTATATTATTGGTTCTATTTTTAATATCTTCATGTGGTAAAGAACAGCATGACCTTACTGTTATCGGTAATATTAAAGGACTTAAAAAAGGTAGCGTTTATCTTAAAAAAGCGAAAGATACGTCTTTAGTAATGGTAGACTCTGTAACTATTAATGGAAATTCCCAATTTGAATTGCATAGTAAATTAGAGTCTCCTGAAGTATTTTTTCTATACTTAGATAAAAACAGTAACAATGAAGATGATAGAATTCTGTTTTTTGCAGATAAAGGTGTCACTGAAATAAATACTACTTTAAAAAACTTTGTTTTTGATGCTAAGATTAATGGTTCAAAACAACAAAAAACTTTAGAAGAATACAGATTGATGGCTTCTCGCTTTAATGACAAAAACTTAAATCTAATTAAAGAAAGTTTTGAAGCTCAAAAAAGTGGGGATACTGCTAAATATAATAGTATTCAAAATGAGTTTGATAACTTATTAAAAAGAAAATACTTATATACAGTAAATTTTGCTTTAAACAATAAGGATAGTGAAGTTGCACCTTATTTAGCACTAACAGAAATTTACAATGCTCAAATTAAGTTTTTAGATACCATAAATGTTTCATTAACTCCAGAAGTAAAAAACTCAAAGTATGGTAAAGAATTTCAAAATTTTATTGATAACATTAAGAAAGAAAATTCAAAGAATTAATCTTATAATTGAATACAAAAAAAAGACCTTTCAATTGAAAGGTCTTTTTTTAGAGCCGATAGAGGGACTCGAACCCACGACCTGCTGATTACAAATCAGCTGCTCTAGCCAGCTGAGCTACATCGGCAATGTAACGGATGCAAATATAATCGCAAAAATTATATTTGCAATAGGTTCAATAAAAAAATTATCCTAGTTTATTTATTTTTTCAATAAGCGCTCTGCACTTTTCTTCAAGCTCAGCACTGATGCCTTTAAAATGTGCTTTTTTATTTTCAGCGCTCTTATCATTAATCTTTGCTATTAATGCATCAAATGTCTCAATAGCCTCATCTATAATTGCTTCACTCTGTTTGGTGTCTTTGTTTGTGTTTGCATATTCCCAAACATAAACTGCTTCAATAATATCGCCTAAAACATAATTAATATCTTTTTTTAGGTCTCTAACATTTGCCATATCTATATTTTTTGTTTGTTGCAAAATTACACATTAACTTCAAATGGTACTATAATTTTTGGAGTATTTTATGCATTGCATGAAATGACAATCAGGGAAATTTATTTACCAGAATAGGTAACAAAATTTCGAGGCGTTTCATAGAGAACAATCTCCAAATCTAAGTTGCCATTTAATTTTGCCTTTATCTTGTTATAAATAATCACCACTATATTCTCAGCCGTTGGATTGAGCTCTTTAAAATCTGGAACATCCAAGTTCAAGTTTTTATGATCAAAAGCATCTTCAATTTCAGTTTTAATAATATCTTTTAAAATTTTGATATCTATAACATAACCTGTTTCTTGGTCAATTTCTCCCGTAACGCTGGCAATTAACTCATAGTTATGACCGTGATAATTAGGATTATTACACAAGCCAAACACCTCGTTATTTTTTTCAAAACTCCAATCTTTTCTATACAATCTATGAGCTGCATTAAAATGTGCCCTCCTACTTACCGTTACTTTCATTATTTTGAATGTTTATGTTTTGATAAAATTTATCGAAAATAATCTTAAACCACTCGGTATATAATTTTGGATGTTTTTCTATGTCCATCTTAACAGATTTTAAAGGCATCCATTTCCAGTTCGCAACCTCTTCAAGATTAATTTTAGGCATTCCGTTATATTTTCCAGTCAGGACATGATCAAATTCATGTTCTGTTAAACCATTATCAAAAGGTGCTTTATAAATAAATGAAATAGACTCTTTTAAATCTACCACAAATCCCATTTCTTCTTGCAACCTTCTTTTTCCTGCTTGAATATTACTTTCGCCTTCTCTTTGATGACTACAACAAGTATTGGTCCATAAATTTGGTGAATGGTATTTATGTGAAGCACGTTGTTGCAGCATAATTTCATTGGCATCATTAAAAATAAAAACCGAAAAAGCTCTATGCAACAAAGCTTTTTCATGAGCTTCCAGTTTAGGCATAACTCCTATTTGCTCATCATTCTCATTTACTAAAATTACATTTTCTTCTGTCATAGTGTAAAAATACCAAGTAAATTATTAAAATCACCCATCTCATCATAAATTTAAAAAGCAGCATTATCAATTATTCTTATTGTATTTAATAATAGTATCTTTGCAACCGATTTGCAATAAAGAATATGAGTTTTATTAAAGAAATACAACGAAGACGAACTTTTGGTATCATATCACATCCAGATGCCGGTAAAACAACCTTAACAGAAAAACTGTTGCTTTTTGGGGGCGCCATTCAAGAAGCTGGTGCTGTAAAAAGCAATAAAATAAAAAAAGGTGCTACCAGCGATTTTATGGAAATTGAGCGCCAACGTGGAATATCTGTGGCTACCTCTGTTTTAGCATTTGAGTACAATAAAACTAAAATCAATATTCTTGATACGCCTGGTCACAAAGATTTTGCTGAAGACACTTTTAGAACCCTTACAGCTGTTGATAGTGTTATTGTTGTAATTGATGTTGCAAAAGGTGTGGAAGAGCAAACTGAAAAACTCGTTGAAGTTTGCCGAATGCGAAACATACCTATGATAGTTTTCATTAACAAAATGGACAGAGAAGGAAAGGATGCTTTTGATTTATTGGATGAAATTGAACAAAAATTAGGGCTTCAAGTAGCGCCTCTAAGTTTTCCGATAGGCATGGGCTACGATTTTAAAGGCATTTATAATATTTGGGAAAAGAACATTAACCTTTTTAGCGGTGACAGTAGAAAAAATATCGAAGAAACTATAGAAATTTCGGATTTGAATTCACCTGAATTAACGAAACTAATTGGTGAAAAATCTGCCAAAACACTGCGTGAAGAAATAGAATTGGTTGAAGGCATTTATCCTCCGTTTGATAAAGAAGCTTACCTTAATGGGCACTTGCAACCGGTATTTTTTGGTTCGGCTTTAAATAATTTTGGGGTAAGAGAATTATTAGATTGTTTTGTTGAGATAGCACCAAAACCAAGACCAAAACAAAGCGAAGAACGTTTAGTTGAACCTAGCGAAGATAAATTCACTGGTTTTGTTTTTAAAATTCACGCTAATATGGATCCTAACCACAGAGACCGGTTAGCCTTTGTAAAAGTTGTTTCAGGAACATTTGAAAGAAATAAACCCTACTTGCACGTTAGACATGGGAAAAAATTAAAATTTTCTAGTCCGAATGCTTTTTTTGCCGAAAAAAAAGAAATTGTAGACATTTCATATCCGGGAGATATTGTTGGTTTGCATGACACCGGAAACTTTAAAATTGGCGATACCTTAACAGAAGGTGAAACCATAAATTATAAAGGAGTACCAAGTTTTTCGCCAGAACATTTTAGATATATAAATAACGCTGATCCATTAAAATCAAAACAATTATTTAAAGGCATTGACCAGTTAATGGATGAAGGTGTTGCGCAATTATTCACCTTAGAGCTAAACGGCCGAAAAGTTATTGGAACCGTTGGAGCTTTGCAATATGAAGTGATTCAATATAGATTGGAACATGAGTATGGCGCCAAATGCACTTATGAAAATTTAAATGTTTACAAAGCCTGTTGGGTTGACCCTAAAGAATCTAAAAGCGAAGAATATAAAGAATTTGTTAGAGTGAAGCAGCGATATCTTGCTAAAGATAAACAAAATCAATTAGTATTTTTAGCAGATTCTGCTTTTTCATTACAAATGACTCAACAAAAATACCCTAAGATTAAGTTTCACTTTACCTCAGAATTTTAACTTATAAACGAAATTATTTTTATTTGATTATATAATTCTCAATATTTATACATAATAAATATGATTATCTTATAAATAATAATTATTCTTTAATAATTTCATAACCACAAATATGAATGCCTATGGAACCTTATTCTAACCAATACAGTAACGATGAAATTACTGTAACTTATGAACCAAGTATTTGTATACACGCCGAAAAATGTGCAAATGAAATGTCTAGTGTTTTCAGAACCTCAATAATTCCTTGGATAAATCTTGACAATGCAGAAACCAAAGCCGTCATAAATCAGATAAAAAAATGTCCTTCTGGAGCATTGAAATATATGAACAGTCGCTCTAAAAAAGCTAGTTAGCTAATAAAAAAAAGCCCTTTGAAAAATCAAAGGGCTTTTTTTATGCTTGACCCGTTGGTCCAAAATTTAAAGGAATTGGTGGTTGCTCATAATCTTTAATTTCTCCATGAGCATTTTCAAATCGTGATATATTTTCACCCAAAGCCTTAAGTAATCTCTTGGCATGCTGTGGCGTTAAAATAATTCTTGACTTCACCTTATTTTTTGGAACACCAGGCATAATATTTACAAAATCAACAACAAATTCTGATACAGAATGATTGATAATAGCCAGATTAGAATAGGTTCCTTCTGCTACCGATTCATCCAATTCTATATTTATTTGTCCTGGTTTTAAGTCTTTTTTTTCATCAGCCATGGTTACCATGTATTTAAAAAAAAGATTCCCATGTGTTATGGGAATCTTTTACTTTTAATTATAATTCATTTCTTTTCTAGCTTGCATCATTTCATCAAACTCTTCTTTAGAACCCACTATAATGTTGTTGTATTTACGCAAACCTGTTCCGGCTGGTATTCTATGTCCAACAATTACATTCTCTTTTAGTCCTTCTAAATCATCAATTTTAGCTGCTACTGCTGCTTCATTAAGAACTTTTGTGGTTTCTTGGAAGGATGCTGCAGATATAAATGATTTCGTTTGAAGCGAAGCTCTTGTAATACCTTGTAATATTGGTGTTGCTGTTGCTGGTTGTGCATCTCTGGCAACTATAAGGTTTTTATCTTCTCTGCGCAAAATAGAATTTTCATCTCTTAATTGACGCGCTGAAATAATTTGCCCAGCTTTTACATTCACAGAATCTCCAGAATCATCAATCACTTTTAAACCAAAGATTTGATCGTTTTGCTCTATGAAATCAGATTTATGAACCAATTGATCTTCAAGGAATAACGTATCTCCAGAATCTATAATTCTAACTTTACGCATCATTTGTCTTACAACAACCTCAAAATGTTTATCATTAATTTTTACACCTTGTAAACGATATACCTCTTGAACTTCATTAACTAAGTACTGTTGTACTGCAGATGGTCCTTTAATATCTAAAATATCATCTGGTGTTACTGAACCATCAGAAAGTGGCATACCCGCTTTTACATAATCATTTTCTTGTACAAGAATTTGACTTGATAATTTCACAAGGTATTTTTTAACCTCACCTAATTTTGATTCAACAATAATCTCTCTGTTACCTCTCTTAATTTTACCAAAAGAAATAACGCCATCTATTTCACTTACAACCGCTGGATTTGAAGGATTACGTGCTTCAAATAACTCTGTTACACGTGGTAAACCTCCTGTAATATCTCCGGACTTAGCTGATTTACGAGGTATTTTAACTAAAATTTTACCAACTTTAATTTTCTCGTTATCTTCAATCATCAAGTGAGCACCTACTGGCAAGTTATATGAACGTAAAATATTTCCTTTTCCATCTTCAACATGAAGTGTAGGTATTAAACGTTTGTTTCTGGATTCAGATATAACCTTCTCTTGGAATCCTGTTTGTTCATCTATTTCAACTTGATAAGTGATCCCTTGCTCAATGTTTTCAAATTTAATTTGACCTGCAAATTCTGATATGATAACACCGTTATATGGATCCCAAGAACAAACAACATCACCTTTTTTCAACGAATCACCACTCTTAACAAACACACTAGAACCGTAAGGAATGTTATTGGTGCTTAAGGTAATTCCTGATTTTTTATCAATTAGTTTAAGTTCTGAAGTACGTGAAATTACAATATCAATAGCATTCCCTTCAGCATCTTCTCCTTTTACGGTTTTAAGATCTTCTATTTCAGCAATACCATCGAATTTAATGGCTAATTTATTTTCTTCTGAAATGTTACCAGCAATACCACCTACGTGGAATGTACGCAATGTTAACTGTGTACCAGGTTCTCCAATAGATTGTGCTGCTACAACGCCAACCGCTTCTCCACGTTGAACCATTTTACCGGTAGCTAAATTACGTCCGTAACATTTAGCACAAATGCCTTTAGTAGCTTCACAAGTTAATGCAGAGCGAACTTCAACACTTTCTATCGGCGATTCTTGAATGGCTTTAGCAATATCATCTTCAATTAATTGACCAGATGCTACTAATAATGCTTCTGTAATTGGATCATAAACATCGTTTAACGCAACACGGCCTACAATTCTTTCTTCAAGAGTTTCAACAACTTCGTCATTTTTCTTTAAAGCTTCAACTTCGACACCTCTTAAGGTTCCACAATCTTCAGTGTTAATAATGACATCTTGAGAAACGTCAACCAAACGACGAGTTAAATAACCAGCATCGGCGGTTTTAAGAGCTGTATCGGCAAGACCTTTACGAGCACCGTGAGTAGAAATAAAGTATTCTAAAATTGAAAGACCTTCCTTAAAGTTAGATAGAATTGGGTTTTCAATAATCTCTCCACCACCAGCATTAGATTTTTTAGGTTTAGCCATTAATCCACGCATACCGGTTAGCTGACGAATCTGTTCTTTAGATCCACGAGCTCCAGAATCAAGCATCATAAACACTGAGTTAAATCCTTGTTGGTCTTCACGAATACGTTTCATAGACAACTCGGTTAACGCTGCGTTGGTAGATGTCCAAATATCAATCACTTGGTTATAACGTTCGTTATTGGTTATAAGTCCCATGTTATAGTTGGCCATAATACCATCAACTTGTTTATTGGCAGCAGAAATCATCTCAGTTTTTTCTGGTGGAATAATAATATCGCCTAAACTAAATGACAATCCACCTTGAAATGCAAACTTAAATCCTAAGGTTCTAATTTCATCAAGGAATTCAGCCGTTTCAGGTACCGAGGTGAATTTTAAAATATTTCCAATAATATCTCTTAAAGATTTTTTAGTAAGAACTTCGTTGATATATCCAGCTGCTTGAGGTACTTTTTGATTAAATAATACACGTCCAACGGTTGTACTAATGATGGTAGGAGCAAGTTTTCCGTCAGCATTAATATCTAAAGTTCTAACTCTAATAGAGGCATTTAAATCTACTTTTCTTTCATTGAATGCAATTTCAACTTCTTCAGGACCATAGAAGGTTAAACCTTCTCCTTTTACAGGTGCTTCTGGTGTTGATTTACGTTCTTTGGTCATGTAGTATAAACCAAGAACCATGTCTTGAGATGGCACCGTTACCGGTGATCCATTCGCAGGATTTAGGATATTATGAGATGCCAACATTAATAACTGACATTCTAAAATAGCTTCTGGTCCAAGTGGTAAATGCACAGCCATTTGGTCACCATCAAAATCCGCATTAAACGCTGTACAAACTAACGGATGCAATTGAATTGCTTTACCCTCAATAAGTTTAGGTTGAAACGCTTGAATACCAAGTCTGTGTAATGTAGGAGCTCTGTTTAGTAAAACTGGATGTCCTTTAAGAACATTTTCCAAGATATCCCAAACAACTGGCTCTCTTTTATCTATAATTTTTTTAGCTGATTTAACCGTTTTTACAATACCTCTTTCAATTAATTTACGGATAACGAAAGGTTTGTACAGCTCTGCAGCCATATTTTTTGGTAAACCGCATTCAAATAATTTTAATTCTGGCCCAACAACAATCACAGAACGTGCAGAATAATCAACACGCTTTCCTAGTAAGTTTTGACGGAAACGTCCTTGTTTTCCTTTTAAGGAATCTGATAATGATTTAAGTGGTCTGTTAGAATCTGTTTTTACAGCAGATGATTTTCGTGTATTATCAAATAATGAATCTACCGATTCTTGAAGCATACGTTTTTCGTTTCGTAAAATAACTTCAGGAGCTTTTATTTCAACCAATCTTTTAAGACGGTTGTTTCTAATAATTACTCTACGATATAAATCGTTTAAATCTGAGGTTGCAAAACGACCACCATCTAGTGGTACTAAAGGACGTAATTCTGGCGGAATTACAGGAATCACTTTCATGATCATCCATTCTGGACGATTTTCTCTGTTTTGATTGGATTCACGTAATGACTCAACTACTTGCAAACGCTTTAAAGCCTCTGTTTTACGTTGTTTAGACGTCTCTGTATTAGCCTTGTGGCGTAATTCATAAGACAAAGCCTCTAAATCAATTCTAGATAATAATTCAATTAAACATTCAGCTCCCATTTTAGCAAGGAACTTGTTTGGATCGTTATCATCTAAATATTGATTTTCTTGAGGAAGCGACTCTAGAATGTTTAAATATTCTTCTTCTGTTAAGAAATCCATTTGTTGTAATGGCTCTCCGTCAACATTTTTAGCATTACCTGGTTGAATGACTACATAACGTTCGTAGTAAATAATCATATCTAATTTCTTAGATGGTAATCCTAATAAATATCCAATTTTGTTTGGTAAAGAACGGAAATACCAGATATGAGCAATAGGCACTACTAAATTGATGTGACCTACTCTATCACGACGTACTTTCTTTTCTGTTACTTCAACACCACAACGGTCGCAAACGATTCCTTTGTAGCGAATTCTTTTATATTTACCACAAGCACATTCGTAGTCTTTTACAGGACCAAAAATACGTTCGCAAAACAAACCATCTCGCTCTGGTTTGTGAGTTCGATAATTGATAGTTTCTGGTTTTAAAACTTCACCTTTTGACTCTGCTAAAATAGATTCAGGTGATGCTAAACCAATGGAGATTTTATTAAATCTCTGTACTGTATTCTTATCTTGTTTTCTTGCCATAATTTCTTATAGTATTCTGTATTCAGTGTTCAATGTTCAGTAAGTAGTACGCAGTTGAACTGTTTACTGAACACTGCTTACTGCTAACTATTTGTTTATTCCTCTAGTCTTATGTCTAATCCAAGGCCTTTCAATTCGTGCATCAACACATTGAATGATTCTGGTAGTCCTGGTTCTGGCATTGGTTCTCCTTTTACAATGGCTTCATACGTTTTTGCTCTTCCAATAACATCATCAGATTTTACTGTTAAAATTTCACGAAGTGTTGCGGAAGCACCGTATGCTTCAAGAGCCCAAACCTCCATCTCACCAAAACGTTGACCACCAAATTGGGCTTTACCACCAAGAGGTTGTTGTGTAATTAATGAGTAAGGACCTATGGAACGTGCGTGCATCTTATCGTCAACCATATGTCCTAATTTCAACATATAGATAACACCAACTGTTGCTGGCTGATCAAATCGTTGTCCGGTTCCACCATCATACAAATAAGTATGTCCAAATCTAGGAATTCCTGCTTCGTCCGTTAACTCGTTTATCTGATCTAAGGTAGCACCATCAAAAATAGGGGTTGCAAATGTGCGTCCCAATTTTTGTCCTGCCCAACCAAGAACAGTTTCATAAATCTGTCCAATATTCATACGAGAAGGTACTCCAAGAGGATTTAAAACGATGTCAACTGGCGTTCCATCTTCTAAGAATGGCATATCTTCATGTCGAACTATACGAGCTACAATACCTTTATTTCCGTGACGACCAGCCATTTTATCACCAACTTTTAACTTACGTTTTTTAGCAATATAAACTTTAGCTAACTTTATAATTCCTGCTGGCAATTCATCACCCACAGAAATGGTAAACTTTTCACGTCTTAAAGAACCTTGTAAATCGTTTTCTTTAATTTTATAATTATGGATTAAATCCGCTACTAAATCATTGGTATGATCATCAGTAGTCCATTTTCCTGATACTAAATGAGCATAATCATCAACAGCATTTAACATTTTAAGTGTGAATTTCTTACCTTTTGGCAATACTTCTTCACCTAAATCATTATAAATACCTTGAGCTGTTTTTCCGTTGACTATGTTGAATAATTTTTCGATTAAAACATTTTTTAAATCTTCAAATTTAGCTTCATAAACACCTTCTAGCTGTGCAATATCATCTTTGTCTTGAGCTCTTTTGCGCTTATCTTTTACCGCACGAGCAAATAATTTTTTATCAATGACAACGCCATTTAAGGATGGTGACGCTTTTAAAGATGCATCTTTTACATCTCCAGCTTTATCACCAAAAATAGCACGAAGTAATTTTTCTTCTGGCGTTGGGTCACTTTCACCTTTAGGTGTAATTTTTCCAATAAGAATATCGCCAGGTTTAACTTCAGCACCAATACGAATCATTCCGTTTTCATCTAAATCTTTGGTAGCTTCTTCTGAAACGTTAGGAATGTCGTTGGTTAATTCTTCGTTTCCTAATTTAGTATCTCTAACTTCTAATGAATACTCGTCAATATGGATGGAAGTAAAGATATCTTCTCTCACCACTTTTTCAGAAATTACAATAGCATCTTCAAAGTTATACCCTTTCCAAGGCATGAAGGCTACCTTCATGTTTCTACCTAAAGCCAATTCTCCTTTTTGGGTAGCATAACCTTCACAAAGAACTTGTCCCTTGGTTACTTTATCTCCTTTAACCACAATTGGTTTTAAATTGATGCTTGTACCTTGGTTAGTTTTTCTAAATTTTACCAAAGGATATGTTTTAACATCGCTATCAAAACTTACTTTTTCTTCATCTTCAGTACGATCGTACTTAATAACAATTTGCGTTGCATCAACATATTGTACAATACCATCGCCTTCTGCGTTGATTAGCACTCTAGAGTCTGAGGCTACTTGACGCTCTAAACCGGTTCCAACAATAGGCGCTTGAGGCAATAATAATGGTACTGCCTGACGCATCATGTTTGATCCCATCAATGCGCGGTTCGCATCATCATGCTCTAAGAATGGAATCAAAGATGCCGAAATGGATGATATTTGGTTTGGAGCCACATCGGTATAATGAAGTGCCGATGGGTCAATTACTGGGAAGTCTCCTTCCATTCTAGCAATAACCTTATCATGTAAAATTTTACCATTCTCATCAACTTTAACCGTTGCTTGAGCTATTAATTTTTCTTCTTCTTCTTCTGCACTTAAGTATATAGGAGCATTTTTAATATCCACTACACCGTTTTCAACTGGACGATATGGTGTTTCTATGAATCCCATAGAATTTACTTTAGCATAAACAGAAAGCGAAGAAATCAAACCAATGTTTGGTCCTTCCGGCGTTTCAATCGGGCATAAACGACCGTAATGTGTGTAGTGAACGTCACGCACCTCAAAACCTGCTCTTTCACGAGATAAACCACCTGGCCCTAATGCCGATAAACGGCGTTTGTGCGTAATCTCGGCTAATGGATTGGTTTGATCCATGAACTGAGATAACTGGTTTGTACCAAAGAATGAATTAATTACTGAAGACAATGTCTTAGCATTAATCAAATCAATTGGTGTAAACACTTCATTATCACGAACATTCATACGCTCACGAATAGTACGAGCCATACGAGCTAAACCAACACCAAACTGTTGAGATAATTGTTCACCTACCGTACGTACACGACGGTTAGATAAATGGTCAATATCATCAATCTCTGCTTTAGAGTTGATAAGTTCAATTAAATATTTAATGATGGTAATGATATCTTCTTTGGTAAGGACTTGCTTGTCCATACCTATATCAAGACCTAATTTTTTATTCATTCTATAACGACCTACTTCACCTAAAGAGTAACGTTGATCAGAAAAGAATAATTTATCTATAATACCGCGTGCTGTTTCCTCATCTGGCGGTTCAGCATTACGTAATTGTCTATATATATGCTCAACAGCCTCTTTTTCAGAATTTGTTGGATCCTTTTGTAAGGTATTATGTATGATGGCATAATCACCTTGTTGTGCACTTTCTTTATGTAAAAGAATGGTTTGAACATCAGCTTCAATAATTTCCTCTACATTATCCTTATCAAGAACAGTATCACGATCCAATACAATTTCGTTACGCTCTATAGATACTACTTCACCAGTATCTTCGTCCACAAAATCTTCATGCCAAGTATTAAGAACACGAGCAGCAAGCTTGCGACCTAATACTTTCTTTAATCCAGATTTTGATACTTTTACTTCTTCAGCAAGATCAAAAATCTCTAAGATATCTTTATCACGTTCAAAACCTATAGCTCTAAACAATGTGGTTACAGGTAATTTCTTTTTTCTATCAATGTAAGCATACATTACCTGATTAATATCGGTAGCAAATTCAATCCAAGAACCTTTAAAAGGGATAACTCTTGCAGAATACAGTTTTGTTCCATTAGCATGGAAAGATTGCCCAAAGAAAACACCCGGTGAACGATGTAATTGTGACACAACAACACGTTCAGCACCATTGATAACAAAAGTGCCACTAGGTGTCATGTAAGGAATTGTACCCAAATACACATCTTGTACAATGGTTTCAAAATCCTCATGTTCAGGATCAGTACAATACAATTTAAGCCTTGCCTTTAATGGAACGCTATATGTAAGACCTCTTTCAATACACTCATCAATAGCATATCTAGGTGGGTCAACAAAATAATCTAAGAATTCTAAAACGAATTGATTACGAGAATCTGTAATAGGAAAGTTCTCCATAAAGGTATTGTAAAGACCTTCATCTCCTCTTTCTTCAGATTTAGTTTCTAATTGGAAAAAATCCTGAAAGGATTTAATCTGAATATCCAAGAAATCTGGGTATTCTGTTCTATTTACAATAGATGAGAAATTTAATCTTTCAGCTTGTGTTGATAACATCAATGGACGGAATTATGATTAAAAAATAATAGTTAAAGCGTATCTAATGATTATATACGCAAAATGGTTTAGGTCTTGAAGTTAATCTTCAGACCTAAACCTTTGTATTGTTTGGTTGTTAAGCTTACTTAAGCTCAACCTCAGCGCCAGCTTCTTCTAAAGATGCTTTTAACCCTTCAGCTTCGTCTTTAGAAACTGCTTCTTTAATTGGGCTTGGTGCATTATCAACTAATTCTTTAGCTTCTTTTAAGCCTAGACCAGTTAACTCTTTTACTAATTTAACTACAGCTAATTTAGATGCTCCAGCTGCTTTTAGTATAACATCAAACTCAGTTTGAGCTTCAGCTACATCTTCTCCACCGGCAGCAGGTCCAGCAGCAACTGCAACTGCAGCAGCAGCAGGCTCTATACCATACTCTTCTTTTAAAATAGTAGCTAACTCGTTTACTTCTTTTACTGTTAAGTTAACTAATTGTTCTGCGAAATCTTTTAAATCTGCCATTTTTCTATCGTTTTTAATAAATTTTTAAATTTTAATATAATTGTAATAAAGTGCGTACTTTTTTAATACTATCCTTCTTTTTCAGATAATGTTTTAAGAATTCCAGCTAGTTTTCCACCGCTTGATTTAAGTGCTGAAATAACGTTTTTAGCAGGCGATTGTAGTAATCCTATAATCTCTCCTAATAACTCTTCTTTAGACTTGATATCAACTAACATGTCTAATTGGTTATCGCCAATATAAACGCACTCCTCAATAAAAGCACCTTTTAATAAAGGTTTCTCTGATTTTTTACGGAACGTTTTTATTAACTTAGCTGGTGCATTACCTGTTTCTGAATACATCACAGATGTATTACCTTTTAAAACAGAAGGAAGGTCTCCAAATTCTTTATCTGAAGCTTCCATTGCTTTTTCAAGCAAGGTATTTTTTACTACTGCTAACTTTACGTTTGCTTTAAAACAAGCACGACGTAAGTCTGAGGTTGTTGCTGCATTTAATCCGGAAATATCTGCTAAATAGATATTTGCATTATTAGCTAATTCTGCCGTTAACTCCTCAATTACTTGTGATTTTTCTTCTCTTGTCATAATAAAAGTTTTTAACTAATTAATTAACTTTTGGATCAACAGCAACACTAGGACTCATAGTACTAGAGATAGAAATACTCTTTACATAAGTACCTTTAGAAGCGGTTGGTTTAAGTTTAATTAATGTATGAATTAGTTCATTAGCATTTCCTGCAATTTTATCTGCACTAAATGATGCTTTTCCAATTGGAGCATGTACAATACCTGTTTTATCAACTTTAAAGTCAATTTTACCAGCTTTGACCTCTGCTACCGCTTTGGCAACATCCATGGTTACAGTTCCTGTTTTTGGATTTGGCATTAAACCACGTGGGCCTAAAATACGACCTAAAGGGCCTAATTTACCCATAACGCTAGGCATGGTTATAATCACATCAACATCAGTCCAACCGTTCTTGATTTTATCAAGATAATCATCTAACCCAACATAATCCGCTCCTGCTTCTTTAGCTTCTGCTTCTTTATCTGGAGTTACTAATGCTAAAACTTTCATGTCTTTACCAGTACCATGAGGTAATGATACAACGCCTCTTACCATTTGATTCGCTTTTCTAGGATCAACTCCTAATTTTATTGCGATATCAACAGATGCATCAAATTTTGTAAAGGTTATATCTTTAACCAATTCTGATGCTTCATTAATAGAATAAAGTTTTCCTTTTTCTATTTTTGCTAAAGCTTCTTTTTGCTTTTTTGTTAATCTTGCCATTTTTTAATGTCTTTAATAGATTAATTTGGTGCGTTTCCGGTTACGGTTATACCCATAGACCTAGCAGTACCAGCAATCATTCTCATAGCAGATTCTATAGTAAATGCATTTAAATCTACCATTTTGTCTTCTGCTATTGTTTTAATCTGATCCCATGAAACTTTAGCTACTTTTTTTCGGTTTGGTTCTCCAGAACCTTTTTTTAATTTGGCCGCTTCTAATAATTGTACTGCAGCTGGAGGCGTTTTAATTACAAAGTCAAATGATTTGTCTTTGTAAACGGTGATAACCACAGGTAATACTTTACCTGGCTTATCTTGTGTTCTAGCATTAAACTGCTTACAAAACTCCATGATATTTACTCCAGCAGCACCTAAAGCGGGTCCAACCGGTGGCGACGGATTCGCAGCACCTCCCTTAACTTGTAGTTTAACTACTTTACCAATTTCTTTTGCCATTTTTAATAATTTAATTTGATATGCTTCTTAAATTGAAGCTGAAGAGCATATCTATTTTAGTGTAACAATTATTATACTTTTTCAACCTGCATATAACTTAGCTCTAATGGTGTTTTTCTTCCAAAAATTTTAACCATCACTTCTAGTTTACGCTTTTCTTCATTTATCTTTTCAATAGTTCCATCAAAGCCATTAAATGGCCCATCTATAACCTTAACCGTTTCTCCCTTTGTAAATGGAATAGAAACATTTGCATCAGCATCTACCGTTAATTCATCGACCTTGCCTAGCATTCTGTTAACTTCAGATTGTCTTAAAGGAACTGGATCGCCTCCTTTGGTTTCACCTAAAAAACCAATAACATTAGTTACTGCTCTTATGATGTGTGGAATTTCTCCAGATAAATTTGCTTGAATCATAATGTAACCTGGAAAATAAACCTTTTCCTTGTTAATTTTTTTTCCATTACGGATTTGAATTACTTTTTCTGTTGGAACTAATACCTGATCAACATAATCTTGAAGACCTAAACGAGCAATTTCATTTTCGATATACGTCTTGATTTTATTTTCTTGACCGCTTACCGCTCTAACAACATACCATTTTTTTCCACTTACTTCAGACATAGATTTAGATTTTACTGTTAATTGATTAATTGAAAGTAAAACGTAATCAATTTACTGAATACGGTATCAACGCCCCAAATTGCCAAAGAAAATACTATTGAAAAAACTGCTACTAATACCGTTAAGCTTTGAGCTTCAGCTCTTGGTGTCCAACTTACGTTATTTTTAAGCTCTTCAAATGATTCTTTTATGTAACTTACAATTCCAGCCATTTATATTTATTTTTATTAGTACGAATTAAAAACATTTATTAGGAATGCTTTTTTGTCTCGCATTATCTTTTAAAGATTTATGCTTTAAAAGGGTTTAATTTTTCCAAGCACGGGTTGAGAGACTCGAACTCCCGACACCTGGTTTTGGAGACCAGTGCTCTACCAACTGAGCTAAACCCGTAAATATAAGTCAAGGTATTCCATAAACATGGAATACCTTTCTTATTATTTAATTATACTATGATTAGTCTAAAATCTCAGTTACTTGACCAGCACCTACAGTTCTACCACCTTCACGGATAGCGAAACGTAAACCAACATTCATAGCAATTGGTTGGATTAACTCAACCGTAATTGTTAAGTTATCACCAGGCATAACCATCTCAACACCTGAAGGTAAAGAAATAGTACCCGTTACATCTGTTGTACGAACATAAAACTGTGGACGGTAATTGTTGTGGAATGGTGTATGACGACCACCTTCTTCTTTTTTCAGGATATAAACCTCAGCTTTAAATTTAGCGTGTGGAGTTACAGAACCTTTTTTACAGATTACCATACCTCTAGAGATTTGGGTTTTTTCAATACCTCTTAATAAAATCCCTACGTTATCTCCAGCTTCACCTCTATCTAATATTTTACGAAACATTTCAACTCCTGTGATAGTAGATGCTAATTTTTCAGCACCCATACCAATAATATCAACAACATCACCAGTATTAGCAATACCTGTTTCGATACGACCTGTAGCAACAGTTCCACGACCAGTAATTGAGAATACATCTTCAATTGGCATTAAGAATGGTTTATCAATATCACGAGGTGGTAATTCAATCCAGCTATCAACAGCATCCATTAATTGCATGATTGATGGTACCCATTTATCATCACCATTTAATCCTCCTAGAGCAGATCCTAAGATAACAGGAGTATTATCACCATCATATTCATAAAATGATAATAAATCTCTGATTTCCATTTCAACTAACTCTAATAATTCTTCATCATCAACCATATCCACTTTGTTCATGAATACAACCAATCTAGGAATACCAACTTGACGACCTAATAAAATGTGCTCACGAGTTTGTGGCATAGGACCATCAGTAGCAGCAACAACAATAATGGCACCATCCATTTGAGCAGCACCAGTAACCATGTTTTTTACATAATCTGCGTGACCTGGACAGTCAACGTGGGCATAGTGACGATTTGCAGTTGAGTACTCAACGTGAGATGTATTAATTGTAATACCTCTTTCTTTTTCTTCAGGAGCGTTATCAATAGAATCGAAACTTCTCATTTCTGATAATCCAGCTTTTGCCAATACCATTGTAATAGCCGCTGTTAAAGTTGTTTTACCGTGATCTACATGTCCAATTGTACCAATGTTTAAGTGTGGTTTGGAACGATCAAAATTTGCCTTTGCCATGTTTAATTTATTTAATCTTAGTTATATAATAATATTAGTGTCTATTTTCATTTAAACTTTTATAGAGCCAATGACGGGAATTGAACCCGTGACCTCTTCCTTACCAAGGAAACGCTCTACCCCTGAGCTACACCGGCTTTAAAAAAGAGCGGGAGACCGGGTTCGAACCGGCGACATTCAGCTTGGAAGGCTGACGCTCTACCAACTGAGCTACTCCCGCATTATTTTAAAAATCCTATGTTAAAAATGTGGGGAGAGCAGGATTCGAACCTGCGAAGGTGAAACCAACAGATTTACAGTCTGTCCTCGTTGGCCGCTTGAGTATCTCCCCAATTTAAAACTTTTCACTCTTTTAAAGAACTTGAGCCGATAGAGGGACTCGAACCCACGACCTGCTGATTACAAATCAGCTGCTCTAGCCAGCTGAGCTACATCGGCTTTTCTTACTTTTTTCACACAAAAAAAGTCCGCTATTTCTAACGGACTGCAAATGTATAGATTTATTTTTTTAATCAAAACATTTTTCAATAAATTTTATTACAAATTTGCTCTTAATTTTTCTTTTCTCTTTTTTAACTGTCTTTCTAATGATGCAGCAGCCATGTCTACACCTTCTTCAAAGGTCTTACATTGCTTTTTAACTACAAAACTATCACCTGGCACACTAACCCTTGCCTCAAATATTTTATTTTCTTTATCACTTGTGTTTTCAACTTTTAAATACACATCTGACGAAATGACTTTATCATAAAATATTTCCAACTTATCCATACGCTTTTGAATGAAATCTAACAGTTTTTTGTCGGCGGTAAAATTGACTGATTGTGTGTTTACTTTCATACTTTTATTTTTTAGGTTATACAAAATTTTACTGTTCTATTTTTTACTTCTAGGATGTGCATTAACATGTACTTTTTTTAACTCTGCAATACTATTATGAGTATAAACTTGAGTGGCAGCTAAACTTGAATGTCCTAAAAGTTCTTTAACAGCGTTTAAATCTGCACCTTGATTTAATAAATGTGTTGCAAAAGAATGCCTTAAAATATGTGGACTCTTTTTAACTTTTGAAGATGCTATACTAAAATACTCAATTATTATTCTGTAGACAAGTGTTTCATATATTTTAACGCCATTTTTTGTTAAAAATAAGTTATGGTTATCTTGAATATTTGTTAGTTCACTTCGTTTCTTGATATATTTAATGAGGGTATTTAATACGGGTTTTATTAATGGTATGATCCGTTCTTTATTTCGCTTTCCTAAAACCTTCAATGTCTTGGTATTAAAATCGACACTCGTAATTTTTAAATCTACTAATTCTATTCGTCTTATTCCTGTTGAATAAAAAAGCTCTATAATTAATTTATTTCTTATGCCTTCAAAATCATCTTCAAAATGTAATTCATCAAGCACCATGCTAATTTCAGTTTCTGAAAAAGGTATTTGAACTTTTTTACTGGTTTTTAATGCTTTGTGCTTAACTAATGGATTGGTTTTAATATCTCCTACTTTTAAAAGATATTTATAATAGGTGTTTAAAGAGGATACTTTTCTGTTTATACTTCGGTTGGATATATTTTTATCTACCAAGGAAACAATCCATTGTCTTATTTGAGGGTAATTTACATTTTGTATGTCTTCTGTCTCATATTCGGCATTGATAAACGTTTTAAAATTTTCCAAATCTTGTTGATAGGCTTTAACCGTAAGCCTTGAGTAATTTTTCTCCAGCAGTAAATAATCTATAAATGATTTGAAAGGCATTTTTGCACTTATTTAGTTTAAGTTAAATGTACAAAGTTTTTATTGGGATTTAGGTTTAGAGCAAAAAAATCCCGCTTGAAGCGGGATTTTTATATATGCTTATGAAGTTAATTATATATCCTCTGCATCTCTTAAACCTTGAATGTATTGCGCTTTTTGAATTTGCGCTCTACGTTCTACTGAAGGCTTTGTAAATTGTTTACGAGTTTGCAATTGACGTTTAATGCCTGTTTTATCAAACTTTCTTTTAAAACGCTTTAACGCTCTATCTATATTTTCTCCTTCTTTAATGGGTATTATTAACATAGTGTCTTAACCTCCTCTCTTTTAAATTTTGGTGTGCAAATATATAAATAATTCTGAATTTAAGATTCTGTATTCCAAATTATTTTATGTTACTGGCTTATACTCTTTTTTATCAATAATAATTCTTGCTAAAATCTCTCTGAGAATTTCTGAAGTTCCTCCACCTATAGGCCCTAGCCTACTATCTCGGAATAAACGCGCCATGGGATAGTTTTCCATATAACCATAACCTCCAAGAAACTGAAGACATTGATAAATAACGTCATCGGCCATTTTAGTGGATTTTAGTTTTGACATGGTTGCCTCTTTAACCATATATTCATTATTATTCAATCTAAAAGCCACTGAGTAATTAAACTCCTTACACATTTCCATCTCAGTATATAAGTCAGCAATGGAATGTCTTAAAGCCTGAAATCTATCTATAGCCTTCCCAAAAGCTTCCCTTTCAGACATATATTGTAAGGCATATTCTAAAGCATATTCTGCACGAGCATGAGCATTGATTCCCATAATTAAACGCTCTAAGGCAAAATGTTGCATAATGTATCCAAAACCAGCATTTTCTTCGCCTAAAAGATTTTTACAAGGTATTTTAACATTATCAAACGCAATTTCGCCAGTATCTGATGCTTTCCAACCTAATTTATCCAATTTTGTTGCCGACAAACCTTCAGAATCTCTATCCACAACAAATATACTGATACCTTTATTGCCGAGTTCTGGATTTGTCTTAGCTGTGACAATTAAATAATCACTATAAACACCATTGGTTATAAAGGTTTTGGAGCCATTTAGAATATAATAATCTCCATCTTTAACAGCAGTACTGCGCATAGCTGCAACATCACTTCCGCCAAAAGGCTCAGAAATACATAAACAACCTATTTTGTCTCCAGAAATGCTTGGGGTTAAATAGCGTTGTTTAATATCATGATTTCCTTCTTTGTTTAAATGAGTCATTGCCAAATAAACATGGGCCCAAATAGCAGCTGCAAAACCACCTGAGTTTATTTTTTGAAGTTCTTCTAAAAGAATTACGGCGTAAAAAAGGTCTAAATTTAATCCGCCATAAGCCTCTGGATATGATATTCCAAAAAAGCCCATATCGCCAAATTTTTTCCAAATGAATCTATCTATAGACCCTGACTTTTCCCATTTTTCAATATGTGGAACTACTTCTTTCTTTAAAAAATCTTGAATACTTTCCCTAAAAAGTTTATGCTCTTCTTTGAAGTACATACTGTTCATAAACGCTATTTTTTTTATTTTTTTAATCGAGCGACAAATATAATTTAATTATCTCGATTTTATTAATTGGGAAGTCTTTAACTTTTGTTAAATCGTCAAGAGATTTAAATCCTTCTCTTAATTGCCTTTGTTCGATGATGTTATAGGCAAGTTCATAATCGATATGTTGCACCGTGACCAACTCATCAACAGTAGCCGTATTTAAATTGATTTTTTGGATTTGTCTTGGTGTTTTTACCGTAAACTCCTCGGTTATTTTCTGAATAACTTCCGGAGTTAAGCCAAAAACATCTTGCAGTTGAATATCTGAAATAAAACCACCTTTAAAACTACTTCTTAGTTTGATTATTTTTTCTGAATAATACTTTCCTATGCCATTAATTATTTGCAATTGCACTGCTGTTGCAGTATTTAAATCTTGCTTTTGGGCAAATGTTTTTGGTGTATTACTATAAGATGATGATGTACCTGATGTTGTATCTGTAACCCATTCTGGAAATTTAAAATAAGGCGATATTTGATTTAATAAGGAATCTGAAACCCGTGTAACCTCTTGAAATTGTTTAACAGAATTAATCCATTCTCCTTGATTTCTAAATTTTAATAGTCTATCAATTTCTTCAGGATTCATTCCTAAAGTGTACCCTTTATAATCGGTTATGTAATTAGGGTTGAAAGGGTGAATTTTTGGTTTCTTTTTTTCTAATTCAATGTTCCTTAAAGAATCTATTTCTTGCTCATATTTTTTTAATTCTTTTGAATTTACTTGATATTCTGGAACCGAGGTGTTCAGGAAAAAATATAAACATTGTAAAACTATGATGACTAGAACCAATAAAAAAATCCCATTTCGTTGACTTCTAGTAAACTTGAAATGGGATTTCATATAAATGTATTAATTAGTTACATATGTTTTGTAATATCTTCAGCACCATCAAGAATTGCTTCCTTTTTAATAGAAATAGCATTAAGATATCGTTTCATTTCTTGTCTTACTTTAGGAAATAAGAAAAATAATCCAATCATATTAGGGAAAACTAAAGCTAAAATCATGGCATCAGAAAATTTAATGACAGCATCTAAAGTGGCAGCTGCTCCAATAACGACAAAAATCAAGAACAATATTTTATAAACTAAATCTGCCATTTTTCCTTTTCCGAACAAATATTTCCATGCTTGTAAACCATAATAAGACCAAGAAATCATGGTTGAAAAAGCAAATAATACAATGGCAATAGTTAATACATAAGAAAAATGAGGGATCACAGAATCAAAAGCCATGGACGTTAAATCTACCCCACTTATGGTATTTCCATTAGAATTTAAAATAACGCTGCTTCCGTGTTCTGCAGTGTAATTAAATACAGACTGAACGTCCGTTCCATTAATATTAAAGAAAATAATAACTAAAGCCGTCATGGTACAAATAACAACAGTATCAATAAAAGGTTCTAGCAATGCTACAACACCTTCTGAAGCAGGATATTTTGTCCTTACAGCAGAATGGGCAATAGCGGCAGATCCTGCTCCAGCCTCGTTTGAGAATGCGGCTCTCTGAAAACCAACAATTAAAACACCAACGAGTCCACCCAATCCCGCCATTGGTGTGAAAGCTCCTTCAATAATTAAACTGAAAGCTGTATCAATATCACTAAAATTTGCAAAAATTATTACTAAAGAGGCCAAGATATAAAGCCCAGCCATAAAAGGCACAATCTTTTCAGTAATACTAGCAATACGCTTAATACCACCAATGATTACAACACCTACTAGCGCAGCCAATACAATACCTATAATAACACCCGTTGAACCACCTTGCAAATTAAATAAAGTACTTAACTGAACAGCAGCCTGATTTGATTGAAAAGCATTACCACCTCCAAAAGATGCACCAACACAAAGTACAGCGAACAATATGGCTAATACCTTTCCAAAACCAGCAAAACCAATTTCTTTCATTCCTTTTGAAAGGTAATACATAGGCCCACCATAAACGGTGCCATCTTTTCCTATATCTCTGTATTTTACTCCAAGAGTACATTCAACAAACTTGGTAGACATTCCTAATAACCCACAAACAATCATCCAAAAAGTAGCTCCTGGTCCACCGAGGCCAATAGCAACTGCCACACCAGCAATATTACCTAGTCCTACTGTACCCGAAACAGCTGTTGCCAAAGCTTGAAAATGAGACACTTCGCCATGAGCACTTTCGTCTCTAATAGTATTGGGAATATCTTCAACCGCTAAGGCTTCATCGTTATTATAGAGTTTATCAACACCATGCTTCTCAATATCTACATACTTACCTCTAACTGTGCTTATAGCCGTCCAAAATTTAGTAATGCTTGGAAATTTGAAATAGACAGTAAAAAATGTTGCGCCAAGAACTAAAAGAAGTACAACAAAAGGAATTCTATATTCTCCAACAGGAACCTTTGTTAAAATAAATCCTTCCCACCAAGTAGCAAAAGGCATAAAGGCATCATTTACTTTTTCGTCAAGGCCTTTTTCTGTAATTTCTTGAGCAAACGTTAAAAAAGGTAAAATTAAAGTGAAAATTGAAAGAAAATATTTCTTCATAAGGTTCTTGTGTTAGTTAGATTTTTTTGAATAATTCTTATTAAAAAGCAGCAAGATGCTAAAAAAAAATGGTTTTTTAAAAAAACTGTTGTTAAAATAAAACATTCTCTAATCTATGTTGTACTGAGAATTTAACACATCTATTTGTTCTGGTCTCCCTAAAACAATGATTTTAGAATTTGGTACAAGTTTAATATCTGCTTCCGGATTTACAATATATTCTCCTTTTTCATTCTTATATCCTATGACCGTGCAGCCTGTTTTTCTTCTTAAATCTAAATCTTTAATGGTTTTAATGTCTTTGGTATTGTATAATTTTTCTACGGCAACTTCTTCAATGTTAATATCAGATTTTCCAACAATGGATAAGTTATCTAAAAACTCCATTAAACCAGGCACAACCACTAATGATGCCATGTGGTCTCCACCAATTTTATCAGGTAAAATCACATTGTTGGCACCTGCAAATTTGAGTTTATCGTAAGAAGAATCTTGCGATGCTCTACTTATAATATTGATGTTTTTATTTATTTGCCTTGTAGAAAGTACTACAAAAAGGTTATCGGCATCACTGGGTAAAGCCGAAATAAAACAGGAAGCTCTATCTACACCAGCTTTTAAAAGAACCTCATCTTCATTGGCATTTCCTATAACATGAGGCACATTATCAAACATGAGTCTTTCCAGAACATCTTTATCTCTTTCTATAACAACAAAGGAACGTTTATAAGCCGCTAACTTTCTGGCAGCTTGTTTACCATTTCTACCATAGCCACAAATAATGATGTGGTTTTTGTAACTGTCTATCAATTTTTGCATCTTTTTTTGTTTTAACGCTTCAATATTATTTTTACTCAAAATATATTCTGTTATAATGGATAAGGCATAACCAACCACCACTATACTTATTAAAATTAGAAAAATTGTAAAAATTTTAGATGGATCATTTAGCGGAACCACTTCGCCAAACCCAACCGTTGAAATGGTAATAACGGTCATGTAGAGCGCATCAATCCAAGAATAATTTGAAATAACCTTAAAACCAACAATACCAAAGGTTAATACCAATAATAACAGCAATATGGCTGTATAAACTTTCTTTCTAAAAAATACTAAGAGTGGATTCATAAATCAAATACCGATGAGCGTTTGGTATATAATAAATCTTTTATGCGCATCCAGAAGGCAATAAATACATAAAGGGCAAAACCAAATCCAACGGTTACAAAAGTTAGATACATAAAGGATGTGCGAACTACCTTGGCTCTTATTCCTAATCTATCGGCTATGCGCTGACACACATAATATCCATGTTTTTGAAAATACAATAAGGCTTTGTAAAAAATATTCATTGGTTAATCATTATTTGGCAAAAATAGTTTGCTGCACATTATTTTAATTAAAACCAACCCTTTTCTTAGGCTTAATTCAGGATGCAAATTAATGATTTCCTACTAATATTGCACTACCTATAGCACAATGTAAACACCTATTTTTAATACAATACTCGTTTTTAAGCTGAATTAATGCTTGAGATTGCAAGGCTGATTTTGCTATGGGTTTTAACGATTCAAATTTATCGACAATATTATTTTTTTCTGAAGCTATTTTTTGAATCAGTTTTAAAAGATCTTCATCCATTTGCTTTCCTAATTTAAGAGCATAACAAAACTTAATAGGAATGATGGTATTTATCAGCAATAAATCAATAAATGATTTTGTTACCATCTTTTTGGATGCTTTTGAGGTTTTAGAAAATGTATAATGCGATTCCCAAAATGAGGTTGCTGTTACCGAAAATAAATCATAACATTCCGTGATGGTTTTTAATTCAATAACTTTAGAAAATAGGTTTTGATTTTGATTATATAAACTGGCAAATTGCGACAATCGAATGGTTGGAAAATTTGGTGGACGTAATCTAAAAAACTGTATTGGTAAAACATTTTGGTTTGACAGATTAAATTTGCGTTTTAAAAAGTGGTATTCCTTCTGTAAATTTAAATAATAGACCTCTTGAATATCGTCCTCTAACAATCCTGCCTGACCCATAAACAAAGATTCTAAAGCTATTGCATTGGATTGTAGTTTTCTTATAATAGAAAAAACAATGCTATTGGAAATACTTAAAAAAGCATCGGCATTGACTTTCAAACCAAAATTTTTGATTAACATTTTAAACAACACGGCTTCCCAATCATTTTTTGACGCTTTTAAAAGCTCTTGTATCGTTTCAGATTTTTTCTCGAGACGTTCAACATACAAACGTTCTAGCCAATGATTTACAATAAAATCATCAACACCCGGAAAATCATGCTCACAATTAATCCATTTTTGGGTTTTTGAAAACAGCTTTACATAATTATTTAAGGCTTCTTTTGAAACGTATTGCTTTAACTCTAAAGTAGGAATTTTGCTGTGGTCTTTTCTAAACACGTCGGTATCATACTCCCAAACCACATGAAGAATCACGTTATCATAATTAACATCGGTTTCATGATTATGCAAATACCAATCAGATGATTTTACATGAATTTCAACATTACCAGCCCAAAGTTGTTTTCCAATTCGTATTTGAGCATTAAAAAAATCAGGTCCAGAATTTAAGTTATGCGTTCCAACAGACGTTATAAAAACCAAATCTCCATGGATGGTTTTCACATTTGAAACCTCAAATTTTTTATGTTTCCAGATGTAATGTAAAAAATCTTCTTGCATCCTACTAAACTAATAAAACCAATACAATTTAAATAGATATTTTTTTGTAATTTAAAACAAACTATTTACAAAAAGCACGGTCTAAGTAATAAAAGCTGCGCGTTTTGAACCGAGATACTGAACTTATAAAAAAACTTAAAAATCCAGAGCTTAAAAATGAGGCCTTCAAGGATTTACTTGATTTATATCAAGAACGCCTATATTGGCATATAAGGAAGATTGTTATTACGCACGACAATGCCAACGATGTATTACAAGAAACCTTTATAAGAATATTTAGAGGCATGGATAGTTTTAAAGAAAAAAGCTCCTTACACACTTGGATGTACAAAATTGCCTATAATGAATCCCTGCGTTTTATTGAAAAGAATAAGATACAAACTTCGGTTTCTATAGAGCAAGACCACAATACTTATATTAAAAACTTAACTCAAGACGAGTTTTTTAATGGCAATGAACTTCAATTAAAATTTAACGAGATTATTTCAAAACTACCCAGCAAACAACAGCGCGTATTTCAAATGAAATATTTTGACGATTTGAGTTTTCGTGAAATCTCAGACCTTTTAGATATTAGTGAAAACACCCTGAAATCTGCATACTATACTGCCGTAAAAACCATTGAAGACAACATATTAGCTGAATGCTAAAACAAACTATTTACAAAAACATAGGTCAAATATTAAAATAAAAACAACCACATGAAAAAATTAAAACTACATAAAGAAGATCTTTCAAGATTGCATAAAGACAAGCTTGGCATGGACATTCCTGAAGATTTCTTTGCAAAATCAAAGGAAAACATTCTTAACAAGGTTATAGAACCCGAAACACCAAAGCAAACTGTTTTTTGGTTAAGACCAATCATTGCTTATCCTATTGCAGCAAGCATTATTCTAGCCATTGCCATAACGTTTTGGATGAAAAACAATCCCTCAGAAATTAAAAATCAAATGTCTAATACTGAAGCTATTAAATTGATAAGCCCAGATTTACTTGAAAGCGATTTTTTAATAGCATCACTTATGGTGTCTGATTCAGAAATGAATGATTATTTAGACCGTTATCTTATAAAAAACGTTGTGATTGAAGCCGAATTATCTGAACAACAATTAGAAAATATCTTTATTAATTCTGTTTTAATAGAAGACTCCTTAATAAACCATTACTTGGATAAAAGCCTCATTGAAAATATAGTTTTATAATTTCAAACTATTTCAAGATTTAAGGTTCTAAGTAATAAAGCACATATAAATAAATTAAATTATTATCTCATGAAAACAACACATTTAAAAACAGTCATCGCATTATTCAGTATGGTAATGCTTTTAATCACAGGAAGCACTCTTTTTGCACAAACAGATGATTACACGCCCATTATGAAGCAATTAACACTTCAACAAAAAGACATGTTGCAAACACAGCGTCAATTAATGTTAAAAAACAGAGAGCAACTTAAAGCTTCTTTAACAGATGCACAGTTAGCCATTTTACAAGACCAAACTCAAACCAAAGATCAAATAAGATTACGTTTGAGAGAAACATTTACCGACGCTCAAAAACAAATGGTTCAAAGTCAAGAAGGACAATTACGTCAAGTAAGAGAACAATTCAGACAATCATTAACTCAAGAACAAAGACAAATGTTGCAAGAACGTATGCATCAAACCAGACAATCTTCTGGTCAAGGTGAAATGAGAAACGGCGAAGGACTTGAAGCAGGTGGCGGAAATGGAGAACGTATTAGAGGAAATGGTGGAAACGGTAATGGAAATGGAGGCAGCTAAAAATCTCTAAAAAATGAAAACTCATTCATTATTTAACAAACACTTATTAACCTTTTGGTTGCTACTGTTTACAGTGGCAACCTCTGTTAATTTATATGCCCAAGAAACCAAAGAAGATGACGCCATAGATATCCTTCTAGACGAACTTTTTTTTAATGATGAACAATTTATCAATGATATTCTAGATTCTTTCAATACCTATCATTTTATATACACCAACGTATCTTTCAATAGTAATACTTTTTTTACGGGTAGAGATTCTGGTGTTGATCAGTTTAATATAGTTCCGCAAATATCCTATTACAATGCTTCTGGATTTAACATGAGTGTTTCCGGCATTTATTATGAATCTTTTATTCCTAATTGGGACTTTACCAATGTCTCACTTGGTTATTACAACACCATAGGGAAAAACAAGCTTTTTAATTATAACCTTGGTTATACCCGATATTTTTACGCTAACGGTTGGGACACCTTTACAAACTCCATAGATTTAAGTTTTGGCGTTAGAAATAAAAAAAGAACACTAGGCACCAAACTGGCAACTTCTTATTTGTTTGGAACCGATCAATCCTTTCAATTGGTATCCCGCACGTATGCTAATATAAATTTAGCTAAAGAAAAAAATTTCAACTTAAACTTCAGGCCACAAATTAGCTTTACTGCAGCGCAACAAACAACCGCTCTGGAACAATTAAATACCATAGGTGATGTTACTACGGTTGAATACATTTTTAATGATGTTTTCGATCTTTTAAACACTCAAATAAACATTCCTTTAAGTTTATCCACCAAATCATGGGATTTTGAATTGGGATACAACATAAACTTGCCTTCACGCTTGAAAACAGAACCTGAGTTAAAATCAACCAGTTTTTTTAGTATTTCTATAGGCTACTTAATTGATCTCAAATAAAAAACTTTCATGTATTATTAAAACATAATTTTTTCTATCAATTTTCTAAAAAAAGCCCATCCATAAGAAGTTAAAAAGTTTTGAATAACTCGTTTTAAAGGTTTGCTTAAACGTTCATAAATGTGTAACTTTAGGTCTTATTAAAAACCATGCAAACAAACCTTCTTATTATCTATTCATCGGTAGATGGGCAGACCTTAAAAATTTGTAATGCGCTTACAAAACAACTGGAAGAACACCAGCAACCGGTTGACTTATTTTCAATTGACACCTTTCAAGGAGACTTAAGTGCCTACAGCAAAATTGTTATTGGATCGAGCATTCGCTATGGGGTTCACAACAAAAAAATAATTGAGTTTATAAAAAGCCATAAAGAAGAACTGGAATCTAAAACCTCGGTGTTTTTTTCAGTGAATTTGGTAGCCAGAAAACCTGAAAAAAGCGCACCTGAGACAAACACATATGTGGTTAAGTTTTTTAAAACTATCGACTGGAAACCTACCTTGGTTGAAGTATTTGCCGGAAAAATAGATTATAAAAAATATAGCTTTTTTGACCGCATTATGATTCAGCTTATCATGTGGATGACGCATGGACCTACCAACAGAGATGCCGAAATTGAATACACAAAATGGGATCGGGTCCATGCCTTTGGCGAAAAACTTCGCACTCTTTAAAGCTATGGAACAATTAACGCTTACCACGCCAGCATTGCTGTTTTCTGCCATCTCATTAATTATGTTGGCTTACACCAACCGCTTTTTAGCCTATGCCGCTGTTATTAGAAGTTTGCATGATAAATACCTTCAAAAAAAAGATAAATCATACATAGACCAGATAAAAAACATTAAAAAGCGTTTGTACCTTACCAGATCCATGCAAATATTTGGGATAAGCAGCTTGTTGCTTTGCGTCCTTACCATGTTTTTAATTTATGTACAACAACACACCATTGCGATCTGGGTCTTTGGAGTAGCCCTTATTTTATTAATCATTTCATTAGGCTTGCTAATTAAGGAAATTCAAATTTCCGTTAAAGCTTTAGAGCATCATATCAAGGATATAGAGAATAATTTAGATTAATAGATTATAATTTTTAACTAACTTCGTTTAAAGTTTTAATACCATTAAACTGTTCTGAGCGAATACTAAATGTTAAAATAATTTCAAACTAACAAAGTTGTATGCTAGCTTAGAAAATACTAATCGAATATAAAAGAAGCGGATAAAAACCTATTTTTGCTGAATGAATTTTGATTTAAAGAAATTACATGTCAGCGCATTCTGGGCAAGTGTATTAGGAATATTTGCCTTTATTTTTGACTTTGGTTTTTCTCAAAACACCTCAGTTCAACAAATTATAGATGGTTTTTATTTTGTTGTAATTGCTTTAGGATTGTTTTCAACATTTGCAAGGTATTATGAAAGACCTATCTTATTAAAGCGCAAAGTGGCTATTTTTGATGTTATTTCTATTTTGTATACGTTGTACATTTTTTTTATGTACTTGTTTGTTGGAGAAGCGTTTAAAACCGATTTAATTTTAGAAAATCCTCTTTGGGTGGTTTTGGCTGTTATTTTGTCGTTTATTAGAGAGTTTTCTGAACAAAAATTAAACCTGAACAGAACGTATTTAAACCCAGCCCAATTATTTATTTTAAGTTTCTTAACCATTATATTTCTAGGCTCTTTATTGCTATTGTTGCCAAAAGCAACCCATCAGGGTATTTCGTTTATCGATGCCTTGTTTACTTCCACAAGTGCGGTTTGTGTCACCGGGCTGATTGTGGTAGATACCAGAACTTATTTTACCCTTTTTGGGCAATCAATTATTCTTTTTCTTATTCAAGTAGGCGGTTTGGGCATCTTAACGTTTGCCAGCTATTTCAGCTACTTTTTTAAAGGTGGTAGCACCTACGAAAATCAGTTAACTTTAAGTGAAATGACCAATTCTCAAAAATTGGGAGATGTTTTCAGTACCTTAAAAAATATTATTGTTATTACTGCAATTGTTGAATTGTCTGCGGCAACCCTCATTTTCATTTCAATAGATTCATCGTTAATAAATACTTTTGTGGACAAAGTCTTTTTTTCGGTATTTCATGCTATTTCGGCATTTTGTAATGCTGGATTTTCTACATTAAGCAATAGTATTTACGAAACAGGATTCCGTTTTAATTACACTTTACAACTCATCATCATTGCTACATTTGTCTTGGGTGGTTTAGGATTTCCAATAGTTGTAAATATTATCAATTTTATAAAGCACAAAATTTTAAACTTTTATCGTTTTAATTCAAAAGTGAAGACCCATAAACCTTGGGTACTCAATCTTAACAGCCGTATTACGCTTATTACAACTTTTGCGCTTACAGCTGTAGCTTTTGTGATGTTTTTAATTCTAGAATACAACAACACACTTGCTGAACATTCTACTTACGGAAAATTAGTCAATGCTTTGTTCGGAGCTGCAACACCTAGAACCGCTGGATTTAATTCGGTCGACATGACAGCCTTGGCGTTTCCAACTATTATGATAACTTTTTTACTTATGTGGATTGGTGCTTCGCCAGTCTCAACAGGTGGTGGTATAAAAACCAGTACATTTGCTATTGCAACCTTAAATATTTTAAGTTTAGCCAAAGGAAAGCATCGTATTGAGGTTTATAGAAGAGAGATTGCCGATATTTCTGTAAAAAGAGCCTTTGCAACCATATCTCTTTCATTAATTGTTATTGGATCTGGTATTGTACTCATTACCATTTTTGACCCGGAAAAAGGATTGTTAAAAATTGCGTTTGAGACTTTTTCAGCATTTGGTACCGTAGGTTTAAGTTTAGGTATCACTGGAGACTTAAGTACAGCTAGTAAACTTATTGTTGCTGGAATTATGTTTGTTGGCAGAGTAAGTATGCTTTCCATAATTGTAGCTGTATTTAAAAAAATAAAACATAAAAATTATCGCTACCCAAGCGAAGAAATCACGATTAACTAAAAAAAAAAAATGAATTCAATCATTGTAAATATTTTAATATCAAGTCTATACTCAACGATTGACAAATGCCATTAAACTATTTAAAAACAAACATCTAAAGAAATGAAATATATAATTGTTGGTTTAGGAAATTTTGGAGCTTCTTTGGCTGAAAAATTAACAGCACAAGGAAATGAAGTTATTGGTATTGACAACAAAATGAATAAAGTAGATTTATTCAAAGAAAAAATTTCGCATACCATTTGTATGGATTCTACAGACGAATTTACAGTTTCCGGTTTACCGCTTAAAGAAACAGATGTTGTTATTATTGCCATTGGCGAAGACCAAGGCGCTAATGTGATGACGACCGCTTTATTTAAAAATTTTCAGGTAAAACGTTTAATTAGCAGAGCTATTGACCCTTTACACGAAAAAGTGTTGATGGCCATCGGCGTAGATGAAATTGTTCATCCAGAAGAAGAAACCGCAGAACGTTGGGCAAAAAAATTGTGCTTAACAAATGTGATAGATTCATTTGAATTAAGTGACGACTTTAGCATAATAGAAGTGAATATTCCAAAGAAATTTATTGGCAAAACAATAGAAGAAATTCAATTACGAAGAAACTACAACATCTTGGCATTGACCACCATTAAAAAAACAGAAATTAAAAGCGTTGTTGGTAAAACCTGGAACGAGGATAAAGTGCAAGGTGTTGCCTCGCCAGACACACTTCTTGAGGAAAAGGATATTTTGGTTATTTATGGAGCCAATGCAGATTTACGAAAATTCACCAACCAATAAAAAGTACACTTAAATTGGTATTAAATTTGGACTTGTTTTTGAGTTGTAAAACCCAAAGTGACAAATAATTGTATACCTTACAATTTTTAACATTCAAACCCTATTTCAAAACACCATGACCTTGTTTAATTTTAACGAAGTACAAGATATTTCTGACTGGAAGATAGTTGATGATGTGGTTATGGGCGGACAATCTAACGGTATTTTTAGTTTAAGTGATTCTGGAACAGGACTTTTTAAAGGCAATGTGTCCTTAGAAAATAACGGTGGTTTCTCCATGGTTCAATATAGATTTGCCTGCAAGCAGTTTGAAGCTTTCACAAAGGTGTCCATCAGGATAAAAGGTGATGGTAAAGATTATCAATTTAGAATTAAATCCAACGAAAGTGATTACTACTCTTATGTAGCATCTTTTAAAACTTCAGGAGATTGGGAAACCATTGTCATCCCATTTGCTAGTATGTATCCAGCCTTTAGAGGCAAAAAAATAGATGCTGAAAATTATCCCGGAAATCAACTAGAACTCATCGCTTTTTTAATTGGCAATAAAAAAGAGGAATCTTTTCGCCTGGAAATTGAACGTATTGAGCTAATATAAAGTTTTATTTTAATCTAAATAGCCCATGGAACGCATCCAGTCGTCATTAAACATTTTAGCCACATAACGGCTTCCATGATCGTGAAATAACACCACAACTACATCATCTTTAGTAAAATGCTCTTTTAATTGAAGAACCCCTTTAATGGCTGCACCAGCAGAATTTCCTAAAAACATAGCTTCTTCTTTAGCAAGTCGCTGTGTATAAATAGCAGCCTCTTTATCGGTTACTTTTGTAAATCCATCAATCACAGAAAAATCAACATTTTTTGGTAAAATGTCTTCTCCAATGCCTTCCGTAACGTAAGGATAAATTTCTTTCTCATCAAAAATACCCGTTTCATGATATTTTTTAAAAACCGATCCATAGGTGTCTATACCCCAAACTTTAATGTTGGGGTTTTGTTCTTTTAAATATTTGCCAACACCAGAAATGGTTCCACCTGTACCAACGCCAACCACAAAATGGGTGATTTTCCCATCGGTTTGTTTCCAGATTTCAGGACCAGTAGATTCATAATGAGCTAGTGAATTACTAGGGTTATCGTATTGATTGACATACCACGAATTAGGCGTTTCTTCAGCCAATCGTTTTGAAACTGAGTAATACGAACGCGGATCCGTTGGTTCTACGTTATTAGGGCAAACTACCACTTGTGCGCCCATAGCACGAAGTACATCTATTTTTTCTTTGGATTGTTTATCACCAATCACAAAAACACAATGATAGCCTTTTACAATAGCTGCCAATGCTAAACCCATTCCAGTATTGCCAGACGTGCCTTCAATGATGGTTCCGCCTGGTTTTAAGCGGCCATCAACTTCAGCATCTTCAATCATTTTAAGAGCCATTCTGTCTTTGGTAGAATGCCCAGGATTGAAGGTTTCATATTTTGCTAAAACCAAACAAGGTAATTCCTTAGTAAGAACGTTTAATTTTACAAGCGGTGTATTCCCAATGGTTTCTAATATGTTTTTTTTGTAATCCATAAATTATTCAACGATCTTCAAAAATAACAAAAAGCTATTTGGTAATTGTTAAAACTATCTTATTGTTGCGTTAGTGATGGCGCCATTGTTGGAGCTCTTTGAAAAAAGCGACTGGCGACAGCACGACCATGCTAAAAAGCATGGGAACGCCCAAAATTATTCAAAACGAATGGATTTTACCGGCGATATTTTAGTGATAACGTATGAAGGCACCAAAAGCATGACCAAGCAGAGTATAAGCGTTCCTACATTTAAAGCCAAGATGTAAACAACATTAATATAAATAGGTGCTTCACTTACATAATAAACCGTTGGATCCAATGGAAATAATTTAAAGTATTTTTGAGCAAAAAGAAGGCTTAAGCCTATGAGGTTTCCCCAGAATAACCCTAATAAAATAAGATAGGACGCATTGTATAAAAACAGTTTTCGAATGCTCCAGTTATTACTTCCCAAAGCTTTTAAAATGCCTATCATTTGAGTACGTTCCAGAATTAAAACCAATAATGCCGTTATCATATTAATGCCTGCAACCAAAATCATGATACCAATAATGCCATAGATATTTTTATCGAATATTTTTATCCATTCAAAAATAGAAACGTATTTTTCACTAATGGTTTGCGTGTTAAACGTTGAAGGTGTGTTTTGATAAATTTCGATGCCTTTTTGCTGAAGTTGGTCAAAATCATCCACAAACACTTCAAAACTACCTACTTGATCGTCATCCCATTTATTAATGCGCTGTAAATGCCTAATATCTCCAATAACATAGGTGGCATCAAAATCTTGAAACCCTGAATTATAAATACCTACAATGCTGTAAGTGATGATGTTTGGCAACTTATTTGGATCGTCTTTAGCAAAAATCATTTGAAACGTATCGCCCACATTAAATTTTAAACGGTTGGCAATGTACTGAGACATTAATACGTCTTCATTGCGCTTTTGAGTATAATCTGGCAAGCGTCCTTGTACTAAAAAATCTTTAAAATAATCCCAATGATAATCAGCGCCGACACCTTTTAAAACCAAGCCTTCAAAATCGGTTTCTGTTCTAATCACACCAAATTTTGTAGCAACTGCTTGTATATATTTAATGCCTTCAACCGTTTTAAATTCTGGGTAAAAGTCCTGTTTAGTTGAAATGGGAACGAGACTTTCCTGAGAATTATTACTATCAAAATTATTTATAATAACATGCCCGTTAAAAGCTACCACTTTATCTCTAATTTTTTGTTGCAATCCTATTCCAGTTGCAATAGCAATCATCATAACAATAATGCCTATAGCAATAGCCGAAATACCAATTTTTATTATTGGTGCCGATATGCTACTTTTATACGCTTTACTGCCAATAATACGTTTAGCTATAAAATACTCGTAATTCAATTTTTTAGTATGATATTTAATATTTTCAAAAATACAGTTTTATTATTTCTTTTTGCGGTGATTTCTTGTGGAAACTTAACTAAGGGTGGAACAAATAAAGAAGCCATCAAAATTCAAAGAACAGAACCGATTGTAGGTGCTAATCAAATGGATGCCTATTTGCCTTTGTTAAAAGGAAAAAGGGTTGGTATTGTTGCTAACCAAACGAGTGTAATATTTAAAGGAAGTTCAAACAAAACCTACACGCATTTAGTGGATTCATTAGTGGCCTTAGACATACATGTGGTGAAAGTTTTTTCTCCGGAACATGGTTTTAGAGGCACAGCAGATGCTGGTGAATTGGTTGATGACAGCAAGGATAAAAAAACCGGTTTACCCATTATATCACTTCATGGTAAAAACAGAAAGCCAACCAAAGAACAGCTGCAGGATATTGATGTCATAGTCTTTGATCTTCAAGATGTTGGCGTACGGTTTTACACCTATCTTTCTACCATGCATTATGTCATGGAAGCCTGTGCAGAAGCAAACATTGAAGTCATTTTACTTGACAGACCTAATCCGAATGCACATTACATAGATGGACCGGTTTTAGATATGAAATTTAAAAGTTTTGTAGGTATGCATCCGGTGCCTTTGGTTTATGGTATGACCATTGGTGAATATGCAAAAATGATTAACGGTGAGTATTGGCTAGAACATGGCGTTGTTTGTAGTTTAACGGTCGTTCCACTAAAAAACTACACACACCAAACAAAGTATAGTTTACCCATTAAGCCATCGCCCAATTTACCCAATGATAAAGCCGTCAACCTATATCCCAGTATAGATATCTTTAGAGGAACCGTCATTAATGCGGGACGTGGTTCCAGTTTTCAGTTACAATGCTACGGAGCACCCTTTTTTCCTAAAAGTGATTTTAGTTATATTCCAAAACCCAATGAAGGCGCAAAACATCCGAGGTTTGAAAACGAGGTTTGTTATGGAGTAGATTTGAGAAATGAACCAACCCTCAACCATTTCACTTTAAAATATCTTATAGATGCTTACTCTAAAACACCAAAAAGCGAACCATTTTTTGGTCCTACATTTACGGTTCATGCTGGGAATGATGTTTTACAAAAACAAATAGAATTTGGATTATCTGAAACCAATATAAAAGCATCGTGGAAAGAAGATTTAGATGCTTTTAAAAAAACCAGAGCCAAGTATCTTATTTACAACTAATTTATTGAAGCCTACTGTCATGAAAAAGATTATGGCATTTATCATGCTAACCTTAAGTTCGTTTGGTTTTAGTCAAACAATAGATAAAACAATACAGGCAAAACCTAAAACCGCCAAGAAAATGGCCAAAGAGTTTTTAGAAATCCATCAAATACCTGGCATGGCCATTTCGGTATCAAAACATGGCAAACTTATCTGGTCCAAAGGTTTTGGATACGCCCAATTAAAACCGAAAGTTAAAATTAAACCCAAGAAAACCATCTTTAGAGTTGCTAGTATTTCAAAGTCAATCACCGGCATAGCTTTGGGGAAATTGATGGATGATGCCTTGATTGATATAGACAAAAGCATTTATGAATATTTGCCCAGTTACCCAAAAAAATCTTATGATTTTAGTGCGCGCCAACTTGCTGGAAATCTTGCAGGTATTAGGCATTATAAAGACAATAGCGAATATGCTCTCAATAAAAAAATGAGTATTAGCGAAGGTTTATCGCTTTTTAAAGACGATGAATTATTATTTGAACCCGGCACTAACTTTCATTACAGTTCAATGGGCTATGTGCTATTAAGCGATGTGATGCAAAAGGCCTCAAACATCCCGTTTGATACTTATGTGAGTGATTCTATTTTTAAACCTTTGAAAATGACGCGTTCGTCCATGGAAAATTCAAATATTGAAGTCCCAAAAAAAACGGCGTTTTACAAAATTTCCACATTAAAAAGCCCCGTGATTGCCAAGCCTGTTTCAAATGAATATAAAGTGGCTGGTGGTGGATTTTTGTCAACTTCGGAAGATCTTGTGAAATTTGGCAACGAAATTATTTTCCCGAAACTGATTTCAAAAGAAACCTTATCTGAAATCATCACTTCACAACGTTTAAAATCGGGACAAAAAACCGGATACGGCATAGGGTTTTCTGTTGGGCATTCGCAAAAAGGAACCCCAAAATATTATCATACCGGCGGTGGTGTTGGTGCTTCATCCATATTATTAATCTACCCCAAAGAAGAACTGGTAATAGCCGTTTTAACCAATTTAACTGGTGTAAATATGATTGATTTTGGCAATCAATTAGAGTCTGCTTTTATTGATTAATAAGTCGGTTTCAATTTTTGGATTTTAATAAAGCCAAGAGTTTATCTGGATAATCTGTGATAATACCATCTACATTAAAAGCTATCATCTCTGCCATGGTTTCAGTGGTATTAACTGTCCAAGGAATGATTTGATAGGTTTCTTTTTGATATTTTTCAACGATTTCTTTAGAAAGTAATGGATAATATGGACTTATAATTTCTGGTTTAAAACTAAGGCTATTAAGTTTAACTTCAATGGATTCGTTTTCGTCCACCAGTAAAGCCATTTTCATGGTTGGCGATTGTTTTTTTATTTCTTCTAAAATACGCACATCAAACGATTGTAAATTTACTCTTTTAAAAACATCAAAATCAGCAATAACTTTCAGTACTAAACGAACAAACTCTTCTGGCTCTGGTGTAAAAATAGTATCATACTCGGGTTGTGCTTTTATTTCAATATTATATCGAATATTGGGATTTAAGTTTTCTGAAAGCTTAAACACTTCAGACAATAAAGGTTTATATACTTTTACTTTTTCTTGGTTTGGGAATTTTCCATACTTTTTTGAACCACAATCAAATTGTTTTATAGAATCGTAGTTCATTTGGTATAGGTTATATTTTAATTCGTCTTCCTTTTTAATCTCATTTCCATTGGCACCCAAACAATAATCACTTTTCATATAGGGTTCATGCGAAATAACTACTTGCTTATCCTTTGAAATAGTTAGATCCATTTCTAGTGTTGTTACGCCGAGTTCTATGGCTTTTTTAAAAGCAGGCAAAGAGTTTTCTGGCATAAGTCCTCTGCATCCTCTATGACCTTGTACATCCATGTTGATAGAAGGTTTTAAATTACAACTCAGTATACTCGTTAAAAAAAGAGCAAAAATTATGGTATTAGTTTTCATTTATATTAAGAATAGTAGGTTTTTTATACTTCTGAAAAGGCTGTTTAAGCAAGGTATTTATTTGACCATTTTCAACCTCATCAGGAAACACATCAACCCCAAAAACAAGCTTCTCCCTATCTAAATACTTATAAGTTCCAAGCAATCTGTCCCAAACAGAAAATATATTACCATAATTAGAATCGGTATAAGGTAGTACATAATGATGGTGCACTTTATGCATGTCTGGCGATACCAAAACATAACTTAAAATTCTATCTATAGATATAGGCAATTTAATGTTAGCATGTGTAAATTGTGTGGCTACTAATGACAACGATTGATACAGCATAACAATACCCATAGGTGCACCAATAACAAAAACTCCAAAAAGTGTAAACACAAACCTAATGACACTTTCAATGGGATGATGCCTGTTAGCTGTTGTAGTATCTACATAATGATCGGTATGATGCACCAAATGAACCATCCATAAAGGTTTCACTTTATGTTCTACCAAATGTGGCAAGTAAGCCCCAAAAAAGTCCATAAACAAAACCCCAAGAATGACATATAACCAAAGGGGTGTTTCTGGTAACCAATTAAGAATCCCAAAATGGTGAGCCATAACCCAATCAGACGAATTTAATAACAAAAATGCTAAAACAAAATTGATAATAATGGTTGTTATGGTAAAGAAAATATTAGGAAAAGCATGACGCCATTTTTTATAGTTGAATTTAAATAAAGGAACAGCGCCTTCAATCAACCAAAAAAAAGTTAAACCACCAACTAAAATAAGGCTTCGATGTGAAGACGGAATGGTTTCAAAATAATTAAGTAAATCTTGCATGCTAGACGAAATTTATTTTAAATATAATAAAAAAGACCTTGACTATTTGATTAACTTTTTCATGGTTTCAACAATGTTATATGCTGCCGGACAAATAGCCACATTTTTTAAAGTAAGATTTGATATTTGCTGAAACTTTTTTCGGTCTGTATGCGGAAATTCACTGCAAGCCTTAGGTCTTACGTCATAAATTGAACAATAATTATCTTTTCCTAAAAAAGTACAAGGCACGCTTTGAAGCACATAATCATGATCCTCATCAACTCGTAAAAACTCATTTATAAACTGTTGCGGTTTTAATTTAAAATACTTAGAGATTCGCTCAATGTCTTTGGTTGTAAATAACGGTCCTGTTGTTTTACAGCAATTGGCACATTTTAAGCAATCAGTCTGTTTAAACTCTTGTTCATGTAACTCTTGCATGACATAATCTAAATTCTTTGGTGGTTTCTTTTTTAGTTTATCAAAGAATTTTTTGCTTTCGTTATGCTTATCTTTGGCGAGCTTTGGAAGGTTTTTTATGAAGTCTTGCATGGTGTAAAAATAATGCTTTTCGTCATTACGAAGGAAGTATGACTTAAGTAATCTTTAAAATTAAACTATTAAATTAACAGATTGCCACGGCTTTTTTCAAAGCCTCGCAATGACATAAAGAAATATGAAAGATTTATTTGGGAAAGCCTTATTAGATTATCAAAATAAAGAAAATTCAGAAGATATTATCACGTCTACCAATATTTCTGAAGAAGATGTTCTGCCAATCTCCTATCTTTTTAGAAGTTTTAAAGACATGCCTAAATTAGAACAAAAAGCTCTAAAATTAGCAAAAGGAAAGATTCTGGATGTTGGTTGTGGCGCTGGCAGTCATAGTTTATACCTGCAAAAAAATGGATTTCAAGTAAAAGGTATTGACATTTCAAAAGGTGCAATTGAAGTTTGCAAACTAAGAGGCGTCAAACAAACCGAATTAAAATCTTTTTTAGAAGAAATTGAAACTTTTGATACCATTTTAATATTGATGAATGGAACTGGCATTTTTCAAGAATTATCTCAAGTCTCCAGCCATCTTAAGCATTTAAAATCATTGTTAAAACCAAAAGGTCAAATTTTAATTGATTCCTCAGACATTAAATATATGTATGAGGATGACGATGGTGGTTTTTGGATGGATGCCCATGCTAATTATTACGGTGAACTTGACTACTATTTAAGCTACAAAGGCGAAAAAGAAATCCCAATGAAATGGCTCTATCTTGATTTTAATACCTTGAAATTAGCGTGCGAAACCGTTGGACTGCACTGTGAATTGGTTTTAAAAGGTGAGCACTATGATTATTTAGCCAAACTTTATTGATTGTAAACCGCTTTGCCATCTATAAAGGTTTTTATGACTTTTATTGTGGGAATATGGTTAAGCGGAGTTTCCATGATATCCTTATCTAAAATGATGAAATCTGCCAATTTGCCTGCTTCTATACTGCCTTTTTCTTCTTCTTCAAAGTTTGAATAAGCGGCCCAAATGGTCATACCTTTTAAGGTTTCTTCTCTAGTTAAGGCATTTTCTATTTGAAATCCATCTTCTGGATATTGGTCTAAATCTTGCCTGGACACTGCTGCATAAAAGGTTAAAAATGGACTTACATGCTCTACAGGGAAATCGGTTCCTAAGGCTATTTTACCATACTTGTTTAATAATTTTTTAAAAGCATACCCGTTTTTTATGCGTTCGTTTCCAATACGGTCTGCTGCCCAATACATATCACTGGTAGCGTGAGTTGGCTGAATTGAAGGTATAATATCATCAAACAACTCAAAATCTTCTTCAGAAAGAATTTGTGCATGTTCAACACGCCAACGTCTATCCTTTTTGTTCTTTAAAACGGTTTTATAAGTATTTAAAACGATATGATTTGCAGAATCGCCAATGGCATGAGAATTCATTTGAAACTTAGAGTTTGAAATTCGCTTTGCTACACTTTGTAATCGCTCAAAACTATTGGATAATGTTCCGTAATGATCTGCTCTGTCGCTATAAGGTGCTCTTAACGTTGCACCTCGAGAGCCTAAAGCACCATCAGCAACAAATTTAAAAGATCTTACATTTAATTTATTTGTTTTAACAATGCCTTTGTTTAAATAGTAGTCCAAATTTCTATCATCAGATCTTGCCATTGCGTAGACACGAATATTTAATTCTCCTGCTTGCTGTAAACTATCAATGAGATCAATAACACTTTTATCAAGTCCTGCTTCATCAACCGTTGTTAAGCCCAGATTTAAACAAATACGTTCTGCGTCTTTTAACGCCATAGTAGATTTTTCTTTGCTTATGCTAGGAATTACTTTTCTTATTTCACTCATAGCTGCATCTAAAATGACTCCTGTTAGTTTGCCGTTTTCCAATATTATTTCACCACCATCAATATGAGATTCTGCGTTTAAAGCCGTTAAATTTAATGCGGCCTGGTTTACTAACATAGCATGACCATCAACACGAGTTAACACTACTGGAATGTCTGGAAACACAGAATCTAATTTCTCTTTGGTTGGAAATTCTTTTGTTTCCCAATCGTTTTGATCCCATCCTCTGCCTACTATAAACGATACTTTTTTTCTATTCTGGAAATCAATAATGCGAGTTATAACCTCATTATAACTTGTTGTACCTTCCAATTTAACTTCTTGTTCTGCTAAACCCATTCCAAAAAAATGGCAATGTGCATCAATAAAACCTGGAACAATAGTTTGCCCTTTGGCATCAATAATTTCTTCTGAAGTATATTTTTTCTGAATGTCATTTGATGTACCTACTTCAACAAATTTTCCGTTTTTGATTGCAAATGCTTCTGCTTCTTCAAAATTTGAATTCACACTATAAACTTTCGCATTCATTACAATAGCATCAACTTGAAGTTTATTTTGGCAAGACACAATTGAAATTACAAATAGGAATAAAATGGTTTTTTTCATTTTGGTGGTTTTTCAGAATCTAGTAAAAATACAAAAAGCGTTCAAAATAGAACGCTTTAATTTTTTATTGAAAAATTATATGTTTAAAAATCGAACTTATAGGTAGCACCAGCTAAAAACTGAATGCTTTGAACTGGGAAATTTTGCCATTTTTGATAACCTTCATTAGCCAAATTATTGGCTTTGGCAAACACTGATAATTGCTCGTTAACATGATACCCTAAATGTACATTGGCATCAAAATAACTCTCTAGTGTTATGGTAAATGGTGTCGTGTTGATTAAAGGATTATTTAAAAAAAACTGGTCTTTACGTTCGCCAACATAAAACAAATTAGCACCTGCAAACCATTGCTCATTAATTTGATAATCTAAAAACAGAGAGCCTTTTACATCGGGCAAATTCCAAGCCTCTTCTTGGTTGTCTGAGTTGTAACTAAAATATTCTGCTTTTATTCCTAATTTAAAATTTCGGTTAATATCTACATTAATTTCTCCTGCAAGACTAAAGGTATCCACATCATCATAAACAATTCCAAAAGAGTTGCCATAAGAGTAGTTTTGTGAGGTTGCTGTAATCTCATTATTTATAAAAAGAGCTTTGTTTCGATCTGCTATATATCCACCACTAATATTATAGCTCATATGGCTTGAAACCTTTCCTTTTAAACCAACATACGCGTTATATAACTGATCTGTTGGTTGGATGAATAAGGTTGGCGACACAAATGGGTTTTCTGATGCTAAATCGAAATATGAGTTTTGAATTAATCGGCCTTCAATACCACCATAAGCAATTAAAATATCGTTTACCAATCTATAAGTTGCTGTTATATTGGGGTACACATACAAGTTACTTTCATTAGCTTCGTTATCTTTTAAATAAAATACCGAAAATCCTAAATTTACCGTTAAATCGTCTTGTTTTAATTGATATTTTGGTGTGACTCCTAATTGAAAATTACTGTATTTTAACTCGTCTGTGGTAACAAAATTTCTATCAAAGGTTCCGCTAAGATAATCAAACACTAGGTCGGTAGAAATTTCTTCTCTATCAATAGGAATGTCAATCGTTGTTTTTACAACAAACCTGTTTTCTCCGGAGCCTTGATTGTCTCCAAAACGCCTAAACAAAAAGCTGCCTGAATTAATATACGAGTTTTCGAAGGTTACATCGCTTCCAAAATGAATTCCATAAAACGAATGCCCCCCTTTTATATTGTTAGCTTCAGCATCATCAACCATAACTTGTGGCAACCCGTACCAATTATATTGTTGTTGATTAAAGCCAGCCTCAATATTCCAAGTTAAATCTCTTAATCGTGTTGTATAATTCATGTTAATTTTTGAGTTAGAAAAATTATCCTCCAATAATAAATCTTCAATACCACCTTGAGATGAATGATGACTGATGTAACCACCAACACTTTCGGTTCTGCTAATGCTGTGATTTAAATAAACTTCTCCTAAAATGGTTGTATACGTTCCAACGCCTAAAGTTGCATAATTATCATACAGTTTAACTGGTTTTGCTTTATCTACAACAGCCGCTTTTCCTTTAGCAGGTGTAAAGGTTGATGCCACCGGAAATGAAAAAATATTGTATTTAATCTCTTTTTTAGTAGCCGTTTCTTCATCATCAATGGATGGTGTTTCTTTAACCTTAAAGGCATCTGAAATGGTTGGTGTATAAGGTTTCACTACATTAATTACACCGGTATTAATCGTATCTTTTTCTTGTGAAAAGACCATGGAAGTGCTTAATATGACAATGGCTAAAACCATTTTATAGATGTGCTTTCGCATAATAACTGTTGATGATTTATTATTGATTAATGTTGATTTACTATATAAGGGTCTAGACTGCGCTCGACCTAACAACTTTTAACTTTTAACAAAATTAATCCTCTGATTTAATGGATGAATTTGTTTTTGATTCTTCCGCTTTAATTAAAGTTAATTCTTCTTTGGCTTCAGAAACAACAACATCAAATTCCTTAAAATTTTCAATAACACTTTCTAAGATATAGGTTGCCTGATAAGCATCCTTTAACGCATAAAAATTCTTTGCCATAAGCACTAATCCTTTAGCACTGTAATATTTATATCCGGAATAATCTTTGGCTAATTTTTGAACCGTGCTGTTTGAGGCTTCAAATTTACCATCTTTATTCTTAAAATAGGCATTATAATACAGGGCTTCGGCTGCCGTTTCGCCTGTTGCAACAGTTTCCACTTTTGCATAATTTGCTTTAGCTTTAGCTTCATCACCTGTTTTCATGGCTGAACGTGCTATGATTATATGAGCATCGGCTTCTATTTTATTATCAATTTTTGCATTTGATAATACTTTTTCTGCATAAGAAACAGCTTCCTTATACTTTTCTAATTGGTAATTGGCTTTCATTAAATTAGATTGCGCAAACACCACATTCTGTGGAAAATTAGCTTCTAACTCTAATCTTTGCAATAATGGCATAGCCAAATTGTAATTTTTGGATTCCAGATAGAATTGCGATAAACGCAATAAAGCTTCTTCAGTAAATTCGTTTTGAGATGTTTCAACCACATACTTATAATGAGTGACTGCATTTGAGGCTAAATCTTTTTTATAATATAACTGGGCTATATAAAAATGAGCTTGTAAACTATGCAATCCGTTAGGAAATTGACTGATATAGCCATTAAACTGTTGGATGGCCTTATCGGTATTATTATCTAAATATTGTTTTTCTGCAGCTTCATAGGTTGCATTATCCAAATCAGAATCTGATACCTCAACATAATCCAGTGTTTTTACCCAAGTTGCATAGTCATTTACACGACCTAAATCAATATAAATTAAACGTGCTGTGGCAACCGCTTGAACGGCTTCTGGTGTATTAGGATATTCTTTGGCAATGGTTTTAAACTTACCTAAGGCTTGTTCGTTATTGCTTGAATTGTAGTACACCAATCCTTGACGTAATAAGGATTTTGGTACGAATGAACTCATTTTGTACTCTGAATTTAAACGGTTGTAAAGTTGCATAGCCTTTTCTGACTCATTGGCTTTTACATAAGAATTCCCTAACTCATACATGGCGTCATCACGAAGTTTGGAGTTTGGATATTCTGAAATAAATTGCTCTAATTCTGTAATTTTTTTGCTGGCTTGCCCAACATAACCCGCACTTAAAGCTTTTTGAAAGAAGGCATAATCTGAATCTATCTGATTTAGTTTAATAGCATTATTATAGGCTTTTATCGCATTATTATAATCGCTGGTAACAAAATAAGCATCGCCCAAGCGAAGATACGCATCATTCAATCTTACTTTATCGTCTATTTTGGTGGCCGTAAACTGATTGAAATAGCGCGAAGCAGGTTCGTAATTTTTAAGTTTGAAATACGTGTATCCCAAATTATAATCTAGATTATGACTTTCTGGAGTTGTCTTTGAAATGGTTTGTTGTTCAAACTGTTTAAAGCCGATTAATGCCTCTTCATAATTGCTTAAATTATAGTCTGCTTCAGCTTTCCAAAAGGTAGCTCTTGCTGTATATATTTCATTTCTTGGTTCTTTTAAGGACTCGCTGAACAAGGTTCTGGCTTCAAAGTAATTTCCTTCGTTATAAAGTTCAATCCCTCTGTAAAAAGCCACTTTTTGATAGGCTACTTTGTTTTCAAAACTTCGTTTTCCTTCCAATAATTTCAGAGCCTCTTTATAGTTTTTTGAAGTAATGTACGAATCAATTAAAAGCGTTTCAAGTTCTTCTTTATAGCTTGAATTAGGGTATTTATCAAGATAGCTTGCTAAAACTTGAGGAGCAGATTGATACGGATTACCAATTTCATAACTAATCTTAGCATAATTGAGCCACGCATCTTCTTGAATTTTTAAATCGTAATTCATTTGAGAAGCGTTTCTAAAAGCGTTTAAAGCTTCTTGTTTTTTATTGACATTAATATAACTTTCGGCTAAATGGTAATAGGCATTTTGTGCAACTGAATTATTTCCACCAATAATTTTATTAAACTCTGAAATAGCTTTTTCATAATCTTTTTGCATATAATAGGCATATCCTAACTGGTAAAAATCGGTATTGCTCCATTTGCCATTTTTTCCTTTATATTCACTTAAATATGGAATAGACTCAGCGTATTTTTTTAAATTAAAATAGCTCTCTCCTATAATTTTTGAAAGTTCAGAGATTTCAGTATCATCACCTGTTATTATTCTTTCTTTGGCCAATTCAATGGCTTTTTCAAAATTTCCTAATTTAAAATTAAGATCGGCTTGATAGTACGACAGCTTTTCTTTATATTTTTCTTGGTTGTTTACCTGTTCAAAATATTCGTTAGCGGCATCGTAATCATCGCCTTCATAAGCCATAAAACCTATATAATACTTGGCTTGCGACCCGTATTCTTTTGAATTTTCAACTTTACTTAAATATTTTTTCGCGTCTTTATATTGTTTTGATGCAAAGGCGGAATATCCATTATTAAAGTTGAATTTTTCTATTTCTTTGCTGGACAAAGCCTCTTCATTAACTTTATCATACCACTTTCTGGCATAAGCATATTTTGAGTTTTCAAAATAATAATCGGCTACATCGACAAAAGCGGTATTACGCTTAGTACTTGTTGGATATTTTTTTACAAAATCTTCTACTAGTTTATCAGCATTTTGTTGATTTAATCTAACAGCACAATTAGCTATATAATAGGCACAATCAGATTGTAAAACCTCGTTTTTAGCCGTTTTTTGAATAGACCCAAACAACGATTGCGAGGCTAAATATTGTTGATTATTGTAAAGGGTTAATGCCTTTTGATAGTCTGCTAAATCATTGGTGTATGCTGCAGATTGTTGAGCGTTTAAATGAAAGCTAAAACTAATGGCAATCCAAAGAAAAACTAGATTTTTTAATGTCATTAAAAATTATGGTTTTGTTTTAAAATCAAAGATAATTTAATCTAAATCCTATAACGCAACAATCGTGCTATAATTATAAACCAACTTATTAAATATAAAAAAAGATTAAAATTGGTAGCAAACAGCTTTAGCTGAAAGACCCAATTTTAAAACTTTTAACCTCCAATTTTTAACTTTCAACTTTTAAATAATACATTTACAATTCTAAATATTTCTGAAATTTATGTCCAATCCAATTTTACAATTAAAAGATGCTACTATTTCTCAAGGCGACAGTGTTGTGCTTAACCATGTAAATGTAGAAATCAATAAAGGTGAGTTTGTGTATTTAATTGGTAAAACTGGTTCTGGAAAGAGTAGCTTTATGAAAATTCTTTATGGTGATTTAATTCTTACTGAGGGAGAAGGCCATATCGTAGGCCATAATTTAAAAAACCTTAGCGATAAAGATATTCCGTTTTTAAGACGTAAACTAGGGATTGTCTTTCAGGACTTTAAATTACTTATAGACCGTACCGTTAATGAAAATCTGCTCTTTGTTTTAAAAGCTACGGGTTGGAAAGATAACAACGAAATGAACAAAAGAGTTGAAGATGTTTTAAATAAGGTAGGCATGAAAACTAAAGGTTTTAAATATCCGCATGAACTTTCTGGCGGTGAACAGCAACGTATCGCAATTGCTCGGGCTTTACTCAATAATCCAGAACTTATCTTAGCTGATGAACCTACAGGAAACCTTGACCCACAAACCAGTATAGAAGTGATGGAAGTACTTCAGGAAATTAATAAAAACGGCAATACTATTTTAATGGCTACCCACGATTATGCTTTGCTCTTAAAATATCCAAGCAAAACCTTAAAGTGTGATGACAATCAGGTTTTTGAAGTGGTGCAAAGACGTGTATAATACCCTAAAAAAATATATCAAATCTGTAGTTCCAAAGAACTTCCTTTTTAAAAATGAATGGTTGTTTCGCTATTTTTATGGACTTTTTTATTTAGGAAAAAATCATCAATGTACTATTTGCTCAAAAAAATTAAGGTCATTTATCAAACTTAAAAATGAAGATTTATTATGTCCGTTTTGTGGAAGCTTGTCAAGAAACCGAAGGCTATGGGCATTGCTAAATAGAGATGGAGCCATTAAAGGAAAAATGCTTCACTTTTCACCCTCAAGAAGTCTTTACAGAACTTTAAAAAAGGAAAAATCTATTCATTATTTTAGTTCTGATTTTGAAAATGAATTTTTAGCAGATTACAAATTTGATATCACAAATATCAATCTACCAAACGAAACGTTTGATATCATCATTTGTTATCATATATTGGAACATGTTATAGAAGATAAAAAAGCTATGTCTGAACTTTATAGAGTATTAAAACCCAATGGAAGGGTTTTTATTCAGACACCTTTTAAAGATGGGGAGATTTATGAAGATTTTTCGATTGTTTTGCCAGAGGAACGATTAAAACATTTTGGACAGAATGATCATGTTAGGATTTATTCTGTTGAAGGATTGAAAAACCGATTAGAAAATATTGGATTTAAAGTTGAAGTTCAAATCTTCCAAAAGAATAAAACAGATTTTCATGATGGGTTACAATCGCCAGAAACCGTTTTAAGAGCTACAAAATAATGCTTTCCATTTTAATTCCCACATATAATTACAACGTATATCGGCTTGCCTGTCAGTTGGAAAAACAAGCGCTCAAAGCACAAATTGAGTTTGAAATTATTTGTATTGATGACGGCTCAAATTCTAAAATTAATATTGAAAACAACAAAATAAATGATCTTCAAAACTCAAAATTCATTGCCCGAGAAAAAAACGTTGGATTAAGCAATAATCGAAACGCATTGGCTAAAGCTTCAAATTATGAAAATCTTTTATTTATTGATGGTGATTCCCTTTTAATTGATGCAGATTATTTAAAAAATTATTTAATTGCCATAAAAAAAAATACAGGCGTTATTTACGGAGGAAGAATTCACCCAAAAAACGTTGAACCCAATAGAAAACTCCGTTGGAAATACGGTATTTATCGTGAAGATCGCTTGGCTTCAAAGCGGAATAAAAACAAATACAAAAGTGTTCTTTTTAATAATACGTTAATTAAAAAAAGTCTTTTTGATGAAATTGGTTTTGATAAAAACATCGTACAATACGGACATGAAGATACCATTTTTGCATATCATTTATTTAAGATGAAAGCCTCTGTAACACATATAGACAATCCTGTTTTGCATGGCGATGTTGACTTAAATCTGGTTTATTTTAATAAAACCATAAATGGACTCGAAAACCTTAATTTTATTTATAATACAAGATTGATAGATCCCGATTTTATTACTTTTTTAAAGATTTTCAATAAATTGAACACCTATAAATTAAATTATTTATTGGCTCTGTCGCACAAATTATTTTTCCCTTTATTCAAGTTGAGTTTAACTTCTAAAAAACCTTCATTGTTCCTGTTTGATTTATTTCGATTGAGTTACTTTTGTTATATAAACCTAAAAAAATAATGCCTTTTTTCTCTGTAATCATACCGCTTTTCAATAAAGAAAAGTTTATTAAACAGACTCTATTAAGTGTTTTAAACCAAACACTTACAGATTTTGAAGTGATTATAATAAACGATGGCAGCACAGATGACAGCCTATCTATTGCTAGTTCCTTAAAAGATAAAAGAATTCAAATTTTAAATCAACAAAACAAAGGCTTGTGCGCTTCCAGAAATTTAGGTATTAAAACTTCAAAAGGAACATTTATGGCATTTTTGGATGCCGACGATCTATGGATGGAAGATTTTTTGGAAACCATCTACAAGCTCATTCAATTACATCAAGAACAACTTATTTTTGCAACCAATGTTAAATTATTATTCCCAAATAAAACTCCCAATTTAAACAGCACAACATTTAGCATTGACAAAAAAACATTAATGACTAATTATTTTAGACAACGCAAAAATATTTTAGGCCCAAGCTCTTTAGTTATAAATAAATTGGTTTTTGAAGAAGTAGGTTACTTTGATGAAACCATCAATTATGGAGAAGAGGATGATTTTTATATAAGATGTTTTAATATTTATAACTTGATTTACTATAACGATTTTAAAACCTATTACAGAACAGGTTTATCGAATCAACTAACCGCACCAAATAAAAATTTTGAACGTAAAATACCCGACTACGAAAAATATTTAAAAAACACCAATAACCCAGATTTAAAAAAATTTCTGGATTTTGTTCATTACAGACTTGTAGTTTTGTTTAAAATGGAAAAAAACCATAAACTGGTTAAATTTTATAAAAAAAAGATCGATATTTCAAATTTAACAGGCGTTCAAAAATTAAAATATTTTTTGCCTGCAGATTTGTTTTATATAACCAAAATTATTTATACAATTTTGTTAAAAAACCATTAGATTCTCAAAAAACTTGAGGTTGTTTTAAAAACATCAATAAAAAAACTATTTCAACTTTCTAAAATAGCTTTCCATCTATTTGAAATATTTTGTTTATTAAATTTTTGAATGCTTGAAATGGCATTACTTCTAAATTTTTCTAGTAATTCTTCGTTTGAAGCCATTTTCAACAAGGCATTTGATAATTCATTTTCGTCAAACGATTCCAACAACAAGCCATTAACATTATTTTGAATAATTTCTGAAGGTCCTGTCTCACAATCAATGGCTAAAACCGGTGTTCCACATGCCAATGATTCAATTAATACTAATGGAAAGCCTTCAAAACGGCTAGTTAATACAGTAAACATGGCATTTTTCATATAAACATACGGATTACTTGTAAATGCCTGAAAAACGATTTGATTGGCGATTTTTAAATTTTTAGCTAGTTTTTCGTAGTCATTTTTATTTTCACCTTCACCTAAAAGGATTAATTGAATACCTTTTTTATACAGCTTAGATAGAGTATATGCCCTGATTAGTAGTTTAATATTTTTGCTAAACTCTTCAAATCTTCCACAATATAAAATGTAACGATATGGCAATTTAAATTCTTGCAGTGATTTTCGAGTTATAAATTCAATATCAACAGAATTTTGTATGCACGACAATTTATTTTCATTATAAAATAATTTCAAAAAAGGCAACATTCCTTCACTAACTGTTATAATTTTATATGCATTTTTTAATAACCATTTGTTTACACAGATATTTTTTATCATCGTTTGTTTAAAAGAAGCTGAGTGAACAACATAAAGAATCTTTAAATTCCTATAAACATATTTAGAAATTCCAACCTCATGCCATAGCCCGTTGTTTCGTCCTCTATTGTCTATAACAGCATCAAAGCTATTGTCTTTTAAAAATTTTCGAAACAAAAGTGCACGCCTAATTTTATTAAATATGGAATTACTTTTATTTTTCATTTTTCCTAGATTAAAAACTTCACCATTAAATTCAAACAATATAATATTTGACATTAATACAAGATGAACCTCATAACCCAATTCTGTTAACATAATAGATTGCATTGCAGCAGCGCGTTCTGAACCTCCTTGACCTAAAGATGTTGCTACTATACAAATTTTCATAAAACTTCAGTCATTGTTATTTTATTTTACGAGATTTTAATTCATCGTAATTTCTATTCTTCAAAAGAATTCTTTTCCTTTTTTTAAATGACCTATTAAATATACTTCTTTTGGAATCTACATATTCACTTTTAATACGACATAAATTGGCAATACTATGAAATAAATCATCTAACATATATGATCTTCTTAATTCAATTTCAATTTGATTTTTTTGTTTGTATTTTTCTGATTGCCATAAGATAAAGGGAATTTCATACATTGGTAAAGTGCCAACATCATCATTATGCCCTACAAATTTTTTTGTATTAAAAACCTCTTCCCCATGATCTGAAAAATATAAAACAAAACTTTCTTTTTTTTCACTCTGAATTTTATTTATAATAGTATTAACTACAAAATCATTATACAATATAGCATTATCATATTCATTCAGTATATCATAATCACTTGCCTCAACAATTAAATCATTATCAATTTTATTTCTAAAAACATTGTATGATTCTGGGTATCTATTTTTATAATAAATATGAGTACCCTGTAAATGAATGAACAAAAATTTATTGGCTTCTTTAGAATTAAGTACTTCGTCAATCTTTTCAAAAACCACATCATCATAAGACCTAGTATCTTCTGAGCTTTCTGTAGATAAATAAAATTTGTTTTTACACGAAAAAATTAGTTTTGTAATATCTGTTTCAGCCCAACCCACAGGTTGTTGATTGGAAATCCAATAGGTTTCAAAATTAACCGCATTTAAAAGCTGAATTATAGAACCATTTTCTTTTAAAGATTCGTCGAAATTTTGTAAACTAAGAGCCTTTGTTATAGAAGCTGTTGTCCCAGCATGAGGACTTATTACATCTGTAAAAACACTTAAATCGTTTCTTTGAGATAACAATGGAGATGTATTTCTTAGATAGCCATACAAAGACATATTATTTCTAGTTGTAGATTCTCCAATAATAACTACATATAATTTTGAATTTGAGATATCAGCAATTTTAGCATCTTCAAAAATTCCCTTTTCACTTTTATAAGCATCGCTTTCCAATACTTTCGATTCAAAATAAACTACGTAAAATGACTTTAAAATAAGATAGGGCAAATTTTGGAACCTTAAGGGCGTTACCCTTATCAAAATTAAGATCAATGCAAAACAAATTATTATATTTGAACCTTTGAAGTGTGTTTTATTTATATATTTTATTGCCATAGCTCTGCTAACGATAGCGGATACAATTATTATAGTTAATAAAAGAGCATACAGGATTAAATATATATCCAAATAAAGAGAAAGGAACTCTTTAGCCTCTCCATTATTTGACTCAAAAAAAATATAAATTGCTGACGGTGATAAGTTTACATTAAAAATATAATAATAAGAAGTTTCAATAAAAACAGATATGCTAAAAAGTAAAAATGAAATAAAAAAATAAAGCCTAAATATTTTTTTGTTTTGAATAAAACATAATGGAATTATTATAATTATAGAGAAAAGAATGTTTTCTAAAAGGTTTAAAATTCTATGTGTTTGAAACCCTTTAAAAAATATATCTACTAAAAATGAAACTAAGACAACAATAAAAAACAAAAATTCTATACTAAATTCATTTTTGTTTTTACTTAACCATATTTTTTTTGAATAACTCATGTCTAAAAACAAAAAACATTAAAAAGGTATAAAACAAATAGCTTAGGGCATGTGCTTTAACAGCTCCTAAAACTCCCATATTATTTATAAAATAAACACTTGTAAAATAAATAAAAATCATATATAATAGTTCACATATTAAATACATACGAATCATTTTTTTAGCCATAAATTGATACGCTATTGTAAATGACACAATCTTAAAAAAGTCACCAATCAATTGCCATCCAAATAAGTCTTTCATATTTAGAAAGTCTACTGTAAAAATCAATTTTATAATAAAAACTTTAAAAACATAAATTACAATAAAACCTACCAGAACTAAGGGTAGAATGTGCTTGTAAAAATTTAATATTATAGCTTTAAATTTAATATTTTTATTGTCTTCTGATAAAACAGGCAACAAATACATATCAAATAAGGTATAAATAAAAAGCATATAATAGTTTGATATTTTTCTAGTGCCTTCCCAATAGCCCGCTTCATTTAGTCCAACATTATTAATAATGAAATTTCTGATGAGCAAATAAATTAGTGGAATCATTATTCCCGAAAACAAAGTCATTGAAAAAAAAGATGCTAGTCTCTTTATCACCTCTCTTGATATTAAAGTTATGTGAATATTACCAACAATAAACCTTAAAATATTAAACTGATAAAAAAGGGAACAAAACAAAGCAAATGGCCCAATGACTATGGCCAGTAGCGCACCATTTAATTGTTTGTAATATATAAATGGTGCGCTTAAGAGCGTTATTAAAACATAACCCACAATATTGACACGAACTAATTCCTTAAATTTTTTTAATCCATTTATAATGGAAATAAAAAAAATATGAATAGAATAAAAAGGCATCATTAAGGCAGATAACTTGAATAAAAAAGAAAAATCAATATTATTGAAAACCAACATACTTAAAGCTTCCGAAAATATTAAAAGTGAAGAAGAAGTTAAAAGAACTATAAATATTGAAAAAAAAAAAGATGAAGAAACAACTTGTTTAAACTCTAGGTTATTTTCTTTTGATTCTGCTACATACTTTATAGTACCATTTTTTAAACCTAAAGATGCTAAACTTTCTAAAGATTGTGTGAAATTTGACAAATTACCAGTGAGAGCAATGCCTGAAGGGCCAATTAAAATAGCCATTGTTTTTGATACAATAAATCCAGAAACAAGCTTAACAAATACGCTTATAGTACTATAAGAGGCAACTTTTATCAAAAAACTATTTTTATAAACTTGTCTTATTTCTTTTAACATTTAAAATATTAGTTTAATATTTAATTTTCATTCTTCACAACATCTACTCCAAACAGCGAACTTCCAAATATCAACAATACAACGCCATAATACATTAAGTAACTAACAAAATGACCTATGACAGCTCCTTTTACACCATAAGAATCAATTAAATAAACACTGGTTATGTATAATATAACAACAAAAAATGCTTCGGTAACAATGTAATGCCAGAACATTTTTTTAGCTAAAAATTGATAAGCAATGACAATAGATAAAACTTTTACAAAATCACCCAATAACTGCCATAAAAACAAATCCTCTACGGGTTGAAATTCTTCTGAAAAAATCCCCAAAACAATAAAAGGTCTTAATAAGTAAATAATGATTAAACCAACTGCAAATAGTGGCATTACCGTTTTGTAAAAACCAAAAACTTCCTTTCTAAACTCTTTAATACCATCAATCTCACTAAACCTTGGTAAGATATAAAGTGCCATTAATGAACTTATAAGCATTAAGTAATATTTTGAAATTCTGGTCATAGCTTCCCAAAAACCAGCATCTTTGTATCCCACATTATCAATAATATAATTTCGAATAGCCAATAAAACCAATGGCAAAATTATAGATGAAAACAAAGCCATCATGGAGTAGGGACTCATCCGTTTTAAAACTCCTAAACTCATTTGTTTTACTTGAATAAGTGGCACTAAAGTTCTTCTGTTAATAATACCAACCAATGTAATTAGACAAATTAAAGCTTCGGCAATTGCCAAAGATATTAACGCCCCTTCTATTTTATTTTGATAGATTAACAATAAGCTTATTGAAAGTCCTAAAATCTGCCCTATAATGTTTATAACGATAAGCATTTTGTAATTTGAAAATCCGTTCATTATTGAAAATGAGAACATATTCAAAGCGTAAAAAGGCAAAACAATGGCAAATATTTTAATTACATAGGGGTAATTGTTGTACGTGGGGAATATAATATTATTAATACTTTCTGCATTAAAATAGCAAAGGGTTGAAACGGCTATGGTTGCAATAAACCCTAAGTAAAAAACAGTGGATAGGGTCTTACTCAATTTAGCAGCATTATCCTTAAATTCAGCTACATATTTCACTAAACCATTATAAAATCCTAAAATAGAAATGGTTTGAAAAGAGCTAACAAAATTTCTTAAATTTCCTATTAAAGCCAATCCTTCAGCCCCAATAAAAATAGCAATGGCTTTTGAAGTCAAAATTCCTGCAATAATTTTAGTCAATAAAGACGCCGTTTGTAACGGGGTTACTTTTACTAATACTTGCTTGTTTATGTAGGACAATAATTTCTTCAAACAATATAATTATTTGTTAAGTATGAAGTAAACAGGAAATAAACTTAAAAATTGTAAAACAATTAAATTTATATCTTAAATAATGCCAAATATACAAAATCATTTAAAGCCACTTTCTTAAAAAAGCTTAGGCTTTTTAAACTTTAAAAACGCCTGAATACCTAATTTTTCTTAAAAAACAAATAGTAAATATTGATTGCAAAAATTATGGCATTAGTAATGATGATAGGTTTTGATAAAGGTTGAAGCATAAAACCATAGATCACAAATATTAAACATCCAAAAGAATTGACGATCCTTAATTTGATTACAGACTTCATTGTAAAAGAGATAAGTACTGTTGCCATGGCAAAATAACCCACCCATTCTGATATTGAAATACCTAAAATATCCATACTTATATTGTTATTTTTTCTAGTTTTAAATCACCATTCAATTTCCAATCAAAAAAGGTTAAGATAGCATTCGCTAAATAAAAGATATGTTTAATAACATTGGCTAAATTTCCTTGAATACCGTTTTTAATGATTTGTGCCATATTATAAAAAGACCAAGTTAAAAACGTTTGTTCGTATTTAAACGCAGTACTTATATTTCCAACCAGTGAAATTCCAAAAATAATGGCCACGGTATGCTTAAAAATTGAATTTTTTATTTGGGTTCCAAATACATAAAAACCAAAATAAACTAAACTGTATGAAACAATAAAAGCCGCCAACACCAATAAATAATAAGTTGCATCAGCTTTTTTGATACGCTCTCCACGGTACCATTTTTTAGTTGTAAAAATAGCAATTAAAAAAGTTAGCGGATAGGTAATTACTGCCGAATGATTGCCAAACAAATAATCAATAATTCCAGAATTTACCGTTGTAAATATACCTATTAAATTTCCTAAATTTTGTTGTTTTACAATCATTCTCGCTGCCAGCAATGATATGATTGCGCCAATGGTAGATAACAGTCCTATTGGAAATGCGCCTTCAGATATGTAGCTAAAAAAATTTGTTAATGGAATTCCAAATTGAATACGACCATTAAAGTAGATGGTTTCGTGAAAATCTTTGTATATACAAATACATAACACCAGAATTACACCCGTTAAATCAATATATTTTGAGTGTACAATTTTTCTTAAAAGAAAATGTTCTGTTGGCAGCAAACCTTAATGTTAAATACTTTTATTTCGTTTTCTGTCTACTTCCGTTAAAAATATTTTACGTAAACGTATATGTTTTGGAGTAACCTCAACGTATTCATCTTTTTGAATATACTCCAAAGCTTCTTCTAATGAAAATTTAATTGCAGGTACAATTCTAGCTTTATCATCAGCACCAGAAGAACGAACATTACTTAATTTTTTAGTTTTAGTAACATTGACCGTCATATCATCGCCACGAGAATTCTCTCCAATAACCTGACCTTCATAAATATCTTCTCCCGGATCAACAAAAAAGCGTCCTCTGTCTTGCAATTTGTCAATAGAATAAGGAATGGCTTGCCCTTTTTCCATAGACACTAAACTACCATTTTGGCGTTCAGGAATGCCTCCTTTTAAGGGTTGGTATTCTTTAAAACGATGCGACATGATGGCTTCACCAGCCGTTGCTGTTAACAATTGGTTACGCAAACCAATAATCCCTCTTGAAGGAATCATAAATTTACAAATCATGCGATCGCCTTTAGCTTCCATACTTAGCATTTCTCCTTTGCGAAATGAAACCATTTCGATGGCCTTACCCGAAACTTCTTCTGGTAAATCTATAGTCATTTCTTCAACTGGTTCACACTTTACGCCATCAATTTCTCTTATAATTACCTGTGGTTGACCAATTTGAAGTTCGTAACCTTCACGACGCATGGTTTCAATTAAAACAGATAAATGCAAGACACCTCTACCAAATACCATAAATTTATCAGCACTATCTGTTTCTTCTAAACGAAGTGCTAAGTTTTTTTCAAGCTCTTTATAAAGTCTGTCTTTTATATGTCTAGATGTTACATATTTTCCGTCCTTTCCAAAAAATGGTGAATCATTAATGGTAAATAGCATACTCATCGTTGGCTCATCAATAGCTATGGTTTTTAATGCTTCTGGTTTTTCAAAATCTGCAACAGTATCACCAATTTCAAATCCTTCTAAACCAACCAACGCACAAATATCTCCTGCTTGAACAGATTCCACTTTTTTACGCCCTAACCCTTCAAAAATGTGAAGTTCTTTAATTTTAGATTTTGTTATTTTACCATCTCTTTTAACTAAAGAAATGTTCATTCCCACTTTTAATTCGCCTCTTTGTAAACGACCAATCGCAATACGGCCGGTAAAAGAAGAATAATCTAAGGAGGTGATTAACATTTGTGTAGATCCTTCTGAAATTTTTGGAGAGGGTATGTGATTGATTACCATATCCAATAATGGTTCAATGGTTGTGGTTGGGTGTTTCCAATCGTCGCTCATCCAGTTTTGTTTGGCAGAGCCATAAACCGTTGGAAAATCTAATTGCCACTCTTCTGCCCCTAATTCAAACATTAAATCAAAAACAGATTCATGAACTTCTTCAGGAGTACAGTTTTCTTTATCAACTTTATTAATAACCACACATGGTTTTAAACCTAAATCAATGGCCTTTTGTAATACAAAGCGCGTTTGCGGCATAGGACCTTCAAAGGCATCAACCAATAATAACACACCATCAGCCATATTTAAAACACGTTCAACTTCACCGCCAAAATCGGCGTGACCAGGTGTATCAATAATATTGATTTTGGTATCTTTATAAATGACTGATACATTTTTAGAAGTGATGGTAATACCTCTTTCACGTTCTAAATCATTATTATCAAGAATTAAATCGCCTGTATTTTCATTGTCACGAAATAAATGACAGTAGTACATGATTTTATCAACCAAGGTTGTTTTACCGTGATCTACGTGTGCAATAATTGCAATGTTTTTTATATTAGCCATAATAGTGCCTCTTTTTAAGCGCGCAAAGGTACGTTATATTTTGTAATTAAGTTAATTATATGTTATAATAAAAAAATGGCATACTAAGCGGTTTGCAAATACGTTTTTTAATTAAAATCATAATGCTAAAATTCATCACTCAATATACAAAATTTGTTCCTTACTTTTATTTTATAAGTATTGTAGCTTATTGGTTTACAGATATTAACAAAACCGAAGGCATTACAGCATATCCCATTTTATTATTGGGAATTCCGTTTTTATGGCAAATAATTAAACCCAATAAAAGCTTGAATTTTATTCTTGGAATAACCTTTGTTTGTGTCTCGTCTTATTTAATTTTAGCCTATCTTTTTAGTATTCTTAACATGATCACGTTGTCAACATCTATTAAAGTGTTTTTGGTATATGGCGGTATTTTTATTTTATTAAATTTTGTAATGGCATTATGGATTATAAGAAATAGTATTCACAGAACCTTTTAAATGTGTAACTTTGCATTTTTAAATTGAAAGATATGACGCTTTACGATGTCCCTAAACTAAAATACACTAGCTCAAATAATTTTTTCCTTTTGTGTGGTCCATGTGCTATTGAAGGCGAAGACATGGCTTTAAGAATTGCTGAGAAAGTAGTAAAAATTACCGATTCTCTTCAAATTCCTTACATCTTTAAAGGCAGTTTTAAAAAAGCTAACCGAAGCAGAATTGATAGTTTTACTGGTATTGGTGATGAAAAAGCATTAAAAATTTTAAAAAAAGTTTCTGATACTTTTAATATTCCAACAGTAACTGATATTCATGAAATATCTGATGCTGAGTTGGCTGCTCAATATGTTGATGTCTTGCAAATCCCAGCATTTTTAGTACGTCAAACAGATTTGGTTGTAGCTGCTGCCAAAACAGGCAAAGTGGTTAATCTTAAAAAAGGACAATTTATGAGTCCTGAAAGCATGAAGCATGCAGTACAGAAGGTTAAAGATGCAGGAAACGATAAAGCTTGGATAACCGACAGAGGCACCATGTTTGGTTATCAAGATATGATTGTGGATTTTAGAGGCATTCCTACCATGCGCCAATATGCGCCAACTATTTTGGATGTAACACATTCTTTACAACAACCTAATCAAAGTAGTGGCGTAACTGGTGGAAGACCGGAGATGATTGAAACCATTGCAAGAGCTGGCGTTGTAAATCTTGTAGACGGCCTTTTTATTGAAACCCATTTCAATCCTGAAAATGCCAAAAGTGATGGTGCGAATATGTTGCACTTAGATTATTTAGAAAAACTTTTAACCAATTTAGTAACCATTAGAAAAACTGTAAACACCATTTAATCTACTCATTAAAATGAAATTATCCTCTTTATTAATAGCACTATTTACCATTGTTTTTTGCACATTGCCTTTTTCGGGGTTTTCACAAGATTCCATTTCAAAAAAATATACCTCAACCAAAAAAGGGAAATTTTTTATTAGTTGGGGAGGCAATAGAGAAACGTATTCAAAATCAGATATCACTTTCAAAGGAGACAACTACAATTTTACCATTAAAGATGCCTCTGCTAGAGACAAACCAAAAGGATGGCATATTGATTATTTAAATCCTACAAGAATAACCATTCCACAAACCAATGTAAAAATGGGATATTTCATTTCAGACCACTATGCAATATCCTTTGGTGTTGATCATATGAAATATGTGATGAATCGCAATAAAGATAGAATTATTGATGGATTTATTAATTTACCTAGCGAAGAAGCAGGATCTGTTTACAATGGTACTTACAACAATGAATTATTTAATGTTTCTGAAGATTTCCTAAAGTTTGAACATACCAATGGCTTAAATTTTGCCTATCTGGAATTTGCAAGGTTTGATGATATTTCATCCATATTTAATTTACCAAATACCGATAAATTTCAAGTAAACCTTACTGAAGGTCTAGGTGGCGGTATTTTGTACCCAAAAACAAATACTACCTTATTACAAAAAGACAGATATGATGAATTTCATTTAGCTGGTTATGGTGTTTCTATTAATGCTGGGTTAAATTTTACTTTTTTTAAACATTTTTTTATTGAAGGAGATTTAAAAGGTGGATACATTGATATGCCAGACATAAGAACCACCAGCAATTCTTCAGAAAGTGCGTCTCAACATTTCTTTTATTTACAGCGAATAATTTCTTTTGGTGGTATTTTCAGAATTTAAGCAATATTAGCCCATACCTTTTTACTTTTACTCAATAATCGAGAAGCTTCAAGCAAAAGTTCAATAAAATGGTTATGGTCTAAATCTTCTATGTTTTTTAGTTGAATGGACCGGACTTGCTTGCGTTTATTGTCGTTCTTTAAAATTGGAAATTGCTTTTCTAATAAAATACCTTGAACAAAAGCGACATCCACATAATTCTTTCCTTTTAAAACATTTAAATACAGCATGGGCTTTTTATCCATGTTGTAAAAAGGAATTTTATAACTATATCGTTCCTCTACTTGTGGCAAGGTAATTAAAATAATACTCTTTACACAAAGCATTATGGATTGATAGGGCTCTTTTTGATTGAGAAAATAATCATCAACAGGTCTCATTAATTCAAATTAAAAATATTTTCAAACTTAATAAAAATTTATGGTGAAACATTGGAAATAATTTATTTACTTTGCTATTCAAAGTACTTTAAATTATGAATAACAAAGATTATTTAAAAGACATTAGCGACATTAAAAATTTAATGAATAGATCCTCTCGATTTATTTCATTAAGTGGATTATCAGGGATATTAGCTGGTGTTTATGCACTCATTGGAGCGTATTTAGCGAATGGCATCATAACTAAAATCCAAATGGAAACTCATCCGATCAAAAGATTTCTGATTGGTTACGATTCTATTGGAACCTTATTAATTATTGCCTTTACTGTAATTGTATTATCTGTTTTAACAGCTATATACTTAACTTACAGAAAAACTAAAAAACAACATGAGAATATTTGGGATATATCATCTAAACGACTCATTATAAATTTTTTAATTCCATTATTGACTGGTGGTATATTTTGTATTGTACTTATTGATAAAGAATATTTTGACCTTATAGCCTCTTCAACACTTATTTTCTATGGTTTGTCCTTGATAAATGCTTCAAAATATAGTATTGGAGATATTCAATATCTGGGTTTTATTGAAGTAGTTTTAGGACTTATATGCGCCATGTTTCCTGGTTATGGATTTTGGCTTTGGGTGATTGGTTTTGGAATTATGCATATTATCTATGGTACTTATATGCATTTTAAATATGACAAGCAATAACATAAATTATTATGATAACACAAAATAAACGATGGATAGGTATCTTAGGTTCTGCAACACTTATTCTACTCGTCCCATTAATTGCTATGCAGTTTACCAATGAAGTGAAGTGGGAATTATCAGATTTTATAATAGCAGGCATTCTATTATTTGGAACAGGTTTAATGCTAGAGATGTTTATGAGGAAAATAAAAAACAAAAAAAACCGAATAGCCCTAATTGTAATACTTGTAGCTTTACTTATATTAACTTGGATTGAACTTGCCGTTGGCATTTTTGGATCTCCTATAGCCGGAAGCTAAGAAATTAATGAGCATTATTAACAACATAAATAAAGTATTTGACCACAGAATCAGACTGGGTATCATGTCCGTTTTGATGGTGAATGAATATGCCGATTTCAAAATGTTAAAAGACCTTCTAAAAGTTACCGATGGTAATTTAGCAAGCCATACCAAAGCCTTAGAATGCGCCAATTACATTAAAATACAAAAACAATTTATAGGCAGAAAACCAAACACAAGATACAGCACAACAAAACTGGGCGAATTAGAATTTAAAAAACATATCGACGCTCTTGAAAAATTAATTAATACACAATAATTTTTTTATTCATTTACTTTGCATTACAAAGTACTTTAAATTAAATAAATCATGGAAAGCAAACACACACTTCAACAAAACAAATTTGGTAATTGGCTAAAAACATCCATTACCGCAAGAATGCTTATGGTAGGATTTTTAATTTTAATTTTATTAATTCCATTAACATTCATTGAAAGCTTGATTTTAGAACGCTCTTTTCGCCAAAAAGATGTGGTAAACGAAATCAATCAAAAATGGGGAAATAACGTTTTGATTTATGGGCCCATTCTTAAATTACCCTATAAAACATACAACGAAATTTCCATCTTTAATGATAAAACTAAAATCTACAGAAAGGAAATTGAGACGACCATAAATTATGCCTATCTATTTCCCGAAGTACTTGATGCCAAATCAACGGCTGAATCAAAAACCTTGCATCGAGGTAATTTTGAATCGGCAGTATTTACAACCAAAATGAATTTTTCAGGCAACTACATTGTTACTGATTTATCTTCAAAAGACATTAAAAATGAAGATATTGTCTGGAATAAAGCGTCCATAATTGTCAACACATCAAACTTAAAAGGCATCAAAAATGAAATGCGAATGATGTTGAATGAAAACACCTATAATTTTGAAACCAATTTTAATGAATCATTAAGCCATTTGGACGAATTAGAATCGAGTTTTATTAATGAAAAGGATCTTCCAATAACCAACTCCGTAAATTTCAAGTTTGATATGACCTTCAATGGCAGCCAACAAATTGAGTTGATTCCTATTGGAAAAACCACGACCATGAAGATGGAATCAAACTGGGTAGACCCAAGTTTTATAGGGAATTATTTGCCAAACGATGAAACAAAAGTCATTAGTGCTGATGGTTTTAAAGCAGACTGGAAAGTACTGCACATCAACCGGGCATTTTCACAACAATATTTAAACAAAATTCCAAATTTGGACGAATTTGCTTTTGGCACAAAATTTATGGTGATGGTTGATGAGTATCAAAAAAGTGAACGCTCTGCCAAATATGGCTTTCTGGTCATTGCTTTGACATTTTTAGTGTTCTTTTTAATACAAACCTTGAGCAAAATTCATATTCACCCGTTTCAATATTTGATGATTGGATTGGCACTTACTATGTTTTACACTCTTTTGGTCTCCATTTCTGAACATAGCAATTTCTTGAAAGCCTATTTAATTGCAGGTATTTCGGTGATTGTTCTCATCAGCTTATATTCAAAATCAATCCTCAAAACGTTTAAGTTTCCCCTATTTATTGGCATATCCTTAACGGCCCTTTACGCCTTTATTTATATTATTATTCAATTGGAAAATTATGCGCTTTTAGTTGGTAGTATAGGCTTGTTCTTAATTTTAGCTGCTGTGATGTTTGTTTCTAGAAAAATCGATTGGAACAACGGTTAGTTTTATTGGCTAATTACTTATAAGTGTTTCCCTGAATTGCTTCGGGGAAATGCTTTTTCTAAAATCATTTAAAAATAAAGAATCCTTGATTTTTTATTTTGCTACTAGCTTTATTCAAAAAATAAAATTAAAAAAGCTAGCAATTTTAGGAAAGAAACAAAATTAATTTATTCCAATCCATCAACATAATCTTGCAAATAAGCAAACCGTGAGGTCAATTGTCCATTTTCGGTAATCTTTGCACGCGCCAAAACACCATCTTTATCATTATTAAAAAATGCTGGCATAACGTGTTGCAAAAACTGATTACCAAAACCTTCACTGGCATCCTTTGGAAGTTCACATGGCAAATTATCAACAGACATTACTGCAATGGCGCTTTCGTTTTTATAACCTGTCTCTGCTTCGGTTTGTGGGTCGTAACCATAAAATGGCTCTTCTATGGTTGACGTTCTTAAGGTAGTAGGAATAGGCCCATTATTAACATCACAACTTATATCTGCAATTACTTTAATTTTAAAATCAGAGGATTTTACAGCTTCCTTCGTAAAAAATTCAGGAGCTCCATTGCCATAAAAATGCCCAGCAATATAATAGTTGGTCACCTTAGCAAATCGCATAAAATTTGATTCATAATCCTGCGGATTATTAAAAAAATCAAACATATCAATAACCTTTCCATCTTTTCGTTTATTATAATCTAATACATCAATTTTACAATAAACGGGTTCATTAAAAGTTTGATTTAAATAGTCATCTACTGAAACCTTTTTTATAGGCACAGCATCCAGAATTTCTTGAGATCCATTGGCAACTTTACCACTTCCTGTAAGAAGTATTTTGATGTTAGGAAAGGTAAGGTTTTGTAATTGATTGATTAAAGCCTTTTGGTCATGTATGGCTTCGGCTTTTGGTAAATTCCATACATTATATTTTAATCCCCATGCTCTAAAGCCATTATAAGTTCCCACTATGCCAGCATAACGTCCAAAACCAATTAAACGAAATCCTTTTTCATTCACAATGGTTTCGTGGTCGTACAATACAATATTCTTTTCTAGAACAGCCTTTAGAAGCTTTCTGTTATAAGGTTGCTTTTTGATGGTATGAGAAAAGAAAAAATATGCTTTATTAGGAATTAAATTTTCAATGGGTACTTCTTTTACGCCAATAAACACATCACAATCACTTACGTTATGGGTTACTTTAAATCCTGCTTTGGTGTAATCTTTATTAGAGAACACTCTAATATCACTTGATTCAATTTTAAATATTGCATCTGGAAATTGTTTTTGTGCTTGAATTAATTTTGATGGCGTTAACACAACACGTCTGTCTGCTGGCGTTTTTCGTTCTTTTATGATTGTAAATTTGATGCCCATATGGTAATTGATTATTTTAATAACCTGCCAAGTTATTAATTGGTATAAATTTTGTGCTAATGTAAAAGGTTTTGAATGGTTATACAAACTTTTTGATACCTTTGCAACCCGCGTTAAGGATTAAAGCGGCATCCTTTTTTGCAAATAGAAGCAAAAAAGATATAGCGGAAAGCCTGACGCACTTTTGCCATTAAAACAAAAGTGGGTAACGCGATGATAAAAATTATTTTTCAATTAATGAGTATGGGGTCGACTGGTTTTGACAGCGAGATTAATTGAATGGTAAGCACGCCGTGTAATGACTTTGAAACACGTAAAAGGCTAGGTCAAAATTTAAACGGCGAGAATAACTACGCTTTAGCTGCTTAATCTGAATCGAGTAAGATAAGCCTCGGCACACAAGGTGTGCAAGCTAAATGTCTCTAGAAAGCCTTGGTTAGCGGCGGTCTGTATAGAGGCATCGTAAAAGTTAACATAGATAGGGTAGTGCTTTGATGCCCTTTTGAAACTAAAAAAGATAAGTTGTGAGTAGAGTGTTTTTAATCAGCTTACAATCGAAAACCATGAAAAAACTAAACGTGTAGAAAGCCTTTTTGTTACTTGTTTGGACGAGAGTTCGATTCTCTCCGGCTCCACTAAAAACCCTTGTATAGCTATATTTTACAAGGGTTTTTCTTTTTAGTTGACTATTTAGTTGACACCAAAACTTAACTGATAGAGACAAGGAATTTCTGTTAAGCTTTAACAAAGCAACTCCTAAATGGAACATTTATAATTTTGAAAAATTCCCTAGCTGTCCAATGGAAATTGCAAAATCTTATTAAGATTAAGGCTAGCAATTTAGAAAAGTATAATACTCTTAATTTTTATTTGGAAGAAGTATTTAAGAAATCGTGAGACTTCCAAAAATCAACAAACATTAGAGTATAACAACCAATATTATTAAAGTTTAGTTACTTGAAATAATTCATTATCTTTTAAAATAGAATCTTCAAATTTTGACCTTATAAGCTTTTTTTGAATATATAGGTTGTTTCCAACTTGTTTAATCTGTTTTAATCCTTCTTCTGAAACTATGACAAACAAAAAGGGGAAGCCTACAATTAATCTATCAATAAACTAAATAAAAGTATATGATTGAAATTATAAAATTCATTATTATATTTGTGCCAACGAAATTCAATTTTCTTACTAAAGAATACAGTAAAGTTTATAACAAATCAAAACTGGTAATTCACAGATTAGTCTTTAAAAAGTTAAGTTTGTATCCTTAACTTTTTTATTTTTGCAGAATTCTTTTTGCGCACGTGGCGGAATTGGTAGACGCGCCAGCTTGAGGGGCTGGTATTCGCTTAGAATGTGGAAGTTCGAGTCTTCTCGTGCGCACTTTTCAAATATAAAATCCATGGATGTTTTTTTAAACTGATTATTTTAATTAATATTGTTCAACTTTTTTTTATTAATAATGAACAATTTAAGAACTGAGTTTAGTATCAAAGATTTAGAAAATCTTAGTGGAATAAAAGCTCACACCATTAGAATTTGGGAAAAACGTTATAATTTATTTCAACCTAAAAGAACCGGGACCAACATTAGATACTATTCAACAGAAAGCCTTCAAAAAATTTTAAATGTTGCTTTTTTAAACAATAACGGTTATAAAATTTCTAAAATTTCAAGGTTAAACAATCAAGATATTTCTTCTTTGGTTAAAGAGGTTGCAGCAAAAGATCTTTACAAAGACGATCATAGCATAAGTGCCTTAAAACTTGCCATGTTAACATTTGATCAGCATTTGTTTTCTAAGACATACAATGAGTTATTGAGCAAAAAAACATTTAAGGAAATCTTTTATGATGCCTTTTTACCCCTTTTAAATGAAATTGGCCTCTTGTGGCAAACAGGTACTATAACTCCCGCACATGAGCACTTTATTTCAACTAGAATAAAACAGAAAATACTATTAAACATCGAGAAAACTCAAGATAAAGAGAAAAATAATTGCAAAAAAACATTTGTGTTTTTTCTTCCAGAAAATGAGATCCATGACATTGGCCTTCTTTTTATTAATTATAAATTGATAAACAGAAGTTACGAAACCCTATTTTTAGGACAAAGCATTCCAACGGACAACTTAAAAGATTTATTGAAGTTTTATAACGAAATTATATTTATTTCGTATTTTACTGTAAAGCCCGATAAAGAGCATCTCACTAATTACCTTGAAGATTTTTATCAAAAACTTTTAAAAGACAAACCAAATGAACTTTGGATTTTGGGATATATGTTGGAACATTTAGACTATGATAATATTCCAGAGAAAATAATTCCTTTTTTAAGTATTGAAAAATTAGTTAATAAATTACAAAATTAAGTTAAATATCATTATTTTGTTTAGCTTTTTTATACTTTTGTTAAACATATGAAACTATCAATTATTGGTTCTGGATTTTCGTCATTAGCTGCAGCTTGTTATCTAGCAAAGAGTGGCTATGAGGTTACTATTTTTGAAAAAAACAAAACCATTGGTGGTCGTGCAAGACAATTGATAAAAGAGGGTTTTACTTTTGACATTGGCCCAACCTGGTACTGGATGCCAGATGTTTTTGAGCGTTTTTTTTCAGATTTTAATAAGCAACCATCAGATTATTACGCGTTGGAAAAATTAAATCCAGCCTACAGCGTTTATTTTGGCGTTAATGATTACATCACCATTGAAGATACCCTAGAGAAAATTATTTTGGCTTTTGAGAAAGAAGAAAAAGGTTCTTCTGTAAAGCTCAAAAAATTTATAAACAATGCCAAAAACAATTATGATATTGCTATTAAAGATCTGGTTTACAATCCCGGCGTTTCTCCTTTAGAATTAATAACATTTCAAACAGCAAAAAAAATAAATCAATTCTTCAGCAACATTAAAAGAGATGTTAGAAAAGAATTTAAAAATGATAGACTGGTAAAAATTCTAGAATTTCCTGTGCTGTTTTTAGGCGCCAAACCAAGTGATACACCTTCTTTTTATAGTTTTATGAATTATGCCGATTTTGGTCTTGGAACCTTTCATCCAAAAAAAGGCATGTATCAAGTTATCTTGGCCATAGAATCTTTAGCTAAAGAACTTGGTGTTAAAATAAAAACCGAGAGTCCAATTGAAAAAATAATGGTTGAAAACGGTCAAGCTAAAGGAATTGTTTCAAATGGAAAAACCTACTTGAGCGATGTGGTTTTAAGCGGAGCCGATTATCATCATACTGAAACCTTATTAGACAAACCATACAGACAATACTCAGAAAATTATTGGAGTAAAAAAACATTCGCTCCTTCTTCTCTCCTGTTTTATGTAGGTTTTGATAAAAAATTGATAAATGTAAATCACCACACACTTTTTTTTGATGTGGATTTTGATAAACACGCTGAAGCCATTTATGATACTGCAAAATGGCCTGAAAACCCTTTATTTTATGCTAGTTTTCCTAGCAAAACAGATATGAATTCTGCGCCAGAAGGTAAAGAAGCTGGTATTTTTTTAATTCCACTCGCTCCTGGATTAGAAGACACACCTGTATTAAGAGATATTTATTTTGAAAAAATAATGACACGTTTTGAAAGATTAACATCTCAAAACATAAAAAAGCATATCATATTTAGGGAGTCATTTTGTGTTAATGATTTTGTAAATGATTACAATTCGTATAAAGGCAATGCTTATGGAATGGCAAACACGTTAACACAAACAGCATTCTTAAGACCTAAATTAAAAAGCAAAAAAATTAAAAATTTATTTTTTACGGGTCAATTAACGGTTCCAGGACCAGGCGTTCCTCCGGCTTTGATTTCAGGCAAACTAGTGTCAGAATTAATAACCAAACATCACCTTATATAAACATGAAGACATTATTTGATACCGTTTCATACCATTGCAGTAAGGTTGTTACAAAATCTTATAGCACATCGTTTTCATTAGCAACTAAAATGTTAGCTAAACCCATTAGAAATGATATTTATAATATTTATGGCTTTGTTAGATTTGCCGATGAAATTGTTGACTCTTTTCATGATTATGATAAAACGACACTTTTTGATAATTTCTCCAGAGATTTGGAAGATGGCTTACTGCATAAAATTAGTTTGAATCCTATTCTAAATTCTTTTCAACATACCTATCATAAATATGGAATTGAAAAACATTTAGTAGACTCTTTTATGGAAAGTATGTGTTTAGATTTGCATAAATCAAACTATTTAACTCACGAGGAGTTTAAAAAATATATTTATGGTTCGGCAGATGTGGTTGGCCTCATGTGTTTAAAGGTTTTTGTTAAAGGAGATAATGAAAAATATAATGAATTAAAAGATTCTGCTATGTCATTGGGTTCTGCTTTTCAAAAAGTAAATTTCCTTAGAGATTTAAAAGCAGATCATGAAGGCTTAGACCGAAGTTACTTTCCAAATGCTGATTTGAATAATCTTGACGAGATGGCAAAATTAGATATCATACAGGATATTGAGCAAGATTTTGCAAAAGGTCTTCAAGGAATAAAAATGCTGCCTATTGAGGCAAAATTTGGTGTTTTTATGGCCTACAGATATTACAACCAATTATTAAAAAAATTAAAGAAAACACCGGCTTTACAAATAAAACAAGCAAGAATACGCGTTTCAAATCATAAAAAAATAGAGCTCTTAATGCGTAGTTATGTAAAATATCAATTAAATTTAATGTAAATTTATAGCATGCAAACTATTTATTGGATCTTAGTATTTATTACCGTTTTCTGCATTATGGAATTTATGGCTTGGTTTACTCATAAATACATTATGCATGGTTTTTTATGGAGTTTACATAAAGATCATCACAAAAAAGATCATGATAGCTGGTTTGAGCGTAATGACGCGTTTTTTATTTTTTACGCCATAGTAAGTATGACCTGCTTCTATTTGTGGAGCTACGAAAACATATGGTATTGTTTACCAATAGGTTTAGGCATCATGGCTTATGGGGCAGCCTATTTTCTTGTTCATGACATCTTTATTCATCAACGTTTTAAATTATTCAGAAATGCCAATGGCTGGTATGCTAAAGGTGTAAGACGCGCTCATAAAATTCATCACAAACATTTAGGAAAAGAACATGGTGAGTGCTTTGGAATGCTATTTGTTCCTTTTAAATACTTCAAACAATAATTACCGTCTAATAAATGCTTTCAACGAATCATTTCGATTATATTATTATTGGAAATGGTTTAGCTGGATTACAATTGGCCTTAGAATTATCAAAAGATTCATTTTTTGACGACAAACAAATCGCTTTAATTGATACATCCAAAAAAGACATCAATGATAAAACTTGGTGTTTTTGGGAAAAAGGCTCTGGAAAATGGGATCATATAATCTATAAATCTTGGAAGGGTTCAAATTTCTATTCGTCTAAAAAATCTTTAAGCTTAAATTTAGAGCCTTATACCTATAAAATGATAAGGTCTTTAGATTTTTACAATCATGCTAAAACCATTCTATCAAAAAAAAATAATTTCAACTTTATCAATGAACATGTGTTAAGTGTTGAAGAACGTGATACCGTTTTTATTAAAACAGACTCTAAATCATATCATGCAAATCATGTTTTTGATAGTAGAATTAACGACTCTTTTTTTAATAAAAACAACAACTACACTATTATAAACCAGCATTTTAAAGGCTGGATTATAGAAACTGAAAAAGACACTTTCAACACAGATTCTTTTACCATGATGGATTACCGTTTAAAAGATGGAAACCAAACAACCTTTACCTATGTACTTCCTTTTACTTCAAAAAAAACACTTGTCGAGTTTACCTATTTTACAAAACACACGGTTGAGGACAATATATATGACAGCTTCCTGAACCACTATATTTCAGACATTTTAAAAATCGATACGTATCATATTTTAGAGGTTGAAACGGGCAATATCCCAATGACCAATTTTCCTTTTTCAAAAGATTCTTCAAAAGGTATTACAAAAATTGGAACTGCTGGTGGTTGGGTTAAAGGCTCAACAGGTTATTCTTTTAAGCATACCGAAAAAAAAGTTTCAAAAATAGTAGAAAACTTAAAAAAAAATAGAATGCCATCAAAAGGGTTTACTAACAAGAAATATCAAATATATGATGCTGTTTTTCTTAAAGTTTTAGCGGATGAAAACAAAAAAGGAGAATGGATTTTTGAACAATTTTATTCTAAGAACGATATTAAAACCATGTTTAGGTTTTTAGACGAAGAATCTTCATTTTATGAAGAAGTAAAAATCATGAAATCTTTATTTTCTTGGTCTTTTATAAAGGCCTTTTTCAAGACTTTATTCTTTTAACAACGCATCAATGGTGGCTCTCACTTTATCACTATTCCAATTGGCAGCTCCTTCTTCATCAATGATAATATTACCAGATGTATCAATTAGAAACGTCCTTGGAATGGATGACACTTTGAATAAACCAGAATCGTTTTTTATGGGTCTAAACACCTTAAATGTATAATCGTTTTTCTCTAAAAAAGAATTGATTTCTAGATAGTTATCTGAGGTAACAAATAAAAAAACAACCTTATTTTGGTAATCATTATAAAGTTTTTGCATACTAGGCATTTCTGCAATACAAGGCGGACACCATGTTGCCCAAAAATTTATTAGAACCACTTTTCCTTTAGCGCTTTCAAAGTCAAAAAACTGTTCGTTTTCATCTTTTAGCTTCCAATCATAGCTTTTTAAAGCCTTTGCTTTTTCACTTGTTTGAACTGAAGGGCTTATTAAAGCCATGCCTTTATTTAAAAAGACTTGAATGGGCTTTCGGGTTTGTGGAATGATTAAAATAAGAATAACCAATATAAAAAAAAGATTGCTTATTTGTGATTTTGTAAATTTCATAAAAAATAATTCATTCAAAGTTAAGTCTTTATTTTAGACTATTTCTCATCAGTTTCTAAAAACAAAATTATCGCAAATTCACAAATTATTTGTTTCAAGTCCCATACTTTTAATTTGCAAATTCGCGGTAAAATTAATCATCATAATATAAAAATATGTGAATTCGTGGCAAAAAAAGCATTAAAAAAAACCCTCTGAATTTAGAAGGTTTTTAATGGAATATAAATCTATTCTTCTTCGTCTTGTTTTTTGTCTGCCCCATCATTTAATTCGGGTAGCAAATTATGTTTTTGTAACAGATTATACCATTGGATAACTTTTTTAATATCACTGACATACACTCTGTCTTCATCATAATCTGGTAATACTTCAAAGAAATATTCTTCTAATTTATCTTTGCTCTCTTTTGAAGTTACACGAGTTGGTTGGCCGTTTTCTTTTTCTTTAATTTTTAAGAAAACCTGTTTTAAAGGCAGTTCTTCATTTAACGTATAAATGGCAATTTCGCTTAATACACTAACATTTTGCTGAATGCTTACAGACAATTTTTTATGGTCTATTAATGATTCGGCAATAAAACCAGCACGTGTTTGAGTGACCAATTTAAATAAACCTGGTTTTCCAGCAATAGCTATAATTTTTTCTAAGCTCATAAATTATTTTTAAAAGGGGCAAATATCACTTGTTTGTTAGTGTTTTGCAAGTATTATCGTTTCTTTTTTTGATCTGGAAAACGCATTCTGTATTCAACATTTATGTTTCCCTTTGATATATTGGCTAGTCTTCCTTTAATTAAACGTTTTTTTAAAGCAGACAGTTTATCTGTGAATAAAATGCCTTCAATATGATCGTACTCATGTTGTATAACTCTTGCCACTAAACCTTCATAGTCTTCAACATGCTTGTTAAAATTTTCATCTTCATATTCAATGGTCAATTTAGGCTTCCTAAAAACATCTTCTCTAATATCGGGAATACTTAAACAACCTTCATTAAAAGCCCAGACATCACCTTGTTCATTGGTAATTTTGGCATTGATAAAAACACGTTTAAAATCTTTTAAAGCAGTACGCTCTTCAAGCGTTAAGTCATCATCCTCAGAAAAAGGAGTCGTGTCAATAATAAACAAACGTATAGGCAATCCTATTTGTGGTGCCGCTAAACCAACCCCAAAGGCATTATACATGGTTTCAAACATGTTTTCAATAAGCGTATCAAGATTTGGATACTCTTTAGTTATTGGAGTTCCCATTTTTTTTAAAACGGGGTCACCATAGGCTACAATAGGTAAAATCATGGTTGTTTTTTGAAAATTTTATGCAAAAATACAACACTTACTATTTATCACACACAATTAAAGAAAAAAACTAAGGGTGTTAATAGTCTTTTTTAGAATATAAATAGCTTTGAAGAATTAAGGTAGCGCTTATTTCATCAACTAAAGCCTTATTTTTTCGTTGCTTTTTTTTCAATCCACTGTCAATCATGGTTTGAAATGCCATTTTTGAAGTAAAACGCTCATCAACACGCTTAATTGGAATAATCGGAAATGTTTTTTCTAAAATGGTCATGAAAGATCTAATGTGCAGTTCACTTTCAGATGGCGTATTATCCATTTGTTTAGGTTCGCCAATTAAGAATAGCTCTACCAGTTCTTTTTTGGTATAATCTTGCAGAAAACCAATTAATTCTTTGGTATTAACGGTGGTTAACCCAGACGCAATAATTTGCAACTCGTCTGTTACAGCTATTCCTGTTCTCTTTAAACCATAATCAATGGCTAGTATTCTAGGCATAAGGTAATTTTATACAAAAATAAACAAAAAAAAGAGGTTGCCCGTATGAACAACCTCTTTTCAAACTTTATAGATATGAACTTTAATGATTATGCTACTTTTTCTCTATAAATTTTTGGAAATAATAAATTTATATTTTGAACATTTCTAACTCTGTTTAAATAAATTCTAATATCGCTACTACTTCTTGCAATCACTTCATTAGTAGTATTTAATGCTTTAGAAATAATTAATTCAGAAGAAATTAAAACATTCATTTCTGAAATTGGATTTACATGTAACTCATTAACCGATACAACTTTTGACTCAGTCGTTTTTTCTTGTGCGTTTGCTACTGAGAAAGAAAGTAATAAAATTAAAAGGATGTAAATTGTTTTCATATGATTTGGGTTATTTTGATAGGTCAAATATATAGACACTTAAACCCTGATATATAATAAATTAGTTGTAACCATTTAGATTTTCGATGAGTAGAGATAGCACATCATTTTATCGACGAATAGATGAAATGCTATGTTTTTCTGCTTAAATAAGCACAAAATGCATTTCATCGATAAATAATTTTAGTTGAAAGGATTAATTGAATTAAATATTTTAAAAATCATTTTAAAAACAGGTGCATTTCATCAGAAAATTTAATTTATAATAGCTTGTTAAACTTTTTATTTTAAACATAGGTACTATCTTTGTCAAAAAAAGAACGTAAGGAATGACACATTTACAACAAATTATAGAAAAAGCCTGGGAAAACAGAGAACTTTTAAAAACCCATGAAACAACCTCTGCAATAAGAGAAGTTATTTCGTTATTAGATTCTGGGAAGCTTAGAGTTGCCGAACCGGTTGAAAATGGTTGGCAGGTTAACGAATGGGTAAAAAAGGCTGTTGTTTTATATTTTCCAATTCAAACTATGGAGACCATCGAAGTTGGACCATTTGAGTTTCATGATAAAATACCATTAAAAACAGGTTATGCAGAAAAAGGTATTAGAGTTGTTCCTCATGCCGTTGCTCGTCATGGTGCTTATATTTCAAAAGGCACTATCTTAATGCCAAGCTATGTTAATATTGGCGCTTATGTAGATGAAGGTACCATGGTTGATACTTGGGCAACGGTTGGCAGTTGTGCCCAAATTGGCAAAAATGTCCATTTATCTGGTGGCGTTGGTATTGGTGGTGTTTTAGAACCATTGCAAGCGGCACCTGTTATTATTGAAGACAACGCTTTTATTGGGTCTCGCTGCATTGTTGTGGAAGGTGTTCGCGTGGAAACCGAAGCAGTTCTTGGAGCCAACGTGGTATTGACCATGAGCACTAAAATAATTGATGTAACAGGAGAAACACCTATTGAATATAAAGGTAGAGTACCTGCGCGTTCTGTAGTAATTCCTGGTAGTTACACTAAAACATTTCCTTCTGGAGAGTTTCAAGTACCTTGTGCCTTAATTATAGGAAACCGAAAAGAAAGTACCGATAAAAAAACATCATTAAACAATGCCCTTCGTGAAAATGATGTGGCGGTGTAAAAAGTTTTAACAGTAACGTTTATTAAGTTTCTATGCTGTATAAGTTTTTAATTTACATATCATATAGTTATGCAATCCCCATTGGGAATCCTCTTGAAAAAGAAATTATTAAACGTGGTTATACAGTAAAGTGGTTTAGTGATATAGATGATGGAGCCAAAGTATTACAAGGCAAAGAAAATAAACTAAATAACATAAAGGATGTTATTTTATATAATCCGGATATCATTCTTACAATTACAGATAGTGTCCCTGATTTTTTAAGAGGTTTAAAAGTACAGATATTCCATGGCTTTAATGCTGAAAAAAGAACATTTAAAAAAGATCATTTTAGAATTAGAGGTTTTTTTGATTTGTATTGCACTCAAGGCCCTAGTACCACATCTGTTTTTAAAAGTATCGCTAAAAAACTCAAACACTTTGAAGTTATAGAAACAGGATGGAGTAAAGTTGACCCATTATTCCCTATAACAAAAGATTTTAAAGATGATATTCCAACTATTTTTATTGCTTCAACATTTACAGAACGGCTAAGCCTTGCCTATAACGATTCTGTTTTTTATGAAATTAAAAGACTTGCTAACTCTGGGAAATTTAATTTTTTAATGGTATTACACCCTAAAATTCCTATAGAATTGGTTCATAAATGGAAGTCATTAAATAATGACCATTTCAGGTTCTACGATACAACAAATTTGATTTCATTAATGAAAAAGGCAGACATAATGATTGCCGATACAACATCAGCAATTCAAGAATTTGGGTTACAAGGAAAACCAACTATTACAATAAATCATTATATAGCTAAGCCATATTTGATAAATATAACAAATGCTTCACAAATTGAAGAAACCATATATTATGCCCTTTCTTATCCAGATAAAATCTTAAGTGAATTACATGTTTTTAACAAAGAATTACATCCTTATACAGATGGAAAATCAAGCGAGCGTGTTATTTCTACAACCATAGCCTTTTTACATAAAAACAAAAATTATCTCAAAAAAAAACCTCTCAATTTAATTAGAAAATACAAATTAAGGAAACGCTTAAAGTATTTTACCTTAAAAAGTTTCGATAGTCCCTTTACCTTAGAATCAAAAATTAATACATGATTAAACTTTCTGTTGTTATTATTACCTATAATGAAGAAGAGCATTTAAAAAAATGCCTAGGTTCTTTAACTAATGTTGCCGACGAAATTATTGTAGTTGATTCATTTTCTAAAGACGGTACCCAAAGTATATGTAAAGAATTTAACGCGACATTTTACCAACATCGATTTGAAGGTTATATTGAACAGAAAAACTATGCCATATCTCTTGCTAAGTATGATTATATTTTATCGCTTGATGGTGACGAGGCCCTCTCAGAAAGCTTAAAATCGAGTATCTTAAGCGTTAAAGCCAATTGGCAATTTGATGGCTATTATTGTAATAGGCTTAATAACTATTGCGGACAATGGATTAAACATTCTGATTGGTATCCCGATAGAAAATTAAGGCTCTTTAAAAAAGGAAGCGGAGAATGGAAAGGCATTAATCCGCATGATGTTTATACTTTAAAAAAAGAACTTAAATCGGGTACTTTAAAAGGTGATTTATTGCATTGGATTTACAGGGATTATTCTGAACATAATTTGAAAATTGAAAAATTCTCAAGCATTGCTGCCCACGCCTATTATGAACTAGGCAAAAAATCGTCAATCTGGAAAATTATATACAGACCTATTTGGGCTTTTTTTAAAGCTTACTTTTTAAGACTTGGGTTTTTAGACGGTTTGAACGGATGGATTATTTGTGTACAAACCTACCATGTTACCTTTTTAAAGTATGTTAAACTTTATAGACTTTGGAAAATCAAGCCCTAATTTATTGTTTACCGACACTATCCTAAAAATTTCTTTTTCAATCGTTTTTTTCTGTGGAATTTCTCCTGAAAAGACTCTGTTTCCTTCCACATTAATTCAAATATTTTATTGTAATCACCCTCAGTAGATTTTGCATACTCGTCACTCATTACTTCTACCATAGATTTATGGATAGTAAGTTTTGAAAAGTTTTTTATCCTTGTTTCAAAATCCAATGGCTTAAAACGCATTCTATTTAAATCCACTAAATAAAAATCATAGGCTTTACCATTCTTTTTTATTAAGGTATTGCCCGGTGAATGATCTAAAAAAAGGATGCCTTTTTCGTGTAATTGAAACGTAAATCTTGTAAATGCCCTTAAAATGTTATCGTAATCAGGTATATTAAAATCTTTTGTAAGCTCTCTATAAGTTAAATCGCAGTCCAAATGCACACTAACATAAAAACTTTTTTTAAAGAAAAAAAGTGTAGTATATTCAAAATAAGCGATAGGTTTTGGCGTGCCTACTCCTAAGTCTGTTAACTTAATCGCGAATTCAAAAGATCTTTGGGCTTTGCTTTTCCTAAAAAACTTATAGACGATTTGATTAACAAAATGAGGTCTTTTAAAAGATTTAATATTAAGTTGGTTGCCATTAAGTTCAATAACCTTAATGATGTTTCTTTTTCCAACACCCCCACGATAACTATCGAAATCACGGATTGTATTAGTTATCGATTCCTTATCTTTTTCGCTAACATCAATATTAAAATACTTAAACTCTGTTCCTTCCATTTATTTTAATTTATAGCCTTACTATTTAAGCTTAATAAATTTTTATTTCTTGATTCTTGATTCTCTATTCTCAAAATTACCATTAATTACGCCATATCTTTAAAGCTCCTTAATAGTACCCTAATAATTTTATTAGAAATTTGTATCATTGCAAAGATAAGTTTCAAAAATTAATAACGGAATGTTCAAACATTTTTTAATCACTCGTTTTAACCTAAGACAACCCGATTGGAAAGCTAGCAAAAATAATAAATCTGTGCTTACAGATGCATGGCATAAAAACAGGTTTGAGCTTTTTATCGATTTTTGTTTTAACAGTGTTGCTTCTCAAACAAACAAAAATTTTGAATGGTTGGTATTTTTTGATACTACAACACCAGAAAAATACAAAAAAATAATTGTGGAGCTTGAAACTAAAATGGATAATTTTACTCCTATTTTTGTTGATGGTATGGATCAATTTTTACCAGGCATTATAAACCATGTAGCATCCTGCAATACCCCTTATTTAATTACAAGCAGATTAGATAACGACGACTGTATTGGTAAGTTATATATAGAAAATATTCAAAAACAATTCTATAATCAAAATTTTACAGCCATTGATTTTGTTGATGGCTATACCATTCAAACACATCCTTCAGTTAAAGTTGGAAAACGGTTTGACCAATATAATCCATTTATTTCATTAATTGAAAAAAACGAAAATCCCAAAACGGTTTGGTCCATTAGACACTCGCATTGGAAACGGGAAAAGCATGTCATTCAAATTAGAAACTCTAGAGTTTGGTGTTCTATAATACACGATGAAAACAAGGTCAATGAATTTTTAGGTTATGGGCATGTTAATATTTCAGACTTGTTCAAAGACATTAGTATAAACCAAGAAAAAGAAACTGTTATTAAGAAAGACCATGTTCCTCAAAAAAAATGGAAATGGCAAAGTACTTTTAACCTCATTTCTTCTTATTGGAATTACGGCTTTAAAAAGTTTAAAAAAACAATGGGGCTATATAAAATTAAATAATCTTTTGTTTATCTCCTTATGAACAAAGAAATAAACAACACACTACAAACCTTAAAACAAGGTGGTCTTATCCTCTACCCAACCGATACGGTTTGGGGCATTGGTTGCGATGCTAGCAATACAGAAGCCGTAAAAAAAATCTATCAATTAAAACAACGAAACGATAGCAAAGCCCTTATTTGTTTAGTTGCCGATGATAGAATGCTAAAAAAATATGTGAAAAAAATACCCGAAGTGGCTTTTAATATTTTAGATGTAACAGAAAATCCTATCACCATTATTTATGACGACGCACAAAATTTAGCCGAGAATTTAATCGCCGAGGACCATACCATTGCCATAAGAATTCCTAATGATGATTTTTGTTTTCAATTATTACGACGGTTTAATGGTGCTATTGTGTCTACCTCAGCAAATACAAGTGGGCAACCAACTCCAAAATCATTCAAAGAAATAGCTCCAGAGGTTTTAAAAGGTGTAGACTATGTTGTAAATTTGCATCTCGAAAAAACTTGTAACAAACCATCGACTATTATTAAATTGGGCAATGATGGAAAAGTTAAGGTAATAAGAGCATAAAAACTCAAATTTCAAGAACCAAGTTCCAAACTAAATTATATTGGAATTTGGAATTTGATTATTGGAATTTAATTGATGAATTACAAAGAAGCATTACACCATCCAATATTTAAAATTATAGCGCAATCTGCTAAAGAGTTAGAGCTTGAGGCCTATGTGATAGGTGGTTTTGTGCGTGATTTTATTTTAGGCAGAGGCGATGCCAAAGATATCGATATTGTCACCGTTGGCAATGGCATAAAACTGGCAAAGCAAGTCGCAAAAAATCTCCCTGAAAAAACAAAGGTTCAGGTTTTTAAAACCTATGGAACCGCCATGCTCCATTTTGATGGTATCGACGTTGAATTTGTTGGTGCCCGAAAAGAATCTTATCATGAAGATAGTAGAAATCCAGTGGTTGAAAATGGCACGCTTGAAGATGACCAAAACAGACGAGATTTCACAATAAACGCTTTAGCATTAAACTTAAATGAGGCACATTTTGGTAATTTATTGGATCCGTTTGATGGCATTCAAGATTTGAAGGACAAAATAATTCGTACCCCATTAAATCCTGATATTACTTATAGCGATGACCCTTTAAGAATGATGCGTGCCATAAGGTTTTCAAGCCAACTTCATTTTAAAATTGAACAAACGTCTTTAAAAGCCATTTCAAAAAACAAGCATCGCATTCAAATTATTACCAGTGAGCGTATTGTTGTTGAACTCCATAAAATTCTGGAAAGCAAAACGCCTTCGCTTGGTTTTATTCAGTTGGATGAAACTGGATTATTAAACTATATTTTACCAGAACTAACAGCCTTAAAAGGCATTGACGAAGTTGAAGGGCAACGTCATAAAGATAATTTTTATCACACTCTTGAAGTGGTTGATAATATTGCTTTAAATACTGATAACCTATGGTTACGCTGGGCAGCGCTATTGCATGATATTGGGAAAGCACCCACAAAAAAATTCAACAAAAAAGTAGGCTGGACCTTTCATGGGCATGAATTTGAGGGCTCAAAAATGGTATATCATTTATTCAAACGCCTTAAAATGCCATTAAATGACAAAATGAAATTTGTTCAAAAAATGGTGTTTATGAGCTCCAGACCTATTGTGCTGGCTAATGATGAAGTTACTGATTCTGCTGTTAGGCGATTGGTTTTTGATGCTGGCGAATTTGTAGATGATTTAATGACGCTTTGTGAAGCAGATATTACCACAAAAAATCCAAAAAAATTCAAAAAATACCATAACAATTTCAAAATTGTTCGTGAGAAAATTATTGAAGTTGAAGAACGAGATCATATAAGGAATTTTCAACCACCCATTTCAGGTGAAGAAATTATGGAAGCTTTCAATTTAAAACCTTCAAAAGAAATAGGCATTATAAAAGAAGCTATCAAGGAAGCTATCCTTGAAGGAGAAATTCCTAATGAACATGAAGCTGCATTTCAACGTATGCTAAGTGAAGGTAAACGTTTGGGGCTTTCAATTAACAATTAACAATTAACAATTTACAATTTACAATTAACAAAATTCGTGTATACGTGGCTAGTATGAAAAAGGATAACAAAAAAGTCATTTATTGGTTATTAACAGGATGTTTACTCATTTTCGTCATGGTTGTGGTTGGTGGTATTACAAGACTGACTCATTCTGGGTTATCCATTTCAAATTACAAATTAATTTCTGGTGTAATTCCACCCATGAATGAGATTGAATGGCAAGATGCCTTTGATTTATACAAACAATATCCAGAATACCAAAAACTCAATAATCATTTCAACCTTCAGGATTTTAAAGACATTTATTTCTGGGAATGGTTACATCGGGTTATAGGTAGGTTTATAGGCTTGGTGTTTCTTATTCCATTTTTATATTTTTTATTTAGCAAACAACTCACTAAAGCAACGGTAAGAAAGTCCATTGTATTACTTGCTCTTGGTGCCTTTCAAGGTTTTATGGGCTGGTATATGGTTAAAAGCGGTTTGGTTGATAATCCAGACGTAAGCCACTACAGATTAGCGGCGCATTTAACAACAGCCTTTGTAACATTTGCCTATACATTTTGGGTTGCTTTAGACTTAATGTTTCCCAACAGAAAAGTAATTAACGTTGATTTTAGAAATTTTATACGATCGGCCTTGGCCATTTTAATCCTTCAAATTATTTATGGCGCTTTTGTTGCAGGATTAGATGCTGGTTTTATACATAATCATTGGCCTATGATGAGTGAAGGGAAATTTATGCACGAAACCGTTTTTATTGAGCAGCATCCTTGGTATAAAAACTTTATCGAAGGTAAAAGTGGTGTGCAATTTGTGCACAGAATGTTAGCTTATTTAGTGGTGATTTTTATAGTTGCTATATGGTATAAATCAAAAAAATTGAACCCAACAACCACACAATCAAAAGGAATTTTGGCTTTATTAATCATGGTTGGAATACAATTTATTTTAGGGGTTCTCACCATTTTATTGCAGGTACCTGTTTGGCTTGGTGTTGCACATCAGGTGGGTGCTTTTGTTTTATTAAGTGCTATGATATTTACGCTACATCGCTTTAGTAAATAATTCAAAAACCATTACATTTGCAACTTAATTTATAACAAATGATTTACAGGTTTAGAGTTATTCTTGACAATGATACGGATGAAGATGTGTTTCGTGATTTAGAAATAAAAGAAACAGATACCTTAGAAGATTTACATAATGCCATTACCCAATCTTTTGGATTTGACGGCACTGAGATGGCATCATTTTACGCAAGTGATGAACAATGGAACCAAGGTGAAGAAATTTCGTTGTTTGATTTGAGCGAGGATGCTTCTGTTAAATTAATGAACGAAACTTCCATAAACAGTATGGTTTATGAAATGCAACCCAAGCTTATCTATGTTTATGATTTTTTTAATTTATGGACCTTTTTTGTTGAATTAGCCGAAATTGTTGATGAAGTTGACGGCAATACCTATCCCAATTTAATATTCTCGAAAGGACAAATTCCAGATGTTGCTCCTGAAAAATTCTTTGAATCTGAAGATTTAGATGATTACAATGAATTTGAAGACGATTTAGATATAGACGATTACGAGAATTTGGATTTTGATGAAAACTGGAATTAAGCCATTCATTTAAAATTTTGGATTAACATTTTCATAGTTTCTCAACACATACGCCAAGGCATTTTTAATAATATCGCCCATAGATTTACATCGCTTAAACTTAACATCAAGAGTATATTCGTATATTTTTGACTTTAATAAATCAATATTCTCTTTGGTTGAAATAGTGTCGTTCGCCATACATTCCATCAACCGCTCTATCCGGTCGTGATAGCTCTTAAATCGCTTTGCAATAATGGAACGCTCTTCAATTTTATATTGATCAATGGATAACTTTTGAAAACTATCGGTCACTAATTTTACCATCGTAAAATTTTCTTTAAAAAATTGAGGACGATAAATGTTAATTTTACCTTCATAAGATTGTTGATCAAAATCAATAGCCCTAATTCTATACACTACTTGGTCAAAATCATGCGTAGGCACAATAACGTAGTTGTAAGAACGCATATCGCCCAATAACCTAATCATACAGCGTTCATTAAACTTTACAAACTCTTTAGCTATTTGAGATTTTTCAGATTTAGAGCATTTTGGCAACATATTTTTAATAAAATCGTCCCCAGGAATTCCAGAAATATGTTCTTCTATTAAGGTGTCTTTATACACCAAAAAATTCAAATTATAAGGCGATAACATATGTTCCAATTCCAACCCATAAACACGCGAAGCATCGGCTCTTTTAATATAAAAATAAGTGAAGTTATCATTTAAAATATTCCTGACTTTAATTCTGAATGGTTTGGAATTTCCAAACGTACAATAATCTATGGCATCAACATTTAAAAACGGAATAGAACTTTCATTCCCGTCAGAATGTAAAATAGTATACACTTTTTTAAGACTTAAATCTATTTCTTCCCGTTCAAACTCACTGTAATAAACACGAATCCAAAGCGTATCATTCTCAAATGCATCATAAACTGTTATGGAACCTTGAAATCTTAGTAAATCTTCATAAAATATAGGAAGCTTTATATTTCTGTTATATTCTGAAAGATAATCATGCAACGTATCATTTACAGGATAAGAAGGTTTCTTCTTTGAAATTTTTAAATCTTCCATTTATAATTAAAATTTAAAGCTTATTTTTTAAATACATTTGTAACAAATTTAAGCAACTATCGTCATATTTTTAACTAACCCGTTGATTTTAGCTCAACGAAAAAAAATATAATACTTTGGAGTCTATCCTTACCATCAACAATCTAACAAAAAAATTTGGTTATTTAACAGCTGTAAAAGATTTAACCTTTACCATTAACAAAGGTAATGTTTATGGCATTTTAGGACCCAACGGAAGCGGCAAATCAACAACCCTTGGAGTTGTTCTAAACGTTGTCAATAAAACATCAGGCTCTTTTCATTGGTTTGATGGCAATACTTCTACACATAATGCTTTAAAAAAAGTGGGTGCCATTATTGAAAGGCCTAACTTTTACCCATATATGACGGCTTATCAAAACTTGAAATTGGTTTGCAAAATTAAAGAGGTTGATTACAGCAAAATTGAAGAAAAATTGGAGTTGGTTGAATTATTGGATAGAAAAGACAGTAAATTCAGCACCTTTTCTTTAGGAATGAAGCAACGTTTAGCCATTGCTTCTGCCCTGTTGAATGATCCAGAAATTTTAATTTTAGACGAACCAACCAATGGTTTAGATCCTAAAGGCATTCATCAAATTAGAGAAATTATAAAAGAAATTGCCAGTACAGGCACTACTATTTTGTTGGCGTCTCATTTGCTGGATGAAGTGGAAAAAGTCTGCACACATGTTGTGGTATTACGTAAAGGTGAAAAACTGTACTCTGGAAGAGTTGATGAAATGATTTCAAGTTATGGTTTTTTTGAATTGAAATGCCATAGGCAAGAAGAACTTGTTGCGTTTTTAGAAAGCCACACGTCTTTTGGAAAAGTTATCCAAAAAGACCATTTGATAACTGCGTTTTTAAATGAACCATTAGAATCTGCCGCTTTTAATAAATTATTGTTTGAAAAAGGCTTTACATTATCGCACTTAGTTCAGCGCAAAGAAAGTTTAGAAGAGCAATTCTTAACACTAACCAACAACCAATAACCTAGAAATTTGTTGAATCGATTAGTGTTGATTCGTTTAAACACTAAAACCTGAAACTAGAAACTAGAAACTAGAAACTAGAAACCTAAAACAAAAAAAATGTACCGATTACTCAATATAGAAATTCAAAAACTATTGCATAACAGAGCAAGTAAAATTTTAATCATTGCTTATTTTGTACTCCTTACCTCAATTGCACTCATAGCAGCAATTAAGTTTGATATTGGCCCCATAAAATTTCATTTAGCAGAAATGGGCATTTTTAATTTTCCGTACATCTGGCATTTCAACACTTATTTTGCTGCCATTTTTAAATTGTTCTTAGCCATTATTATAGTCTCCATGATGGCCAATGAGTACAGTAATAAAACACTCAAACAAAACTTAATAGACGGGTTGAGCAAGAAAGAATTTATTTTATCTAAATTCTACACCGTCATTTTATTTTCTTTGATTTCAACTATATTTATTTTTGTTGTTTCGTTAATTCTTGGTTTATCGTTTTCTAATTATACAGAGCTGAGCATTATATTTTCAGACCTGGAATTTATTTTGGCGTTTTTTGTTAAGCTTATAGGTTTCTTCTCGTTTTGTTTGTTTTTAGGTATTTTGGTAAAACGTTCTGCATTTGCCTTAGGGTTTTTATTTGTGTGGCAATTTATTGAAGGCATTGCTTTTGGGTTATTAAGGTGGCAAACAGATGCCGATATAGCAACTGATGTGATGCGCTTTTTTCCATTAAATGCCATGTCAAACTTAATTAAGCAACCTTTTTCACGTTTAAGTGCTGTACAATCTGTAGCAAATCAAGTGGGTGAAAAATTCGATTTTGACTATGCAGTTCATTGGTATGAAATTTTAATTGTTTTAGGATGGACTGCTGTATTTATCTTTTTATCGTACAGATTATTAAAAATGCGTGATTTATAATATCTTTGGTAGCTATGCTACAGAAGATGAAAAAAATCACATTATTAGTTATTCTCCTATTTATAGGCTTTAAATCATTTAGCCAAAGCGAAGCTGCTAATTGGTATTTTGGCTTTGGTGGTGGCATTCGCTTTAATCAAATCGCAAATAATATAACCTCTTTAAATGACGGCCAATTATTTACCAACGAAGGCTGCGCATCTATTTCCGATGATACCGGAGGTTTGTTATTCTACACCGACGGAACTTCTGTTTGGAATAGAAATCACAATGTGATGCCTAACGGATTTGGTTTATTTGGTGATTCATCAAGTACCCAATCTGCCATTATTGTTCCAAAACCGAATGATCCCGATAAATATTATGTTTTTACAGTAGATATTAACAATCGGCAAAATGGTGTAACTCGTGGTTTAAATTATTCTGAAATTGATATCACTTTAGATGGTGGTTTGGGAGATGTAACCAATAACAAAAATGTAAATTTACTTCAACAGAGTTCAGAAAAAATAACTGCCGTTTTAAAAGATTGTATTTCAAAATCTATTTGGGTGGTAGCATTCTCTTCAACCAATGGCATTAACGGCGATTTTAATACCTTCCATGCTTTTGAAGTTGATAATATTGGGATAAATCCTGTTTCTGTAAAATCACCATTTAATCTGTCTGTTCAAGATGCTAGGGGCTATTTAAAACTCTCGCCAGATGGTACTAAAATGGCTTCTGCCAACGTTAGAAATGGTTTGTATTTATATGATTTTGATACCCAAACTGGAGTGGTTAGCAACCAATTGCCTATAGAAATTCAAGGAAATAGTATCAATCCTTATGGGATTGAGTTTTCACCAAATAGCCAACTTCTATACGTACATGCATCAAACGATTTCTTTAGTCCAGGGAGTAATGCAGATCAAAATCCATCCAATCATACCTCAACGTTATTACAATATAATTTATTAGCAGCGGACATTGAAGGGTCAAGTATCGTTATTGATAACAGAAATCTGTATAGAGGTGGATTACAACTAGGTCCTAACGGAAAAATATATAGAGCTTTAAGCGCAACCTATAACCAAGGCTTACCTTTCCTTGGAATTATTAATAATCCAGACAATATAGGTCTGGCTAGTAATTATGTACACAATGCCATTAATTTAGCTCCTAACGAATCCTCTCAAGGTTTACCACCTTTTATAGCCTCATTTTTCAACACACAAATTGATATTATAAAAAACGGTGAAAGTAGCATTAATTTAGAACTTTGTGATGGCGACATTTACAAACTTTCCTCTGAAAATATTCCTGGTGCCACTTATATTTGGACCCAAGACGGAAACCCTTTACCAGAAACAACCTATGACCTTGAGATTTCTCAACAAGGCCATTATGAAGTATTTATCAATCCAAATAACGGCGATTGTGCTATTGAAGGTCAAGCCTTTGTTAATTTTAATGAAAACCCTCAAGCTGTAAATGCCACCTTACTACAATGTGATGAAGACGGCATTAAAGATGAGTTTACTATATTTAATTTAAACGAAGCCAATGGCAATTTAACCAACAACATTCAAAATCTTTCCACTAAGTTTTATTTAGATAGTGCAAGAACGAGTGAGATTTTAAACCCAAATGCGTACAATAATATTAGTAATCCGCAAACTGTTTTTGTTAAAGTCGTTAATGATATAACGGGCTGTAGTTCAAATTCAGAACTTATTTTAAATGTTAGCGTAACCGATTCAAAAAACACGCAATTAATAGCCTGTGATGATGATGGCATTGAAGATGGTTTTTATAATTTTAATCTTCTGCAGGCCAATTCTGAAATTGTAAATGGGCTTCCAAACGGTTTGGATATTCGCTACTTTGAAACACATGAAGATGCCTTATTGGAACAAAACCCTTTAAGCAATACCTATACCAATATAACAGCTTATTCGCAAACCATTTATGCCCGTGTTGAAAATGCCAACAATTGCTATGGCATTAGCGAACTCCTGTTAACTGTTAATACCTTACCAGAAATAATAACAGAAGATACGGTTTATTACTGTTTAAATAAGTATCCTCAAACCATAACCATAGATGGTGGCACTTTAAGCGATTCGCCCAATAACTTTTTCTTTTCTTGGTCTACTGGAGAGACCAGTTACGCCATTCAAGTAAATGAACCCGGAACTTATACCGTACTCATTACAAACGCTAACAACTGTTCAAAAGAAAGAACGGTGGTAGTAAACCCTTCAAACATTGCAACTATTGAGTTTGTTGAGATTGTGGATGCTGCACAGAATAATATCATTACCGTTTTTGCTTCGGGCGAAGGTACTTATGAATATGCCCTTTTAGATTCAAACAACATTGTTTACAGAGAATTTCAAGATAACCCTGTTTTTGAAAATATATCGGCTGGATTCTATACCGTTTATATTAAAGATACCAAGAATAATTGTGGTAACGTAAGTACCAAAGTCTCTGTTATAGGATTTCCAAAATATTTTACCCCAAACAATGATGGTGTAAATGATACTTGGCAGGTTTACGGCGTTTCCAGCGTTTTTCAACCAAATTCTAAAATCTATATTTTTGATCGTTTTGGAAAGTTGCTAAAAGAATTAAATCCATCAGAAAAAGGTTGGGATGGTTTTTTTAATGGAGAAAAATTACCAACTGATGATTATTGGTTTTCGGTAACATTACAAGATGGTAGAATCTTTAAAAATCATTTTACCCTAAAAAATTAAATTAAACACCTAAAAACTAACAAATTTGTCCATTGTACGATTTATTTTGTGTTTAACCTAAATATTATCTACTTTTCATTCTAAAATAATCATAAAACACCATGCTGTTTTACCCAAATAAAACAAAGTGAAAGAATACCTACGATATTACGCCTTTTTGGTTCTACTTTTTGGTAGTTGCAAAGTTGTGTTTTCTCAACAAATATCGGTTGATGCTTCCATTCCACTTAATCAGCTAATTCAAGATAACCTTATTGAAGGCTGTGTTGAAATTTCTAATATTAGCTCTGCCGTCAATGGCAATAGCTTTGGACTTCCAAGTTATGCTTTTTTTAACAGGGCCAGCTCAAACTTTCCTTTTCAAGATGGTGTGATGCTATCCACAGGAAATGCCGAATCTGGAGGCAACTTGCCTAGAACACCAACCTTAAGCGAAGGCTCTACCATTTGGGGAACCGATCCTGACTTAGAAGCTGCCTTAGGAATTACCAATACGCTTAATGCCACCTCGATTGAGTTTGATTTAATATCGGCCACCAATCAAGTCCAGTTTAATTATTTATTGGCCTCTGAAGAATACTTTGGCACCAATCCTTGTCAATTTTCCGATGGTTTTGTGTTTCTCATAAAAGAAGTAGGAAGCCCTTTACCCTATACCAATATTGCTTTGGTGCCTGGTACTTCTATACCCGTAAATACCAACACCATTCATGAAGAGATTTTTGGCATTTGTCCTGCTCAAAACGCACAATATTTTGACGGGTATAATATTGGCGACACCAATTATAATGGTAGAACAGTTCCCTTATCTGCCACAGCAACCATTACGCCATATGTTCAATATCATATCAAACTCATTATTGCAGATCAAACAGACTTACGTTACGATTCTGCTGTTTTTATTGAAGCCATTAGTTTTGATAATTTAGAATTAGGCGATGCTATTGTAACCTGTTTAAATTCAGCACCACTGGATGCAAACATCAATAACTCTCTAGCAACCTACGAATGGTTTTTGAATAATACTTTAATCGTTGGAGAAACCAATGCTACTTTAAATGCTACTCAAGATGGCACATATAAAGTTGAAGTTTCAGTGCCTTTAAACAGCAATAATTGTTTGTTAGAAGATACCGTTCAGGTAACCTTAAACTCTGAACCCATTGTAAATCCAATTCCTGATTTTGAATTATGCGATGATATTAGTGGTGATGGCGTTGAAATTTTTGACCTACAAACAAAAGTTCCTGAAATT